>Ga0065711_1028891_pt1 | contig 38671 bp, 17 predicted proteins | sample Hoacrofraction12_FD_59098 | JGI IMG/M metagenome (GOLD analysis project Ga0065711, IMG submission 59098) | Hoatzin crop microbial communities from Cojedes, Venezuela - Epithelial fraction 12 v2 (version 2) | ecosystem: Host-associated > Birds > Digestive system > Esophagus > Crop | place...
CAGGGAGGTTGTGGAGTCTCCTTCTCTGGAGATATTCAAGACCCGCCTGGATGCGGTCCTGTGCAGCCTGCTGTAGGTGACCCTGCTTCGGCAGGAGGGTTGGACTAGATGAGCCACAGAGGTCGCTTCCAACCCCGAACATTCTGTGATTCTGTGAGGCGGTGGTTTTGGTCCTGCTGCGGCTGCAGGATGTGTAAGGATTCCTGCCACCGGGACGGATCTCTCTGGGAGCGCCTCGAGGGTGCTGTTGGTTGCTCCACTGGTCGTGGTGACCATTCCCAGGTCGCGAGGAAGAGGGTCACCGGCAACCCGAAGAGGTTCGCTCCTCGAAAATCACCGAAATAAAAAAAAAGAGTGAAAGAGAGGAAAGTAAAAACAGAAAAGGACAACCAAGCAGAACGGGGCAGAACTTTAAATGGTTTGAGGACCAAAACTTGAAAGTTCGGATTTACGAAGGGCCTAAAAACGCTGGAAAGAGGCAGGAAACACTAAAAAAAGAAACAACAGTACCCCACATGTCTGGCTTTGTTGTATTCACTATTGAGATTTCTAAAAAGGTGTGTTAGGCTCCTCTGTGCTGTGTTTGGTGGCAGCCAGACTAGATCGCTGACCATGACTTGCTCAGCTGCATTGCTTGCTAACCAAGACACGTGCAGATGCAACTTCGTGACAGCCGAAGCTTTCTGTTGCGTTATATTTCTGCTTTGCTCTACCTCTGTGGTGCTGCATGGAATTTGAGACACGTTTCACATAGTCTCATAGCACTGAAAAAAATACTGCCGTTGGATTCAAGCTTTCACTGTTCTTTCACTGTCAAAAAAATAGTGAAATTATTCAAAATATTAGAAGGAATACAAGATGACCTAAATAGTATGTGCTTTTCACTATCGCTAGCTGATATGGAAATTTTCATATTTAATGAATGTTATTCATAGAGAGGAAAGCAGGAGGAAGGATAAGGAGGAGTTGAAATATGATACTAGGTTTTTATTCTGGTTAGAGTCTCAAAAATCACTTAACAAATCACGTGCGTGTGCATACATGCTGGATGCAAATAGGCATTAACTGGATTAATAACAGTCTGTTAAATTTAACAATACAGTGAACATCAGGAATGAATTAATCTGAAACCCTGTGGTAACCGGCACAGCTACTTCAGAGACGTCCTTCGGCGCACACAGATACTCGTACACTATATGCAGAAGGGGTGGAGAGGCCGGGCGCTTTTTCACAAAGGAGGTTCTGTTCTCGGTAACATGATTCCAGTTAGTCCTGGCCAGAGCAGTAATGCCTACAGCAATTATGACAAAGGGAAAGTATTTTTAATTTGATGGGGTTAGATCTTTTTTGTCTCGTCGGTGCTATGCAAGGGTAAAGAAAAGAAAGGTGAGGGCGCAGGGTTTGGATGCTGGAAGGTTGGATTTATGATGTGTGAAAGAATGTCTGGTGTGAGAGTGGTATGTGAGACATAAAAGTATAATATTTTTAAGGGTTGAAACAAGGGAAAGAAAATCTATGTTGTGATAGGAAATATGGAAGAGAAATTCCAGGTGTTTCTTTGAACATGAAGTTGATGCTCTGAACATCATTCTGCTGAAAGCAAGGGGTGTCTGAATACCTTGTCTTTGTCTGCTTCTGGTTTAAAACTAATACTTCATTTATCTGATTGGGTAGCTTGACACTTGATTCATTTTCTGTTGAAGTTTATCCTCCCATGTAAACCTCACCATCAGTGGGAAAAACAAGCTGCTCCATAAATAGCAAGATTTGTTGAACCTGTTTTTCTGAGACTGGTGACCTGTATCCCCCTCACCCCAATGCCTTTTCCTTGCAGCGCTTACCTCCCAACTCACGCATTCCTGTAAAGACTCATGCTCTCAGTTCTCTCCACGTTCAGTTTCAATATCTCTAAAGTATCTCTGGAGCAACAGATACTTTAGGTTTGGGGAGTGCTTGTTTGCACGTTGGTCTGCGTGTGGTGTTTGGTTAGCAGCAGACCATGGAGAAATGGTAACAGGGAGTTCCTCCTGTAGCGTTTCCCACATCGGGGTGACTAATACGTGTGTCTTGTGAATCCAGATGCTTTTTGAAACTGGTAAGAATATAATTGCTGGAGACCTTTAACTCTCTGTTAAACTTGACTGAAATTGCCCATTGTGTTCCAAAAGTAATTAAGAGGAGACTGGCAGAGACCATGATTTCCTAACTCTTGTTTTATTTGGAAACCAGGCAAAGAGAGTTATGTTTTTCATAAGCACTTGGTACCATATGCTGAAGAGTGATTCATGTATCTTAAACTTGTTGCTGGCAATTAAACAATTCATCTCTGTAACCAGGACTGATTAAAAAAATATTTCTCATAAGTTAATCTTGGGTCAACACTAGCCTTTCACTAGTGTAGTTGTATCAAGCATCTTTGATTTGTAATAAACATAACTCTGCAAGCAGACGTCTTTAGATTAGATGCTGGTAACATGTCAAAGAAGCTTTGGTCAGTTTAACTTGTCTTGCTATTTTAACCAGAAATAAAGGCTTTAAAATTTAAAGCTTTCTTAAATCTAAAGTCCTAATAATATCTCTTTAACAACTCCTTTGCAATTTTATTGTTTGTCCCCTAAAATGCTGATATACCTCTACTCCAAGTGAATTCCTGGGAGGTGGATGTATCATTTCCTGACCATGTCAGAATGACATTTGTTGGAAATAATCAGTAAGATTTCATGGGACAGTGATAGCGCCATCTTCCTAGAAAACTTCTGAGTTTCTTTTTATACATAATTTAACGTTTTCCAATCCTCTTTCTTAATTGCCTGTTGCTTGCCTCCAGCTTGAATCATACACCTTGTGGAGCAGCCACTAACTAAACCTCGCTGCAGGAAGAAGACCTCAACTTTTGCTTCCTTTTGAAGAATTAACGTTTGCCATTCTACAGTTCACTGCTGCTGAAGCTGTCCCAAAATGCAGTTTTTCACTAGGTGCTGTGGTATCATTGTCCTCAGCTAGATCTGAGTAACTTAGAAGTCTTTTTTTTTTTAAAGAATAAAATGGTAGAGTCAGTATTTACAAAAGACATTAAAAGTAAATTATTGTATCTTTGTATGATACTGTTGATTTCACCCTATCGTTTTGAATTTTTCAGACATTCTTTCTAGTCTCTTTGATCTGAAGAGATGTGTTTTTAAGTGCCCCAATCCTTTCATCATCTCAGTATTTGGTTTCACTCACGCTTTGTGCCTTAGAGCTTTGGGTCTTTCAGTCAGAGGTCCTGAACGGTGTGACCTCTCTGTTTTCCCTGTGAATATTTCACAGTAACGCTTAGATGCTTTCTCCTGGTGTTTCAAACCATATCTTGACTGGAAGGCTGGGGGTCAAGTTCTGGATGTGACAGACTGTATAACAAATTGTCAGTTTCCTTTTGTGCTGTTTTTCCCTAGTAATACTTTACTTCTGTTTCTCTTTGTTGGTGATATTGTAGCAAAAACACACTCAGGAATATGGAAAGATCTTCAAGTCTCACTTTGGTCCCCAGTTTGTTGTGTCCATTGCAGATCGAGATATGGTTGCTCAAGTCCTCCGAGCAGAAGGTAGAGCACCACAAAGAGCTAACATGGAATCCTGGCAGGAATACAGAGACTTGCGAGGGAGAGCCACAGGACTTATTTCTGCGTAAGTGTTGTTACTTCTTCATTTTCTAAGTTATCTTGTAAAAGTTTAGTGACTTCCTGAAGGCTTGTACAGGCCATCTGGGAATTCAGGCTTTTCTGCATGGGGAAATTTGTGTGTCTAGTTGGGGGGAAGAGGGTGGGAATTTATGTGAATTGTCTGTTCTGCTGTGAATTTTCAAAGGGCTGGTAATGATGTGTAGTTTGAATGTGGAGTAAGCTACTTTGCATAAAAAAATTCTTGGGGAATATGTATCACCTAGAGTTGTCTGAGCTGACTTGCTCACCTGGACGCAGTATTGCAGAATAGAGCTTACTAACTTTCGTACAGCACTGCACAAATGTGATGTTATTGCTTCGGACCCAGACTGTTGCATCCAGTCAGCAGTGTGCTGTGTGGACTTTTTGGCTCAGGTTGGCTTTAGCTGTACTGTTCACCGGAGTGGCCCCTCGGTAGATAATGCAGAGAAGTCACTATAATCACACTGTAGTGCATCCCCATGCAGATATTTTTGTGCATGGTTGATTCTAGAAGAGCTATCTATCTGTCTTTAAAGCTTGCATAAACTGGCGGTGCGTGTGGGTGTGGTTAATTGTCACTGGGAACTACTCGCAGTCCCCGCTGACATAGGATGTTTATTTAGAGGGAAACTAATTTCCTGAATCATGGACAGTCTGTTTCTTTCATGGTGGCAAAAGGCATTATGTATTGTGCTGCAGACTCTCATATTCAGCTGCAGTTCGAACTAACAGTTCCTTAATATTTTGTGAAATGAGATCTTAAATCAAGAGATAGTCAGAAAATGTCTCTTAAAGTGATTATATTCATTTGCTGGCTGATTAGTTTCTGTACCTTGCAGCAGCATTGCTCCGGGTGGAAAAAATATACTGGGAAATAGATAGTAATTTAAAATAAATACATAAAAGCCAGTTGTCTGTTTTCATAAGGAATTGAAATATATTCCTGGAACCACTGTTCCCAAATACTCTGCTCATATGAGGCACGCAGATGCCACAATTCAGATTTTTAGTCTTCTGCACAACGATTTCAATACATAGCTCAGCTAAAGGAGAATCTGGCTGTGAATTGTTTCTCTGTAGCTAGGTCTGGTATCCTATTACTCTGTAGGTTTAGAATTAGGGTAACTGAAAGTGCAGTAAATAGAGAATAAAAATGTAGGAGCATAATACCAAATATACATTATCATCATGTTCATTTCACCCCTTGCTTTCATTTGGGGTAAAAAATCATAAACAGTTTCATTGCAGACCTCTTACCCAGCTGATGATTGTTAAGGAGAATGGTGTGTAGACATTATTAATAATTTCTTCTAGGGAGGGGGAACAATGGCTAAAAATGAGAAGTGTACTGAGGCAAAAAATTCTGAAACCCAAAGATGTGGCTGTTTACTCTGAAGGAGTCAATGAAGTTATCAGAGACTTAATTAAAAGAATCCACACCCTCAGAAGTCAAGAGGATGATGGGGAAACAGTGACCAATGTTAACAACCTTTTCTTCAAGTATTCAATGGAAGGTAAGCAGGGCCCAGGCTCTATAACATCTGCAAAGAAAATGGATGTCAAGCAGTGTGCTGATGGTTAGGCATTTCTGTCAAATGACTAGTGCCCAGTTGTGATTAAGCTGAAAAGGGAAGCTTGATGTTCTGCATTCAGGTATCTTCTTACTTAGTGCAGTAGAAATCAGTAGAATTCCTTTGTAGAGTCCGAAGAGATGATACCTTGTATTAGGGGACAATTCCCATGGAAACGCTGGTGGATAGGTAAAATGTACAGTCAAGGCTCTGAGCAGTTTCAATATTCCTTATTTCTGTATTAATTTCTCAAGAATAAGGGTGTTGACCTTCTAACAGTGTGACTTCTAAGACACGTTAATTTAACAACACGCTGGCCAAATTCCCAGTGGGGAATCACTGTGTGATCTATCTGAGTTTTGTTCATAGGTTAATCTGGGAAAAGATACTGCTTTCCCCTGCCCGCATGTGCCAGCTGCGGGCTTGTTATGCTTGCCTTAAAACCATCTGCTGCTGGCTGCCATGAACGAGGGAGCGTTGTGCTGGATGGAACTCCAGCCTGAGCTAGTATGGCATTTCCTGAGTTCTAGAAATCTAATAGTGATTCATATTTCATACATTCCTTTGACTGCATACAACCTGTTCTTGTAGTATGTAGTCCCTTTTAAAAACATCAGTGCTCTTTGCTAACATACAGCTGAATAGTTTGAGATTTGCAAGAACTTCCAGATTGCTCACCTATGAGGATGCTGTATCAAATTGCTGTCTGTCTGTCTGGTTAACTAACCTGGGTCTGTTCTGCATTAACGTCTGAAAATGGCACTCAACTAAGAGCTACCAGTTTTGTGGTATTATAAACTCTGAGCTTACAGATTCACTTTAACTGATGGGTTAGTTGAAATTCTTCACATTCTTTTAGCTTTTCATTTATAACTTGTGCCTGGCATGCACTTATTTCCTATATGAATTGCAGTTTTAATTAACTTACACTGTCAACTGTTCAGGAAACCAGTCTGTAAGATTTTTTTGAAAAGACCATGTGAAGAGCAAAAGAATGCATAAGAACTAGCAGTTGCTGGAAGAGGCACAAGAGAAATAAAAGGCACAGAAAAATATCTCCCCAGGGAGGAAAATTACGGAAGGAACAGTGAGTTGAAAATTGACAGATTTTTAAATTATTTTTGTCAATAAAGAACCAATATGAAGCCAATAACAGGGAAAAAGAAAAGTTTATTAAAATATTATATATCTGTATATATCTACTTGAGAATTTATGGAGAGTTTGATGAAGGGCAAGAGCAAGTTTAAAGAACATATCTATTGTACCTGGTTTTAGTAGAAGAAACAGAAAAAAAAGAAAGTGGAGTGTTAACAGACCAGTTACTCTAATTATCTAGTTAACAATTATTCTAGTATTTCCTGGAAAGATATGAATGAACTGTTACCTAATGAATTTAAAAGCACAAAATTTATTTAAAAACATTTGATTTGATGCAAATGGCTTTGAGGAGTTATTTAAATGCCTTTTTAAATTACCTAATTGCCTCACTGGATTTTAGAAAAATCATTAAATAAGATTATTTTGATAATAGGAATGCTTTTTGTACCATACCGTGTGATATTTTCATAAACAAAATGGGTGATATGGTCTAGCTTTTGCAAGTTGGGAGGAAAAGTTGCTAGAAACCTGTGTTCAGAAAGTAATTAAAAATGGTTTACTGTCAAACTGAGTGCACATTTTGGCTAACTCCGGTAGAGCAGTTTCTGCCTGAGTTTTGTCTAGTATTTAATAATTTGGGTATGTTTATAAAAACTGAGCCAAGAGGTTGCAGGGACACTAATGGATGAGTAAGAATTAACTTGATAAAGGAGTAAATGGTCCAGAGTTGAGAAGAAGAAGAATAATTTAGTAAAAAAAAATATATAAAGTACTGTTCTTTGCAGGGGGCGGGAATGATGTTTCTAGTAGGGATCACTGCAACACTGCAGACAAAACATCTGAGGAAATTACAGCAAGTCAGCAGCATGAGATGAGTTGATATTGTCACTTGCAACAGTGCCACGCACTTGCTGTTTTTCAGGGCCACGTGGAGTATGCTGTGTGCAGTGAAATCACTGCTTAGAGTGCGAGCTCTTTATCATTGTGTACTCCTTATTCACTTACTACCGGCTTATGATGACGAAAGTCATAGCCACCCCTAGAAACTCTGGCGTTACCACCAGTTATCAGAAATGTCTTTGGCCTTGTACATCCTTGTGTGTTCAGAGGACAGCACGGCCGGCTCAACATCCGTGGTGCGATGCAGAACACAGCACACGTGCTGGAGGGATGCTCCACCTCTGGTGGAATTCTGGCTGTCCTCTGGTGCTGAGCATTATTGACCTAGTAGCCAGTGTCTTGCTACAATGTTTGGCTGGGGTTTTTTACTGTGTTTTAAATTTCTGTTTTATCTGCTCCCAACTGCAGTAGTAAGTAAACATTTTTGGAAGGTAGTTCCATTATGTTAGCATTATAATTCCTTAAATTATTAATATGTATCTGTGCATGTGTATAGCAAATTCTTTGATTTCGTATGTGCAGGTGTGGCAACTATTCTGTATGAATGCCGGTTGGGCTGCCTGGAAAACAACGTCCCACAGCAGACTGTTGAATATATTGAGGCTCTGGAGTTGATGTTTAGTATGTTTAAGACCACTATGTATGCAGGTGCTATTCCCAAATGGCTTCGTCCACTTATTCCAAAACCCTGGAGAGAGTTCTGCAGATCCTGGGATGGACTCTTCAAATTTAGTAAGATTTAGTAGTAGCAAAGTTCAGCTGTATTTCTGCAGGTTCTGTGTGTGTTTGAACAGGACTTGCTGCATTTCTCTTCTAAAATTATAAGAAGACATTGTGGTAGAAGGAAGTTTCACATTAAACTCAGACTGGCCAGGGGAACCATTTTAAAAAATACTCTACTGAAAAAGAATTTTACCAGTGCACTTCAAACATTCCCCTATTTTATACTGCTGTTTCTTTATTTGTCTTCATCTGTTTCAGCGCCCAGACCTCACTCCAGGTCTGAGTTGTTTGCCAAGCCTTTATCTTGAGCCACTCAAATTTTAATGAGGGTGGTTTTGTTGACTTCAGCAAGTTTTCACTTGTCACTCTGACAAATAATCACTACTAAAACTGACTAGACAGTTAAGAAATGAGACTCTAGCAATTAATTAAACTCTTTGTGAAATTTATATATACATATACAAGCATATAAGTTGACATAGAAGTACACTGCTATACTACAATATGCGGTTTTGTGAATAAAGCATTCCAGGCTACTTTATCAATCAGCTTTCATGTAAGTAAGAAGAAGCAGTTGTCTTTGCAATCTGGAGTGTTTAAAAAAACCTTGAACCCTTTTTCTCCCTCTAACGTTAGAAAGCTGCATGCATTTTAAAATTATTTTATTAGTACTATTTGTCTAGACAGGTCTGTGTACATCTTCTTGAGAGTAGATTCTTTAGTTTCTTAACTTTTAATGTGCCTACTATGCTTCATTTTTAATATGTATTGATCTGTACCTACAGCAGGCATTAGGGAATCCATTTAAGGCTGGTACAGGTGTGTTTTCTATGAAACACGTACTTTTTTACACTGCCACTTTTAAATTATTGCCCATGACAGAGCACTCTTGTTCCCCTTTGTGGATTAAAAACAACAGCAGACTTCAGCTCTATCCTAACAGCAGCTGAAAAATTCTCCTTGAGGAATTTGTTCCGTTTGAAACTTGTTATGTGTTTCTTTGTTTAATCCCTTTCTGAGAAAGGAATTAAGTGGTGAGCATCACTGTGTGTGATGCGTGTGTTTGTGTAGGTTTCATAAAGGAACATGTTGATTCTAGTTTGGGATTTTTTTTGTAAACTCTTTCTGTAGAGCATTAACTTTCTGAGGAGTTTTCCACTTTTTAAAGCCCTTGTTTCACTGAAGATGTTGTTTGTAGTCACTAAAGTATAAATGGGACTGCATTCACTGAAGTTTTTCAATTTTTGTTATTCCTTGATGCTCCTCATCTTTGTCTTCAGTGTGATTCAGTTCTGTGGCTTTGAGCTTCTGGTTGCTGCTAACGTCTTGTAGCAGCCGCTGTGTGCTGACTTGCATCACGCTCTGCAGAGTTCACCACTTCTTGCAGAGTCATCAGAAAACAAGCCAGGTGGGCGTAAAAACTTGAGCTTGAGCTTCCTTCGCTCCCAGTCATAAACTATAGTCTCTTGTGTCTTTTCCTCGTGCTCAGCATTCTCATGCTGTGAGCTACCAAGGTTCCTGTCAACTCTGTCTTTCCTTACCATGAGTACCCGAGGACCTCCACCACCACTCTGTTCTCTTTTCCATCAGAAAAATAGATTCAGATATTTTGTCTTTTTATGACTATGTAGTGTAGTGTAAGGGAGAAATGTCATTGCTGAATGGAACCAGCAGAAAAATAAAAATAGAGGCTTAACAATTTTTTTGAATTCCAAAGGTCAAATCCATGTTGACAACAAATTGAAGGCTGTTCAGTCTCAGCTGGACCAAGGAGACGAAGTGAATGGTGGGCTACTTACATACCTCCTAGTGAGTAAGGAACTTACTTTGGAAGAGATCTATGCCAATATGACTGAAATGCTTCTGGCAGGAGTGGACACAGTAAGCTCGTTATCGTTTTTCTTGTGGACAATTGTTTTTGTAAACCAGTACCATTCACAGCTATCTTGGGGGGGGATTATTTTGTCTATAAGGACATAATTTATACAAATTATAAAAGTATAAGTTATTACATCTTTGAAATGACAGAAAATACAGCACTTTTTAGTCTCTACTAGAATGCAGTCAGTGTTGTTCTGTTCTAGCTGTAGTTTACAGGAACCCGTCATTTGGGAGTCAGTTCCACAGCTGTTTAAATGGATAAAATAGCAATTGTCTTTACATTCAGCTTGAATTTAATACATTTTCTTTTCCTACCTTGAATATCAGGTTGGTATTTGTGCTTCTTCAGGTAGACCACAATAGAAAAGGCTGCTGAAAGTCAGTGTGAAAACACTGTAGAATTTGGTAAAGGATTTTTACACATGGCTGATTAAGTCAACTGGGACATAGGTTATGGATCAGATTCCTGGTTTATGTTGATCTCCATCAGGAGGAGGGTGTTAGACCAGCACTAATGTAGGTAAGGCCTAAGTTCACCACCCATGCTTGTACTGGCAACATACGGTGCAAGTGAAAGGGCTGTGGTGGTGGGGCTCAGCGTTAATGAGGCTAGTGTCTGAGGTATGTTAACACCTAGTGAAGCACTTTAAGTGGCCAACTTTCCTTATTCTTCTGATTTGTCATCTAGAGCATCTGAAGAAACATTAAGGTCATTTATATATTTTACCTCCCTTTCATTCGTGTTGTGAAATCAGTGTAGCTTAGTATTGACTGAAGCATGACAGTCGGCAGAATAAGAAAATATAAAAATAAGTTATGTATTGTATAGAATATCAATGAATGCCATTATTGTAAATGATTGTGAGAAATTTTTAAAAAGAAATCTGCATGAATTTGATAAAGAAAGTGCTGTGTAGTACTATGTTTAACAGTCTTACAGTAGAAAGGAGAAAATAAGTAAAAAACGTAAAGTAGCCCTAAAGTAAAAAAGCCTCTCTGGATCACTGAGTTCAGATTTTTTTTTTATTTGAGAGAGTTTGTAAGGTTCCTAAAGAAAACAAAAAAAAAACCCAACAGTAATGCTTTTGAATTCCAAAATAAGGAGAATATGTAAAGCTTATTTATGTGCTGAAGATTATGCCATCAGTTAAATATCCCACGATTTTATGAGTTTGGAGAGCTTTTTGATGTTTGGTTCTTAAGTAAAGCACAGTTATTCATCCCATTCATTTTCTAATCTTTCAGACCCTTAATTTTCCATTTTTTGTGTGTGAGAGAGTTTTCATTAAACTAAAAAGACAGTGTTCAAGTTCATGCCAACAAGAGTTTCTCTTTCCATTTGACTCAGCTTTCTCAGCTGGCAACAATCATTTTGTGAGAGGACGGTACTTCTGATTTCCTCATTTCCAAGTACAAGACAGAAATTGAGGGAACCTTTTTTCCCCTACTGCTGTCACTTCAGATCTCATTTTATCATAGAAAATGAAAGAGGTTTAGAGAATTACAAAAGCTTTCAACAAAATTGTAAGGCAGTTTTTGGCTACAAAGCATTTTGGCTGTCCCTGGAACAGTGCTAATTTTTAAGAGGTTAGGAAGGAGCTGGGAACCTGGGAAGAAACAGTGTTTATTTTGGAGAAGTTCTGTATGCAGCTGGTACAATTGCCTGCTCCTCTGAGCTCTGAGACGGGTAGGGCAGGGTTGCGTTTTAGCAAAGGACAGCCACTTAGTACCACAAGAAGAAAAAAAGAAACGTTCTGAGAATGGTACTTCTAGCATTATACCCCAGTTTGAAGGCAAGACATAAAAGGTCACTGCCATGATGAATTTGTATTCTCAATTGGTCTTAAATGTAAGCCCAAAAATAAGACGTTTTTGGAAGCTGAGTTTTTTACGCAGACTTTATTTGTAACCTGAAGCTTTGTTGTGCCCATGAGGGAGAAGCTGAAAATAAAACTGTTTCCTGCCTAGAAAGTGAAACTGGTGGTCTGTCTTCATTACACAAGTTGAAAAGAATACATTTTAAAATAATTCAAGAAAATTAGGGTAGAGGTTACAATTTTTCTTCTTTAAATGCTGGAAGATGCCAAGAACAACACAGCTAAGGAACAGAATTATTGCATTGTCACTTTCTCTGCCATACCTACTCAGGAACACTGAAAATGCATTTTTCTTGGTAAACTCTCTGTCTTCAGTGATAGTTGAGAGGGAAACGGGCTGAAGTAAGGCCATTTGCTTAACCGTAATGTCTTGGATGCAGCTGATAGTAGAAGCAAAATGTCCCGAGTCTGTCTCGTATTTGAAAGGAATAGTCCCTGAAATCCAGGTAGCTTAAACACAGAGACCCATCGTTAAATGAATGGTAAATGCTGGATCACAAATAAAGAGTTGAAATACTCTGCTTAGTTCCACGTTAGTAAAGATGGCGTGAGTTCATGCTCTCGGAGTATATCCTAAACCACAAACGTGCATTGAAGTGCAATTTTTCCAGCTGAGGTGAAAGAGGATGAAACGATGGCTTCTTTTAAATTGTCTTGTGCTCAAAGTTGATCTGTTTTCTGCCTTGTGTTCTGTTTCTTCCTTCAGATAAAATATTTTTAAATGATTTTTCATACAGTACCTCTTTTCTGAAGCCTTGATGACTATTAGAATCATTAATTGGGGGGGGTTATTTTAACATTTTGGGGCCACTTTAAATATGTAAGCTCGTCTTTGAACTTCCTAAAGAAAGCTTTCAATAGGATGCTGAATTTCAGTCAAGTGGGAATTTTCAAGAGGTAGAAAGTGCCAGTTGTAGTGTAGCATTCCTTACCAAAGGATGAAGTGTAATCTTAGCAGTGATAATCCCAGTTCTGTTGCGTGAATGCTACGAGGAGACCACCATGTGTTTAAAAGAGGTTGGTAATTTTCTGAGTAGTATTCTCTTCTCCTGTTTCCCGTGAAATGTTTTTGTTGGGAAGAAAGATGAAACATATTGAAAACTAACAGCTAACTGAATCCACTGCTGTTTAGAGTCTTTGTGTTTCAGTATTGTTTATGTAGTTTTGTTTGCATTTGGATTTTCTGTTGCTTTTTAATATTTCACTGTGAAAATACCAGCATGGGTTGTTTTGATATGTAGGGGATTTTTAGATGGAAAAGGGATGAAGGGGGGGATGGTGAAGTCTGACAAAGTCCCATTGAATCCAGATGTGAATCATTGCCAGTGTGTTTTATAACTTTAACAGTATAAAACACATAGTTGAAAACTGATTGTTTTTCTTGGCTTGAAATTGTTTTTAATCTAATCTTGTTGGACTTGATGATGATGGTTGTGGTTTCGTCCTTAGACTTCTTTTACTTTGTCCTGGGCTACATACTTGTTGGCAAAGCACCCTGAGGTTCAGCAACATGTTTATGAGGAAATAGTCAATAAGCTGGGGAAAGACCAAGTTCCTGTTGCTCATGATGTCCCGAAATTGCCTTTGATTAGAGCTGTGCTGAAAGAAACCTTGAGGTAAGTAGCAGACATCTGCAATCATTAATCAAAAAAATTAATTCTGTGTAGTTGTAATGGATTTGAGTCCATGCTAACATTTTTTTTAGTTGTTGTTACTGCTCTTAGCTGCTTCTGCTTTTATTTGTTGTAGCAGCAATGTGTCCAAGGATGCCCAAGCAATGCAATATGGTAGTTTGTGTAATGTTTAATGTTTTTAAGTATTGTAGAAGTATTATCACATATGTAGGACGTCTGTTAAGGTAGGTAATTGAAAGCTTGATTTTTGCCTTTCAAGTATTAATTTGTATGATGGACTGTAACAACCTCCTCCCCCACATGCTACCGCAAAGTGGTACTTTGCAGTGCCATTACAATCATGTTAAGCTTCTTGACTTAAATTGAAGGCATGTGACATGTTTTTTTTATATGTTTATACTGAGTGTTCATAGTGAGTTGGGGGTAATAAGAGGATTTTAGAGAAGGCATCAACAAGGCTTTTTCAGCTCCCGGTAGTGCTAAAACGTCTCCAGCTTGACCAACTGGTTACATGCACATACATGTGTAAAGCAAATAAATATACAGACCAAACAGCTCAACCTCCAGGTACTAGTAAGTAACTTTTCTCAGCTACTATTCAGATCCTCACAGATCATTCAAGGTCTTTGAATCTCCAAGGTGTTCTGTACTTTTGAAAAATCCTTTTGCTGTGAATGCGTGTTGCATTCATATTGCATATTTGTGAATGCGAATTGGAATCTAAACTTCTGAAGTTGTATTAGTTATTACTGTTGAACTTCTCATAAATATTTGTCTCTAGGTTATATCCAGTATTGCCAGGAAATGGAAGAGTGACCCAAAAAGACTTGATCATTGGAGGATACTTGATACCTAAAGGAGTAGGTTCTATTGCAGTCCTCTGCAGAGAACACAGTTTAATTTTCGTGTATGAAATGTGATTTGTTACGACATATATACACTTCATTGATTTCAAAACATTTCACCAAGCTAGAGGATTAAGAGGAAAGTATTTCAATAATCCCCATTTATATGACAAAAATGGATTTTATAATTGACTTGTTGCTGTTGTTCTTTGTAGATTTGGGTCCTCACCTGCTAATCAAATTTACCATCATGACTTGCTCTTAATATTCTTGAGGGTAAAGTCTATTGATAATGTCTCTGTGCAATGTTACAATCCGATTAAAAAAAATTCATTATTTTTGCAGTTTTCTAATTCTTTGCCTATTAATTCCCTTTGTAGAAAGAGTTTAATTTCCTCTTTAAATTATGAATCTTTCCTTTATACTATTCAAAGATTACACAGAGATCATGGTAGAACTATATGGCCCTATTTTAAATGAGAGCACTTCTGTGTTGGAGCAACGTAGCTTTAAAACAGTCAGAATTCCTAATTCTTAATATACCTATTTAAATATTATTCCACACACATCCTCCCCCCTCAATTTATTTGGAAACATCATTACATCAATTATTGCTGTTTTTTTTCCTGAGGTGGGTGGTTTTTTTCCTGATCGTCCTCTGTTTTTTCGCTTTCCATTGTCTTGTCTCTTCTCCCTTTCTCTCATACTATCTTTCTGAGACAATTCCCAATGCTTGTGACTTTTGTTCCCATCTCCTTCCCCACTGCATCTTCTCTAATATATCCAGCAACATTTAAAACCAGCTGAAGTTTATTTCATTTGACCAGTTAAGAAAGGGATCTGATTTTCTAGGTATCCTTTTTTCTTCTAGAATTGCTCAAAGATACTTAATTTTTGTCACCTTATATTGCAGTAATTACAAATGCTTTTTTATTTTGTTATGTGTATTGGAGTTAGCTAAATACAAATATCATTTATTTCCTCAGACGCAGCTGGCACTCTGTCATTATACTACTTCATACAGCGAAGAAAATTTCTCAATGGCAAATGAGTTCCGACCCGAGCGCTGGCTGAGGAAAGATAATTTGGACAGAGTAGACAATTTTGGTTCCATCCCCTTTGGTTATGGCATTCGAAGTTGTATAGGAAAAAGAATTGCAGAGCTGGAAATTCATCTTGCACTGATTCAGGTTAGAACTATGTGACAGCATTACAAGAAGAAAAATATATTGATACATATTTTCTATGTATACCATTTCTGGATATCTTACAGTCCTCAAAACCTTTGTTTTGGAGTGCTGTCTAGCATACTCATTCTGCAAAGGCTGAAAAACTTGAAAATAGTCATGCCTGAAATGTAGTATACTTGTTGAGCTACTTTGTAGAAGAAAAAAATGTTTATAATACAAATGAAGGAAAACTAAAGGTGAGATTGTTAAGGAAATACACGGATTTAATACAGAAGATTTTTGTAAGTAAATAGGAACTCTTTCTTAATGTATATTGAAATGGTTTCCGTACTGCTCAGTTTCAGTATTTTAGTTACGAGGAATTCAGTACTTACAAAAACGTGAAATAGTTTTTATATCCTTGTACTGACCACACTGTTGTGACAAATAGTAGAATTTTTCTATGTTCTGTGGTTTTCTGTCCCTTCTTGTTCTTTCTTCTAACTTTATTATCATTTTAAAAATACATCATTTATATTTATATAAGTAGTTAGTACATATATATATACATATTGTTTTCCATTGCTTCATATCGTAAAGAAAGCTTTCTCAACAGCTGCTACGTTTTTTGTCATTTGCAAGACACCCTTCAGCTCAAATACTGAGATCAGGTTGTGCAATCAAAGCTCAAAGATTTGGAAACTATTTGTAGTTACTTAACTATAAAAATATTTAGACCTATTATATGTATTCAAAGCAAAGCTTGATTGAATTTACCTTAGAATTTCCCTAAGTAAACTCCTAAAGCAATCTGTGAACAATTAGCATCTGTATTTCGGAACTCAGAGTGAGATAGCTCTCGGGGAGCTGGATAAAACAAACATACTGGCATCTTTGTGAAAAGGAGGATCAAGGAAGTGATAGCGAGCCTACTTTTGTTTTCTGGAAAGAAACTAAAGCAAAATAGCACACAACCTATTTACAAGCATCGAGATGATATTTAAGTGATTTAAAAATAGAAACTCATGAAGCATGAAGCTGATCAGAGAAAAATTGTTTCAGACCAGTCAGATTTCTTTCTTTGACTTGACCACTTACCTAGTGTGGTGGATATAAAACAAATCATGTATTCTGACTACAGGAAGTATTTTCACATGTCCTGTGCATTGGTCTCACAATTAAATTAACAAAATTTTTTCCAGATGGAAGTACCTATAAAATGCATGCACAAGTGATTGGAAAAATGAAATAGCTGAAGGCTGTAACTGTCAAATATTTGCTGTTGAACTCAGAAAGCATTTAATTAAAATTCTGTAAGAGTCTGTCCTGCATTTGATTTAGGTTGGTATTTTCATTAACAGTGTAAATGATGCATTAGAGAATGTTTTTAGAGTTTGCATGGGATACCAAGCTGATATGAACTAAGTTAAAACCAGAGGATGTCAATATAGAGTTAGGAAAAAATGGAGAAATGTTCCAAAATCAGCACAAAATCATTCACTAAGGACAAGTTACTGCTCTTGAGAATAAATCAAATGCATAACTACCATAGAAACAGATTGGGAGGATACAGTAAAAAATCAGTCAATAATAATGATGCTAATTCTGACAAGGCAGTGTAATTCTTGGGTATATTAACAGTATTAACAAGCACGTTGTATGTCAGAAAGAGGAGCTAAATTACTCAGTCTTACCAAACACTGGCGAATCCTCAGCTAGACAATGATACGCAACTGACCCTGCGCGCTGCATTTTAAGGACAATATAGTCCAATTGGAGGAATTTGGAAGACAGAGAGAATTACAAGAATGAGAGGTTTGAAAAAGAGAAGAGTGAAATTAAAATTTGATCAAACATCTAACACTGAAAAGGTAGTTATGTATAGGAAAATACTGCATTGTTCATCATGCTTACTAGGAGAAGGACAAAAGAAGATTTCTTAGTTTATAGGAAAAAGTGTTGGAGATTTAATATTAGGAAAAGTTGAGGATGTTGCGGTATTTCCTTCTTGAAAGTTTCAAAATAGATACCTGAGGTACTCTATGTTCAGCTTTAAAATGGGTGAGATAAATCTCTTGAAGCTTGTTTTAGCCCACAGTTTCTGTGGTTTATGTTTGCAGCTGACTCTCACAGTTTCATGAAGTGTATGGAAATAGAGGTCTAATGTCTGGAGAACCTGTGTGGCTGAATTAGTGACTCTGTTCAGGAGAGGCTCTAATATTTAATTATGCTTCTTTCACGTAGGGCACCGGACAGTTGCTGTCTCAAGTTTGTTTCCTTCTGCCCAGGAACAGAAATGTGTGCGATGGGATTGGGACTCTTTTATTGCTTTGTTTTGTAATTTCACATATTGATTTATATTAAAGGAAATGAAATGTAAAGCACATAGAGAGGAAGCTCATGAGGTTTGAAAGAGACCTTAGTTTCTTTGATAGCTCAGACTGTTTAATCTAGTTGTGTGGAAATTCTGCAGAAAGGACTGGCTCGCTCCTCCCTCAGTCGGAGGAGGACGATTTTTAACTATAATCTTCACCTTGTAACAACTATTTTTTTCTTTCCTGTGTGGGAATCATAGCACTTAGACTCCACAGAGTTGGCAACAGAAATTTTGTTTGTGACACTCTGGTGTGTTCTCTTTTCCAAAGTCTGATCTTGAGCTGCAGTTTGCAGCTTTTCTAATACTTGTCCTGTTTATCTTTACAGTTGCTTCAGAATTTTGAGATCAAAATTTCTCCCAAAACCAAACCAGTTCATGCCAAAACCCATGGACTTTTGACTCCTGGAAACTCCATCAATGTGAGATTTTCTGACAGAAAGTGAGACTCAAATGTTTTGGAAACACTGGTGTGATTTTCATGGGAACAGACTTGCATCTTATGGATGTTTAATCGTGCTTGTTCTCTGGTTTGTAGGTATTTGCCAAAATGATCTAGTATTATGTTCTGCCTTAGTTCTAGCAGTACATAAGAGAAATTACCTCTCCTAGAATAGGTAATTACACATATGAAAATATATACTGAAAAACATTCTTTCTTGCACTGGGAATCTCCTTTCACCTGGAAAGATTTCTAGTAGTAGCAACACATGCATTGAAAAAAAACAAAATTAAACTCAGCCATGTCCATATCATTCAGTGGTTTTGTTACACTGCTTTGTCATAGAAGTCAATTACTCTGTGAATCTATTTGAGAGCAAGAGGATTACTATAAAATGTGTGAAAATTAGCTGCATTTATGAGTTTGTGTTTTCCTGTTTCTTGTCCTCCAGTGTTTTTTAGAAGTTTCCAACTAACATTGAAATTATGAGATCATTTTTCTCTTGTTTGTAAAACCATTTACTCTGCATGTATTAAAAATTAATACATTAATATGAAAAGTAAAGATAGAAAAACTACAATTTATGTCATTTTGTTTAGACTTGAAATGCAGAACAATTAGAAATTTATCCAAACATAATCCCCATAAGCTGTTTCTACATAATTTTTAAGAAAATTTAAAACCTTAAAAATAAAAACTCAAATGTCACATTGTAGAGTTATGAACCCAGACATTGTCCTCATCACCAAAGCATAAGCTGAGTGGACTAGCACAAGCCACTTTCACTGTTCTAGCTAATATTATGCCAAAACCAAATGTAAATAATAAAAATGAAGTAGTTGTTACATTTTTATCATTTAATTAAAATACTACTATTAACGATCTTCACAGTTCTTCAGCAGTAAGAACTGGAAACTTCTGATTCTAACAGGGTGAATCCATAGGCAGGTGCACAGTTGCCTTCTGTAGGATGGAAATGTGACTACTGAAGTATCTGGAGATTTTTTACTATCTTGTGTCTAATGCAAAGAGTGGACACATGAAAGGTTTTCTTTTAATTAGTATTTTATTTTTTCTTTGACAACTAACAGAAAAGTCTCTCTTGCATGATACTTTAGTCTTTAGATAACTTCAGTATCACTGCACTAACCTTACGTTCTCATTTTTGATAGAAACCTTATCTCTTTGGTCCATATTATGCCTTCAGTAATGCTCAAACCTGCATATCAGAAGTATGTAATTATGTATAGTTAACTGTTTACATGTCAGGCTCTGACTGTTGATTGTGAGGTAGTTTACGTACTGATAATCGTAAACTTTCCAGCCATATGCAGAGCTAGAAAAAAGTTGTGCAATTGAGTTTTTAAAATGACAATATTTTTCTCTGCTCATCTAGCTATAAAAATTCAAAGACAGGTTACAAATTAAACACCACACTCTAGTTTTAATGGTGTACATGAAATTCCACATATCTAACTACTACAGTCACATTGTTGTAATACTTTGGTTACTTTTTGTAGTGCCTTTTCAAGGTCTTGACAGAAGAAAACCAAAAGAATCTCCTTTGTATGGATCTCATATATAAAATAATAACACTAAACAAAATTTATCTATTCGGTGAGAAGATTAAATGTTTACATGATGACATTAAAATGTTAATCCTGTATTTAGCATACATATGTACTATAAGAAAAACAAGTCATTTGTGGAAGGTTTTTTCCTTGGGTGAGCTTGCATTCTGATGCTGTTTTCCAGGGATTCACATTATTCCCTTTTTTTTTTCTTTCCCATTGTTATTTCCCATTATCCCCATCTTAAATAGAATGAAGAGAGTTGTATTTGCCAGAGCCAGCTGACATCCCAAAGGAGATGTTTTGTGAAGGTCTGTTTAAAAGTCTGTAGATTTGAGTATTTGACTCCATAACTCTGCCTGGTTTTGTTGACTTGGGGCCAAAGAGCCCAAGCCTTGAATCCAAATTTGGGTTCTGTGTGGTGCCCTCCTTTTGCATTGTCATAGCATCATTAGAACATAGAAACACCAGCTATGCTGCACTACATTTGCTATTTGGTATCAGTCCCTATGTAGCACATCACTGTAGAAGAGGGAAGAGGCATTCTAAAATGCTCTTTAATGCATTTGAATCTTTTAATGAAAACAGAAAGCCTGTGATTTCTTTTAATAGAACATCTATCCATGTAAGTTGTCTTTTATACATAATAAAATATTTATACAGAATTTACAAGTCCCGTTCTTATTTTAATTGCTATTTATAATTGCATTTTTCTTTAGTGTCTTAAAGTTTTCAAGTTGTTGGATAGAACTGGAAGAGTCATTGCTATACAGGAGATTACTGTTTCAGCTAGTAAAGATGGAGATTCATACAAGAATTTAAGGTGTGTAATGACCTGGCTGAATGAGACATTATGAGTACTGTCATTCTGGAGGAAAGTTACTGGCAAAGTTACCCAGGAAATACCTTAGGACTGATTCTTATGTAGAGAATAAAAAGAATTTGTTTGAGGAGCTCACCAGTTGAACATGAAATGTGTAGAGGAAGACCTAGGTAATCACAGATTACTAGAAATTGCAAATGTGTTGGAATAATGAAAAATACGGCCTAGAATGTATGAGATGAAGTATCTCTGATAGAGACAGGGGAAGAGTAGGTGAGACTGCATCTTAAGCGCTATGTACAGTGTGGTTATGTGTTCAAGAAAGGTGGAGTTTCATTTGGACAGTTAAGGCAACTACAAGGATTATCAGGTTAATAAAGTTTCTGTGAGTGGAGAAGGGGTTATGCTACAATGCTTTTTGCTCTGCCTCCCTGTGGTTTAAGCAGACCAGAAGCTTGCAGATCAAGCTCTGGCACATCTGGAAACCATGAAACCGTGGGCCTAGGAGAACTTGTTTCTTTGGACAGAAAACTATGATGACTTGATTATGCTCCTTCCAGTTGCATTAGATAGGAGGTAGTGGAAACATGGATGTCTCCAAGAGACTAAATGTATGCTCAAAAGTATTCATGTAGTTAATCTAGAAAAGTGAATATTGAGAGAGGAGATAAATGTTCTCTTCAAATACCTTCAAGTTAAGGTATTTACTCCTTAGGGTAAAGGGCAGTGCTTGCCCAAAACAAGTGTCACCAGCTAGCAACGAATAAACTAGAGCAGAAAGTTTACAGCCATTAGGAGAATAAGAGTTCAGAATAAATTCACTGTGAGAAAAGGTGAGGATTAAAAAAAAAAAAGCCCAATTAGCCATTAAATGATGGAGTGTGGTGAAAATAATTCTATAAAGTGATCGTTTAACTAGAATCACTCTATTCAGTCAGTCTGTTTTCTGTTTTTCCTTACTCTTTTGTAGGTACGTAGGCATGGAAGGAATCTATGAGGTCAATGGTGAGGTAGTCACAACTCCAGGAAAATTGTATGGCAGTGGGGAATTAAACTTATAACCTCCTTAAACAGCCCAGCATTGACGTGGCCATGAAAATGGAGAGTAGCATGCCTGGCAGCTGTGAGCATGCAAGAAGTAGGCTCTGGGGGGGTGTTTGGAGCTAGAAACAGAAGACTTGTGCTGTCATGCATGGGACTGGGGGAAGGGGAGTAGGAGGGACACACAGTGGAGGCTTTGAGGCTATACCGAGTGGATAATCTTTGGAAGCACACGTGAGATCAAAGTTAAGGAACTGGAGAGGTGAGCTGTGGACTGCACGTAGGGTGGGAGAGGATGCAAGAAATGGGATGAGGCAAGGGGTAAGTCTGGGCACCTGATGTGTGTGCTGTTTGCACCATATACTGAAAAAAAAGGCCACTACTTTTTTGATCATTGGTTATTGTTTTTTCCTTCCTATATTATGTTCTCACATCAAAAATACTATCATATAATTACTAAAGATTTACATCTATGGTAGGCCAAACTTCCCCTTCTGCATGCCCAGAAGAAGTCACTGAAGGGATATAACAAATCATTCATTCTCATTTTTCCAGAACAATGTTAGTTTGCGCTGGCAGGCTCTCATGGAGGCAGATGCATTAGAGGGTTTTTCACCTTCTGAAGTGTCAATAGAGAATTTACAGGGTCATGTGAAAAGCAGATGCTGAGATGATTTCAAATGCCACCAAGTTACAGTCACAGTGCTGTTCAGCTCCTTACAGCAGATGTACATACATAGGCCAGTACAATCACTAGGGAAGAGAAGTCCAGGTGGCCTTACACATTCGACTCTTCTGATTTTTTCAAGGTGATCATGTGTGCCATGGACTGTATATACTGAAGCAAGATAACCTTCTTTTCACTGAAATGTGTATTGGAAAATACTGGGGAAGAGGTCCAAAGTTGCTGGCTATTTCTTATTCATCTATAGGTTTTCATCTAGATTTTACACCAGCAGTAGTAAATAACCAAGTTAGACGGGAAGGTGTGAGTAGTAACTTTTAATACCTGATCATTTTAAATATATATATTTTTGTATATATATGTGCATACACAAAAATAGAAAAATATTTTATCCTCTGTGATTAATACACACATTCACTTATCTTTTTCCCTTTCTTTGAAAGTAAGTGAATGTATACCCAGAGCTAGCAAATATTATTTATTCATGTTCAAGCTGAATAACAAAAAAACCCCAAAACACATAGATGTCATGTGGGTATTTTAAAAATCATTTAATCTGAGATTTTCCCCTATGGTTTCCAAAGTGATTTTCCCCAAGGAAACCCCCGACAATACTACCCTGTGGCTTGGCACCACTAGGTGGTGCTGCCTTTATAGTGTTCCTTAGTAGAAGTCCGTGAATCTGTGCCAAAAAAAAATTACAGCTAAAAGCAAAGTACTTACTATAGCTTCTTAAAGATAGAGGATTTTTGTTATACTTGTCTGACAAGGACTCTTAGCCTTTGTACGTGTAAATGTCCTCAATTCGTGTTCATCTTTTGCATGTGCTTGCTTAAAATGGGCTTTTGCGCGTAACAAACAGCACGGTACGTCCCAAGTTTCATCCAGAGCTCCTTGGGGCAAGCCCGGCCTTTGCGGTCCTGTATGCCCTCCGCTGAGATTTGTCTTTAACAGGGCTTGTTAATCATCGAGCTTCGACACCCTGCCTGCTACCATGCAAAACTGAACACAAAGACAGTTCATGCTGTGAAGAGATTGCAGTGCAGAGGAGGGAAGAGTGCAGCAGGCAGGGATTAACTATGGGGGAGATGTTGCTTGTTTCAGGCACTATTGTGAGTGTCAGTCCTGCGCTGCAGTAAACCCCGGGTCTTCTGACACCATTTAATGCGCTGTTTGCTGCCAAGCGTTTATCTACTTGGGAAAACAGTTGAATTGAAGGGTAAACTCACTGAAGCAGCCCCCTTGACTTGGATAAAAGGAAGGCTGGAATCGGGGATTTGGGGAGGAAGTATCTAAGGGATAAGCAGCTGCAAGAGAATATTGGCCGCAGTTAAGTTTCAGGATAAGATCTGCTTTTACCCCCCTTATTGTTTCAAATCAGTCAAATGTAGAATTGGTGTCTATACCAGAAGCTGAAAGGTGTGAGCAGATTGCTCAGATTGTGTTGTTTCTACATTTTTGAGAGGACAAAATGGAAAAACGTGGAAGTGTGAGGGAAACATTTTTCTTAAAGGCAAAAAGCTGTGTGCTTTCCCCCATGCAGGACATGAGCTATGAAATTGCCCAATTTTGCTCAAGTTAACCGTTATTTTTTCAGAAATCAAGTTGTTCAGGCAACTTCAAGAAGGCAGTAAGCAACAGTAGCTGCTTGGGATACATTTAATGTAGGTTGAATTTCTTTGTCTGCAAAGTGCGGACAAGGATTTGTGTTCCCGTTGCCACTTGTCAGCTGAGCTGCAGAAAGTTTGTGGGGCCTCTTAGCCCCTGACAAATATAAAAAAATGCAAGTAGCCTGCAATAACGAGTACTTACGCAATGCTGTATTGTCATGAGCCAGGAGTATGTACATAGGCAATTACCCCACTGACCCGATACTGATTATCTTAATCATTTATCTGAAGATTAGCATTTGTGAGCAATTTGTACAGTTTAAAGTGATGCTGGGACACAAACTGAAAAAGGTATAATACGACAGTATTATGAGATAAAGCAGTGCCCACATGAAAGTGTTTCATACAAGACATACATAAAAAACCCCTCCATACAGAAACAAGTAACTGTTACAAGTGGTCTGAAAAATGGCTTCATGTGATACATTTCCCAATAGCGAATGTTAATATTCTTAAAATCAGAAAGAATGGCAACATATGAAGGCCATTGTTTTTTGAAGTGTTTATGGGAAATATCAAAGACCTATAGACAGGGAACACGACTAACACGCTAAAGGAACCATTGATTGAGAAATGTATAATACTTCAATGTTAAAACATCCACAATTACAGCAATTTAGCCTTAAATAAAAAATCAGTTCATTTAGGATGAAAGAAATTATAAGATGGAAAATCTAGGATGTCCAATGAAGTAAAACACCTGTGATGTACGTTAAAGGGGCTACTTCATCATAGAAGAGAAATCTTTGACCTGGGTCTAAAGGAAGCTGGTAAGAAGGGATGCGTAAGAACTATCCTCAAATAGGTTCTTAGGTAATATAATAAGATTTCAGCCAAGTTTACATTAGCAGCTCAGTTCCTTTTGGCAATTGATTATCAGCTGTTTGTTTTTCTAACTGAATTAGCGCTTACCTTGGTTTACAAGTGCAGATGTAGACAAAGAGAAGATTAAAAAGCCTTTAGACAAGCCTCTTCTACCCTCAGTAGCTTAGCTTGTGAAGGTCCTTGTCTCCTTTATGCAGATACGGGTAACCACTTGAATTTGCTTGTAGATTCACAAATACTGCAGAGATAGTCTCATCCCAGATGGAAAAGGGAAGCATTAACTCTATATGATTAGAGAATCAAAAAGGTATGTGGGGAATTAGTTACACATATCTGGAAAGGCTTGGTTAAAAATCTTCATCTAAAATACCACTGAAAAGGCAATCAATATTTCATTATCACATTGATAGATGCTTCTTTTATGTTGTTGTCACAAATTCATAGACAATAAATGCATAGTAATCATGATAACTCCATCAAACACCAGTTATTTTCAGATGGAGTTGTGTGAAACAGTATACAATTCACTTCAAACAGAATGAAGGCACCAAATTAATCCAAGAAATAATCATGTACTAGTTGCTAGTCAGCTTAGTTTTGCGATATAAATAGGTATCAGCACCAGAAAGTGTGGGCAGCCATTTGTCTCACTTCTATCCTACATTGTCTTTTAAAGGTGGTTGCAAAAAATCCCAGCTTTGCAGATCTCTGAGACACTAATCTCAGCTGGCAAAGCCTTCCAATTCAGATCATGACGCAGTTGATCAATCACCTTCTCACCAGCTGAGACTGCAGGGAATGGCTACATTTACGCATTCATTGGCTATATGAGATTAAGCTAACACAGGAAAGATCCAATTCAGCCACGCTGCTGTACCAAAGAGAATGTCTCTGATGTTTCTATGTTTGCAAGGCTGTAGATGTTAGACCCACAGCAAACAGTTGCAGTGTGTTGAATTCCGCTTGCTGCACCTTCTGGTGCTGGGTCATCGTGACTGATACGGCATGACTGGCGAATGTGTAGTAGTACGATGTTTCAATCATCTGTCATGACACTGGGCCACATTGGAATGCAAGAGTAGTACTGCAGTTATGTTGATGTATAATGTGGTATTATGTACACTTATAATTATTTTTTGATGTTGGCATTTCACCACTTAATGCTATGGGAGAGGAAGAGAGCAAATGAAATTTATGCATGTTTTTTGGGTACAAGAAAATTACAAATAGTGCACTTTTCTCATTCTACTGGCACAGAAAATAGTGGTCTATTAATGAGTTTCTGTCACAAGAAGCTATAAAATATCAATTGTTCAATTCAGGTAAAATAAAAATGAATTATATTACAGAAAAATGTGTAGTGGATGGGGAATAATGTTGTGTTTCCCAAATGATGGGTTAGGTCTGGGTCCTAAGGCTTTTCCACTGTATTGGCTACTTAGTGGAGAAAATCTTTCCTAGGCCTTCGCTTCACTTTTATGACTTGTATTTTGACTGCATAGTGTTCAGAAAAAGTTAGGAGAAAAGAGCTCATTCTTTTTTAGATGTCTTTAAAACGATGCAACGAGTGGAAGCACCCTCCAATTTTTTATTGGTTATCCACATGTACTTGGCGTCTAACGCTTGGAAGTCTAATGTTGGACAATTTGACTGGAAGAGTGATGTTTAGCCTTAGGATCAGGCAGCAATGAGAATCCATTATTTATGTCATAGTGATTTACGAAGAAGGGCTAAAACAAGGAAGTCTATGGTATCATGCTTTAATGTTTTTATGGAGTATATTTTAAGAGGATGGCAAGTCAAAAAACGGGTAAGAACTGCTAACTAGAAGATATTTTCCTTGGTTGGTTTCTGTGATTCTGATTGGAGTTTTTAGTGATTAGTGCTTTTGTAACCGAGAGGCCAAGAGAAACAGGTATGAAAACCAGCAATGGTTCAGTATATTTGTGGTGATCAGCTGGACATTCCTACGGGATGGACAGAAACCTCTGACTGCAGGAGAATGCGGAGCCCGTACTTCTTGTGTCCAAAGAACTGTCTCTCTACCCTTCCATATCAATGAGCAGGAGCCTGTAAAATGTTTTTTTAAAAAAGAGCATTGCTGATCTGATTAGCTTTATCAAAACATGTCTAGGGCACAGTTCCATCCCATATGGTATAAAACCAAAAATTGTGTGTGTTTATATATATCTTTTCTGATATTTATATAAGAAGATGACGACTTGTTTGCTGTGAGATTTGTGGATAGGATAATTAATTACATACCTCCAGGAAACATTTAATTAATGGCAAGGTCAAAACTTCTTGTTCTCCCCCGCCTTAAAAAAAGCTTCCTATATAGAATGGGAATATATAATTTCAGTAGGAAAGAACTGCATAGTTTTTAGGATTATCACACCCCTAGGAGACTATGAGTAGATGTAGTATTGGCAGGATTTGCAACTGACTTCTACCTATTTGTTGCTCTGTCTAGGGAATACAGGTTTGCTTGCCTTGCAAATGTTTACCATGTAAGTCCTGGTAAACCTGGAGTGTGTTTGCATGCTAGGAAGGGATATTCCTTTTGTTTTTTGTTTTTTTTTTTTTAAATCTAGAATCTCAGAAGATCTGTCAGCATACATACATCCAGAGGATAATGCTATGCAAGATTATTCTTGTCCAGGCAGTTTGCTTTGTCTCTCTGTGATGGAGCTCACTGGTGTTATGTAGACCAAAAATACTGCTCTTTTATCATAGTTGCCTTTTGGGTTTCTGTTTGCTGCTAGTCTCTGGAAGCTAAATATGAGTAGCTACAGTATGTAGTGGCTTATTTTCTCACATCTATTTGTGGGTATGAAGTCTGCTATTGCTCACAGTAATGTGACAACAGTATTAGAGCTATAAGCAAGCTGATGACCTCAGTGAAGCAGGAGTAGATGAGGTGTAGTCTCTTCCAAATCCTCAAAGCTAGAATATAGAACTAAATCCTTTGTATTTGAAAAGATCAGATCATAACAAAGATTTTAATTCCTTTTTTTTTCTTTTTGTGATAAGACATTCAAAATTTCTAAAATCACAACACTGGTCTAAATAGTATCTGGGGGAAAAAAAAATGTAAATGCAAAAGCCATACAGACAAAGTAGGAGAAATTAGATGAGTTTATGATTTTGCTTTTTTTTTTTTTTTACAACGGACATTTTTTTGATGTTTTGTTGAAATATTTGCAACGAGCAGTTTGTCTTTCATTCCTCACTTTGCATATAAGATGGAATTACTGGATCTAAAAAATGTCCTTTTGAGAAAGGGGAGGGGAATGTTAGCAGCTGCTCGAAATTATAGCTTGCTTTCGCAGTTCCAGGTTCCCATTGCAAGCAAGAATTTATTTGATGTATTTTCATGCAGGTTCCTTTGTTGACTCAAAGGTACCCGATGGTGACAGGCAATGGAAATGTCATAGCCTTTTCTTCATGGAATGTGGAGTACCTGTATTTGGATATTTCTGGTTATTTTCAGTTTGTTATTTAGACTGAAATGTAGCTGTAAGCATTGCAACCCGTGAAACTTTCTTCCTTTGTAGGGACTGGTCTTTGGGAAGCTCTGCAAACTTCCAGCTAGCCAAACTCTCTCCCTTTGGCTAAAGTGTTAGAGGCTCAAGCTTCTACTACAGACGCGCCCAGGTTTAGTTGACACATTCAGCCCAGGTTTGTGCACAAGAAGTTTGATCTGGTTTATCAGAATTAGCTGGTTAAATGAAGTTAGTTTGGCACCGTGTGCTTGCTTTGGACCAAGTAACTTCTGTGAAACATCTGCCCGGGTGTGGAGATGTGAGACTGCCTCCGGATTTTGTGCCACTTTTTCTTCACTTTCTCATCACTGTACTGTTTTTTGTCAAGTTTTTGCCCAATATCAAAGCAGGCGATGCTGATTGTGACCACACTGCCCTGCCACCCTCAGGCAGGAGGCTGTGCCTGCAATAGCTGTGAGAAATCTGTGCGAAGGGATGTAAATGGGGAGAACAAAGCATTTAAGGATTTCACACAGTAAAGGGACCGGCGTCTCACACGTGCGAGGGAAGGGGCTTACTGCTCCTATTCAATACAGTAGGAGCAGTCGGGGGAAGAGTGGGAGGTTCTCTTGTTGTTTTCCAAGCAGCACATTTTTGCGATACAGAAAATAAATTTATCTTTACCGCCATACTCAAGAGAGAAGTATCACGTCTCATGTCTTCCCTTAGCTTATGACTCAATGTCACTGTCATCAGAGTATGCAGGGAAATAAATGAACGTGGATGCCTTCAAATAAATGAGAACATAGAAGCCATGGCTTAATTCTCCCTGCTCTTCTTTGGTTTTGAGTTTTTGGGATTCAGATTTTGACATTTTCTTCCTGCCTGGAAACCTATTTGTGTGCTTCCAAAAGGTGGGGTTTTGAGAGAATATCCTGTATTGCAAAATTCCTAGTAAAGACGTTGAGATGCTACAACATTTCCAGACTTGTTCTTTGGCTCTCAGAGTAAAGTAGTAGAAATAGCATGCATTTCCATCATGTGTACAGTGATATGTTAACAAAAAGTTTCACAATTTAAGGTGTTTGGTTGGTTTATCTGGTAGAGTTGCCTTGATTCAAAATAGAGTTTGGAAACCAAACAGAAATTTAGCTTGACATTTATGTTTACTCCTTCTAGCATGCTGATGACCCTGATGTCTGTGTACACAAGGCTGTGACTCATTAAACCGTCGAGGATGCTTTCTTTAAGTCTCTGTAAATGTTTTCTGCTAAATTTGGCAGGCACTTCAAGATGTCAGAGCGTTGAATGACATGTAAAAATGTCACATAATCTGTGAAGAGCAATACATCAGTTCTAGTTAGATGACCCTCAATTCTATGTCTCTAAAGTATTCCATTTTCAATCACGGATCAAATTTTTTGTCTGTGAATAAAAGAAAACCGGTAATTTACCAAGTTGGAAACAGTGAAGTAGCTGTGGCAATCAAGTACAGTATTTAGAACTTAGGTAAGAATCCAGGTTGGAATAGCAAAGAGCTGTTCACTTTAAAAACCATTTTGATGGGATCATCTGCTCTTTTCTTTCAGAATGGTTTGTGCTTCATTCCTGGTTTTCTAAGCGGGTACTATCACAGTACATGGACCCACATTATTTTTAAGGTGGAATATTTGAGTGATGCAGCTGGCATCTAGATAATATAAATTATTCCAATGCAAGAAGTTTTACATACAGTAAACATCCACTTTAATTCTCTTGAGCCTGTTCTTTTCTTTTCACTAGAAATTAAACCTTTGGTGTGCACCAGATAATGGTATCAAGAATAAAGCACATCCATACTTTGAAAAATTCCTTAAAGTCTCTATAATATCCAGAAGGATTGTTGTTATATTGGATTTTTTGACTAGAAATGCAGACATTTGTATTGATTTACCTTTAATAAAAACTAGTGAGTCCGAGAGTGGGTTTTGTAAAGATGCACAGTTAACTTTTAAATTACTTACTGTGGATCTTTACTTCTTTTGAAGTCTTCACTGTTTGGCACTGAATCTTTATGAAATTCTTTAAGAGCTGATAAAGCCAGCTGATGGAAATGGCTGAGCTGTTATACGTAATAATAATATTTTTGCATTTGTCTGTGGTGTATTTTCTGCAGTTTAGTTCTGGTCCACAACTAGGAAAACAATGCTCTAAATGTCAGTAATTATTAATTAGAATAGACTGTATAGTAATGGTGGATTGAATACGTGCAGAAAACTGCGCTTGCCCAAACAGGAAAGTTACCATTCTCATTCTCTGAAAAATCAAATCCCAAACACCAAAAGAGTTGGATAATTTTGAAAACTGAACAAATCTGAAGTGATAATAAGCTTACAGTAAATGAAGGTGAGATAGCTCTTGTAAATAGTGTGTAATGAATGAGTCACTGAATTTCGTTACCGAGGAAATGAAATGACGCTATTGATAGCAAGGAGGAAGACATCGCAACTGGGGCACCTGTTAGCATTGCATAAGTCTACCTGGTATGGTTATCATCAGTGTGAAACCTTGTGGAGGTTTGTTTTATAGGCAATATTTTCTCAATTTCACTGATGTTTTGTGCTGTTGATATGGTATCCTTTGTGTGATGCCACCAGATGGGCCATGTGTTCTACCATAGCTATATATGGGGATAAGTTGGCCTATCTATCAGAGTATTGTTATGAATCAGTCGTTAGGTCGCTTAAAGAATCGCTGTCAAAGGTATTTGCAAGAAGTGATTTTTAATAGGAAATTGTAAAATGTGATTTAACATAGTTTGATGGCAAGGTTCACTCCACTACTTATTAAATGAGTGGAATATAAAATCAAGGTAGGGTTGAGATAGAATGATTTATACAGAGATTGAAGAAAGAAGTAAGGGGTGAGGGAGGCCCTCCTGCTGAGTCACAAGGTTCGGAGTAGACCCCGTTGCTTTCTAAACTCCTTCTCAGCGAGGAGCTTAGGTGCGGCTGGATCCAGACTTAGCCTCAGACTTCAATGATTTTATGTCTGAAGGATATGCGTAGCAGCGATTTAAGGTTTGTTCACAGTTAAAGAGAGAATCACAAGAATTTAGCAGCAATTAATTATGGGTTAACTTAGCATTTATGAAGTGATTAAAAAAAAATCACCTCGATCACAATAGTAGGACATTATGATTTGAATCGATTTACACACACACACACACAGTGTGCATATATAAGGGTACCTTTAAGAATTCCCCTCGAGTGAAGTGAAATACTCACTTCAAATGATTTTTCTCAGCAGACAAATGTTGAGCCTCAAGAAGTGAGGGACCCTTGTGTTCAGCCCAGCAGCAACCGTAGCTTCGAACTTCACAGTTCGAGGGCTGTGCAAGGCGTCCCACTTGGAGGGAGATGCTGGGCGCAGCTCGCTGCAGTCCCGGAGAGCTCGAAGGGCCTCGCTTGGTACCGCTGCTTACAGGGTCGTGAGATGATTGGCTTCAGGCATCAGGAAATTTCCACCCTGGTCACAATCTGTATGCGGTAATTCTGGTATCTTGACAGCAACTACACAATTCCAGTGCTTCCAGACTGCACAGTTCTGGTATTTACCAGGCAGGTGGGATCTGGGCAGCTGGAGTTCCGGGTGTGGTCAGGGACCGCCTGACCGGCCCAACTCACTGCTCTTGTACTAAGACGAGTAAAGTGCCGAGTCGTCCCAGCCCACTGCTCTTGCAATAAAGCCCAGAATATAATGCCGGCTGGTTCTGAGATGGCCACGTGGTCTGATGGGGGTGTGTGTGTGTGTGTTGTACAACCACAAGTCTGTAATTTCCATTTTTAAAATATCTTAATAAATAGTAGAAGGCTTCCACAATTCTCAGCATAGTTTCCAAAGCAAGCACGTGATTGACTTACCTGCTCACTTGTTGACTGATGATAATGAAAAACTAAAAAAAAAATCTCATCTGTGCCAAATCCTTCTTTTCCTACACGATTGGGCACATAGAAATTTTGGTAAGTTTCTTGGAATTGTATTTGTGGAAAGCTTGCAGACTATTCCCATTCTTTACTCATTTCATCTACTAGTGAAGGGTAGCTAATCTGTCACAAATTCGGAGCCTAAGATGACTTTGTGGTGGCCAAATCCACACAGGCAAAAACCGGAAAATAGCTACGTGCAGCTGAATCAAGCATCCCAAATGGTATGTGGATGGAAAAGAAATTTGTTCTGAATTTTGAAACTCTGTGAAAAATCTGTCAAAGTTTTGAGGTCCCTGTAAGGTATATCAGGAACACCACATAATTCTCAAGAATTCAAGCAAGCTTGCAATCAAGGGACAGTCTTCAGTGAGATACAAGGCAAAGTTTTAATGTCATTTCATTTTCTGCCTCTCCCCCTTTCTGAGCGGGTGAGTCTTTCTGAATCAGACTGGCAAAGCTCTCAGCTTTGGAGCCTTCCCTGTCCTATGGTATTAGGGTTTTTTTTCGTGTTTGGGACACAGGAAGAGTCACTTGGGTATCACCTAATGTTTCTCATAACAAGACAGTGAAGAGATTCAACAGAAGTCGTGAGTTTGAGAGATGTGGGAGAGAACACCTTCTGGACACTATTTTTAAACCAAAGTTGTTTCATCTTGCTTTTTTTGTTTTAAGGGGCAGAACACATATTCAGGGGTTTTTGTCTCTTATTTTTATGGCCGGAGGTTTCCTAATCCTTCCCCGAGCCTTTCTGTAGGAGAACAAAGGGAGAGTTTGCAGGAGAATACAGTCAGTCAGAAAGGAATGCTAGGACAAACTAGATAATGGTGAAATCACCCTTGATAAAAGTTATCAGGTTAAAAGGGAAGATAGAAGTCACCTTCGCAAACTCTTCCTGAACCTTGTCCCAGAAGAATGCATGATCTGCCATGGAAAGACAAAATTGAGCAGGCTGTTCAAGGCAAGCAAGGTTGGAGTCAGAACTTGATTAGGTTTTGCCACATAACATATTTTGTGTAATTTGTTGTTTTCAAGGTGTTGGATTTACTGTCTTAAATTAATCCTTCCACTGACATCACTGAAGCAAGAGAAGGGTGCTGGCACTGAGTCAGACCAACTGACTTGTAGTGTTATGGCTAGAGCCGGAGCAAGGCTACGGAGCCAACAAACCAGAGGCTTTGGGGTTGTTTAAAATGTGATCCTCAACCTTGAATACAAACAAGAAATTGTGATTGAAATAGACCCCTCTTGCGTTATAATAGTACTTGGGGAGAAGGGTTTGAGAGTTCTTGGAATAATTTATTGCAAGTAATATTATTTAGTATGAATACAAACATTTCAAGAATTCAGTAATGGTATATTTACCATAAACATCTTTAATTAACCGAGCTCTACTAAGTATTTTAAAAAAACAATATTTAGAAACTTAAAATCAGAACTACCTGCTGAAAAGAAACAAAAATCATTTTAATGGGTTTTAATCTTCTCTGTAACTGGAACAGAGAAAACATACATCTAGTTCCATGAATGGTAAAAACCACTACTGTGATAATTTTAAAATTGTTTTATTTAAATGAATTGAATTATACACTAAAGATTTTACCACCAGCAGCAGGATACACCATCACAGCTTGTAGCTCTAAACACACAGGCTACAATTGAACCTTATAAGGTTCAAGTCAGAAAAATAGTCTGAAATCACTCTTTAAAAAATAAAATTTTATACCAATTTAAATTTGGAATCATGAAGAAAACATCCTGCTCCCAGATGGACAAACTTGGCAAAACAGGAATAATAATAATAAAAGAGAGACATGTAACAGCAATTTGTGCAATGAAGGGAATAAATTGTACCTAAACTACAAAATAATAGCCTCCAACCCAGCAAGCACTTAAGTATATGTTTAATTGTAAACAGGTGAGCAGTTCATCGCTCTTTAATGACACGACTGAGAACTGAAATGCACTTACGGGGCTGAGACTTACCAGAGGCATTACTGACTAGAGCATTAATCAACTCAGAAAGCAAGCAGTGGTGGGTATGTATGTGTGAAATCTGTCCGTTTGTATTCTCGTGGTCGACAGACTTGCTTCTTCCCTACGAGCTGTGTCAGGGACTCATGCTGTCACCAGGGAGATGGACTACAGGGGGGGTTCATAACCTACCTGGTTTTCTTAGCTTTAGGTACCTCAGCTATCCATCCGATTTCCCTCTGTAGCTGTAGCTAAGGGGGGAGGGAGACGTTTCTAGAAGCTGTTTTACCGTTTATCACCCTTTGGAGGTACTGATCTCTCTCTTCTGACTATAAAAGGAGCCTCGGTGACTCAGTTTAGATTAGACTAGACATGTTTAGCTGGTTACTGTTAGGTGAAATGAAGTGTCCTACAGTCGAGTGTTGCAATAAATGAGACAACTGTGCAGATCTTGAACCTGACGAATTTCATTGCAGGGGATGGATGTAAGCATCACGTTATATTTTTTTTAACTCCAGTTGTGCAGAATCTGTCACTAATTGCTTCTGAAAGGTGAGACAGCGCCGCCTCACAATGACATAGAGCACAAATGCAGATAAGCATTAAGTTGCTAGCCTGCGTGTTTATTACTATGTGCGGTCCTATCGAGATACAAAATTATTTACATTGAGAATGTAAATAATTTAAAATTTAAATTTAAAATTTACATTTTAAATGTAAGCTTGAGATCAGAACAATAGTGGATAGACGTGAGACTGAAACCTCTGCTGTCCACAAAGCAACTGCCTTCAGCATTTATCACCTGGCTAAAACGGTTTCTGCGCTCGTTCGAACGTACAGCCACTCGCAGCAGGTGACGTTCGCTGGGTCATGCTAGGGGAATGCCTTTTGCCAGACACCTGGAGCCCCGCGAATGCTTCCCAGCTTTGGCACTGATCCAATCAAGCACAGAAATAACCGGGAAATGACTCACGCTGAGAGGTGGATGCTTGCTGTTAATCCCGGCTTTTACAACGTACTCAGTTTGTCATCGTTTTTCATTGCGGTGACTGTGCGCGTCTGGCCACGTGTGTTTCACCATTGTCTGATGTTTGCCACAGACTCTCTTTCCAGCTCATGTGCTGCAGTCATTCCCTTTTCGCCTGAAAGGACGTAATCAGACAAAAATCTCTTCAAAACCAGTTTCACTGCAGAAAAGACCTAGGCAGGAGAAGCAAACATATGAGGTAGGGTGGAGAGGAATGTGTTCCGACCCCGAAACATCTGCTCATTTAAAAGTGATGTTACAAATGTTTAACCACATGTGCATCTTTCACTCTTAAAATCTCAGCTAAGGAGGAGGAGATGGGAGTAAGAGACAAAGAAAAGGGGATATTAATCATGTTTCCACATGATACTGAGCAGTGAGATGCTGCAAAACTATAGGTGGTACTGGACCAGAAAAGTAACATGAAAATACCTAGTAAGGCTGAAATTATGGGCAAAAGGATGCATTTGAGACAAATACATGATTGTGTATCTACAGCAAAACACACAGAAAAATGGATACTAAATGTAAAGCCAGAAAGGAATGGAATAAAATTGCAGTTTGCAATGCAGCATGGCATCACAGGTATGCACACGCTCGAGTCTGAATACATCTTATGTTGCTGCACTTTTCTCGTATACAGCTGCAGCAGATGCCTAAGTATTTTATTAAATAAGAATAGTATGTCTACTAAGTACAGCACAGATTTAAACCGGTTTCTGAATGGAGCTTTTGTCATTAAAAAAAAAAAGGCATTGTCATAACAAGAAAGAAGTGCAGAGGCACTATCATCCCAGAAAGCCTCACAAAGAGGTGTTGACAGGTTCTCTGCCCACAGTTTCTAAGGACTCTGGCAAGACAATTGTTTTTATTCCATGTTCTGAATGAACAGAAATAGTACTGAAGCAGAATGGGAAATAATAAATGAAATATGAGATGAAAAATATGGTCTAGCTCTCTCAAGTAATCACCTTCAACATTTTTCTGTTGCTTTAGATCGCAATAGTGAGTGCTGCACTATTTCTTATGCGTGTGAAACTCTGGAGATAGCAGTCTTCATCTGGCAAAATAAAGACTGTGTGAAACTGTCTTGGAACAGAGGTAGGTTTTGGCACCATCTTTCAATTAAAATAGGTGTAAGAGATGCAAGTCTCCATTTTAAACAAAGGCAAGTTCCTTAAACATCTAAACTGTGCAGAGCATCGTTTGGTCAATGCGGCGCTGGGTACGTGTGCGCACAGAGCAGAGGTAAGACCCCCCCCCCCAAAAAAAAAAATAGTAAGATGAGGGTGCAGAAGCAGGTGAGGAAGGAAGCTTCCCCCTCACCTGGGGGGAAGCCGAGCCCCTGTGCGTGGAACCGATGGAAGCTTCGGGGCCGAGTATTGGGATGTGAATCCCCGCGCTGGGGTGGCTTCCGGCGCTGCAGGAAGCAGAACTTTGTCCTGTCTTGTAAAGGACTAGCGTTTAACGGAAGGTGTTGGCAGAGCAGGCCTAGCAAAGCACGACCGAAGCCCTGCTGGAATGAAAGCGGTGGCGTAACTGTGGTGTACGCAGTCAGCAGTCCAGCCTCACCGAAGGGGGACAAGGGCAGGCAAGGGGCAGGGTGCATATTTGGGCCAGGAGCAAGGACACTGAAAAGCAGCTGAGTCTCAGCTGAGGAATAATACCATACAGACTGGGGTAGCAGCAATTCAGGGGAAGTTCGGCATCTAAAGCACTCCGGGCAGTTGTGGTTGGTTTTCTTCTGGTTAGCGCTCCATCACTGCAAGGCCTCACGCAGCGGAGACGCACAAAGCACCTCACTCCACTGTCACCGTTGCTTCCTAACTGGAACAACCATCGTGTGCAGCCATGCTGAATCCAAACTGTTGTACAAATCCAAAAGTGGGTGAAAAGCTTCTACTACAGCACATTCGAAGCTCTATACAAGCATTAACTAATTAGCCATCCCAATGTTCCCCTGAGACAAGCTGGTCAACTGACTATTCCAGTTTTCAAAGAGACAGGGCAGAGGTGGTTGCCTGAAACCGAAAATAACTCCCGAAACACACAATGTATGTTTAGAGAAGGGACATTGTCTCATTCTGCGCAACGTGCAAGGTGGAAGATTTCCACAAATCAAGCACACCCCTGGGATTCTTTACCGGGTATTTATACACAAAAGTTACAAAGCCCCACCTAACCAATACAATTATTCTGCCTGTGTAATACATATCGATTGTGCTGAGCAAGCAGAGTCTTCTACGTCTGCGTGGGGGTCTCAGAGGGTCTCTGGTGGTTGTCTGGGGGAGAATACCCCTAGACATTTTGTCCTTTTATGGTTATCTGAAGACACCAGAGTTCTGGTTTTCTTGCCAACTGCTTGTTTCACAGTGGACGTATGTCCTTGGTTGAGCAAGTCTGTAAACATAAGATGTTCCCTGTCTGGAACACTGGTTGCTATTCAGATACTTTTTCGTGAGTTAGTAACTATCCTTAAATCATAACCTTATTCTTAACTGTTAGTTCGCCTACATGTACGTCGCCAAGGTAACAAGGTGAAGGCCTTTACCTGGGTCCTGTAATAGGCTGGTATGCGAAAGGATGAAATCTTCTGAAATTTCAGCTTGCTTTTAAGGTCAGGAATGTAAAATCTCTCACGGCAAGAATGTGAATCGCTCACTTTGTGTTTGCAAAGATCCAGGAATAATTTCAAAAATACGTTTGTTGTATAAATTTAGGAACACGGATGATCAGAGACAACAATTAACGGTACAAATCTCTTCAAGGAAGTAAGAATGCTATTTTGGATGAAAGACAACAGCAAACTGGTGCCATCCCTTCAGATTAATCCCTTGTTCCTGTACAGCACGCTAGCTGGGACCACTAACCAAGACCGAAACAGCCATTAGCCAGCACCTCTGGGTAACGCTCCTCATTTAGCTGGGTTTTAAGTGTTGGTGGCTTCATGGCCAGGGTGGGAGGCACAGCTCCTTTTCACCGAGACACCCCTCGGCATGGATGTGTTGGAGCGGGTTCAGAGGAAGGCCACAAAGAGGATCAGAGGGCTGGAGCACCTCTCCTGTGAGGGCAGGCTGAGGGAGTTGGGGCTGTTCAACCTGGAGAAGGCTCCGGGGTGACCTTATAGCAGCCTTCCAGTACCTGAAGGGGCCTACAGGAAGGATGGAGAGGGACTTTTCGCAAGGGTGTATAATGACAGGACAAGGGGGAACGGCTCTAAACTAAAAGAGGGCAGATTTAGATTAGGTATTAGGAAGAAATTCTTCACCATGAGGGCAGTGAAACACTGGAACAGGTTGCCCAGAGAAGCTGTGGCTGCCCCCTCCCTGGAAGTGTTCAAGGCCAGGTTGGATGGAGCTCTGAGCAGCCTGGTCTGGTGGAAGATGTCCCTGCTCATGGCAGGGGGG
>Ga0065711_1028892_pt1 | contig 38670 bp, 13 predicted proteins | sample Hoacrofraction12_FD_59098 | JGI IMG/M metagenome (GOLD analysis project Ga0065711, IMG submission 59098) | Hoatzin crop microbial communities from Cojedes, Venezuela - Epithelial fraction 12 v2 (version 2) | ecosystem: Host-associated > Birds > Digestive system > Esophagus > Crop | place...
TTTCTGCCTCTTTCTTTCCATTGTCCTCCGCACGCCGGCGGGGGGAGGGGCGGCCGCGTGGCGCTTTTGTTGCCGGCGGCAGCCGAAACCGAAACATTTTGGCTGAAGGAAACGTTGCACCAATAAGTCATGATCTTCACACCAAAGATTCAAAATCATAAACCTGTTCTCCATAACAGAAACAAATTTTACTAATAAAATCCCTTTCAATTTTTTTTTTTAATGTGGTGGTTGTTTAACTGTATAAATTACCCATATGAAGAAACTTTATAGAAAGGGAATAAAATGGCAGCGGAGGTCTGAGAGAGACTGAAATGCATGCCTAAAAGCAAATTATCTGCAATAAAAGGGAAATAATTGTTAATTAGTCTGAACACTTTGCATTTTATTTTTATTACGTTTTCATTATGAAGGAATTTAATCCAAAATATCCACTGAGTCTTGGACTCACATTTCACTATCTGGTGTTAGTAGAAATATTATCTTTAATAGAATAAACTCAGACACAAATGTTACATATTATTTATAAGGTGGAAAGAAGTGAGGAATTTCAACCTGAAAAAGAGTTGCATTTTCAGGCATTTTGTCAATGCAGCATCACAAACATTGCTATGAGCCTTTACAGTAGACTAAAGACCAGAAAATTTGAATGAGCTTTTTGCTACCAAAGAATCAATTAAATGCAGGGATACAGGGCAGCCTGAGTGAAGAAGATCCAAATGAAAACCAGTTCTCCACACTGTTACTGATTATTATTTTTTATTTTTCCTAAATGCTTTCTATTCTCTGTGTTCCAGCTAACACAGAATAAAGTTGTAAATATATGAAGAATAGAGTTCCAAAATTAATACAGTCTTCAGAATAAAACTTCTGATTGAAATTCAAAACTTGAAGAGTACCAGACATTTTAGGGATTTATTCCAGGCCAAAACCAGTCCAGAACATTAGCAACTACAACAGGTTAATTTCTAGTTTTATTGTCCAGTGGATGGTGTGAAATATTTGAGTTGAGCTAAGTTTCATTTGCAGCTAGGTTTAACACCCTAAAATGACATGTGACGTCTTGTGGTGGCCTCAGCAAAAAAGGACAAAGATTTATTTATATGAACTCATGTGGTTCTTCTGAACAAGACTGGTGATATGTTGGGTTTTCCCTCATCAATACCGAGGTATACTTGAGCACCAAAATGTACACTGTCTCTCTATGTGTGGTATTGCTTCTACAATTAAATAAAGATACTTAGGCCCAAAAGCTGAGAAAGAAATTCCTTTTTGAACTGATGACTTCTCCCATCTGCTGTGGCTGTGGAGGCAAAGTTGAAGTGGTGTGCAGTCCTGAACTGTCTGTGCCCATCCTTTCCATAGTCATAGGTCATTGGGACCTTCCTACCACAGTACGATAGTTTCTGTGTTCCTTCAAGCTTCTTTTAAACCTCCTGCTGTAGTTCTGCCTTCACTTTTCTCACATCCTACCCTAAAAACAGTTACCAGAAGTGAAGTTTCTCAGTTTAACTATGCCTCTGTCTTCACCTTTCTGCATTGGCTCCTCTTTGACACATGCCTTGCAAACTGTTTCGTATCAAGGCTCTCTCTTTCCCTCCGTTGTCTAAAGGAATGTAAATTCATTGTTGGTGAAATTTATTTGTGTTTCTTGTTTATTTCAAACAGGACAGCACTCTTCATAAGTACTAATTTCCCACAAAAATGACTGAGAAATGTGATGCTGGTGAATAATTGCCCAGTGGAAGTCTACAATTACTGAATGCAGAAAACAGAGTTGTTTACTATACTTCTCAGATCGTGCGTTTGGGGGTCAAAGTTGTGGGTCTTTTATAGAAATTATGAAAGAATAATCAGAAGATCCTGATATCCAGAGGAAAGCATTCAAAGAAATCTTTATCCTAAGACAAATGCCTGAGAATATACGTGGAAAGAACTAGTTAAATGACACATGCTTAGAATTCAGTCTTTCAGAAAGTTAAGTGCTAGTGAAAGACCTGTATGAGTATACTATTTTATTTTTAGGGAGATCATTTAAAGATATTTTAAAAACAGGATATTAACTGTGGAAAATTACTGGTCCTTGAACTGAAATAAATAAAATACGACATTCAGTACAAAATAATTCCTCCCATCTTACAGCTATTCAAACAGTGAAGTCAATTGGTCATTTGTTGAGTGTTCAGCCCACAGAGAAATAAGCTCCCAGCTAAGGTTGATCAAGATTTATGTATTTATAAATATATACTTTTAGTTGGCAGGCTTTCTTGATAAAGCACACACCTTTTTTAGAAAAAAATGGAACATTTCCATAAAAGTGACAAGTAATAGTAATCTTTCTCAGACAGGCTTCCATTCTGCTGAGTGTTTTAGTCTGATGATCTGAACATGGGAACGAAGTGCCAGATCTGCCAAGGTCCTGTGAATAGTGCTATGTGAATAATTGTGTTTAAGTACTTTAAAAGTGAAAATTAAGTTTCAAGTTGAATAGAATGTGAAATTATTTTTCTCTTTCTCAAAAAAAAAAAAAAAATCTGCTGTGAACCACAGATGAAATGTTCAAATAGAGCTATGTCATATAATCTTTTTTGAGTGGGGCGTGCAAAAATACTGGACCATGGTTCAACTTTATGCACTGCTTCATTAAAAAAAAAAAAGCACTTTATCTTCATGGGTTTAAAATAAATCAACTTGTGACATAGTTTAAAGTTGGATCTCTCACATCTGGACATCTAATCATTGGTCTGTCAGATCAACATAGGTAAGATACACACTCTTTCTTTAACAGTTTTATGAGCCTAATCCCTTCCTCAATATTTCCATGAAAAGTAGTTGTATGTGAAATCATTCAGTTAATTTGATGCGAATTTGTCAGCAGCCAGGAGACTACAGAGCATTTTTTATCATTTCCTACACCATTAAAAAGGCCTGACATTTATGCTATATGAGCTCCACGAGTTTAATTTTAGATTAGTTCTAGTCTGATTCCCTGGACTGGCGCCCAGTAACAGTAGGAGCATGTTGGGTGCAATCTTGGAATGTAGCTTCCAGTTCAATTTCATCAGAAAGGAATCCAGTTTGCGTCTTCTCCCGCTGCTCTGCAATGTGAACCGAAGTGTGTTGTGTGAATCAGAAGATTCACTCCAAAGACGTAGTCCTTAGCAGAACAGAAGTGTTTATCTAGATGGATATGTCCTTAATCTATTATCCTGTTTCTCCCCAGGCAAAGTGTTAGTGCAGTCAAAACAGTGTTTAAATTCTGCAGGTTATACTGTTCCTTTTATTCTATGCAAAATAAATCATGACAATTTTTAACCTTAATTTTGTTTCATAAAAATATCAAACTAGTGAACTGCAACACAACGCCCTAGGCGTTATCAGACATTTTGCTACTAATAAAACACACAGGGTGATAATCACACCTCAGGAGCTCAGCGTCACAATGAAATCTTTGATCCTTGCTTTATGTGAGTGGGTGTGGTCAATCTGCACTATAGTGCATTAACCCTAAGCAGTACGGACACAGGTCATTCACTCTTGTAGCCACAAAGCATCCATCAACCCTCTTAGCATTGGAGAGATGTCTTTCAATCCCACTTCTACCACAGGCCCCCTTTGCCTGCCCTCACCTCTCTGGAACCTGCTCTGCCCAACTTACTTCATAAAACCTCAGTTTTCCACCAACTCAGAACTGATTTTTTATTGTACAGATGCAAAAAATGTGACCTCTGTGTGGAATCAGTTTCACAGAAATTATCATTTGTATTGGGGAAATCCCTGAAACAGGAAAAACTGGCCTAAAACTAAGAAATAGTTTGCTCTTTTCTAACAGTGTTACTGGGAGCAATTTTTTTTCCCTTTATTTCCTATTTTTCTATTACAAAAAAATTCAGGATTTTGAACCCTGACCCAGCAAATCACTTAACCATGTGCTTAACTTAAACCACATGAATGTCATTGTTGAAATCACTGGGACTGTTTGTTAAGGATAAGTCTGAAGTATTGCCTTTGTTTATCAGGACAGAATAAGTGTATTTTATTTGTTGTGTTTCCAGTTCTCACAAAGAGAGCTGCAACTAATATGATGTAACCCAAAAAAATTCAGTTTGGGGAAATTAACACACAAAATAGGGTTTTTTTGAATGAACCATAGAATCATGGAATCACAGAATGGTTTCAGTTGGAAGGGACCTTAAAGATCATCTGGTTCCACCGCCCCTGCCATGGGCAGGGACACCTTCCGCTAGACCAGGGTTGCTCAAAGCATGTTCACATTTCCCACTGATACAGTTATAATTTCAGGATATTTGGTGTTTCTAGATGTCCCTATTAATAGAAATTGAATCAAGTCATTTTACACAACCAGAAAATGAGGCCATTCTGTTTCTGGCCTTTTTGGTGATGCAATAATTTGGCTCTGAAACCTTAGGAAAATGTAACTGAAGGAATAAAAGCTACACAGACTGCAGAAGTGATACACAGGAACCAAAATGAGACAATTCTGCATTTTACAGACAGCATTTGTGTTCCACATGATTTAACAACTACCTAGTATTTTAATTATTATTATTTTTAAAACTTTATCATGGTAACTGTGATGGTAATTATGCTGAGCAGCAACTAGCACAGCAACATCAGACTGTATAACTTGCTGTATTATAATTCAGGGCTTCCCTCAGACAGCCATAATTTGTATGTCCTTCTGGTTTTGCCTACTTTAACTTTTCTATTTTAAGGAATACACATGTGCTTTGTGTTAGAGCAGGGAAAACACAACAGACTAAACTACAGTTTATGGTGAATTTCCCTTTTGGGTCATGCCCTCCTTCAGTGTTGGAGGAAGATGGTCACTTGTATAAAAACAAATTATGATTCAGAGAATCCCCACAGAGAGATTAACCAGAGAAGTGTGGTTTTCTCTGTGCCCTCACCAAGTATACAAAGTCCCTGTATAAATAGTCTTGTACTGGACTAATTAATCAGCTCTCTAATCCATGCCTTGCCCATTCCATACAGAGTGGTTTTGTTAATTCAAAATAGACATGGTCTTGAGCCACAGCATTTATAAGATCATAGCATCTAGGGACGGAAAACAACTCATACATCATCCGGTACATCTCCCCAGCAGGGCAGAGTATCCTAGTTAAAAATTACCCAAATAACAGGGCTTTAACCACATCCCAAGCCAGCCAGTCCACAGTCTAACTCATCCTGCTGTCATGATATTTTCCTTGATTTTTCTTGATACCCTGTGTTATAGCTCCAACTTCTCACTTTGAATTCTGCTCAGCAATAGCAAGGGAGTGAATCTCCCTTGCCTGAGAGCAGCTTTCCACATTTGTACAGACAATCATTTGCCCCCTGTTTATGCTTCTGCCTCATTGATGTTCTTCTGAATTGGGGAAATTTGTGTATATGAAATTTCTGTATCAGCCAACACAGCCTTAGGATTTGATTTTTGATGTTTTTTCTCACATCCAGCAATGCTACTGCACTCTTGCTACACAGCTGTAAAGCTGGATTTCTGAATAGTTATTCTAATGACAGTAACCATTGATTTTATTACTGGAACAATGTCAAATGACTATGAAAATGGCAGTATCTTAGCAGATGAGGGTAATATTTGTCCGTCCTTAGTAATGATATAAATGAATATAAATGATCTCGACAGGCAGACAACAGATTTCCCTGAGATAAAGTATTCACTCATCTAGTTGTATATTAGACTGACACTCCTCTCTCATTTCCTCCAGTAAGTAATTTAAAGGATTAACTTAATGCTGTTAGATACCCTGTCCGGAGACTTCTTGAAAGCTGAAGTTGTTGGCTCTTCAGTAAAGAAAATGTATTAAAGCCTCTGCTTTTTTTTTCTTTAAATGAATATGTTTGTGGTTCAAATAAATACCTGTCTAGACAGATGTCGAAAGTGAAATCCAATGATAATGACTTTCTTCATGATAATAATAGAGCAGATGGCAAAAAAAAACCCTGTTTATGGTGTAAGGAACACCCAGGTTCTGAATGCAAAGCCAGATCTTTTTGTTTCAGTTACCACACAGCAAAGGGTAGTAAGTCGATTGAACAAGAAGCTGTCTTACATGGAGATATTATTGGCTATGCGTGCATATGTGTGTGTGCATATGGTAAAGCAGTTAGAAATGTAGCAATGGATTTTTTTGTTTTTCTCCTCTGAAAGTGATGATCTGGTTAATGCTGGGATTTCTAAAGACCTTAAATGAAATAGATTGTTTAATTCCCATCACACGGGGCTCCTGATTCCTTTGAGATGTTTTGTACAGAATTTTAAAGGTTCAACGTTTCCCACCCTTAAAGCTGTCTGTGGCTACAGTGAGATAAGCCATGGCTCACTAAGAATTGCTGCAAAATACTGGGGATTTGTGCACTTCAGTATTCAGCGTCACAGTACCTAGATGATAGCTGCCTGACAGCCATACAGGGATACAAAGCAGGATATATACCTACGAGTGTCTTTAAACCAAGAAGAGAATTAATACTTTAACCACTGTGACACAGAAGTGTATCAGCTAAGCTTCTTTCTGTATTGCAGTTGAATTCAGATAGCTCAGTTCCAAGCATGCTCCATATTAAAAGCCCCAGAGTGTGTCTTTAGATTTCCTTCCTCTTTTCTTCAGTTTTTGGACTCATGTTGCTGTCACAAGAAATGTAATTCATTCTTGAAAGCAGATTATGTCTCACTGATGCTAATCACAGTGTATACAAGTTCTTGATCTCTGCTTTTGGGATCTGTCATGGTGTATGTCTTCCACTAATAGGTGCAAGTGAAAATTCAAACTAAGTGTAGTCCAGGACTTGTGTCCATACTGATGATGTCATCACCTTGTTCAAGTAGGAATGTGGAATCCATTAGTGGGCAATAAAACTGGAACTGATTTTCAAACATTTTGCATCAAAATGCATCTGCAGCTTTAAATCCTGCAGCTGAATTCTGGTCAAAATGGTTTATTGTTCACAAACGCTTTCCATTTCACCTTTAAGACGACAATTACATTAAAAGCTGGCCGTAAGCTTCAACTGAAAATTTGTACGTTATATCATTGTATGTCTGATTAAGGAAAGTTAACTTTTGTTTACAGCTGTCTCTGATGATGGCCAAACCACTTCATTCTTGCATAGAAAAATTAATAGCTAAGAACTGAAGCAACTAAACATCACCTTTAAGGCATAAAATATTCTTATGTAACTAGTGTTTTGTTTATAGTTTTGTTTCTTTTTTAAATAGAATAAAGAAGCCATCAATCAAAAGTAAAATCATTTAAAGGGAGAACTACACAGTATTCACATTGCTCATTTGGGATAAAAAAGGGTATCATTAACTTTTAATAAAATATATTCCTTATTCTGAGTTAATAGGAAATATCTGATAGCCATAACTACTTAGCCTTAGACTTTTGACCACTACATTTTTATTTCCTGCTTAGTGATCACTGGAGAATATGACATGTCGTATTTCATCTTGGTCTTCAACAAACAACTAACTGTTCATTTATTTTATTTTTTTCTTTTGAGAAACCTAAGCAATTATTTAGTAGCAAAAATATAATCAGAAATACATTCCCCTAGAGAAATTAGTAATTTGATCTTCATCCATAACTAATGGTACAGATTGCCGTGTCCCATGTGCTAACCGTAAGTCAGGCACATGGAGTTGATTTCAGGAATAAGATATGCTGATAAGCCATTTGTTTAGTGCAACCTATAAAGAAACCCCTCAAAAGGGCTGCATTTGAAGAAAGAAACGTTTATTCCACCTGTTTTTTATAGGTTAACCAAAGTGTGTGATCTATGTCCCAAGTAGTATTGACATTCACCTGTAATTAGTCATAGACATGACACTACTGCAAACAACAATGTTACAAGGACGGTATGTTTCAATATTTACCTGTCAAAACCCAGTCTTTCTGGAATTAGGAGGAATGCAGTTTAGCTGAGAATTCTTTTTTTCCTCCAGAGCATCAATTTACTGTGTAATTTTGTGGCTAGTTTGAAGTACAGGTTCATGTTCAGTCAAACTCTTGCTTAATGAATATTGTCTAAATTTGATCTTGGATCAAAGAGAGAATGCACTGCGCATGAAACAAGAGAAATAACACTTCCCCATCCTGGAGACATTACATATAAACACATCTACTTTCACACAGGGTTAGGATCCAACTTTTGCAGACAAAAGCAAAGGCCTAAACCATTTCTAATCCGAAAAGTCCATACGAGGACTAGGTTTTATTATTATTTCCTGTTATTTCCTTGTATCAAACAGGATCTGGCAACATTCTTCTGCTATCACTTAGCATATCCTCCCTAGGGTCAATGGGGTCATCCAAGCGGTGGTTCTGCTCCTTTCCTTGAGAGAGATCCCAGAAGATATTGTTGTGTGATTACTCACCTGTTGGATCAGCTTATTCGTGTTCTTGTTGTGTCTTGTCTGCACTCTTACTTAATGTGTCCACAGAATTTTTTAATGGGTTGATTGGGAGTTGTGTGGTTGCAGTACCTACACTGCGCCCATGACAAGCAGTTTTGTGTTACCATTTCCTCCAGTACTACTGATGCAAGAGGGTCAGTTACCAGTTTGTAATGGAGACAGGAGCAGACATGAATTTCCACCTCAAAGACAGAGATAAGGCAGAGATAACAATCACATGATACATAGATCTTTCCTTCATCTCCTACATCTGTTGTGTGGATTTCTGTATAGTAGAATTCAAAAGCTAATGTGTCAGTACGAACTGCAATGCCTGGTGGATAAGTAGTGACATAAAATCTTTGCAGATGAAACACTGTAAGAGAAGAAGTTCTTCAAGCAACTTTTAAAACGTTGTCTACTAAATAAATGAAGATATGATTACCTGTGCGATACAGCTACCACAGCTAAGAGTATTAATGAAGATACAGTCATCATTAGCTTCAGTGAAGGCCACACAGCTCCTCTTGGGTTACACACCTTCTTTTGCTCAGCAACCACTGTCTAGTAAAGAAAGAGAATTCCTACCATGGCTCAGTGTATTGTCATCAGAACAAGGAGGCAGACTTGCAACTTTAAAACCTGATTTTAAGTTATGGTTATGGGAATTCTTGGACCACTCCAGCTTCAAATTTTCTAAACACTTCATTTTGCTTTAGAATTATAACATTTAGAACTTGTTACTGGTGCTAGTAGCTGCAGATCTACTTATTCATATCATGCTCCTGCGTTTACATTTCAGTCTATCAGCTAAACTTAATCAGTTCACACAATATGTCAGAAGCATTTTCTATTAGAGTGTTTAGATTTACACCCAATGACTTCACCAGAATTGCTCTGGTTCTGCAGCGGCTATGGCAAATCAAACTATGGCTCACAGACCTTACATAGCAATTCAAAATTAATTTGTAGTTCTTTTAATGGACTTCTTTATTGTACATAAAGAATTCAAACATACACACCAGCTTTTTTATTCATTTTCTTTTAAGAAAACCTGTCTTCTTCCTCTTTAGAACAGTGTAATTATAGGAATTCTACTGCAGCAAAAAAGTATCGGATTTGCTTTTGAATTTTCAAATACTCTTTACTTACAGACTTCTAGGCATGATTTTTCACTTATCTGTCAGCAGTTACTGAACTGGAGATTTTCCTACTGAAACAAACTTAGGTTTGACAGAGATCTGTTGTATTTGCCTTATTAACAGAAAATAAGCAGTAAACCCACCTTGTTTACTCTTCAGAGACCTAGCACTGTATTACATGCAGGCTCCACTGCCCTGGGGCATTTGTGTTTGTACGCATCTAAGACTGAATCCTAATATTTGCACATCTTTGTTGTCATCCTTCTACCTAATGTTTAAAACCCTTTAGGACGAAGTCTCTCAAAACACTCCTTGAGGCAAGAGCATATGCCTATTTAATTGAAAAGATGCTGAGGCAAAGAGCTTGGCTGCCTTGCCTGAGGCCACACATTTCTCTTAACTTGAAATTCTGTTTACCTTTCCACTCCTGGCTTTGCATCTAAACGTGTTGTGTAAGGGTGGAGGCTGGCGTAAGGCTTGCGATCTTTGTAGAGCAATATGAGAAAAATAAAGTGAGGATTCTCCCTGTGAGAACATTTGCTTTTCTTAGGAAAAACAATAACCTCCTCGATGTACTGACATGGGAATTGTCCTTTTTTATTCTGTTAGGATTTTTTCCAGTGCAGGCATCTTACCTTGTGCTCAGCAGCCATTCCCAGCTCTCTCCCATGCCGGCATCTCTTGCTGACAGCCAAAGCCTTAACGTCGAGCGGCAGCTCCAGCTCCTACTTCTGCACCTCTACTCTGTAGCCCTTCCCTCGGCAGGCAAGGGCAGGAGCCTGTGGCACCCGCATGGCCCACCCTGCTTGAGACTCAGATTTCAGACTAAAAAAGCTTTGTCCTTAGGCATAAATATGAAAATCAGCTTGTTCAGGTATTTCTGAGTCTACTGGAGTTCCACATTGTGCTTGTGAGGAGCCAAAGAGCTGTGCAATGGCTGGGGACGTGTGGGGTTAGAAATGCATGTGAGTGCATGTGAGCTCACGTTGGTGGGGATTTGCCCTTATTTCTATGTGTATCTTGTTTGCATAGACCTGCTGCACCCTACCTCTTATCTAAACACAAAATAAGACCCACAGTTTCCAGCAGTTCCCTTGTCCCTTCCACCCCCCCGCAATTCCCTTTCCGCAACTGGAAAATGAAACCAGAACTTCAAAGTTGGGGAAATTGTTTTGAACTTGTCACACTAAATTTTTGGTACCACTTCAGGATACCTGAAGTCTAACTATCCAGTCTGTTGAACATCTACAATCTTATGTGCAGCCTGGGAAAATTAATAAATAACACCCTGCTACAGCTTGGAGAGGACTTATGGAAAGAGGGAGGATTTTGCGGTTTGTATAATGTTTGCTTTCTTCATTGAATATGGTTTTAATTTTTGTACTGTGAGCTCACACTTGGATTTTTGTGTCCTTTCTGAAGAAGAACACATTAAATTAGAAGGAGTGTTAAGTTTTCCGTATCAGCATCCTTCAAAGAAAAAATTCCACTTGGACTATCTCAGAATTGGAAATGTTTAAATTTTACAGACTTATAATGAGAAAGAATGAGTCTTTGAGCACTCTATTAATTTATTTTTCTTTTGAGAAAAATATAAATATTTCAATAAAAACTCACAGAATCACACCCAAAGACAAATTGAAGTTTTCAGAGTCTTCACTCACCTCAACAGGCACCAGGTCATGCTCATTTACAGCAGATCTTAATGGTCAAAAGCAGCACATTTTTATGCCCCAGTACTACAGAAAGGTGCCAATACTAATAACACCATCAAGTAGATGATAAACTCATCTGTGCTGATGTTGGTGTTTGGAGGCAAAGCATATATATTGCCTTCTGCTCCACTGACAATGTCTCAAGCACACATGCTGAGCTACTGCCAGACAGCCAGCACATCAGCATAAAATTCTGTGCAACCTGCAGTTGTGTGCAAGAAATAGAGCAAATAGCTGTGTGATTTAGCTCTTGCTCCTGTGGTTTAACTGCTGCTCGCCGGTTTCCAGCTGATTTAAAGCAAGCCCAGGTATGTGTACGTGTGACCTACTGTTGGTGAACTAACAGGTAGACATGACCTGCTCCTGATTATACAGCCTCCAGGAGTCCTTGGGCATACTCATGATTTACTTCGTCTTTTCATCGAAGTTGCATTTTTTTTCCTGTTGTAGTAGTTCATATTTTTTATTCTTCTTGAATAGATCTGTCTTCTCCCCATCCACGTATCCTGCTATTCCAATTATTAGCATTTCATTATGTTATTGTACTGCGTTCTTTTCAGTTTGCTGGCATCCAGAAATTTCTATTAAATCTTTCTCTCCAGATCTCATTATCTTTTGTTGGCTACCAAGTTTCTTAGAGTGAATTATTGTCAAGTGCATATATTAGTTTTAATTTTCCTTTCTTCGTGATTCTTATCCTGTATAAAAGAATGAGAAGTAGAAAGACTTGAAATGACTCTAATGCTCCATCCCTTTAAAAAAAAATGCAATTATTAATGACTAAAATGCATCTCACAAAATTCTGAATGATTCTATACATGAGATCTTAGCTACAAAGAACTTTATTCCTTGATCCCATACACATAATCTTTATTTTAAAAAAAATCAGTTCTTGCCATGAGTATATTTTTAAGTTGCTAATGACGTGAAAAAGAAATCAAGTTTTCTGGTACATGTTAGTTGCAATATAAGAGGCAGCTGCTTGACATTTGCAAATCCGATGTTGTTTATCATGCTACCACAGCTCTCTGTTCAAGATTTTTTTTTAAGTACTGCCCAATCCTACAAGCATTTAGTCAGATAAGTAATTTTACTGACATGTGTAGATGACCTAAGATTCCAGACTTACAGACATTTAAAATGTAATGGGGAGAAGCCACATTAGGGAAAAAAAACAATCACAGAAGCTAAATCTTTTCCTTTAAAGTAAGAAAGGATATACAACTGGAATCTTTTTATTCTGATCCACTTAGTAGCATGCTGTTTAATGACCCTAAGTGATAATGTACTTAAATAGTTAATTCAAGGGTTAATCCTCCTCTAAAACTGAGCTGGGAACAAAAGCTGAAATGACTTTTCGAAAGCAAGGGATGGGAGGAATTCTGACTCTTCTGCCGATGCTTTACAACGTGAAACTACGAAGCAACTGAGGAATCAGTGCACGGCACGTGGATTAAAACGCTTCCTAGACACAGCTAGTACTGTGCATTGCCTCAACCCTCCCTGAACTTTCTCCGTAAATCCAGCAGCCTGACAGCCCGGCTTCCCCGCTGGGTGAATCCTGCAACTCCAGGCGGGAATGGCACTTCTTGTTTTTAATTAGCAAGGGTGAAAGGTGAATTAAAACTAGCTGTTTGGCAAGTCAGAGCAAGGGGTTGAGTTCTGAAGAGCACCAAGGAGGAGGGTGCTTTCTTCTTTTTTTTTTTTTTTTTCCTCCCTGCTTCTCTGAATGAATTGCCTTGCAGGAGGGACTGAAAATACTGCTTCTTCCTGAATCCACTGGCAGAGTTACTAACGAGAGCTCAAGACACGACACTGCAGAGTAACGCCTTGGAATGTCCTCGCACTTTATAAACAATTGTCCTAGGGAGGGAATATTTTTACATGACATTTGCACAGCTTAACAAATGGCTATCTGAGGCTGTGTACTGCTCTGATGAACACTGAATTTCCCATAGAGCTAACCCACAAACTGACCAAAGAGAGACATCTACCTGCACTGGGAAAATAGAAGTGGAACTTGGAGCTTTAAAAAAACCCACCAAAACAACAAACAAACAGCAGCAGTTCAGAGAAGAGCACAAGAATTTGATCTTGGGCAGGATGGCATCTGCCCAGAACCTTTTAATCCTGGCTCTATATGGCTTGTTACTAGAGTTACCGACTGGATGTCATGCAACAGATACAAGGCAGCCAAGGTTACGTCTGTCACATAAAGGTAGGTCAGTATGTCAGGTTTTTAAAGACTTTATGCTAATGCAAGTTCATTAACTTCACTGAAAGTGTTGCATTGGGGTTAAATTATGGTCCTTTGACAGAGTGAAATATTCCTGTTCAGAAATCTCGTGAGTTGTTTCCTTGTACTAAACTGCATCTATAATTAGGTTTACTGAATTCAGGAAGATTTAAGACACTTACGGTGATGATTTTAGGCTACCGAAGTATTCTTCTACCTGAAAGGATGTTAGATTTTCTTGTCATTCTGTCTTAACCTCCATACTTTAAGAAGGATATCTGGTGTCTAATAAGAGGAAAAGAAACGGAGAAGATAACCTGAAATTATTGCTGAATAAATATACCCTTATACATCAAGTAACACTTAAACAATCAAATGTCTGTTTCACTTTTAGAATTCTATCTACAAATATAGCTAAGGCAAAAAGACTGGATTCCTATGCAACCGTATGATTCATTTTCCAAACTAGCAAGTGTCATCACACTATAATTAAAATGACTAACTGCCAATATAAGTCTGCTTGCAGTTTAACTGAGTTACCCAAAGAAACAAAACTGTTATTTTTTCTGACATATGTATGTAGAGTACTTACAACTGTTTTTTGTTTTGAATTATTTAAGTTTCAGTTTACCTGAAGCCTTAACAATTGTTCCTCAGTTGCTTTAGAGTACCTCCTTGTTTGGTTCTGGATTGAATGTTATTTAAACTCTTCCCTACAATTTGGATTTAAATCTGTGTATATAAAAAATATCTCTGCACAATCATGAGATTTCAGTATTCTGCAGCAGTACATACATTTATAGACTATGTGCTTAGAAATAAATACATGACAGGCAGTTAATCCAGTAGGAATGAAAAAATGTAAGTGTGGAAGATAAACTGATGACTGGCCAATCAGCAATATTCTGATATTACCTCTTATGCAAAGATGAAAAGAAAATGGCTTTTTGCTGACATAGTTGGGAATGAACAAATGCTAATTTACTCAGGAACATTTCTGTGGTTATGAAAGTGATTACTAAACTGCATCAGTGTGAAGTGCATTAGAACACCTATTTTAAGTATGGCTAAGATTTAAGAATTAACATCAGCTACAGCTCCACGTGTAGACAGCTTTAGTCTAAACAAGGTTTAATTGTGTTTTATACAGCAAGCTAAATTACCGATTATAAAGAAAGGAGAAGCAGAGTAGGATAATTGGTCTAAATGTCTTGCTAGGAAGCTGTAAGAAAAGGGGTTTGCTTTAATAGGGCAGTGAAATACGTTTTAAAGAAAGAAAGATTTGTAATGGAAAGCTGTCTTGTAAATAAACTATTAGTTGCTCTCAATTAAATAAATTATATGTTCCCTTTTAGTACATAAACCACTACTTTTATAGTGTATAGTTTCAGAGTATAGTAGGAATGAGTGACAAATGCTCATTATATAACCCTTTCACATCTCTTATTCTTGAAAATGTGCATTTGAACATTGTTTTATTTCTAGGTATAATTACTAAGGCTATCATTATTATTGATATTTGTTTGCATGTGATGGGGTAAGAGAGATGAGAAAAGCATAGTAAATGAGACAAATAGACCCACTCTTATGTTGGTTCAGGACTCTGGGTTAGATGCAGGTTTTGGCAAGCTCCCTACTATGGTGCTGCAACTATTAACTGCTTCTGTGCTCACTTGTAGAAGTAATTGTTTTTCCGCTGGTTGGAATCAGTGTACATTTCACTGCATACTACTTCCATTTTCAGCAGGGAGCCAGTAATTTGGCCATAACACATCTGAACTCTGATATTTTCAAGGAGATTTTAAAACATCCGCTTCTCACAGAGGGCCAAACCTCCCCTGCCTGATGTCAGTTTACTCAGATCCAATGACACAGAATGATCTGTCCCAAGCAAATTCTCTACCTTGAGCACTCACGCACATCACCATCTTATATTTCACCTTGTACAACACTCTCTCGCATTTATCACACTTAAGAAAAGCGACTGATTTTACAAGCAGTGTTGTGGTCAGTGAGTGCCTGACCATGTATCCTGAGCCAAAGATTAGAAATGGCATACCTGCCTGCACCCTGGGAACAGCTATTGCAATCCTCCCAGCCAAAAGAATGTAGCGACCAAACATGAAGACAATGAGTAAATGTAATGCTGTATTCACTAATCAAATAGGAACAGCAGGAGGGCCCCTCATCTTAATTGCATTTACTCCAGAGAGAGGCTGCTGTGGGTACCAGCTAGACACGGCGTGGTTACAAGGAGGCGGTCGTGCACCCTCTGCACAAAGCTGCTCCAGCCTGTCGTGTGAGTTGCCGTGTGGTACGGATGATGAAGCCCATATGTGTGAGTTTTCAGTGTGGAATAGCTTTAAATTCAGTTTAAAATTTCTCTGCAAAGACCCTGAATCATGAAAGTAAGCAATCCTGCTCACTGCCTGCCTTTGTAACTGTGGATGCTACTGGTTAATTGGGATTCAGGCTGTGGCAAGATAGGCGAGTGCTGATTGGCAAGCTAAAAGCTTCTATGATGAGTATGATGAGGTCTATGCACAGATGTTTTGTTATGGAAAAAGTATTAAAAATTAGTCTGTTTTAAAAACTTGTTACGTTAAACACTCAAGAGAAAGTTTCCACAAATTAGAAAGAGAGACTCCTTCATTTTTATAAATTCAGAAATTCTGTCTTTTATTTTTCTTTAAAAGTGATGCTCAGTGAAAGTGTAGTGAACTGCCAGTGAATGAGAACTTTTTGCTCTCACAGCAAACCAGCTTTCACCTGCAGCACACACATGCCTCCAAACCCACTGCAACAAGATCAGTTCCTAACCCTTGTGCAGAGGGGTCACCTGATGGATAGGAATACCACAATCCCCTTGCCAATTAAGGAATATATTGTGCAACCCCCATATGACTCTATGGTCATTTACTCAGCTTCATTGGGAGTTGATGAAAGTCCTACATTCTTCAGCTACTGCTAAACCTGTCAAGTTATTGCAAAATGTAACGGTGACTTTTTGGTAAGGAAGAGGATGGTTTTTATTTGCAGTAAATTCAAAAATGAGAATTTTGTTATTCCTTTATGTGGGATTAGAATCAATCCTATAAGCACCTAATAGTAAATTTATGGTTTTAACTTCATTTTTAGTAAGCTGAACTATATTTATATCCAGGACTTGAAGGTGTTTCCTCAAACCACCAGCTTTTGTCTATCAGAAAATTTACACAGCAATTAGTACCACTTGCGATATTAGTGGTATGGTTGTGCTAAAGGTCAGTGGCTGCTGATGATCAACGAAGACCTTGCTTGGGGTAATAACGTACTCCAGTAGCTTCATGTTGATTTGTAGAGATAAAAATTACTGTCACTCACTCTGTAGTACAGAGAAATAAAGTTTCTACATTATTATGTTATAGGTTGACAACTACATTTAAAAATCTTTAGCTCATTTTACATACAGTATAGGCTCTGCCTAATGAGGTGTTAATGGAAGCCAAGCTTCAGCCCCTATGCTTTATAGGCTGCTAGTTAAATTCTTTCCCAGTATCCCACAGTTTGAGTTCTTGCAATGGGAAATATATAATTAAGGTGAAATCAGCACAGGCTGCAGGTTAAAAAGAAACTATTTACGTTACAGATTGAAATGAACTGGGTTTCCAGAGGACAGGAGGTATATATTTATATAAGCCTAACAGAGCTACACTAGAAGCTTGGAGGCCTACAGAGCCCATGAAAGATGTAATTGTATAATTCAAGCATTATGCAGGGTTTGTGGTGTATTTCTAACTTGTTTTTTTTTTTCCCCTAATTTGTGAATATGGCAAAGAGCAAAGGTAACAGTATGAAAATGAGATGTTGAGCCCTTACAGTGGTTTGTACAATTTTGTTGCTGCAATGGGATCTGGTATAGTGGGTTCTGTGCAGAGATTTGCAGATCTTAAGGGATCTGTTTCCTATTTTATCCATTTACATTGCTCTTGAGTGACTCGAGGGATTTTGGAACTGCCTGATTTCAGGTTGTGTAGCTATGCACTGGACACTGTTCTTGTCTGGGAAAGGTATGGTTAAGTAGCACTTGTGCTTGCCTTATCCATCCAAATATCTGCCTGCTACCTGCTGTGGGAACTGCTTGCTACTTTCTGTAGGAGAGTCAAGACTTCTGCAGAGGTAGAAGGAGCAGAGTAAATTTAGAAGAAAATAATCTCAGTTAGAAAATTTATTCTTTAAGCATAAAAATTTCAAAGAGTAGCAGCAGACAACTAAGGAGGAGAGAGCTGAAATGTTGCAGAAGGAAAGTGATACTCTACATGTTCATATACAGATTTTAATACGTAGAATGTGTAATAAAAAACACTTAACACGTAAGAATTTAGGTTGATTGGGGCTGGCTAATCATCTTTGAGGGCTGCTGAGGTCTGTTACAGAAGAAAAAATGTTTCATTGCCATTAGCAGGAGCCAGACTTCTAGCACATCTACTTTGACTTTCTTGATAATACTAATTTAGAATTCATTGCAATTAACACTAAGACTATATCATGCTTATCCATGGCATCCTACTGTGTCAGTTCTCTAGCTAGGTGGCAGCAAAATTTACTCAGGGACTGATGACTGGAGTGAATAACAAAAATGTAGGGAATTTATAGACAGGCATTTGTGATTTCTGAAGTAGGTAAATATATTTAATGCAAATATAATATTTTCCATTAGTAATCATCTAGCCACATAAATTGTGGCTAATTAATGACTAGTCACATAGCCCATAATTGAATCCTGACTGATCCAATTTCATGCATGAAAATGCTTTCTATTTTTAACAGCTTTCACTGTAATAGAATTTGGTTTTGAATGACTGGGAAAGAGTAGTTTTCCTACCAAGGCAAATTCAAATTCAAGAAAGATGTTAATTGATGCTAGATAGAAATCACCTTAAATTCGTACCAGAATAAGGATTTAGCTTGTGGTCTATGCTTACATAAAATCCAGAGAAGTCTGTATAAACAAAGGATAGATGATTATGTGTATGTATACATACACATATATATCTATTAAATATGTGTGTATATATATAACAGATTGAAGTTTGGATTTTTCTTACAGTGAATTAGAGCAGTGTAATTCTGAGGGTTTAGGAGCTAAAGACCTGTATGATCCTGTATAATGTCTCCAGGTCTAAATCTGTTTGGGTATAAGGACTGATAACCATAATTACTGGTGTTTGGAAAAAACACGTGACAAGCAGTCTCTTCTTCTCACCCAAATTCTTGAGGCCACTTGGAACTCAATTTCAGCTTAGGAAAGTCTTAGGGAGAGACACACAACTATCTCTGGGTCATCTGTGGCATAGAGAGGAGAGCTTTTTCATCCCTTCTCCCACCGGACAGACAACTGATTCTTTACCAACAATAAGGACAATCTTCAGGTTCATTATTCATATATATCACACGAGGTGGTTGGCAGAAAGTTCAAGAGTGTTTCCAAGCAATCCCAGAGAAACTTGCTCACCAAGACAGGAAATTTTTGGCAGAGGATCGATGCTACTTCCTTTCATAACTGCATTTTGTTGACAAATGCTTCTGTAAGTATTGCTGTAGCAGAACGCTGAAATGATAAGCACCACTGCCAGGGATGTAAGAAGCAGACTGTTTGCAGCGTAACATCAACCACTTTCCTGCTTTTGCTTTAAAGAAATAAGTACCATCTGAAGGTGCAAGACCAGAATATCCTGCATGCTGGTGCTTCCATGAGCTACCTTCCTGCTTTCAAAGTGATAATGCCATCTGCTATTTTAAAGTCCTCATCAGATATTGTAGTCATCATTATTTCACTGAAAGCAAGTGTTACATTTTACTTAAATGAAAAACAAGATGAATGCTGTTTGTATGATTTACAGGATGGTGTGCAAGGGTGAGCATCTGCTTCAGGCCTTTTGAGGAACTTTCGGTCAATAAATATTCTAAAAGTGCGCAATGGGAATACTAAATATTTTTAAAACTGCCGCCCTTGTTTTCTTCGTGTAGCCAGGCAAATATGATGAAGTTATAGCATGCTAGCATGCAGCCACCATTAATTAGAACAATTTTCATTTCTTAAAGAAATTCATAGCCTGCAGGAATAAAGATAATAATCTTTGTTTTACAGAAAAAGAACCCTCTTAAAATGAGTATACTATTTTAAAAGGTTTGTGTTTGTTAATTAAAGTATGGCATTTAAATAATCAATTAAGAATTCATGATTAAACACGAAAGAAAATGTTGAAAGAGAAAAAGAATGAAAATATTGCATTATAAAAAAATTAAAATATAATTCTAAACTCTTGTACAGAAAGGATGTAAATAACTTTGAAGAAACAATATTTTGGCTTTTAAAATAGACTCCATATTTAAATTGATGAAAAATGTAAATTGTCATGGCTGAGATTCAGTTTGAGGAACTGAATGAATTTGTTTCATACATTAAAACAAATAATACCATCATGATTCTCACAGAGCATAATTTCAAAAACAAATGTTACGAACCTATTTTTTCCCTGCTTTTATCATCTCACATTGACAAATTCCTTTTTCCCTTGATCTTGGTCCTTCTGACCACCCTCAGGACTACAAATTCTTATTTTGGAAGAGAGAGTTTACCTTGTTAATAATTTCAGTTAAAGACGACATCACTGTGTTTCTCCTCTAAGCATCTTCTGTTAGTTTTCATGAAGCTACAGATGGATATATTTTCACTCATGCTGCACCCATTTGGCAAACTGTTTTATAGCAGTCTAAAGACTTCTTTATTTTCCCCTTTCAAACCAATGTAAATCAGGTATGTAACTTTATGTATTCAGTTTTTTCTTGTCCTGTGATGATTTTCATGCCTATAAAAATCGCCTATGCATAAGTGTTTTGAGATTTTTTTTTCTTAAGAAACAACATTACAAACACAAGGAAGGGTTTCTTTGTTTTTTCTCAGGGTTTCTCTGTGATATTTCTTGATGCTAGACCTTTGCACATTACAATCAGGCATTTGGATACACTAACCACACTGGTCTAGGTGAATGTATAATCTTAGTAATGAATCTTGGTTTCTCTTCTAGACTACTCTCATTCTTATTTTGCCTGTAATTTGCAGGATCTCCAGAATATAATGACTTGTCAAAGGTTCCTTTTGTGGTTTCAGTGCAAGTATGTACAGGAGATCTGTAACCACAGAGATGTTAACAAGGTGATGCCTGCCAAATGTCTTGGCCCTGGCATGACACACAGATTGTGCATGTAGCCAATAGCTGTAAAACTTGGATCACTCGTAGCTGAAAAATAATTTTTGATGGAATAAAAATTAAATTTCATATTTAAATTACTTTTTATTAGTCTCAGATAACTGGTAGTTGTTTATGTCATGTCTTGCTATCCTATCTCAATATATTACTTTGTATGCTTTATTACCTCTCCTGCCCATTAGAATCTGCTCAACTCTTCTTAACAACAAGAGTCTTCCAGTTACATATAATGACCCAAGATTTGTTCTTGAATGCAGTGCAATGGTTCAGACCGAAACTTCATTTGCCTGGTGGAAGTGCCTTCCATTTACCTCATACACTTCACAGAACAAAACCAATGAAGTTTACCAGGAAACAGCAATACTCTCTGCCATGTTGTCTCTTTGTCTTCTGTGGAGAACCTTGGTGCCATAGCACTTTCTGTAACTCGCTTGCCTGTTACTGGTTGACTCCTGGCACTTAGATCTCCAGTATCACGGGACAGATTAAAAAATGAATTTTTCAAAGCTTCTGTGGGTTAAAAGGTCAGCACAAATGAAACATCTTAATATTCTAATGGCAAAGACTAATTTGTCATAGACATGCAACATCTAGCTTCTAAAACTGTATTACCTTTCTTAGTTGAATTTACTTGATGTGACCTTTCATATCAGAAACCTAGTTGTGAAGCATCTTTCCAGTTAAGGAAGGTTGTATGACATACATGATATTTTTAAGCTTTTTGTGGTCTGTGTGAGTATTAAATGCCAAAGTACAGAAGCAATAAAAGGATGAAAATTTCTTTAATGAAAAAAAACCAAAAAAATCAAACTCAACCAAAAGAAGCCTGTAAGACAAAAACAGGAGAAAGGAAAATATTATCACTGATAACTTCGCTTATACCTTTGGCCTGAGCAGAAGATGTTCATTATTTATAAGACTTTGATGACAAGCAATGTATAGTCCTCTTCAGACTGTTATTTGGCAGCAGCAGCTAAGAAAAAGAGGTTGTTTATGATCTTTGTGAAATCCTGTTGCTAACATTTCTGTTTCATCAGGTTTTAGGAAATTCATGTTCGGTGCAGCATGTGAAATTTATTCTCTGTTTCTATTTCTTTTAATCCCCCCAAATATATTTATATACTAATTTCAAAGGTTCTCAGCTGAATCCCTCTAGTATAATGATTGGCGTTTTTTTGCAAACTATTTGCAAAGTAATTCTCTAAACCAAGGAACCAGTGCTTGGAAGACAGGCGCTCAGTGAAAGACTTCACTCCTCTTAACTTCCTTAATGTATCTTTTCTCTACGTGTTCTGTGTTTATTTTTATCTAAAGGATTCCTGACTTCATACTGTGAAGCAATTGAAGCTTCTATGGGGAGTCAAACTGGTTTTTTACTGTTGCTAAGTTTGCTTTATAAGCTTTTTCTTACAACACATTTGTTTAATAGACCTAGTGAAATGGTGAATGCAACTGTAAATATATCTTTTATTTGTTGATGTGCAATAAACATCACAGAGATGTCAGCCTTTTCTTATTCTGATCTTCCCGACACTGGTGAAAGGAAATTGTACAAAATGAAAGAAAAGTGCCTTAAACTGATTGCAGAAAACAACAGTCCCCAAATACCTAAGGGTCAGTACCTTGTTTCTCTTTTAACAGATGGTTTCTCCCAGCAGTGTTACTAAAACTTAATAGTAGTAAAATAATAGGTTGCTTAATGTGAGGGAATTATTCCAGATAGCACTATTCACTGGGGTCATCACTGAAGGTCATTTTTCAGCCAGAAAGCTAAAGGTTAGCAAGTGTTGCTCAATTCCACGAGCTCCTGCAACCCTTTATTTATGATTAAACTAAGCGCTTTCCCGTGGGTGTGTGGTAAAAGCCAAGAGTAAAGGAAAATAAACCCATTCCTTAATTTATTAAAAATTTCAGCTCTATTGTTTGAGAATGGTGTGATGCAAAGCTAGAAAATATGTTGTCTGGGAGCCCAGAAAGATGTGTGCTGTCTTAAGAGATCTTGTTCTTATTAAGGCTGTTGCTGAAAAAATATCTTGTCTTTATGTGCCTGTGTTTGCACGCAGTCATTATTTTCTTTTCTCTGCTTATCTTAGGTATGACCATGTCCTTCTGCAAATTTTCAGGTTACACAAGCATCTGGGAGAGTCATCATTTCTAAACACACTATTGAGGTGTCAAAGTATTGAGCAGGTTGAGCATTTATTATAGCTCAGAATCAGGCTGTAAACAGTCCCAAGCTCTTTGTTGATTCCATAGTATACCTTTTTGAGTGACTGCACCTTCTGTGGGTCAATACTCAAACACTGCAATGGGTTATTTCATTTCTAAAATACTTAAATTCTTGTAAATACAGTGCTTCACATCTAGGAGATAAAATAAACAGTTACACTAAAGAGTGGTTCTCCAACAACAGCTTTGAATGCAGCACATTGTACTTAAAAACTACTCTTAAATAAATGAAATCTTTAACACAAAGACAGAACAGAGGCCTTATTTCACTGTTACTAAGGACAGTAGCAAACCTCCCATAACCTTCTGTGACTAAAGAATTGACAGGATATTCCTTGTTCCTGACTTTAATTTCCGAAAGATGTTTAGGAAATACATTTTGTTGTTGCACTTAGCTTGGAAGTGTATTTCTGTCTCTTCTGAGTATAGAATGACATAATGGTCAGCTTAAACCAGAGGCCTAGCTTACACTCAGATAAAAGTAGGTGAGATGGATTTGGGATGAATGTTTGATGATAGGTCTAGGGTGTTACACATCCAAGGATAAAACCCTTTGGCTGAGAATGACCTCCTGCAGAGCTTACAAACTGCAGCACTGCTGCGTTGATAAAGTATAAGTGAAGATATTATTACTAAGTAGTATGTCTTTGATCTAATAATGGTCTGGAAGATGAGGATGAAGGAGTAGTCACTAGAGTAATGTAAATGGCTATCATAGCTTCTGGACACAGCTGTCTTGACCACAGTAATGTTCAGGCGAGTTCTGTGTCTGCTTTGGTGCACAATATGCTGATTTTGTTTAAGCACAATATGCTGATTTAGGTTAAGTATGATATGCTGGCTTAGGTTAAGCAGCTTTCAGAGCAGTTTAAACTAAACTGATGCACTATCACACCAAAAGAGGTGGGCCTCTCATGGCTGCCTGCCAGAGCTCAGCTACTCTCTGGGCAAGCAGCAGTTCTAAGCAGTGGTTATATACAAGTTGTTTAAGTTATTTCTGCTCCACACAAGGCAGCCTTATAGACCATATCCTAAAACTTTGATCCTATAAATGTCTGATCATGTGTGTTCCTTTAATCACGCAAATGACTCCATTGATTAAAAGCTAAGTTGGGGTTTGTTTGCAAGACCAAAGTCTAAGGCACAGGTTCTTTGTGGCCATCACTGTAGCGTGATTGATTAAAAACAATAGTGACAAGTCGTTCTGTTTTGCTCATTCCTCAGGCATTACAAAGCAACATGAAATTGACGATTTCGATTTATGTGTATAATTTCACTTTCCTTTTTATTCTTTGGTTAAAACACTTATGAAGAGGCTTGAGACTTAACAACTTGCCATGCTGCTGTATTATATGGAAAACAGTATTTATAGAAAATGCTTCTCTGAAGAGCTCACAGAGCACTGTAAGATATGTGGGTACTTGTCATTTAGAACTATGAAATAGAGGTTACAGGTGTACAAATTAACACGTAGAAAGTAGATTTTCAATCTATGAAAAAACACTGCTTCAGTTTTCCTGAATTAGTCACACATTATATCCATGACTGTAGTCCTGCTGCAACGCTGTTGGTGTGGTTTGGTTTCTGTGTTTAACTGCTCGCAACATGACGGTAAGTTTCTACAGATGTGTATTTCTGTGCAAACTCTGTCTCAGTTGTGTTGTTTTATAAGTGTTTGGTTCTTCAGTCTATAAGGCCTGCTCTTACCAGACATTGTAACTTTGATGGCCGAGATTAGCTATTAGTGCATCCACCTGAGTCCCATACTTCTGGTGGTAACTGTATTACAGTAGCATGGGGTAACACCGTGTTTCTGTTAGCATCCTGGAGTTCTGCAGCTGCTTTTACAAGGATTCTAATAATGCTGATAACTACTTAGTCACTACAGGACTGTTTACAGGCTTTTAAAATTATATCCAAATACATCAAAGGGTGGAGATAGATCTTGAGAGCTACTTGCATAATTGGATTAGAAAGCCTTCAGGCTCTCCTTAACATTGTTGATTGGACAACACTGGTTTTCAAACAACCTGTTCCTCACCTAAACACTTACTGATTTTTACCCTTGCGAAAGCCTCATATCTGCTGAAAACATAGATGGTGAACCTCAATAAAGACCTCACAACTGCTGGTAACTATTTTAGATGGTGAACTCAAGAGATCTGATGTGACGATTATAGAAGCTAGTACCCGTAAAACATGTCTGTGTGCAATTTTAAACCAAATCCTTTTGTAATTAAAATATTTACTTTGGGAAAGAAGAGTTACAGTTGTTTTCTTTCATTGAGAGTTTTTCTGATGGGCTGATTGGGCCACCAATAACATGTTAATAATCTGTTAGAACTGGGAAGTCTGGATTCACTTAGAAGTTTTATGAAGAACTTTCAAGAAGCTCCTGGATCCGCAAGTGTTTAAGTCTTGCTAAATCTCTTTTTTTTTTTTTTTTCCCAATACAATTATTTAACGTAAATGTGAGAATAAAACTTCATTCCAACTACCTATTATTTTGCCTAGTTAGACTGAAATATCTTTGAGCAGCATAACACCAGCAATCAGAAATATTAACCAGGACATGGCTCAATAGGAGACAATCATTAAAGCAGAAAACAAACATGCAAAGTGAAAGAAATGTATTCTGACCTTCTGTATGTTTATATCTCATGTCCCTTGGGCTTTCTCTATTCTTTCTCCTACTGAAATAGTCTGAGATCTTCCTCTCTATTATCAGTACCTTTTTTGGTATCTCCATTTCTTAACAAATCACTTAATCCTCCAAAGTCATAGTCACCTTTCCTCATTCCTAATGTTTTCCTAGTTCAGCACACATAATGGTATGCCAGGCACTAAAGTCTCCCTCACAGCAGCTGTCTCCCTCTCATGTAACCCTCAACAGTGTTCCTGGAATTCTTTATATTCATTAACCACATTTTTGGCTCCCTAGGTGGACAAAAAGTAGCAGGAGAATAATTGTTTCTACGTGTGCTTGTTGACCTGTCAGTTTGCATGTACTAAATGACCAGTTGCCTACTAATTAGATTAACTGGATAATGACTTTGTTCTTCCTTTTGGTTAAGGAACTAGTGGAGTATTTCCATTTCTTAACTAGTGATTTTCATGAAACTCAGAAAAACTGTATGTTTTTTAGACTGCTCCTACTCTGCACCCTATTCCCAAGAAATCTGAAATCGGTTGAAGGGATCTCATGTTTCATAGGGAACAAACTGCTAACAATGAGCAGAGTGATGAAAAAAGCCTCATTTTCTTAGGGAATTAGACTGTTACTTTCATCACACGAGAATCATAAAATCTTTACTATGATAAATCTTCATCCTCTTAGTCCTTCCACACTGTTATTTCTGTTAAGAAGTCAGATAACCTCCTGTCAATTTAGTGGCAATGCAATCATCTTTTCCAGTAGTTCCTATGGAAATTTCAGTCTTCTGTGTTGCAGGTAGCTGTTCCTAGGAAGTCCGGTTGATCACCAAGCACAATTTAGTCTGAAGATATTGTCTTATTACACGAGTTAAGGCCCTAGGACTGCTTTCTTAAGGATTAAAAATATTAAAAGTAATATATATGTGGGGTTTGTTTCTTAATGTTTTGTCCTTTACCAATAATTGAGGACAGTGAAATAAAAGGAGTATTTAGAAGAGATTTTCTGTGGTGCTTCCTGCTTTCAGATGGGTTAGGATTATTATCCCAGCCCTTCCCTGTAGGATTTTGACGTGATCTTATTTCCAGGGGAATCCTGAAGATGTACACACATGTGAAGGTTTCTAGAGAGAGAATACTAAAGTAAGAAGCCAAGGAACAAAGCAGACTCCTGGGTCAATATAGTGTTGAAGGAAAAGAACATCTGAAAAAAAAAAGACCACGTAAGGTCTATATCACTGTGGAAGATGAAAGAGTCCTTACTAGAAAAATATACAGACTGGGAAACTTGGAGAAGACCAGATCGCTACGCTAGTGAGACAAGGCTTTATCTAACCCAGATCAATCCCGCTACATTAGTATCAGTTAGTTTTCAGTAATAGGCTTGGTAATAAGAACAGTTAAAGAAAGTAAAAGCTTTTCAGGCTAGCAGCTGACAAATGTGTAGACAAACAAGACAAAATAAAATCTGTGGGTATCTGAGCATATTGAAATTTACGAGTAATAACAAAAAAATATTCTCTCTTTACTTCTTGTAAAGAAGCATTCTTTGAAAAAATATTCTCTTACTCTATCTTAGTGTCACTCAGCTCTGAGTGACAAACTGTTAACAAATTATTTTATCTCATTCTAACAAGCAGTTTTATCAGTAACCTCCAAAGTAATTAAGTACAGCAGAATTTTATTTAAAGTGCTTTGAGATACTGAATCAGATAAATTATCCTTTATCCTTTTATTGATTGCACAGTAAATGCATTCCAAAAGTTCCAGTGTGCTGATGAAATCAAATTTCTCCTTAAGCTGCTGCCATTTATTCTTTTGTAATGTTTATGTAGACACTGTTAATTAACTTCAATTTTGCAGATAGTTTAGGAATGTTAAAACAAGCCTTGTTGTCTCTCAATTCCAAGAAAGAGTAGCAACACTTTTAGAGAGAAAATGGCAGGTGTTGTCTTTCAATTCCAGTCTGCACATGAATGCTTATTTTTGCTATCAGTTTAGTGTTTAATTCAAAAGTTCTATATGAATTCTCTTAGCCATGGTGAGACTTCTGTATTGATAAATTGAGGTACAGCATTTTTCTTTGAAGTCCTAGTACAGAAATCTAAATACTTTTAAGAATGTAAGCATTAGTTTTTAAAAATTACTGTGTTCAGCACTGCCAAGACTTCTTGGAAATAGAAACTGCAAATATTGGAAAAAAAGAACAGTAAATTGAAAGAGCTTTACATTTGTTTCTTGAAACATGACATGCTTTTCTGCAAAGTCTGATACCCATTTTGCATGAGTTTGACAAAATTGCTTTTTGATGAATGTCAATAAATACTAATAATTCCTCGATACATTATCAGTGAGGTTAAGTGGTACTTTTTTTTTAGGGTTTATCATTACTTGAAACAAATATGTCATGAATAGATATTTGTATAAATCATTGTGGTGAAGAACAACTGCAAGGAAATGTACAGTTGCTCATCTATTGCAAGGTAGCCCAGGTGGCACATGCATCCTTCTACAGACTATTTATCTGGTTTTGAATTTAATTACTCACTCTTCAGATTTTGCTGTAGCTTTGCAAATCATAAACACAGGACTTGGGAACACACTCCATTTGCAATGGTTTTGCAAGTCATGTGGCATCTGGGGAATTAGGGAACTGGAGCATCTCTCCGGCGCGCAAAGGGTGAGGGAGCTGGGCTTGTTTAGCCTGAAGAAGAGAAGGCTGAAAGGGGTCTTTACAAAAGCTTATAATATGTTAAGGGTGGGTGTCAAGAGGATGGGGCCGGACTGTTTTCTGTGGTGCCCAGCAACAGGACAAGGGGCAATGGGCACAAACTGAGGCACAGGAAGTTCCAGCTGAAAATGAGGAAGAACATTTTCACTTTGAGGGTGACTGAGCACTGGAACAGGCTGTCTGGGGAGGCTGTGGAGTCTCCTTCTCTGGAGATGTTCAAGATCCACCTGCAGGTTATCCTGTGCAACCTGCTGTAGGTGACCCTGCTTTGGCAGCAGTGTTGGACTCCATGATCTCCAGAGGTCCCATCCAACTGCTACCATTCTGTTATCCTGTGATCTGTGTGCACACTCACAGCCTACAGCAAACACAAATTAAAGAAATTTCACAGAGTCATCATTTATGGGGGCCAAATTGCTTTGATTTTAAGGCACCCAGTTATCAACAATTAGTTGATGCATATGAATTTGTCATCTCATCATAACTTTGTCATGTATCAAAACCCCATTGGTTCATGCGTCATGGCTGGTTCTCTTTTGTTGGCCTCATTGGGCTGTTCTTTTTTTAAAAATGGTTTCTGCTGGGCTCAGAAAAAAAATCTAAGACTCGCTGCTTTGCTTTGTGGCTTTTTTTAAATTCATTTTTGTGAATATGTGTGATTGGTACCATGTGTTTATGTAACTTCCAGCTAGTAATACAAGGACTTAAATTAACTTTCAAATTATTTTGATCCTTTTAATTTTATTTTTGTATATATTTTTCATTAGATTTTGAATGTCTTCTGAAGTTGATTTCCCTGGTTTGTTTTTTTTTTTTCTTTTTTAATACTATTCCCCCTCTAAGAAAGCTAAATTTAATTCTGTTGTTGTCACTATTACTTAAAGTCTCAAGCATAACTACTTTTTCATTTTTTTGCTAGCTTTTCCTTTGATATGTTCCAAAATAAGCCATTCCAAGAAGGAACCATTCAACAGGCTAATTAGAACTTCCTGAAATGTTTTCATTATTATCAGTTTACAAAAGAGATGTCCAAGACATTTTCCAATGCAATTTTATTCTTTTGTGTGGCCTCACTGATCTTAGCCAAGACTGTGTCATTAAAGTTCTCTCCAGCAGAAGTAGCACCTTGTCTTTATGGCATTCTCCATGTCCTCTACAGACATCAGTTTAAGAAATAAATACATTTCTCATATTTTACTTTGTTTCAGCAGTTGTATTTATTATGCATACATTCTTGTTGTAGACTATAGCAGTGTTTATATCCATTCTTGTGTGGCATATGTCTCTTGCATTTGAGGGATCTGGATGAAAAACAAAGAAGTTTCTATACTGTCTGATTTTCTTGAGTGAACCTTCCTTTTAGTATGTTTAAATATGAATTCCAGAGTACAGAAGCAAGTGTTAAATTTGCAATTCCAGGTAGAGGAATTACTTTGACTTATTAAATTAGTGCAAAATAAATAAGTTAGTTTCAATGAGTTCTTATATTTTAATTGCACATGCTTTAAACCTCTAGAAACTATCACTTTTTATCTAGGGTAATTTTTATCTGAAGTCTAGATCAGGAGCAGGTTTACAAAAATGTGTTATTTTGTTAATGGGAGATATCGGATGTTGACGTTGTAATGACTGAAGCACAGCACTGAAGGGGTACTGTATCAGTATTCCTGGTAGCCTGATTGACAAAAACTTGTCAGTATTAGAAGGTGAAGAGTCTAGAGATCAAGTCCTGTGATGAGCAGCTGAGGGAACTGTGGTTGTTCGGTCTGGAGAAAAAGAGGCTGAGGGGAGACATTGCTCCTCTCTACAACTACCTGAAAGGAGGCTGTGGCGAGATGGGTGTTGGTCTCTTCTCCCAGGTAACAAGTGATAGGATGAGAGGAAATGGCCTCGAGTTGCTCCAAGGGGAGGTTTAGGTTGTATATTAGGAAAAGTATCACAGTGTTGTCAACATTGAAACTGGCTGTGCAGGGAGGTGGTAGAGTCACCATTCCTGGAGGTATTTAAAAGACACGTAGATGCAGTGCTTACAGATGTTGTTTAGTGGTGGACTTGGTAGTGTAGGTTAATGGCTGGACTTGAGAATCTTAGGAGTCTTTTCCAACCTAAATGATGCCTTGATTCTGTATTTTGTGGTGTTTGAAAAGACACAGGGCCACCCTTTGTTTCCACACTGTCTGTATGTCCCTAATCCCATGCTTCAGGCCCTAGACTAATTTCTGAAGGTGAGAAATTTTTTTTTCTCTTGATTAACAATTTGGGTTCAAGTTTTAAGGTTTTTTTCCCTTTCTTCTAAGAAGCACTGGCTAATGGCAATAACTAGAGACAGGCTTCATGCTTCTCTTGGCATGAAACTGTCAGGTAACTGTTTGTTATACCCTCCTGACACAATCAGGATGAAACTGATGACCATATTCTTCTCTTCCCCGATTTTCTCCTCCTTTTTGCAATGCTGCAATTTCTTCAGATCAGTTATAACTTTAATCTAACAAACTCCTGCCAATAGAGTCATTGGCAATATGCTTGAACTACCTTCCTTTGGCATTTTTTATTTACAGCTTTGTCTGTGGTGTTCAGATTGTTGTAGGAAGTTGGAAACTGTGTTGTGGTCTGTACCCCGTACTGAAATCTGGAATATTAGTACATCTTGGGAGTCCTCCTAAACCATGCACTTGTTGTAGAGTTACTTTTAGTTGGGTGGAACTGGACTTCATAACCCACACATCTCTTTCCAAATTTCATTAAGTTAGTTTTTAAGATTTGCAATGGCAATCAGAACAGAGACATCAAACTGTTGGTCAAGTGTAGAAGATATTAATAACTAACTGGTGTGCATTTCAGACCAGCAGTAATTATAACATTATTATCTTAGTTAGAAAAGGAGGAGCCCCTACAAATTTTCCAACAAATTACCTGTTATTTAAAACATTTAATCCAAGAACAGAACCTGTTTGGTGTATTGCCTATTTTTTCTTCCTAAAGCTGTCATCTTCTTTCAGAAATCCGTTTTATTTTTGATCTGCTCCTTTAAACTTCCACTGGAACCTGAAAAAAGTCCTTATAATTCCAGTAGCAGTAAATGGACAAACACGTTCTGAATTCCTACTTCAAATGATTAAACTTTTGATCTGAGACAAAAGTAAGCTCTTAATCTGCAATGAAATCCTGGGTAAAATTTTTATGGCTAAATTAATAGACTGTATTTCTCATGTACTGTTTATGTTATCTGGAGTTTTACAGCAGATGAAAATTTTCTTCTGTCCTTGGATAATCTGGAAGGAGAGTGACATAATCAAACAGAACAATAGATCATTCATGACTACTGAATAAGTGTCATGCTTTTGTTTTCCCAGGATGAGCATTTCCAAACAGAATACCATTCTGTGTCTGTTCTCTGTTAAAAGCGTACATTCCTTTGGATAAGGATTTTGTAATGATGACTGATGATATAAGATTATGTGGGCTTTTTTCTGAGTTGTAAAAATCAGTGCACAATGAATTCAGAAATATCTAATGAATAATGCATTTTGTTCCATGCAATTTCAGGATTAACCTGTCTTTCAGCTCATGACCAGATAGTTCTAGAATAATATTATATTGGAAAAGGGGAAGAGAAAACACATAGTCTCCCTACTTACGTACACATCTCATTTGTATTAATTTTTATATGCATTAAGGTCAGTTGAACAAGATTTGAGCTGTATATCACATGCTGAAGCTCAAGTTCACCATGTCTTCTGAACATGTGTTTAGGACTTCTGTGAACACATCCTCTGACTTTGTAGTGCTTCAGTGGGCTGTGGCTCTTGTGATCTTTTCCAAATTTTTAAGGGAACTTGTGGTTTTGGAAGCATAATTAGTTTTGTTTTCACTGCATCCTCACTGCAAATCAGGACAGAACTAGCTGACATACCACAGCCCAAGCTGGGCTTTTCATTTTGTTTGAAGCACTCCTAAGCTTGTCCTTGGGTTTCTTGTATAAATGACAACTGAGTGAAAGCCTATATTAACAGTGCAGCGAAGATGCACGATCCTTCCAAATATTACTTCTTTCTTTCTGTTCATAGCTAACTAAATCTTCTCAAAGTATTGAAAGTATGCTGATGAATTTTTACTGTTTGGGAAGTAAAGCTGAGTTTAGGCCCTGGGATTACTAATCATATTCAGGCAGAATATTCCCTACAGATTCATAAAATACTATGACTAAGTTATTTTTCTGGGTTTTTGTGAATCCACACTCAATTTCTGGTTGTTTATGTTTCTACAGTCTTTTCCATACTAGCTATCCCTATATCCCTGTAGTTAAGTGCACTTAGGATCTGTGATTAAGCCTATATTGAAAAAGAAATAGTCTGTGAGCATCCTCTGAAACAATTTCAGTGGGCCAGGAGAAACGGAAGGAAAGTCATTCCTTGCCCATCCCCCAGCCCCACCAAACACAAAAAGCATCAAAACCAACCACATCTGAAAAACCACTGGAGTCTGAATCAGGATCGTACAGATTAATGTGTTGAAATTAAATAAGGCTGTGCCGCTGTGACACATTTTCTCTGGAATGGGTTCTTAAAATGACCTCAGCAGGCTGCATCCTCCCATAGCCCACATGCTAAAACAAGAAATATAATAGATTTCTTGTTCATCTCTTGTTGCAAGAATCCACAACCTTCTTATCATTCTTAGGGTCCAGGTCATTACAGCAGAAAGTCACAGAGCAGCAACTGAAGAGTTTCATCTAAACTGATAGATCACTATCAGCTGTGTAGATAAACTTGACCTATGTTAGTTGGTTTTTTTCATGGTGTCCTATGTTGCAGAGTTAGAGACACATATACACAGAAGAAATGGGAGGTCTTTCTAACCTTTCAGATCTGTAATCAGTGGGACAGAGAGGTTATCTTCCTCAGCAGGACACTCTTAATCTAACTAAAATGCTAGTTGTCATTCTGTGAGATGACACTCCTACATTTGAGGTGCAATGTAACATCTGAGAAACCTGTGGAAAAGATCTCGTGGCTGAAATCTTGTTGCTTTTTCAAACTGTTTTGGCTTTAGAAGCAGTAGCTGCTTTGTTTTCTTTCTTTCTAGGAAAATCATAAACACACCCCACAACTAAAGTGTAGGAAGTGACTGACTTCTTTTAAAACTACTCATTAGCAAAGATTCATATAATGGAACCCTCCAAAACATTCAGTTTGTTGACATGAAAACCAAAACAAAGAACAGCAGTGTTGTGGGATATTAAATATTTAGATAATTTATCTAAGTATCTCTGCTATTTCCCCTGTGTCTTGTTTTTACCCTTGTAATGATAACTAGAATCAGAAATAGAAGTGTGACAATATTCTAGAGGAAGATACAGAATTACAAAAAACATCCCTCGGATACCATTTCCTTCCCATCGCATCTTAAATCAGGCCAGTAACTCTGAATTTCTTACATTGCTGGTTCTACACTTGGGAATACAGTTTGAGATAAGCAGTTTTAGGACAAATTGGTTATTTGAAACTGCTGGAATGGAAACCAGTGTTGCCTTTCCACATCTACAGTTGGTCATCTCAGGCTGGCATCCATAAGCACATTGAAAACTGGTTTGAACTGAAGAACTCTTGCATTATACCGCATTATGCTTTGACAGAATCTGACACAACCTTAAACGCCAAGTTCTCATTTAGCGTGATAAAGACAATTCTTCAAAATGCCTTATTTTTTTAATTGTCTCACGCTTGATAAGGATATGTGGGTTTCTCTTTATGTGAAATATCATGATATTATTGTTCTATTTATTATTTCAAACAACAGCTACAGCTGCAGAAAGTTTTCAGTCTGGTCCCAGATAGATGCAGTGTAGACAAAGCAGCCTGTGTATACGTTTATGTATCCATACATTTTTTCTCCTTACCAATACACAGCTTGACCTATGGAAAAGAACTGTGAATAACAATGAGGTAGATCTCATGAAGTTTTTACACATAATCTTGTGAAAGCTGTACCCTTGATCAAATTAAAACACGAATTTTTGGTATAAGTTAATACTGTTTCTTTTTGAAAGATGTAACAATAGTAAATACAGATATAAAATAATCTTATCATAAAAAGTATTCTCACTTTTCAGATTATGTGAATGATCTTTAGAGACAGAGTCCATATAATGTACAGGTCCTGATTTGAATACCTTGTCATTTCTTCTTTGGTTCTTGTAATGGTTTGGATTTCATAGTTAATGAAACATAATATTTGCTGTCTTTATTAAATATTGCATTTTGAAATGTGTTATCATGATGCTTACAAAGTGTGATAGTTGTTTTCCTGTTCTTGACAGTAAGTAGCTTCATAAATTGCTTATTGATTTTGTGACTACATTAAGAGATGTAAGACCTTACTATTTGTAATCCTTGTATAGCTAAATATAATATTTCAATACCATACCTTGGTGTTTAAAGAAGGCTTCCTTGTCATTTTAATACCACTTAAAGTTCTAAAGCCATGTTCCTTAATCCTGTGGGAATGTCTGGAAAATAGACGAACTGTTTTAATACAAAAGTTAGCATATCTTAGCTGAGTAACCTTTGTAGTTCATCCCGACAGGAAGAGCCATTAACCACTTTGTCCTTCTCCCATCAGTAAATCCAGACTTCCAAATGATGCTACAGACCACTCTGTGACTTAAGCAACAAATCTCATGTTTTCAATTTTCTCTTCAAGACTTCAATTTTGAGTAGCCAGCGGGACACTGGAAACTTGTACAGAGTGTAACAATTGCCGTTCTCTACATGTAATTGAGAAGCAGAGATCCCTGGTGTTTCAGCTTACTAGGGAGCAGATCCGTGGAGTATAGTCAGTTTCCTGGACGTTTAACTAAGTTGAGGATAGAGTTTTCTACTTCACTACAGATCAGTTAGACAGTTTATCATTCCTACAGATTCAAAAAAACACGTCTGTCTACATCTCATGGAGCAATATCGTTTTCACCGTATATATTGAAATAACATATGTCCTTCACCAGCAGGAAGTCCTGTTGTTCGCCTGCAGTGATAAGTAGCCGCACTTATTTCAAGAGAACGTGATGTTCACAGTTAGAAAAGGCAGTTCAGTTTTCTCCTACTCAGCATATTCAGTTTACTGGCTGAAATCTGTTTTAACAAAAGGAATTTTAACGCCTGCAATCTCCCAACACAGTCATCTAAAAGTGGGGCCTCCTGAGCAGAAAGTCAGTATCGGTGTTGGAAGAGTTTGCTTAGGAGATTGCACAACCTGGTTTCCTGCAGCCATTACTTCAATAAGAGTATGTCTTGTCTCAACCTGTACGTCTTGAAGTGACTGATTGTAAAAAGATGTTTGGGTCCATGTGTAATAATAACCCCTGAGCAAAGTTTGTCCACACCTGGCTGTTTCTGTAACCTTCTACGTAAGAGAAACCTGACGAGTTTGAGACAAATTATGTGATCTGGCTTAAATATTTGTTTTTCAGTGTTGATACAGAGTTTCACAACTTCTGTGTGATAAATCAATGTAAAGTTTGTAGCAGTACAGTAGTAATCAGAGTTCATGATGACAATGATGATAATTTCATTCTTCAATGAATGCTATTATGCAAAACGAGTCTAGCCTACACCTGGCATTTCAATCATCATACTTCAAACACCTTTTTTCCTGGAGTGACTACACATTTATTCATGAAGCAAAATAGTTCAACAGAAGTGCACTTTTCTTCTCTCTGAAGGAATAGTTTTCCAATTTGAGATACAGAATAATCCAGGAATTAAAATTTTCCTTGTTATACTATATGTGCATAATTTCCACTTGCACTTTCTCTGCTTATGCCAGACACTGGGTTTTCCCAGAACTTAATTTTAATATAATCAGACTAACTACCATTGTCACTCAGTGCAAATTAAACTGCATCCAAATTGCAAATCCATTGCAGTTTACGTTACCTTTCAACATAAATTGACTTATTATCCATGACTTCAGTGGATCTACATTGGTTTCATGATTTCACATCAGTGTGGATTCACTATACCTATTGCTTTAGACTTGCAGAGGTGTGCTGGGCCAACCCAGATGTGTAGTGATGGATAATAATTAAGTGGAAGACCATTTCCCAGGTATAAACAAAACCATTACAGTATTTTGTTTTAAAAAGAAAATATTCAAATCATAATCAACTGAATTAGAATGTAGCAGATATTTTTTCTGCATCAAAATGAAGTTCTTATCAAAATTGCCCATCATCCTGGCAAAGATAAGATTTTTAGAAGACCAGCTGAAAGCACGATCTCCAGTCACATTAATTCTTCAGATTCATTTCCTAGAGAAACTTCTAGTCACTTTCTCTTTAACTACAAACCGGTGTAAAAAGCAGGGCTACAATAAAATAGGTCATCCTACATGTGCCAGTATGGACTAATAAATTGATTTTCACCCCAGAAAAGCATAAATCCAGCCAGAAAGTTGGAAGGGAATAGAGTGGTAGGCACAGAGTATTGCAACTCTGGATTAGCTAAGCAGACTGGAACAAGGTTTTGCAAGACCCAGTGGAGGCATTTGCTTCGTCTTGTGACCTGCTGTATCATCAGGAACAACCTCTGCTAACAGTTGGCATCTGCTTGACATTTTCAAATTCTCTTGTACTGAGGAAATCATCACACCTGGCTACCAAGTGCAGTGTTGTGCTTATCGTTTCCACTCAGTCTTTGGCATCTCTCATGAATCCAACAGGGAATGATTTATTCACTAAGTTTACTAATAAGATGAATCAGTAAAGTAAAGGTAAACTCTCCGTTGTGTTAGGTATTGCACAAAAGTATTTAAAACAAAAGAGAGAAGAAAGGGCTGTAAACTCACCTGTCCCGCAGTATAGATGGAAGTGCCGAAACATCAGTTAGGAAATCATGCTACCTATGTGGATGATTGTTTTCACAGCTACTGGAGCCAAATTAAAAATATGAAATTCAAAAGCCTTATAAGCTAGACTTTCCAGTTGTCTCGACTGATATTGATGCGTAATTTTACATGGCTGGCTGTGTCTAGATAGATGTGAAAACTGACCTCATTAATTGATATAGGTGGAAATATTAAATGCCTATTCAGCTGAGTACTAGTTAGTTAGTCTTTGCTAGCTGATATAAGGACATCATTCTGTCTTTCAGCTGTCATTACATATATTGGTTAAATAATGCTATATACTTATATGTAGGTTAAATGCTAAAGTTTTCTCAATAAACATACATGTCTAAATACAAGTATTTGTCTACCAGTGCCTACAATATCACATTTCCTATGAAAATATCTCTGGTACAAGTAAGAGTCTTTTCTTATCTCTGACTATTGAAATTATGCAGCCTGTACTGTGCACACAGCATCGGGATAGTTCATTACAATGTTCTCTTATATCATTCAAATTTCCGAGACATTTCTTATCTGGAATAATTTGGTCCAGCTCTGTTGAATGCATAGGCATATACAGGCTGAGTATAATTTCACTGTTAATAGAATCCTAATTTAAAAAGGCAGTTCTGATACCCTTTCATCATTAAAGTTCAGGTTTCATCTAATGCACATTTCACTTTTTTCATTGGACTTTGAGCAAACATATGAAATATGTAATTTTAGCTGCTACTGCATGCCTGAATTTAAAAAGAAAGAAAAAAATGTACGCAGTTTTATCCTTTTTAACCACAGCATATTTTTTCTATCCTCAGGGAGAAAAAATAATTCTAGTTGAAAAGGGTACTCTGTTATGTGTAGCATAATGTTTTCTCTGACTTTAATGGATTTCACTGTTTTAGAAAGCACTGGAAATGGATAACTTAGACTCTAACAACTAAAATCACATCACATAGTTTTTATCAAAAGCAAAAAACCCTTAGAAAAGAGAGCAGAGAAAAGTATAGGTTCAGCAGCGTTCCTTTTTTGAAAAGAAAGAGACTTCCAGGATATATTTTCTTCAGAAACATATGCAAGTATGCTTAATTAACATACTTAGAGATATTTAACAATGAGCAACCAGTGTTAAATTGAGAGAAGCAGCTGTCACTTTAATAGTTTGGATAAATCTAGAAACTCCGAATGCATTTCATTTTCATAAAGCACTAATGTGAATTGACATTTGATGTAACAACTCCCTACGAGGAGAGGTTAGGGAACTGGACTTGTTCAGCCTGAAGAAGAGAAGGCTGCGAGGGGACCTTATAAATGCTTACAAATATCTGAAGGGTGGGTGTCAGGAGGATGGGGCCAAGCTCTTTTCAGTGGTGCCCATTGACAGGGCAA
>Ga0065711_1028893_pt1 | contig 38667 bp, 23 predicted proteins | sample Hoacrofraction12_FD_59098 | JGI IMG/M metagenome (GOLD analysis project Ga0065711, IMG submission 59098) | Hoatzin crop microbial communities from Cojedes, Venezuela - Epithelial fraction 12 v2 (version 2) | ecosystem: Host-associated > Birds > Digestive system > Esophagus > Crop | place...
CTCTGGAGATATTCAAGCCCCGCCTGGACAAGGTCCTGTGCAGCCTGCTGTAGGTGACCCTGCTTCGGCAGGAGGGTTGGACTAGATGACCCACAGAGGTCCCTTCCAACCCATACTTATTCTGTGATTCTGTGAAAGCTTGCTTTTAAACCCTGTGATTCAATTATCTGGTGGCATTCTTGTGCCTTCAGCAACAAACGTAAGCCAATATCTTCAACTGTTAGGAAACTGAACTTGCTCACACCCCCTTATTCCCTCTGGCAGGGCTGAGGTTTACTGCTGCTGTCCTTGGGTAGGATACAGCAGGGGAAATTCACTCCAGAGCAGAAATTCAGAACAAGGCCTGGGGCCTTTTCAGACCTAAAGACACAGACCTTCTCTTCACTGGTTCACACAGGCAGTCTAAAGATCCTACAATATAAATTAGTGGTTTATGCACTCTACATTTTCACCTATTGAGCAGTGTTACACTTGAAGGAATATCCTGTCTTTTTCATAGTAACATTTCCTTCCGCATTTTTCCTACCCTTTAGATAGTAGGAAATAAAACTACTTTCCCATTTTGAAATCAAGAACAAATGGATGCCTTCCTTCCAACAATCATTTCAGGAGGATTTTCACACAGCACCTGTTAAGCTCTATAAAAAGCTGTAGTTACTTTTTTTTTTCCTAGATCTTTAACCTACACACACTTGTCTAACTTCCTCTATCAAAACATTGCTGTTCTTTAAATTATTTGAATACCTAGATCAAAGACCACATTTCAATGGTTTTGGCCTGACTTTCACACTGGAAGGGACCATACTGAAACTGAAAAGCTTCCAGGATGCAACAGATGACAGCGATTAAAACAGAGGACAAACAGAAGTAACTGTATGGGATCATGTGTTACTTAGGTAACTCTTATGCAATCAGCGACAGGTCAATTTTTTCCCTATGATGTGTCTCTGTATCAAGATTTATATCCTGTAATTCAAAGGGGCGGAACAAGTTTGGCCTCTAAGTAGTCTCCGATCTACCAAAAAAAAAAAAAAAAATTAAAAAAAATATCAAAAACATCATTTGGCTTGGGAAAAGCAAGTCAGTAAGAAATGGAAAAAGTAATCAAGCAAACAAAACTGTTGCAAGATGAAAGCTAACCACTCCTCCACAGAAAAACGTCATGCTCTTTGCCCCAACCCTGTAGCAGCACAGGGAACTGCGTATTACTCCCCGCAACCTAAGCAGGAGCCCAGCAAGGTAGACATGAACAGGAATAGCTGCATTAGCTGCTCTTGGTCATCCTCTGTCTGGACTCAGTAAAAAGGCTGATTAAAACACCACAGCGAGATTCCTCGGAGCAAACAGCCACAGCCCACACTTTAATAAAGAATAACAATCCCTGCAGCAGCAGGCAACTGCTTGAGCTTCAGGCCATGCACACGGGGGGAAGAACTGAGAGGGACTTCCCCCAGCCTCCAGTAGAAATCCATGTAACTGGCAGTCACTTAAATGCACTGTCTTAAGATGACTGGAACCAACACAATAAGGGTTCTCTGGATGAAAAAGTTCTTTCTTTATTTCTTCAATTTTAGACTGTATTTTAACTTTGTGCACTTCAACTCCATTAGAAAAATTTCGATGTCTGAAAAGCGTATGGAAACCCTCTACTGTAAAAGAGGCTTCACTGAGGAAATCATTTTCCAAATCATTGCAATTTAATGGGAAAAATCCATTTCTGACTGAAATTCTTCACCATATAAATCTGTAGCAAATCTACACCATTTGCTAAAGATCTTTGAAGCCATACTTGCGGTGATCTTGTAATCACATAAAACATACCACTAACAGACTAGAAAACCACTTGGCAGGCAGTGTCCCATTAAAACAGTGTTTTCAGGTTTGTAAGTTTGTGAGTAGGCTGGGTAAATCACTCAGGTGAATGCGCTGCATAAAAACAAGTTATTATTACGTGAGGGTGTAGCTGTCAGTATAAAAGATGGTTGAGTAAGCAGATTCAATAGCAAAGAGCGAGAAGCTAACAACAGTGCTAAGGAGGTTACAGAAGCAGCCACTGATATTCTACCATAAGAGGTGAGTGACCAAAGACGAAAAAACTAAACTAAAAAAAAATTTTTTGCTTGCTTTATCCACTTCTTGGGCAAAGGTGCTTAGCAGATGTTAACAACTCTCTGTTGCCACAGATTTAAGGCTTTGATTATACTGTTGATCTCCTATGCTCTCTCCTGTGACACAATGCATTTTTTTGCCTTTCATAGTAAGCTCATTAAAAGATGCTAAGAGATTTTTATGGTTTTATGTATGAGTATCTTCACTAGAGTATCCAGTTCCACATATCAGTCTAGACTAACAGCTATAATATGCTCACTTGCTTTGTGCCTTTGCACTTTGCGGCCGGAGATGAGAAAAAGAAAAGGGATGGAGAAGGGAAAAGAAGAAATTGTAAGTTTCTAGCTCTTATGAGAGCTATTTTATACCTGGAAACCTGTGAGATAATGAATCAATGTATACTGGTATGTATTTTTGAAAAGTATGTGGACTTACTGCAAGTCTGGAAGAAAGCAAACAGCACTGCAACCCACAAGAAAAGAGGAGGATCCCAGTGACAGCACGGATGCTCATTTTTCTAAATAATGAAGTAATACTAAGGAATATAAACTACACCAGTGACTACATAGAACTAAGTGAAGCCATCAGCTCTACTGCCAGGATACACCTCCCCAGACAAACATGATAGGTTTGGGTGTCCCCCTCCCCCCCCTTTTTTTTTTAACAAACATAGATTGCAAAATTTGGCAATAAAGAGAATGCATATGAGATGAAATCTAGCTGGGTGTTACAGAAGTGTTTCCTAATGTGTTTTCTTGCAAAAATGTAATCAGAAAAAAGTGATTTAAAAGCACCAGTGTGCACCACTTTTGAATGAAAAAGAAGAGAAGGAAAGTAAAGAAGGACTCATCATTTCCAGCACTTCGCAGAATTTCCAGAGCCCTGGGTTCTGCTCCAGCTTTGTTGGGAGGCTGAAGTCAAACAAATTCTACTTCAGTTCCTGCTCTACCTTTGGATATGGGACCCTCTCCTTACATTTTGTCAACAAGCTGGGATCTGGATGTATTACTCTAATATGAAATAATTACTGATATTACTTACAGCAAAGGTATTACAACAATATGTGGGTGTTTAAAATGAAGTATGGTATGTGACTGCATATCAGGACAAAGTCTTACAATGACCTGTGTTCCACACCATGGGCTGAAACATGAGTAAGCCTGGGAACTCAGCACTCAAAGAGGACAACAAAGGGTATTACCACAGAACAAGTCTTTTTTTTTGTGGAGTATACACAACTTATGGAGCAGATACTTCTTACTATGTTCAAGCTGCTTCTAGTTTTACAAAGTGACTAAACAGATTAATACTGTTCACATATTCCCCTGTTACTTGGTTATCTGCCAAATACTCATAATTATCCATCCATTTCTTACCACTGATGCTGATTCTACATTTATAGAATTTATAGCATTTATTGCATGCTCCTGCAATCAGAGGGACAGGTTGCATTACATGATAGAGACATGGGCCCTGCTTGGATGCCATAATTGCCTTAAGGAAGGTTTTAAGTCAGGTGTTACCAGTTATAAACAGAGATGTGGTGTTGCAGGAATATATTCCAGCATTTGCCTTTCTATTGCATACTTATACTAGGATGCACCTTCTCTGGATTGCTACAGAGTGATTCAAAATGCCGTGACCGCAGTCACAGAAAACTCATTTAAAACTACAGACAGACCATCAGAGAAGCTCCAAGCGCAGTCTTGGAGCAAACCATACTATGGCAAGTGGTGTGTTTGAAAGGTTAAGAAAGGAGCAGGCTGTGTGCCAAAGAAGAGGCAACACTCAGGAGCTCTGGGTGGCCTTGAAGACGGTATTGTCCCACGGTACAAAGACTAATCTTGGCAGTGCACAGAGCGGCGTGGATGAAATAGCTGCCTCAGGCTTAAAAGCTACTCGAGGCAGCATGAGCTAGTGCTTGAAGTGCCATTCCAGGATGTACAAGACTGGGGCTGAAGGCACAGTCTGCTTCCGACTACATAAAGTATTTCTCAGATTTGTATCGACTGTGGCAAATCATATTGCAAAACACCCAGGCCCAGCTAGAATGTGCCAAGACATTGTGCTTCAGCATTTCAGAAAAAAAAAAATGCAGTTCAAAGTGTCCTCTTGCTTTTTAAGGTTTGAGATCCTCAGAGCAAAACAGAGCTCAGTCAGCTTTCCAAAACTGCTCAAGACAAAAGAAAACCCCCTCCCAACCAACTCTAACACTGGTCTCTTCTAGAAAGCACTTTGTAGAAAACACCCTGAACAGAAATCATCTCATCATAACACAAAATGATAGAGCTGACTACAAAAAGCCTTTGAGAGCAACCACTGAGGGCTCAAGAGCTTAGTACAGCTGAAGAGAACTACTTGCCTGGGTTTGCTGCTAAGTGCTTTCCTTTCCATCATTTGTTATAACTAACAGACAAACAAGCCCCCTTCCCTCCCACTTCCTAACAGAAATACCAACTTCATAGCACAAGCAATATGCTTCAAGATCTGGCACAGGCACAAAGCAATCCACATCAAAGAGAGGTCTCACCACAAGCGGATGAGAAGTCATAGAAGCACCATGTTAACACTATGTTAATGAACACAAACACTTACACAGAAGCAGCAATCCTTAGCCTCCTCTCCACACCAGCTATCCCACCTTGTTGTCACAAAATCTCATCTCATTTTAGCAACTCCTGGCAGAAGAACTGGGGTGTTACTAGAGTTTCAGCATTTTTTACTGAGGGAGGAAGCATTTGAGCATCATGCTCTGAAATGTGTGCACTGCAATAACCTGTGAACTCAGACGCAGAAGAAACATGCCAGAGGGGATAGAGCTCCCTGATAAAATCACCCTGACTCCTCAGAGCAATAGTCTTTGCTTAGTGCATCCATCCAGAAAAGCCTGGAAAAGAAACACAGTATTTTTGCATCTGCTAGCAAGCAGCAGTCAAACTGGGTCTTACCAAGGATGATGGATGTAAGCCTGAGCCAGATATTAGGCAAAACCTTCCCCTAGGCCAGCACCTCACACTGAAATTGGGAAGCTGTTGGTCCAAGCGCTGTTCTCAAATAAAAGAACCCCAGAATCACAGGACTGGGAGGAAAAAAAAAGCAAACCACAGAAATGCCTACTCCATCTCAGCTGCTTTTGAACAGTCTGGTCCAAAAGGGCTGAAACATTCTGCTGCTGAACCTGACAGGTGAAAGTATTAAGAGACTTCTTGGCATCGCAAACACAGTCACCATAAACAAAAGCCAGGGTAAAGTTACTTAAGGACGACTGGTCTGAAATGACTACTGATGACAACCTGGATAGCTGAGCCTATGTGGGTAGGAAACCTTCCAAGGTGCTTGAAATGCCACAACCAGCTTCAGGTGTCTAGCTATTAACCAAGACATTGGCAAGATTCACCAGAGCAAGAGCTACTGCAGCACTGTAAGAGACAGGAGTCCTTCCTTGGTACTGAAGGGCACACTGAGAGTACACCGTCACCAAGTGGCAGTACACCTGAACCTCTGAATTTCCTCTTATTCCCCTTTTTATTCACAGAAACACAGAATGTTAGGGGTTGGAAGGGACTTCTGGAGATCATCCAGTCCAACCCCCCTGCCGAAGCAGGGTCACCTAGAGCAGGCTGCACAGGACCTTGTCCAGGCAGGTCTTGAATATCTCCAGAGGAGACTCCACAAACCCTCTGGGCAGCCTGTGCCAGGGCTCCGTCACCCTCAGAGGGAAGAAGTTCTTCCTCATGTTCAGACGGAACTTCCTATGCTTCAGTTTGTGCCCATTGTCCCTTGTCCTGTTGCTGAGCACCACTGAAAAGAGCTTGGCCCCATCCTTTTGACATCTGCCCTTAAGATATTTAGAGGCATTTATAAGGTCCCCTCTCAGCCTTTTCTTCAGGCTGAACAAGCCCAGCTCCCTCAGCCTCTCCTCGTAGGAGAGATGCTCCAGTCCCCTCATCATCGTCATAGCCCTCCACTGGACTCTTTCCAGTAATTCCTCATCTTTCTTGAACTGGGGAGCCCGGAGCTGGACAGGGTACTCCAGATGGGGCCTCACTAGGGCAGTGTAGAGGGGGAGAAGAACCTCCCTCGTCCTGCTGGCCACACTCCTCTTGATGCACCCTAGGATCCCATTGGCCTTCTTGGCAGCCAGGGCACACTGCTGGCTCAAGGTCAATTTGTCATTCACCGCTGCTCCCAGGTCCCTCTCCACAGATTTGCTTGCCAGCAGGTCAGCCCTGAGCCTGTACTGCTGCATGGGCTTATTCCTCCCCAGGTGCAGGACCCTGCGCTTGCCCTTCTTGAACTTCATCAGATTCCTCTGCGCCCAACTCTCCAGTCTGTCCAGGTCTTGTTGTATAGCAGCACAGCCTGCCGGTGTGTCAGCCATTCCCCCAGTTTTGTGTCATCAGCAAACTTGCTGAGGGTACACTCTGTCCTTTCATCCAGGTCATTGATGAACAAGTTGAACAAGACCAGCCAAGTACCAAGTTCACCCGGGAAACACCGCTAGCTACTGGCCTCCAATGAGACTCCGCACCACTGATCACAACCCTCTCAGCTCTGCCATTCAGCCAGTGCTCAATCCACCTCACTTTCCACGCATCTAGCCCACACTTCCTGAGCTTCCCTAGGAGGATGTTATGGGAGACAGTGTCAGAAGTCTTGCTGAACTCAAGGTAGTATTCTGCTGGCTTCAACTTCTTTGCCTGTCACCAGATTTTAATTATATAATCCTAATTAATTAGAACATTTTGTTTAATGTTTCAATTGAGTTTGGACCCAATATATATTTCAGCTCAGGGCAGGTCAGATTTTAGAGCTTGTCATCTATACTTTATCACACATTAGTTGGAAAGAAAACAAATGGTTATATAGGATGCAGTATAACACTAGCAGTGAAGTGCGAGATACTGCCTCAGTGTTACTGTCATTCACCTCTCTGCATGTAAGCCAGAAGTTGCATCACATTTAATAGGCAGGGTAGAAATTCTCTTCCTGGACAGAGGTGTCTGGCAGGTCACAGGGAAGAATGAAGACAATACTAGTTTTGGTTTGTTTGCTTGGGGGTTTTCTGTTTGTTTTTCAAATATTTCCCTTGGTTCTCCAGTGAGAACTCAATGAACACATGCAGCCTTGTGAAGCAATGGACATCCTCACCTACTCAGCTCGCCATCAGATACAACATGCATTCACATTTTTTGCAAGATGATGGGTGGTTCAATTTGCTTTGAAATGGAATGCAACCAGAGCAGCTAAAGAAAATCCAAATCCTCAAGCAACCTAGGTAAACACCTTCAAGTAACGGAAAAAGATCCAGAAGAAGCAGTAGATGGCACTTGGTACCCTCCATGTTGCTCAGGGTACCAGCAGTGTCCTGCAGAAAGGGGCTACCAATGGCTGCTCCAAATATCCACTGGTATTTTTTGCTGCCCAAATAATTTTCTTTGACCTTCAAACTTTTACACAACCAAGACCTTACAGGTAGTCCAATACCACTGGTGACAAAGTTCATAAAACTACCAAGGCAGAATAGGCTGCTTCTTTGTTTACAGCCAACATGAATTTGTTTTTTCTTCTCTTGCATCCTGTTTATTCGTATTTTTTTTTTCTTTTAAACAAAGTTTTCAGTATTGCGTATCCTTCATTGGAAATCAGGAACAAATCCAGCATGGTTTACTGGTACAGTGACAAATTCTCATTTTATCTTGTTCACATGAAATATCCCACATGCTCTGAAGCAGATGTAACTCACATAATCAATCTGAGCTTGCCCTGAACAAGCAGCTGACAAAACATGGTCATCTGCCCCAGCTATGGCCTGAAATCTTCACAGAAAGGTTTGTAACATGCGCAGTAGGTCCTTTCCAAATCATCTGGGACTGGGACACAGGTCTTGAGGTAACTCAGCAGTATATCAGTAGACATCTCAGTGGGTTGCTGCATAAGATCTAATAGTGTCATCAATCAAAGGTAGATAGGTGATTGCAATTAAAACCACAAGGTCATAAAAGGTGTAGAATTTTGTGATGCATTTCATCTTTAATTCGTTCACTATTAGAATCATTGCAAGACGAGCTGCAATTCAGGTCCTCTAACTTACCCCCTACTCAAACCAGAATCAACTATACCCTATATCAACACATACTTCTGCTGACATCCTAACCCAATAAAAATCCCTGTTCTTGTAGTATATTTATTGCAGAGTCCATGGCAACTTAAATCTGGGAAACTTGCTAGCTTAAAACACAGGAGAAGCCCCACTGAACACAATGGAAATTCAAGGAAAACATCTGTGCTTAAGTGCTCGCTATGACAAGTCCATTTAGTGCTTTTTTCAGGACTTCCCACAGGCTGAAGTACCTTTTGAGAAATGTATTTGCTGTAGCTAAACCAAAAAGCATCAAAACAAAATCACTTTTGCAAGCCTATTGCAGTGACTGCAGTGTAAATGCCATAAATGTGCATATTACACACCCATACATCATACACAGATTCATCAGGTAGACAAAGTAATTAATTCACTCACCTCATTCCAAACCCTTACTAAACATGACCCAAGGGTTATAACTTAGCCACAGGAAGTACTGATTGCCTGACTTTGAACATCACTATCTTTTTTGCTTAATCTGTTTCCCTGAACTGCAATATACATCTACATATTTTAAGTCAAGCAAATGGCTTTCTTCAAGGTCAGTAGCTTCAGTTGGCACAAAACTGAATTTCACAATTCTGTATCTGCACTAACCAGAAAGGCCACATGTGCTATGGAAACAATCTCAAAGTCACTGAATTTCTGAACCTACTTTTAGACACGAAAACACAAGTGCCCTCATCAGTAATAAGCAACTTCAGCAAGAGAGGCTTAATTAAAATCTAAATCCAGTTTAAAGCTAAGTCTCTTTTTGTGATTTTGCACTACAATGATCTCAAAGTCTTCTAAAATTTAGCTCCAGTGGTCTGTTTCAACAGATTTCTAAAGAAGTATGTGTAATTATTTTGGAAATAAAAGATCATGTCACTATTCATCAGACAGCGTAATTCTTTGGTCTTGTAAGTCTATGCTTCTAATGAAGTCCATACAATTAAATCACAAAAGCATCGAACACCTTATCTCACAAGCCACATCTTGAACTTCTTATACTCAGCCTGGTATTTAATTGGGACAAAACTGACTGAGTCAAGGCTTGAGCTGAAGCACGGGTAGAAAGAAAAGATTTCAGAACATTATAGGCATTCTGCATTGTTCCAATAACAATGTACAAGCAGATCTGCTGTATTTTAATGGCTGGTTGTTACAGCTGAGCTCTGTATTGGTTTATAATGGCATCTCATGATCATCAATGGCATTATCTCTAGTCTGACAGGAAAAAAAGAGCCCCTATATTATAGAGTTTCTAAATTAGAGATGGACACCAAATGAGATTAGAGCTCCCCAGAATATCAAAACAAGAGCTGAACTCCAAAGACTTGTCCTTTGTGTTAAGCACACGTGAACAGATGAGGTCCAAGACACAACACATGAAGGACAGTAACAGACATCTTAGCAAACCAATGTATTCACTACTCCACCATTAAAGGCACAGTATCCTGAAAAAAAACCAAACAAAAAAACACCACATTGATGTCTCTTGTTCAGCTAAATTACTCAGGACTGACATTGACAAATCAAATCTTCATGGCTATCTATACTGGATATATAATGGAATTTGATGGTTTCAACAAAAGTTTAACCACCTAACCAAATTACAGCACTGCGATAACACTTAGAAGCAATCCAAGTGGTCTTTAAACTTTCCTCATCTAAATATTACACGTCAGATATTGCTCACTTTGAACATTAGCTTTTTTCTTTTTTATTAGTCCGTAGATCCAAAGTCTAAAGTCACTATGAAAGATTTGCTCTGTTTTTTTACTTCCAGTTTGAATGGTCAATAGTCAAAGTCTCTGCTCATAAACTGTCATGTCTGCTTCTCCTGCCCACGTTTTATCCTGGCAGCAGGGGAGGTTAAGGGCAGCAAAATGTTGAAGTAAATGTGTAGGCAGAATAACAGAGCCGAACTATGAAAACTACTGAACAAATGAATCAGAAGCTTCAGTTCTTGGATCATGTTTCAGAATTGGATTTGCAAGTCTGGAATTCATGCAGAAGCCAAGCTCTGCATGGACACAACAACAACAAAATTTTGTTGAGCTTCAAAATGTCAGCAGACCCTCAACTTTGGTAAGCAGTTCTCATTTTCATCAGGAGTTAATACTGCAAAATCTTCATAAGTTGCCGCAAGCTGGATCTAAGCTCATTTGTACCCATTGTGCCTGTCCACTTCATGTTTGAGCAGCCTCCATTATGTCATTAACCTTTAGAGGAGGAAAAGACCTGGTAATTTAATCTGTCCAGACTTCCATCAGAGCCTTGCTGTGACAGCCATGCAGCATGTGTGCTGGATAGTCTCCAGAGTTAACATGCAATACATGGCATTCAATGCTTTTAAGATAGGAATGGCTTTACTTTGTTGGAGATTACACAGAAACAGCTTCATTAATTTTTCATCTATGATTCTTATCAGCTGGAATAGAAGTGATCAATGCCAAGTATTTTTTGTGTCAGAGCTCAGAAGAGCTAGTCTTTTGGGGACAAATTCTAATCCCAAATGGACCAGTGTAAATCCACAGTATTACATAGTTTCCAGTCAAAATCAGTAGAAATATCTTTCATTTGTTATGCTCAGAGTCAGCAAGTCAAGATATAAATCATTTGCTTTTAGTTCCTGCAAAGTGACTGGTGCGAGTTCATATTTGCGTATTTAACTTCTACAGTTATCTTAAAAGTCTGTTTCATCTGGTGTTAAAACCATAGACACTTCCTGGGACACACTACTCAAGCTCTGCATGAAGAGAGAACGCAAGATTGTCAATGATAACATGGAAGCAGCAAATTCAGTCAGATTCTTCAATTATATGCAGTAGCTGTACTAGCCAACAAAATAAGTGTGCTTTTTAGCACCACAGAGCAACTGCAAATATTCAAACACGTGCAGTCTCATTAATTGATCTAAACAGTTTAACTACACATCCATCCCTTTTATACAAATGCTTTAAAACCGTAAGAATGGCTTATAATATCCTGGCACCAAACTTTACTACTATCAGGGCAACTATTTAGTCTGAAGGGTTAGAGTCTGTTTCACGTTTATCACTCCACAGCCTATTGCATTTGAGAAGATTTCACAAGCCAAATAAAAATAGGCTTCTTGCACATTACCTAAAAGTGATTAAATTTCAGCTTTGTGTGGTAATTACCTTTAGCTCCACCCTTCACAGCTCAGACTGGTTGCACAACCTCAGCAAGAATGATTTTGAATCAGCACTCAGGGATATCCCACAGTAGTATGTTCACTGCCAGGTATCTAAAATATGGCTGTGAATCCTGCTGTCAGTAATGGAGCTGGAAGAAACACTCCTTTCCGTTCCTTTTACTCCATTTTGGTGCATGTTCTTCATCATTCAAGTGTCAAGTGAATTGCACAAAGGGCAAATTATTAAATAACTTGTGTAATATTTGAAAGAAGTGTTGATGTCACTAGTGATACTTTACATAGGCACAGAAAATCGATAAACAGAGAAAGAAAACTATTGAGCTTTCTGTCACCCATGAAAACTAGCAAAAAAAAATCTGGATTATCACATGCTTAAAAACCACATGCACACAAACACTTCTGTAAAAAAATAATAATTTTGAATAAATATTTTGAGCCATAACCTGCTCAGAGATTTAAAAAATTACTCACTCGATACAATTCATAGGGCCCCTGCTAGTCTACAGAGAAATCTTCATGTCTTTTGTCATCCATTTTCTTCATAATTTAGTCTTGAGTGGAAAAGTTACCAACATTTTCATTAACTGAAAGTGTTTTTTCCAATCTCATGGAAAAAAGCTTTTGTTCATTCTGACTAGGTCTGCCTTGAGCTCCTCTTTTTCAGAACTGGGACATAGGTGATGTTTCCACAGCTGATCTAGTCTCTTATGTCATTGGTGATGTGCTCTGGTCACTGAGATCACAAACTACGGCATCATTCATTCAGAAACAAGGAACACAGATAATGTACATAGACAAGCGTGCACTACAGAAAGTAAGCCCATGTGTCTTCTAGGGCTTCTGGGTATGTTTTTTCACACCTGTTTTCAAAACAAGCTGAAAAAAAGGTTACCCACCATTAGCAGTTCAGCAAGGCTTTTGATCAAGAGCTCAACCTGCCTGACTCAGAGGTGACACACTTGCTGCTCAGAGTTGCTTAGAACTCCCCGAATGGTTTTCAGCAGTGAACTCATCAATGGTCTTCATTCATGAGGAAGCAACTGTGTAGGTGAAAGGTGACAAAACACTACAACTTGGATTAATTTGCTGTTCAAGAGAGGCAAAAAGCCAAGTACTTGATGTACCAGGGAGAAAGGGTGCAGAAGGAAGAGCACTTACAGCTTTACACATACAGCTAGCTCAGGTAATTCACTTTGTTCCCTCCTCAAGTGACTCTGCCATGTTTCCCCCACACATTTGTATATAAGATGCATCTTCTGCATCAGCCAAAACCACAGATAGTGTCAGTCATTCTAGCTCTTTGATGGTGGCCAGGCAGTAGCCATTTACACTGAATGGGAACCTGCCCAGCTACTTCTTATTAGTATCTATTGTATGCCTCATAACAACATTAAATTGACTACTTTGTTTCCTACATACAAGATGCACACCAGACTACAACCGCAGGACTTGCACACTGGTATCATCTCTTTACCCCAAGTCTGGAACCATCCCGTATATATATATTTTTTTTTCTTCATCCCCCTGAACCCAAAATTTCTAAAAACTTTGAGAAGATTGCAATCAGGTGGTCTAGGATGATAATTGGTGTTGGCACAGTTGCTTCCACTTTTTTTCATGTCCACTGATATAGGCAGGTTCCACCACCCTAATCAAGAATACTTAAGATCATAAGTGAAAAGTGTTAATATTGGTTTACTCTAATATCATACAGGAGTCAAATTCCAGCACCAGTCAAACCAGGCCTGGATCAACAAAAGCTTCATGGTCTTTATCAGTGCTGACAATATTAAGTGAGTGCTGAAAGGACTTTAGTATTTAGCCTTGCATCTTGGATTATGAGGAGCAAACGTCTCCCAAAGAACACATCCAGAGTCTTTGGAAGTGACGCCAAGGAGCTCCACCTGCCAGCTCAGCCAGCATACCTCACCTCACAGCTGAGTCTGTTCTCAATGAACATTAAGCACAGCAGCTCTGTTACCCCTGTTTCATAGATGAAGACAAAAAGAAAAATCACTTTAAACCAACGTAAGAAATCTCTGACAAAGCAGGCTTAGCCTACTTGCCAGTCCAGCAAGCACAATACCCTTTACACACCTTCAAAGAGACGGTGCATCACGGTAAGATCACCTGTCCCCTGTACATCCCAACTGCACCGAGAGCTCCTACCACAAAGGAACATGCCACTTCACGGACCACTCGAGCTGCAAAGGAAACAGCTGCCCCAGCAGTTGGACATGATTAAGGACAGGCCCCACCAGAAAGCAGTAGGAAAAAAATATTAGAATATGTTTGCTTCTCAAAGTGCAATCTAAGAAGCACCTTTTCCCAGTGGAACGAGACCTGTTCAGTGCCCCATGCATACTCAGAGTAAATGAGAGTCCTATTAAAAACCCAAGTGTGCAGCTTTTGCAGGGCTGGGGTTCGCTGTCACAGTGTGTTGCTCTCTGCTAAAGCTGTTGCGCAACAGTTGTATGTTTAACATCTCTAACCGGCCAAAATTGCTCTTTATATTTGATCAGGAATAATTTTTTTACCTTTGAACCTGTTGCAATGTAGGTTCAAAGGTTACCTGAGTGCAGTCTTGCCGGTTTATTAAAGCCACACACTGAGGATTCGGGGCTTAGTCCTGCCACAGGAGCTAGCGAAGCGCCAACCCTTGAACACCCACTTGGAGTTGCAAAGCAGTAAAGGCAGTGAGCTGTACCGGCCCCTCCTCCAGTGCTGAAGGAAGGTAAGCAAATCTCTCCTGATCAGGACCAGTCCCTCCCAAGTACTAGGCTTCCTGCTCCAGCACAGAAATACTGCAAGTGGGTAACAGCCTTAATTTGCTGCAATGCCTGGATCCAGTGTAGTCTTCTCATCACAGTGCTGGTAAAGGCAACAGCTGTGTAACTGGCTGCATGTAATTAAAGAAGCAAGTCTGGGCTTAGGGGTGGCATACAGGGAAATCACAGCCTGATGAACACTCCCTGTTGCTATAGGCTGGCTGCAACTGGAAACCAGACTACTGTCCAGGCTGAAGCCATTTACTTGTCGGTTTGTTAGTTATGTCTATTTAAAGATACAGCACACAGAGTACCAGTGCCAGGCTCCCATTCAGACTCCTGTTTAAATCAGAGCTCCACAAATAGAAGAATCCTTTGCTTCCACAGCATTGCAGGCAGGTTTTGAAATTGTGTCAGTAAAAACTTGTTATATGCTAGATCATTTATACACACAAGTTTATTAGCAACATTTACTACAATAGGACCTTAATCCCTAAGAACACAGAAGCTGGCTATTAAGGGTTTTTAAATGTGTTAAAACTGCTTGGTGTGCCTATAGAGATGGAGCCTTCCCCAAGCTTTTGTTTGTGTACAGAGCTGCGGCTCTAACAAAGGAAAGGATAGCAGAGACAAAGATTAACCAGAAATCAAGCTGCAAGTAAGAGAAGTGGCAAAAAGCATGCTGCTCTTCCAAGACCTAAGCCCATGGTCCTGCCCATACTGCCTTCTCTGAGGGAGCCACTTAGGCTCTGAGAAGGTTATTTATGTCCCTGTGCAGTTACTCTGCTTTACAAAACCCAGAAGGCTGCCCTTGAAAAGGATAGCACAGCAATAGGAATGATTATTTTCATAGCATTAAGAAAGCAAACTGGAATTCAAAAACCCTTAAATGAAGTGAGCCCACTTCTCACAGACTCACAAAATTCACATCCAAGTCTTGAAGTGACAACAGAGAAAACTGTACACTGAGCTAATGCTTCCCCTGCATTTATTTACATCTTCTGTTATTTGCTATAAGTAGATGGGCTATTTTGGCATCTTTGGATAGCAAAAGCTCGTGTTGTGCCATGACCTGAAGGTTTACTATAAAAGCTCATCTTACTCATCCTCTGTGACAGGGACAACAGAAAGACAGCAACTTGAACTCTTTACTTACTGCTCATCTTAGTTTGCTAATGGGTATGAAGGATGCAGGTGTACATTTTATACACAGGTACAGAAAAAAGCAAAGGTTGAGTTATTCATGACTCCACTTTATTTTTTGGCAGAGAATTACTAGCAACAAAAGGATTTGTGCCTCTCATAAAAATCTGGAGTTTATTTAGATTATTTTAGGCAGTACCAAAAATCAAAAACCTCAAAATCTGCATGTCACATCTTATGAATATTGGGGAAAGAGCGTCAGCTGTATTCTAATTTATGAGCATTAAACAGAACCAATTGTTAAGGAGAAGGTATCCTCCCCAAGGCTTTTCTGTGTGCATCCCTTCCTCCAATTTATATTGGAGCTGTGAGACCCACGGAGTCCAGGCAATGCAGTGTCACCTTACCAGCTCAGGGACCCCCGCATCACACCCTGGGCTTCTGGCAGGCCAGGCAGGACTGCGCTGCAGGCATGTTCTCGCCACCTGCAGCCAAAGTCAATGCCTCTGAGATACACTGCATTGCTACCCAACAGCTGAGCAGAGACAGGAAAAATTCACTGCTTAGTCTGTTCCTCTTGGAAAAATAACAGCCTGAGGCCAGATGTCTGCAGGGGGAAAAACCTCAGAGAAGCACTCGAAGAAGGTGCTAATGCAGCTGGCTGGGAGGGAGCCTGGCGTTCTTTCCCTTCTCTGTAAGGGCCATTGCCTTTCTCTAAGCATAACTGTGCCCTCACTGGCACTACTGAAGCTGATGCTCACAACTTCACTTAAATGCCACAGAAGCAGCTCTGAGTACGCAAAGCCAAAGACAGAGGAGTTTCATGCAGAATGAACTATTTCTTTTTCATCTTCACCCAAAGCTTACAGCAAAATCAGTGATTAAGCCTCAGCTTCCCTAAAATTATTATCTGTATTGCTAAATAATGCCACAATTACAGAGCAAATTAGCTTTATCTCAATAGCATAAAGTTTACAACAGCAATAAAACACAATTGCAATTAGTAGCAGCTATGCATTTTAGCAAGCCAAGGTCCAGGACAGGTTGCATTCTGGATGCAAGTACGTGGTATGTTACTCCATCCCAGCTACAGTTAGTCTAGCTCAGCAGATTATTCTGAAATCATGCAGCACAGAAAGACTTTCAGAGGGGCAAACTGTTAAGTGGGAAAACAATTCTAACATCTGAGGCCAAGGCACTAAAGAGGTAGGTGAAACTACAGTCTTCCCACTCCTCTAAACCTGTTGCAAAATTCCAGTTACATTAGACAAGTATCCGAGAGAAAAACAGAAACCACAGCAGCTATAAACTTTTAAACAAAGAAATACAACTGTAAAATCATAAAGAAAATCCGTGTCATAGCAGGAAACAAAACTGAAGTTTGAAATGTGATTCACTGTTACCTTCTGCAAATATTTGCACGTATGTAAGTCTATATCACAGGAGAAAGAACTAAATACTAAATAGCTTGGGGGGTCGGGTAGAAAAACAACACAAACTACCAAAACCAAATAAACCAAACCCAGCAGCAGAAACAGGGACCCAGCCCACAAACACATATATTACAGCAGTATATAAGAAGTACCATACCAAAGCATTTTGTCAGTATTAGAGGCTACGAAGAAAGCTCTGCTCAGCTTCACATACAGGCAGCTACAGAGAGAAAATTACTATTGTTGAGAGTACAGCTTTATACAGAGAAAAAAATACTAAAGAGATTATAAACAGCAAATTATAACTATCAAATTAAAAGGTCTTGGTACACTTTCAGCTCTTCAGAGATATGTAAACTTCAAGCTCCTTTCTTCAACAAACAGAAAATTCAATAACTTCCTCCATATTTTTTTTTTTCTCACCACTTACTTCAATTCCCCAATGCAAGTTCCTCCCTTTCAGAAGCTCCCTTCCCAGCATCCTTTTCTGCTTGATGAGTTATTTAAACTGGGGAGAGAGAACTAGTTGTAGCTTTTAACATGAGTGTTACCTAATTGGTGTTGGTTTGCTGCTGCACTAGTAGGGCTCCCTTTCACTTAAGGAAGAAAGGCTGGTATCTCACTCTCTCTTTGAAATGGTAGGTGGTTTTGATCACTGGTTCTCATCTTCGTATTTGCTCTGAAATATTTTATGTATAAGTAATGAAGTTTTACTTTTATTAATCTTACTGTTAACAGGCTCGTTTGCTTGTTGTTACTCATACGGGCTTTACTAAAATCTATGTGCAAGTGCAGTGATTAGCTGCAGGGCTCAAGATAATGAGTTTATCAGGAGCCTGCTAAGAAATCTCTGGTAGTGAGCTACCAGTGAGATGTTAACCTTAGGCTGAGTTAAGTTCAGATATATGTTTGCTCTTTGCTCTTCATAATGTAAGTACTGTAATGATATGTAGTGTTTAAAGACATTTGCATCTAGAAGTTCTTAGTGCTACCTTTATTCTGTGTGGCTATGTAAGGTGTTCCACAATGATATTCTAGCTTTCTTAGAAGCTCTATGTGAATTGCAAGTTGAGCTTTAGTCCTAGCTCTTTAAATCATGCTTGTTGTGTGTGTAGAGATAATTTCCTGTTAATGTGATGGTGATGCACGTATGTTTTGCAAGAATGTGATCCTGTACTATCTAACAAAATAAACAGCGACAGAACCCATTGTTTTAACAATTGTTTTCAAAACTTCAAAGAGCTAGCTGAACATGTTCTAGCTTTCTGAGTAGGTAGCTTTCAAGGAGAAAGCCCTCATATAAAAATATATGTGAAAGCTTCGCTTTTCAATTTGTCTGACAAAATGACTTTTCCTGCTGAGCAGTGTTATGGTGTCAGTGCCCCCTGATAGAGGGACTGTATTATCAGACATAGTAGAATTTTTTATTAAAAAATGGCCTTTCTGTTTAAGTGTACAGAAAGCCTGAATTCAACAGGTTTCATCCGCAAGGCTCAGAAATAGCCTGTTACACGCAGTCTAAAACCACAGCGCACTATACTTCCTGAAAGTAAGCTACTGAGGCTTCGTTCTTTCCCACCCACTAGCAGAGCACTTCTCAGACTAGATCAAAGGATACTTGAACTGTTTGGCTCTGACTCTCTTAAGAGCTACTCTGAAAGCAAAGCCAAACTAAAGAGTATCTTAGGTTTAATGCAAGTTACTGTGGATTTTGCTTTGTGGTTTTTATATGGCTCTGTTCAGCAGTCACTGCTAAGCTTTTGGTCTTTAGCTTCTCTCTGGATGCTACAAGTTAGATGGTCCTAAATGCTGCAGAACACAAGGCTTCTCCTTGCTGCAGCTGGAGGAAGATGGGATATAATGCTTCCAAGGAGCAGGAACTGGCACAGTGGCTCGCATCTGCAGGACAGCAGACAAGAGCTGCACTGTGTAAGCAAATGTAGAGTGAGCTCCTGGTGGTTAACTGACTAATCAGTGACCTTGGTGTGGTTGGTTCTACTCTACTCTTTCTGCCTGGAAAGAGTCAATGCTACCTTACTGTAACCAGGGTGACAGAATCAGCTAACCATGGCAATGAACAATGCTGCTATATTCCTTGTACAGCCCTAGTGAACTAGACATTAGGTCTGGGAACACTGAGTATATGAAGTCTTTCGGGATAGATGGATTCTCTTACTGATACTCACTACCAATCAGTGTATTCTTTGATCTGTATTTTAGTCTTTAGGTAACCATTAATGTGAACAAAACAATAGACAATGTGTTTCTGTCAAAAGAGAATGATGAAGTGTGGTTTCGTGTAGTGAACTGAGAAAATTAGCTAGGACTGCCAAGATTAAGAGCTGAGTAGGTAAAAGGTAATTCTGTCAGGGGGAGACTGTGCCCACCGACCCACTGACCACCTACCCAATTGCTACCACCCACTCCAAAGAGAACAATAGAAAAGGACGACTGAGTCTGCTGTTATTTACATGCGAAGCGACCAAATTTGTACCAATCACCTAAAAGAATAATAACAAATATGTATGGATAAAATTAATATGTATATTTTTGATCGATATAAATCATATGAAAAAGGCATAAGGTGTGCACGTTAGGTGGGGCTATCCCCCGTGCATCCGGCGCTGCAGTAAAGAATGCCTGCCTTTTACACTGCATTGGTGTTACGACATTTATTTCCGGATTTTTAGTGACATTACTAATGCTGATCAACAAGTTCTCATGATCACCTCAAAAGCACATGTAAAGTGTTTCTTAGGCAAACTTGAGACAAAGAATATAATTCTAGAAGATGTTCTCCCAGGCAGTGCATGACCCTTGCTTCTGAAATTGTGCAAGTATCAGAGGTTGCTTTGCTGTCTGTACAGAACTACTGTGATGGAGATGACACTGATTTCTTTCTTCATAGTTATGTGCTTGGAGGCTCAAAACTCAGTCACTTCCCAATGGAGAGAATCTTCTGACTTGGAGAGAATAGAGTATAACTCTGTTTTATTCCTTCTTGACAGTGAAGGAATTGCTGTAGAGGTTGGGCGTACAGTGGAAATGAAAACATGTACTCCTGAACTGAAGTCTGTGAACGGTGCCACTGTAATCTCTTCTATCTGATAAAAGCTAAGCCTTTGCGCTCCTGAGCCTAGCACATCTTATCCCTGACCACTGATCAGGCCAGACAACCTAAGTACACTTTAACTGTCTAGCATCTTATTGCACAAGAGGACTAACAGGTGGTTTGAGACCTCCTGTGCTTTTTGACTCTTCCTGTTCACTGGGACCTGAGCCCTTCAAAACTCAGGGGTTTCAAGCACTCCACCTCCCACCCCCCTGCATGCTTAAGAACGCAGCTGGTGCTCAGACTTGCCCTGCAGTGGAAGCTGGTTTCTGGCAAAAATGCCCTGGCTTTGTCTCCCACTGCCCTGAGTTGAGTTTTCACTCAGCTGATATAGCTCAGGTACTCCGCATCCACAGGGCATTTGGACTTGTGGGTTAAGCTCTGCTTGTAGTTGCTCCATAGCACAGATCTAAGGTAGAACTGTTCTCTTCCCATGGGCAGAAAACTCTGTCAGGTAAACACTCTTATCTTCTCTGCTGGCTCTTCTCCTTTGAGGGCAGATGGATTAAGTGGCTTTTGGAGGATACCAGAGGTATCCTCCACTAGATTAACTAGCAGTGACTTGGATTTGACAAGTAGCTACAGTAGCAGCTCTAGGCATAGGAAACAACTGTCCTAGCGCTGGGAATTAAGACAAATTTCCTGACAGTCTCTTGCCACAGCCTATGTCCTTTGATAGGAGTGACTAAAGGCAATCTGAGGGGACATGGTTGGAAAGTAAAAGCAAAACACTGTCACTATTCTATTCATAAAGAAGGGGAATTGAAAATAGTATTTTGGAGATGAAAAGCATTTTTTTTATGCATTGCAAACAAGATCTAGGTATTTGTTCTTTTTTGACACAACACTAACTTCTGTGGCTTTAAAGGATGTTAGGTTTTGACTCTTACATGTAGAGTCTCATTTAGTAATGTAAGTGGGCTAATGAAGACAGTTACTAAAGAAAAGAAAAAACAGCCTAGAAGCAAATAAGCATACAATACTTCTCAGGCTTTGGATGTAAACTGTTAACAGGTCTTTCTTTAAATTAAAAATCAGTTCAGCTTAAAACTGAAAATCACCTTGACTAACTATAGGGATGCTGGTTAGGTTACAACGGGATCAGATTACTGTCTGGTTTCTCTTCTGTATGTGAGAGACTTGTGGAATTGATTCAGAATGTGAAAGCAAAAGCTTTGCTGCATTGAATAATTTTCAGGCTTTTATCACACTTGATCAGGTATTCTTTCTAGACTTTAGCGAGTTCTTTGCTCCTGGCATCATTATCCTTCAGGGCCTGATACTAGTCTTCCTAGATGTCTTGGCACAAACTGCTTTGCGTGTGAGTCAGTGAGGAGAATAACCCTGACAAAAGATTTTCAGTGACTTATCTACTGCTGTGTGGAGCATTTGGGATTAGTGGGTTCTCTGATCCTTGCCACAAAAAGGTCAGATAAGTGTCTTCTATTAATTTTCAATCAAATAAGTCCATGTAACAGACAGTGGTTATTTGTGACAATTGCACTGATCTGTCTGATTAGGCAGTGTTATTAAGTTATAGTAGAGGACTTTGTGCTATAGACACGATCCCCACTTCTGTTTATTACCTCTACCATGATACTCTAAAGACAACCAATCCTTCCTGGTTTCTAGGAAATTGCCTTAAAATTGCTATTAAAATGAGGACACTTCAGCCATTAAAAGTGGTACCGCTAAGCAGGCATGTAGTCTCTTCAGTTGCTTGCATATGTATATAACTATTCTCTTACTGCTGGCTGAAAAACTTTATGCCCAGGGAAGAGTTGTCTGAAATGCACGGAGTGCAAACTCCTTTTGACCTCTCTAGGTAGCCACTGGCAAGTGAAAACTACAAAACCATAAACCAGATATGGGTGATCTAATTCTGGTCAGTCTGGGCTCAGAGACCCAAATTCTGACTTAGGCATCTGGCTGAATGTACTAGCTCTTTGGAAAATACCTTCAACTTTCTTGGAATTACAGTTAAAGGGTAACTGGAGCCCACTGCCACAGAACGCCTGGTATTCTCCTTGTACAAGGATTTAGTTAGTTGCTAGCTGACATACTGGCTACTGATTGGGTTCCCTTGATTCTGTATGAAGAAATTCGAAACAGTGTGGTTATTCATCTTGCAAAGTGTGGTGTGTGTCATGTCCTGCGTACCTATTTAGATACTAGCAAAGTTAAGGGTGAAATCTTAGTTGATTCAGACAAAAAGCAGTCACCTGTGCTAGATTTGTCTTGGCCATTCAATCTGAAACATACATTAAACAACATTTTAGAGATTCAAGTACTTGTTTTTAAGGGAGGAGGCTGAGGTAGATGTCTCATTGTCTCTTATAAGAAATTCTGCATTCTCAGTTTTTGCTTCCTTGCCCTGGAAGGACGAGACTCTGGAGGATGCAAGCAGCAGAACTGCTTCTATATTTCCCAGCTGGACTGGCCACTGCACACGTTGACTTCAGGTCACCACTTCCTAGTGGAAAGGAACTTTCACAGTTTTGACTTTGATGCTGTATCTCATGCTGAACATACTTCCACTATCTGAAATACTTGTCCAGCGTGAACCTTGCTTTCCAGTAAGAGCAGCTGGTCTTTACTACATACTGCTTGTCCTGTAGACTTACATATGTAAGTGTAACCAACATGGGATTTAGCAATACCTTCTCCTATTGGATAGCTATAATATTGAAGAGTTTTCTTACTTCCACTACTCACATCACTGAACTGTAGACATTTTTTGTTCCTGCTTAATTTGGGAAATTATATAGTTTTTCCCAGGCAGATATTCTTCAATAGAAAGAATTGACATCTGTTCCTTGTCTGACTTCATCAGTCTTCAGCTTTTTGGGGAAGTGGATGCAGCATGGATTAAGATCTATGGGGACAGGTGACTTGATATCTCTTAAAAAGCTTAAAGCATTGTATAAGCATGCTTCATTATTGTACCAGGAGTCTTTAGGGGCAAACTGCTGAAATTATTAGTAGTATTGCTTAACAAACTACTTCAGTAACCATGGCTCATAGGTAGTGAGTGCTTCTAACTCATGTGTACCAAACCTCCTGTTTGTTTCAGGTTCAATTCTGACTCTGCTGATCTGGCACAATGATCTGGATACTTCAAATCCTGTTCTCCCCGCTCCCAACCCCAGCACTGATTAGTCTTATTGTGTTTGGAGCTGGCATCTTCCTGTGGGTGATAAGCAGGCCAAAACCTGTTTTGCCTCCTGTTGACTTGAACAAGCAGTCAATAGGAATTGAGGTAATACTTACTGCGCTTGTGGGCATGGACTATTTTTGAGAAGCTTAATCTGAATACTGATCCATTCTGAGTCTACGTATCAGTGGAAACTCTCCTGTCTGATACACATAGCTTTCTCTCCCAGGTGTACAACTCAACAGTATGGTGGGGAGAAGGTAAGTCGTAAGACACTAAGAGTAAGAAACAGTGGCTCTTGCCAAGAGGGTTAGGTGGGCTTTCTACCAGATGGCCTTGGCTGTCACTGGCTGTTTTTTCTATATTTTAAATGCTTTACATCAGCTTTGCTGGTGCTAGACTAAGATACTAGGCTTCATTTAACTAGGCAAGTGGTAGCATTCAGTCTTAGTCAAGGTCTCTCTAATAACCTGCAATTGAGTATTAATCTAGGCCATTTAGAAAATTCCTCTGCATATGACTGAGTAGATCAAAATCAGGAAGGAAAATGAGACTTCCCTAACAATGCGATGCTACTGAAATGTTTTAAAGGGGATTGCTGGGAGAACAGCTGAGGATCAAATGACATTGCATCTGTTCTGCACTGTTTCATAACTATGCTCTGTTCCTAGGGAGGATCCAGAAGAAGTGCACTCTTGACAGATAATAACCTGCTTTCTTACTACTTTGAAGATGGTAAAACCTTGTATGAAGTTTTCCAGCGAGGACTGCATGCTTCTGGTAAGCTTTGCATCTGCTAGTTAGTACTTCTCTATCACATGTGAAGAAAATAATCCCAAACTCTTTTGCTTTGCCTCTTGTCTGTAGCAATAATTAAAGCCGGCAAAAGCTTTCCTAGCCTTCTGTGGACTGGAATGACAAGTGACTCTATTTACTTTGCCCCCACTGATTTAGGAGTAGTTGGCAGACTGGGTAGGAACAAACATCAGAAGCTTAAGATGGTAGAGTTCAGTGAAGAATCAGCAGATAGTAAGCATCAGAGGGAGTTGGGGGGAAACACCTCTGCTTTGTCTCACGATGTGGGTTTTAGTGTAAAATTATTGCCTGCTTACCACAGGTATGAATTTGTGCCCATGTGACTTCAGGGGTCCCATGCACAGAAAAATGGGATAGCTTGAAGTTATTTCAGCCACACGTCAGGTGTGAAATGGGAAAATATCACCAGATCTTGGAAGTATTGCTTCTAAGCATAAAGCCAACAGTCTTACAATCTTAGTTTGAGCAGAGTGCTTAACTATGGACACTGCACTTCCATGCTCCATGCAGTTGGCTGGATGTCCGACTGAAAGTATTTCCCACTTACAAGCGTTGCAATGAAGTGCTATGCAGCTTCAGTATTGAGCTTTACAGCTGCTTTTCTGAACTCTTCCATTAGGAAATGGCAACTGTTTAGGCTACAGAAAACCCAACCAACCTTATCAGTGGCTGACATATCAACAGGTGAGCATTGTACATGACAGAAGACTTTAATTGCGGTTACTGTCTTGTAACACTAAAGGGAGGGAAACTATCTTACAGGTTTTGGACAGAGCTCAATTTCTGGGATCAGGGCTTCTGCAAAAAGGATGCAAACCATCACCAAACCAGTTTATTGGCATTTTTGCTCAGAATAGGCCAGAGGTAAGCAAAAAATTCAATATTTTTTCCCAGAATATTCTGACACCTTACGGAGAGAGGAGGGCCTGTATTTAAAAAGCCTGAGGCCGTGTGAGGAACAATCACAACTGGCTTTTCCTTTCCCAGTTCCCTTATTACTGAGCACATACTATCTCAGGCATGTAATACAATTATCTTGAACACTCACTACTTTAAGAATCTTAGATATGCTCCTTACACAACCCCCACTACTAATGTGTGCATGGGCTACTCAAGCTGCATGAAATCTGTAGGTAATCCTGTCTTCTGAGCTGCTAGTTTTCCTGAGCCCTTCTGTTTTCTCTCTTCAGTGGATCATTTCAGAGTATGGATGCTACACTTACTCAATGGTTGCTGTTCCACTCTATGACACTCTGGGGCCAGAGGCCATTGTATATATTGTTAACAAAGGTAAATATTGACCTCCACTATTTCGTAATGATTTCCCTAAGAAGCTATGTTTTGAGAAGGCTGAAGTTCAAGGGAATTTGATGCAAAAATCAGCGCAGCTTTATCCATACTGCTCTTATAATTTTATAGACACTTAATTTCTGTAATAAGTGCAAGTCCACTGAAGACCTGCTAGATTCTGTGGACCATCCTGCAATCAGAGTGCTCAGCTATTTGCTATTTGAGGTTTTGCAATCTTGAACTCTCACACTGCCAAACAATCAGACAACGCAGGCAGCCTTGCATGCAAATTAAAGCTAGATGTGTGTCTCTGATTTAAAGTTGTGGGATGTAAAGAGTGGAGGAGGAAGGGGAAAAGATATGCCTAAATCTGTTTAATACATCTGGTTAGGGCCTGTTTTTCTACAGAAGCAACAACTAGCATAGTATCATGGAAGAAACTGGTGAGGAAGCTTGAATATATCTTCAAACTCTCTTCCCCCAGTCTTAGGGGAGATGGGGGGAGGGGGGAACATCCACTGCTATCACGACGATCCGGGATCCAACCCATAAACAGGATTTGTCAAGCAAATCACTTCAACAGTTATGCTGGTGAATGTTGCAAACAGGTCTTGCCTTGGGACTACACAGCTGTGACTGACTAGGCTAATGGGGAACTGGCATGTTCAAGCAAATTCAGTTCCTCTGCCAGCTTAATGGGAAATGTTTTTGTAATTGCATAAAACTCTCTTATACATGTAGGGAAGCTGAGGCATTAACTCAGGAATTTTATCAACCTCTTTCAAACAGGTCTAAATTTCTTTAGACTTATGGAAGATGGCTAAACCTAAACAATCAGCAAGGGCAATTCTGAGCCTTTATGGCAATACTAAAAATTTCAGTGCCTGTCTTGAGGGACTAAAGATATTTAGTCTTCAGTTCCTCAGCATTTGCCCTCATTTTGTATAGCTAGAATCTCAAGTTTGCCCAAAGTTGGCCATGGTAGGAGGAAGTTTCTTAGCACTGTAAGCCAGCCACTGCATCCATATGAACAAATGCAAATGGCTTTAGAACAGATGAATGCTATGTTCTAAATGTATGTGCTACTGAGCTGTCACTCACTAACCTCATGTCTTCTCAACAGACTTCTGAAATGTAATTTCTTTTCTGTAGCTGACATAAGCATAGTGATCTGTGACAGCCCTGAGAAGGCACAGATCTTGCTTGAGAACTGTGAGCAGGAAAAGACCCAATGTCTGAAGACTATCATTCTGATGGATCTCTTTGATAAAGAGCTTAAGGACAGAGGAGCTAAAGTGGGAGTTGAAATTCTTGCACTGCAGGAGGTTGAGGTAGGTGACTAAAGGCATCAGCTTGGTCTTGCAGAGGAATATCTTGTCAGCTAGACATCTGGACCTTTTCTGGCAACAATGACAATTTAATGTAAACATTAACCAGTTGTCACACTTGTACCTGAGATCTTGATCAGCAGTCATTCTGAAACTTGATATATTTAGCCAAATAGACTTTCAGAGTTCAAACCATTGACTAAAGTTGTGTCCATGTGTTGTGGACAATCAGTATGCATTAAACTGAAGACTTCCTTAGCTTAATTCATGGTGCGGTTGTAACAGGATTTATCAGGCTTCTAAGCTGGCAGTTGAGTCTAACTGAAACTGTAAGTGCAAATTACTGGCTGCTTTGACATCCCAATACTAGACGTAATCTTCCAGAAGCTTCCAGATATGATGCATAAATGTAAAGTATAAGATGTGGCCTACGTCAAATAAAATGAAATATCACAACTCAGGACTTCCAAATTCCTTAAGTAGATCTGATCACTTTCTACACACTCAAATTCATCCTTTTCAGAACCCCAGGAGTCAGCTTTTCCAAATTATGTATACTAAATTCAGGAAGACTGACATGTCTCTTTGAATGAGACACAGTATCAAGAGGCAAAGTAAAAACAAGTGTTGCATTTGAAATACAGTTACCTACTCATCTACTGTTGTTGCACATCTTTCTGTTGCAATTACTAAGCTATGTTTTCTCTCTAACACAGGAGCTGGGAAGAAATAACATCACAAAACCAGTTGTAAGTATCTCTGGAACAGTTATAAACTTGCAAAAGTGGTCTCTGAAAAAACCTCTTGCCACGCTGCTAGTAGAGGAGGCTGGCAGGATTATTTTTGTATTTTGTCTTGCTGTTTCCAAACAGAATACCTGGTTCATCCCCCTTTAGGAAGTGTATGTAAATACTGATAAGCAACACAATCCTTACTCTGTTGACCTTATGTGGCTTTTTCCCTCTAGCCCCCTAAGCCTGACGATCTTTGCATCGTGTGTTTTACCAGTGGAACCACAGGTAAGAGAACATATAGTGATGCTTCCTCGCTAAAACAGTCCCCGTGTGCTGACAAAAATAGCCTTCCAGCACAAAAAAAAATGAAATAGAAGTAAAACCAGTAAATTAGAACAGTGTCAAGCCACTACTGTGGTTTTACTTGGCACATTGTCACTACAAGTCCAGTGCATTAGACACAGTTTCTTAGAGATAGGGAAAAGAATAGCCAAATTCATGTTCTCTTACCCTGTGAAAAGTACACAGTCTTAATGTTAAAGAGATTGGTTGTTTGACTGTGTCTGTATTCTTATCCACAGGGGCTAGAGAAACATCTTGTTTCAGCGTTCTTTATTCTGCTCTTAAGTACTCTGCTGCTTCAGTAAACATTTATTTCCTTTCTATAATATCCATAGCTGAAAGTGCTCAAGATGAGGCATATTTGTGATCTATTAAGACAATGCATCCTATGATTGAGCCTAACACCAAGGTAGTCTAAATTGAGGCAAACAAGACATGGGAAACTGACAGCAGAAGCAGTCAGACCCACAGCTGACTTTGCTCGATCTCTCTGAAGGTAACCCTAAAGGAGCCATGCTGACACATCAAAATGTTGTTGCAAATGCTGCTGCCTTCCTTAGAAGCACAGAGGTAAGCTACTGCTAATGGTGATCTCTAGGCTGTGCCACTACATCATGAAACTAGCTTTAATGTGGGCATTTTCTGCAACCCATACGCTCCCAGCAAACTCGTGCAGTCCTAAGTCCCCTTTTTTCAGTGGGACAATAGTATTGCAAGAAACTTGGTTTAACCTTGAACAACAACTTCTACTCAGAAGTTATTTAGAATAAATCAGTGCTAAATGCCAAGAGTACTGAACTACTCTATTCCAAGTCCTGCCAAAACGTAAAACTAATTGTGATCTAGTATGGCTGAGTAACACCTGCAAATTTTGAAGAGGTGATGGATGAGCCTGAGTCGCTTCAGTTATTTGAAGTGTCTATTTCAAAGTACTCCAGCTGATCCAAACTTTATTTGCTTTCTACTTAAGAGTAACTCAAGCAGGCATAGGGTGTGCTAACCTATTTCTTTCTCTTCTAGAACACAGTTGAGTGTACAAGTTCAGATATCACCATGTCCTATCTCCCCTTGGCTCACATGTTTGAGAGAGTTGTACAGGTAAGTAGACTGTGTGCATGCTACTAAGCTTCTGTAGAAGATCTTGGATGTATGAAGTTCAGACAGTAACATTTGTTGGAACCTAAATGGTTAAGACCACCTACCTAAAAAAACCTCTGAACTGGCTAAATAATGCCTAGTCACTTCTCCAAGATATGGCTACTAGCTTCATTAAATGAAGCTTTGTTCTTCAGTCCAGGCTCACTGAGTCTGTGATTTAGTAACACATCAGCAAGGGAAATTAACAGCATCAAGCCCTTAGTCAAACACAGTGAAAGCTAATACGTGGAGAGGAAGCAGTTTAAGACCTGTGGATTTAGTACTCAGAGGTAAACAGTGGTATGTTCTCCACTGTTTACTCTGCTGGGCTGTGTCATCCTGCCTATCTGTTTCCTAACATGAAGTTCTACAATGCACTTCCTCCAGCACTCTGTGTAAGTAATGCTTCCTACAGGGAACGTTAGCAGCTTTGTGGCTGGATCTAACTCTCCTATGTGCAACTGTCTCGGAATAGTCTCTGAACTTCAATTCCCAACCCAGTATTTAAAACAGAATGTGTCTTGTCCTATTCCTTGTCAAGCTGTTAAATTCTTCTGTTGCCTTGAATTTAAATTTGAAGGTATCGCAAAAGATACTAAAATAGAACAGCTGTTACAAATGTGGTGAAGCTCATTAATTGTATTCAAGCATGATGTGAAACTTCACTTGTGGTGTTTGTGGACTACAAATCAAAGTTGCATGCTAGAACTTAATCTATGCATCTGAGCTTCTGTAAATCAAATTATAGTATGATAGCTTTCTGTATTTCCTCAAAACCTATTCCAGAAGAACTTTCCTACCACTGGGCACTGGAAATCATGCTGCTTTCCACAGACAAATAATTCTGGCTAATGAAGCTAGGAATTATCTTTGACTAAGCTTAGTCTGGTCAATTTTTAGACTGTGGTCTACAGCTGTGGAGCAAAAGTAGGCTTCTTCCAAGGAGACATCAAGTTGCTAACAGATGACATGAAAACCTTGAAGCCAACGCTATTTCCAGTTGTACCACGACTGCTCAATAGAATATATGACAAGGTATGTAAACAATTTCAGCTAAATTATCTTCATAATTCATTTTCATATATCTAAGCAAGCATACAAGTTTAAATTAATATTAAATGCACCATCACATCACCACTAATTCATTAGTCCTTAGCAGGAAGAATTCAAAATCCTTCCCGAGGAGATGGAACGAGCCCTGGGACCTGAGACGTAAGAACAGTGTATCCAGCCATGACGGGGCTAAGTCTGTTGCTGTTCAGAGACAAAAAGTTTATTTACTTTTGGAATGCAAATGAAGCAAATGCAAAGTTGGACGGATCCCTATTCCTCAGAGATGTAGCTGAAGTATGTCAGCAGTAACAGAAATTAGTATTGTCCCTTGGTTCATCTCCCAGACCACAGTAGTAGTGAAGACCCTAGAGCATCAAAGCAAGATACGGTGCCTCCTAAGAAAGCAAGAACTGGGGGCTCGTATGCGAGTTAAACCCAAGAGTCACCAATACTTTCCCTTGCAGATACAAAGTGGTGCAAAGAGCCCAGTGAAACGCTGCCTGTTAAACTTTGCTGTGACTATGAAGATGGCTGAAATAAAACATGGCATAATTCGAAATGACAGCATTTGGGATCAGCTAATATTCAAAAAAGTTCAGGTAAGTTATTCCAAGTGTAAGCAAGCTGAGCAATGTAGTATTAGCGGATCTGATGGCTTCTGTTTCACTTGTAGGACACCATGGGTGGAAGAGTGCGTATAATGGTAACAGGCGCAGCCCCTATATCTCCCTCTGTCCTGACATTTCTTAGAGCAGCATTGGGCTGTCAGGTAAGCTGAGTTGTTTGTTGATTTTTTTTTTTTTTTTCTTTAAGTAAGACCTGTTTGATTATGCCCAAACAAGTGATCAGTGATACAGCTGTGGTCCAGCCCAGCTTGTTCCTGGGGAGACTGTTGTCACAGTCTTCAGTATTTACAGGCTGCTTGCTCTAAGCTAACTGTAACAGGAACAAAATTCTGCAGGGCTAGCTTCAAAATATGCTACTGAAAACAATCCTGTAGACTCTGGGAAGAGAAATAGAGCAGCAGAAATAGGAACATGCAGCACTCAGTCAAGCAGCTGCCTCTGAGCTTTGTGGCTTATCCTGACAGTCAGTGAGCTCCCGATGTAGTACATCTGAGAACAGAACTCAGAATGAGGTGACCAAAGCAAGGTTTGCGTAGGTGAACTTGAAGAACATCTAGTCACACCAAATAGACCAAAAAGGCTTAAAGGCTAAGATTGTCTTAGCTTCCTTCCTAAGAAGGAGACTTGAGCATAGGCATAGTTGAAATGGAGCTCTTTCACACCATGGACTTGACGTTCAAAGAATATGCATCCTTTTTTCACACAGATCTTTGAAGCGTATGGCCAGACTGAATGCTCAGCTGGGTGCACTTTCTCAATGCCTGGAGACTGGACAACAGGTATAGTAGCTGAGACTCAGATTCTCCCACAGCTGCCAATAGAAAGTGGCATGCAAGCTTAGGTGCTCCATTGCTTTCAGTCAGTGAAAGTTAAATCCTGAGTACTTAACCTCAGTGATTCTTGGTAGCAACAGTCACCTGTATGCTTGATAGGTGCCAAAATTCTTGACTCAAATATGTGAGGATCTCTCGTGTAAAGTGACGTAGATCAGCCTAGACCCCGTCCCAGTGTACAAGAAAGGAGTGTCTGTACAGAGCTGAGCAAACTGAACAAGGACTTCCCAAATGGCTTTAAGAAACTAGCTTTAGCTCCCCAATAACTTGTTTAACTCAGAGAATTACGAGTAAAATATCAGACATATTTGACTATTTTTCTGAAGGACTATCTGGCCTTGAAGATCTAGCTTTCATCTTGGCAAGGATGATTTTAATATTGGTTATTCTAAATTCAAGCTCAAGTCACCATCTTTGAGAACACAAATAACTGCAGAGAACAATGAGGATGAAATGCAAATAAACGTTAGGGTCTGAGGGAATTCTGTGGAGGCAAGTGTGGTACATGATTGGTATGGTTGATTACACCAATAAATGGCTCTAAGCATTGAGACTTAGCTGCTACTTATCCTGCATTAATTGTCTGAAAATGGCATTACAGTAACTTTCTTGAACATATGGTGTCTGACTCCCTTAAACAGTACTGATGTCTTTCTAGCTTTAGGTCAAATAGGGCCAACTGCTAGCAGAATCCCCAAATACAACTGTCCTTGGTTTTTTCTCTTAGGCCATGTTGGACCCCCTTTGGCTTGTAATATCATAAAACTAGATGATGTGGAAGAAATGAACTACTTCTCTTCTAACAATGAAGGCGAGGTAGGTACAATCTCCTGTGTGTATCAGGAGATATTGAAACATAAAACCTGGTGACTAACAATATGTTCTGTGCTTGCTGTAGGTCTGCATTAAAGGACCAAATGTGTTCAAGGGTTATCTGAAAGACCCTGAGAAGACAGCAGAAGCAATTGATAAAGATGGCTGGCTCCACACTGGAGACATAGGGAAGTGGCTGCCAGTGAGTAACTGCTTAATACAGACCATCCCTTGCGTGTGAATTCCTGGCTAGTTTACAGTAACATGAAAAGCTAGAGAAGTGAATTCTAGAATAAAAGCCTTACGTGGTATTTTTTTATCATTCAGCAGGTAACTCCAGGCAAAGCTCCAAAGACCAATTAGGTTACAAGATCTCAAATAACACCTGCTAGGCCAGTAGTTAAGACTGTCCCTACCACAATGAAGAACAACAGGTGTCTTGGTTTCTGTCAGAGGAGAATAAAGGAGCTGTGTAATCATGTGAGCTAACTGGAAAAATTAGACAAAGGGCCTCTTCTCTCTGTAAAGAGCAAAGACCAGTTCCAGACTAGCATGTGCCTTTCATACAACAAAACCAAACCTATTAGCTTCTCCTTCTTATTGAAGCAAGACAAATACTTGAAAGTAACAGCCTCTATCTTTAACTTCTAGAATGGAACACTGAAGATCATCGATAGGAAGAAGAATATATTTAAACTTGCACAAGGAGAATACATTGCTCCAGAGAAGATAGAAAATGTCTATATCAGAAGTGCTCCTGTAGCCCAGGTCTTTGTACATGGGGAAAGCCTAAGGGTAAGTGATGTTGGGAGTGAGCATCCTGCAAGACTCCTCCCACAGTGAGTTCTGGAAGATCAGGGCACAAGCATATGCATATACAAGAGTCCTTGAACAAGACCTGTTCCCAAGAGTGCCATGTTTATAGGAATATCCTTTCAGACTTTTTAGGCTGTCTGTATCCTTCCCTCTTGACACTAAGAAAACCCAAGAGATCTTGGAATAAAGTTGCAAGTTGGATACAGGTTAATTACATACTTGTATGGGATTTGTATGTCAGGCCAGCTCTGTGTAGTTTCTCTGTTCCTTTGCCACATAATTTGTAGACTGACCAAAAGTAATTGCTGGAGTGTTTAGCACATACAATAGACAAACTGCGCTCTCAGCTGCTGTCAGAACTTGGATAAGTGACTTGAAAGCCCTTGTAGCTACCTTCCAAATCCTGGGAACAGATGAGGATGTAGATGTGGCTTAGTATAGAGATAATGTCCACAATCAAGTTCCCATAGACAATCAAAATAATTTCAGATGCCTTATCTGGGTCTAAACATGACTACTTCCACCTGTTTTCAGTCTTTTCTAATAGGTATAGTGGTTCCTGATCCTGAGACACTTCCAGATTTTGCAGCAAAACTGGGAATAAAAGGTTCCTATGAAGATGTGTGCAAAAATCCAGGGAGTGTCTTTACCTTTTTAGTGACTTATAGGCAGAATTTAATCCTGAAGTCCAATCTTGCATTGCTTTGACTTCATTTTTACCCACCTTTTTTTAAAATTAACCTGCATTAACGCTGGGAGAATCATGTAAGCGGCCTTAAAGTAAAAACTGGAACTAATTATAGGTGTCTTTTGATGTTTCAAGGGCTATCACTGCTTCTTTTCCAATGAGAAGATAGACACAACCTTGTAGTGGCTTTAATGTGAGAAATCTTGAATGCTGAAATATGTACATGTATTCTTGCCAACCTCAGTTTTCACTGACTGGGCAACGGGTATGGTCCTGAGCTGCAGTTACAAAATGGCAGCTTTACCCACTCTGTTCCTGGTCTGTTTCTTCTAGGCAGTGAAGAAAGCTATTTTAGAAGATATGGTCAGACTGGGGAAAGAGGCTGGCCTTAAATCCTTTGAACAAGTGAGTACTTCCAAATCCTGCCTGTCACAAATACCTGTTTTGCTAATGCAATGGCTGGGAAGTCTGCATTGCTGTTACTGACTGTGCCAGGATGAGACCTAAGACAGCTGCCCAGGACCACTGATTGAAGGAGGCAGTGAAACATTGACAGGCTGCCCGTCTCTTGACCAAGAGACAGGTGGCTGTACAGGGCAACAGTAGGATGGTGTGGAGGTTCACCATAGGCTGCAGGAGCTGCACTGTAGCTCCAGCATATCCTCTTGCTGTGTCAGCCAAAAGGAGTTTGACTTGCATCAAAAAACATTTTAGTTACTTGAGCTCCTGAGACTAAGTGAGTTCTTGCACTGAGCTCAAGGAAGCTGGGAAGAACTGTTGTTTGTCCCCTAAGCAATTGCATAAGTGTGGTGTGCTAAATTTTTTTTCTTTTAATAGGTTAAAGACGTGTACCTCCACACAGAGATGTTCTCTGTAGAAAATGGACTCTTGACACCAACACTGAAGGCAAAAAGAGCAGAGCTTGTTAAACTCTTCAAGAAGCAGATTGAGGCCCTCTATTCAAGTATGCAGGAATAAGTGGCTAATTTAAATTAAACTGCATAGAGTATCCAGACAAATCTGTGACACAACATGACTGATGGAGAACACACGCCTGAGTGGAGGGGAGCATGGAGAACTTTAAATATATTTAGTCCTGGGAAAAAAGACTTTCAGATGAAGATGGCTATAGTACAACTGACAACTGCAGTGTTCACATCTTGCAGGACTAAGCATCAGCTGTTTAGGCAATGCCAGAACTTTCATCTTCCTTAGACTGTGAATGAAGCACAAAAACACTCAACAACCTCAGCCTTTACAAGGCAGCTGTATGCACTTCTTGCTGTCAAAAACAAATCCTGTTTGCCTGCTCCAACAAGGAACTCCATTGCTACATTTTGTGGTAGATCTGCAATCAGACTGAACTCTTTTCATACAGTTACATGTTTGGGGCGGGGGTGGGAGATAGTTCAAGAAACAAATGTAGGTAAATAACTCTTCAGTTTCCACTCAGGATGCGATAACCTGTCTCAGCTGAAGCTGCCACAATATGAATTGGAGCTTAACATCTGTTCCACAAATACAGAAATGAATTTTCTATTCCTAGCCCTGGACCACACACGATAGGTTGCTTTTAATGAAAATGAGTAGTCTGGCATCAACTGGTTTACAAAGTGCATGTGTCTAAAGCAAACATAGTTTAGGCTCTAGTATGGGAGACACTGGATCAGTTTTTGCACATTTTCAAACGCAACAGCAGTTACAAAGCCTCTACACTTATGAATTTGAGCCTGGTAAGTGAAAAAACTTCAGCTGTAATTCCTTAGGGCATAGGATGCAATAAATGGTAATTGCACAAGCAAACCAAAGCCTGCGTGAGTGACTTGTCTCTGCTGTAACCAGACCACCGGCTGCAAGGCTTACTGCTGCCTGGTTCTGGATAGCTGCAGCTGGAACATAACTGCTGCAGAAAGCTAGCTTGTTTCTGATCTGTCACTGCTCAGCCACAGCTCAAGTCATGAGGCAGTAAGATAGTGCCATGTGAGACGCTGCTCCTCCACTCAACTTTCTTTCTTGTACTGTGGTAGTATGTGTCAAAATCTTCAACATAAATTCACGCTTCCAGCTCAGTATGTCCTATGAAATAAGGCTGTTTCTTTAGAGAACTACTTGGGCAAGAGGAGTACTGTCTCTATCTTCAGAAACATGCTTTCAAGCAGTGTATGCTGTCTCTGCTGACTGTTCCTCCCTGTCCCTGGAGTAGTCTGCTTGTCAGTCCAAAAGGCAATGCAGTGCTAACAAGGATGGAACACAGGGGAGAAGGAGTACATGTAGCTCTCCTCTGCCTATTCTCCTCCGCTGTGCCAGATTCTTACAACTAGTGCCTCTTCCTCTGCATTTTATAGTCTTGGTCAGATATCCCAAAATGACAGCAACCAGTGGTTTTGTTGGTCAGGAAAGACCCACCCCTTGCTATGAGGCCTCCCCAGCTTTGACTAGTAAAAAATAACTGCATTCTGTTTCAGAAGTCTAAACCCAATTCTCTTTCTACTCTAGGCCCAAAGACCTTGACATTTTTAGGCAACTGTTATGTCACTTATTGTGCTTGTCATAACCTGAGGTTATAAAGGCTTCTAAGACTCTGAAAGTGCATGGAACCATGCTGCTTATCTTTCCCATGCTTCCTTAAAGCAATGTAACTTAACAGTTACTGATGGCTTAATCTTTTCTCCTAGGTGAGACTGGGGAGAAAGAGAGGAACCAAAGGGAAGAAGTGTATACTTAAACTGGTTGTGGGTTCTGATAAGCAATTCGGTTGGGGACAGTAAGTTTAGTGCCACTGAGATCTGTATAAACTCGAGGCTGAATGCTGTGATTCCACCTCCTGCAGTGCCCTGAAAGTGCTGTGTTCATTTTCTCAACAAATCAAACTTCCCTACAGAGACCCATCTGAATGTTGAAGCCCAGCACTCTGTGATGGGCCCTTCAACTAGCAGTGTTCAGATACCAATCGTAGTGATTCATTCAGCTTAAAAATACCTGCCTGCAACTTAATTACTGGTTAGTCTCCTTTGTTCCTTACCCAGAAAGGAAGTGTTCACTGGGAAATACTGACTTTAAATTCACCATTTGGCTTTACTGAGGTCCTTATTTCAATGAATACTCACAAGACAGTTCTAGAATCATTCTCTAATGCTGTACCTAGGAAACTCCATTGTAAAAACAAAATGACCTGCAAATCCCTGGCTTCCTAGCATAAGATATTCTCTTTTCTCCTCCTAGTCACTACATAGCATTTGAAAATCTATGTGGGACATGCTTAAACTCTAACATGAGCTTGTCTTTGCTCAGATCTTAAGAGACCTGCAATTAAAATCAGAAGCCTCTTGGTTAAAACTACCGAAGAGGAGCGAGCTCTTTCATCATTGATGTCTTTTACTATTGGTAATCACTCTCAAAGTTATCAGGCACAAGAATACCAAGGCCAGTCTTCCGCACAGCCTGTTGTATACGGTAACCTAGCCCCATCCTCACTGAGACTGTCACAGTCAGTGACAAAGGATTCTCTCTTTGGACTGGGGCCAAAGCTAGGGCAGATGAGTAGGAAGCAAGATTTTCATTGATTTGGTGTTGCCCAAGATGTCCATTTACCATGGCTGATACTGTCTGCTTTTATGACAGATGCTGTTTCTGTTTCAGTGCAAAAACTGCCTGAACTAAAGTAAGTAGCTATTTCTTATTAGCCTATTTCATCACTTTCCTTTAAACAGGACTGCAGGCTTCTGCATCAGTACAGTTACCCTTACTTTCCATCATACTAGAGCCTGAGCTAGGCTTACCTGGCATTGCAAGTCTAGACTTGCTCTTCGATGATGGAAAGGATGCAAAGCTCAAAATTTTAAATAAAAAGAGCAATTCTTCCCTCAGGGAAAAGCAAAAGGTAGTTTAATTGAGCTAATGCTGTGTGAAAAAGACACTTGCTTTTCACTCCCCCCAGACCTGGCTTCTCTAAGGATTTGAACCTAAAAGCAAATCAACCGAATTCCCTGATGAATCACTGCGGAGCACAGAACAGCTATGTCAAATCTATACCTGCTCCTTTCCTTAATAAACAAAGGTCTTCCCTGAGCAAAAAGCAGAGAATGAAGAACGAATAAGAAAAAAAAAGGTAGAATGGGATGGTAGAAAGGAAGGAAAAGAAAATCTACTAGTATTAAGAATCAAGAGTTCCTTACAGGTGCTTTGTCTTTAAACTTTATGCTCTGTTACAGTTGTTTTCAGCAAGTGAAACACAACTTGTATTTTCTTGCCTTCAGAATCTCTAAATGGCCTTAAGAGGTATGCATCTTGTTTTTGAGATTCTTGTAGGCAAGCACTGCTGACTGAAGGTGTTGTAATGGTAAATAGAAACAGCAGTTACCTATGCTATAAAAGGGAAGAGGCAAGACTGAACTTGCAGCTACAAAGAAACAAGAGGAAAATTTAAAAAGAAAAGCATATAGAGTCCAGACTGCAAGCCCACTGCTGAAGCAGAGCTCCTGGGCATGCTGTAGTTCACAGTGTAGGGATCTTAGTGTGCAAAACTCTGCTCAGATGAAAGCTGAAATCCAGTGGAAGATACTCTTCAACCACTAAAACATATCCAGTCCTCCACAAACAGACCACAGCTTACACAAATTCCCCTTCCAACAGCTAACAATCAACTGTGGTTATTAGTGCTGTTAATCTGTTCCTAGTACATTGCTAATTGGTGCCTGCTTGTCTAGATACTATCCATTTGATCATTCATAGTCAAGAACAAGAGGTCCTTAGCTGCCAGCTTCCTCAGCTGCAAAACAGGCTTATTTTTGTACTTTGGTTCTAGATTCCACAGGCACTGAACAGAAACTACTGCAGCTGAGACTAAGAGTATTCCATGCAATTTGGAGGTTTTCCTGCCAATTTCCAAAATAGCTACCTCCTGCTGAGTCTTGGCCTTTCAGCTCTTGCTAGCAGGGAAATGACACCTTTCTGTACCTCTAATGAAGCTTGCTTCTCAAAAATAAGTGCTTTGATTTCAAGAGCATCTGCTTGCAAACTACTGAAACTGAACACTAACTGCTCCACTGCCACAGCTCATAAACAGCCTAGGATTATGGCTCACCATGAACACTAATGCACAGCAGGCTGGAAGTAACAAAAAACTGGCTTTGTGCTGGAAATAAGGAGCCTGAGGATGAGCATA
>Ga0065711_1005011_pt1 | contig 38663 bp, 22 predicted proteins | sample Hoacrofraction12_FD_59098 | JGI IMG/M metagenome (GOLD analysis project Ga0065711, IMG submission 59098) | Hoatzin crop microbial communities from Cojedes, Venezuela - Epithelial fraction 12 v2 (version 2) | ecosystem: Host-associated > Birds > Digestive system > Esophagus > Crop | place...
TTTTTTTTTTTTTTTTTTTTTTTTTTTAAGAGAGAGTGCACACTACGAGAGACATTTGCATTTATCATGTTTTTAACTTCTTTTCTAAGGATGAACTCTCTGAATCTGCATCTTCGAACTCCGCTCTGTGTCTTTTCAGTCCTCCAAGAGATTGACTACTCTCACTGCCTGTAGGATGCAAGTCAGCAGTATCCTCTCTTGTGCTCACACTGCAGCTGTTGGAGTCCATTTCAGACAGGCAGCAGTCTTTGTGCAAGCTCATGATCATCTGTACAAGGCTGCCATTATCAGCATTTGAGTGCACCTGTAGTCCTTGCGTCAGTGTCTCCTGCTCTCCAAAACTCTGTCCATTGTTGAAGCACGAAGGGCGAAGATGCAAGTGGCCGTTATTGTGGTTAATACAGGTGGTGTCAAGGCTCCTCTCCTCACTGTCATCAGTCTGGTTTCTGGAGCAGTGACCTGACATGCTACAGACAGCAACGGTGGAGAACGGAGGGACCAGTGAGTGATGGCTTGAGGCTGGTTGACAGTTCTGACTATTTTTCTGTTCCACAAGTCCCGCAGTCTGAATGCATGGTTCTTCAGTACAACTATTTAGCCCTTTGCAGTTAGCTTTTCCATTGAGCTTTTTAGTCTCAAAAGAATGCTCTATACCTCCACTGCTAGTGTCTTCAGATGTGTTCTCTTGACTGTCCATTCGCCGCTGATTGTCACATTCATGAGCTTGACCATTACTAGAATTTTCTATCAAACCACGTTCTGTTAAAGTTTCTTTGTTGTGGCTTTCAGTAGAAAGAGCTGGGGAACCTTGAGCAACTACTGAACTCAAGTTCCAACCATCTTCCTTATTTAGCAAGTGTGCAGTACTGTGCCTTCCACTAGTTCCTGGTTTCCCTTCGTCATTCTCCCCATCTCCTCTGGAGGACTCACCATCTTTGCTGGCCGAATATGATATGTAAGAATAATGAAGCCATTTGTAAGCTTTGTAAATCTTTCTCTCCACTGATTCACTGTCTGAACAAGGAGAGGTCCTTTCTTTGAGAACTTCTTTGTTGGCTGAACTCCTTTCAGGCGAAGAAGCTGGAGAAGACGACAGATCATCTACTTTGATCTGGGGGTAATCATAGATATCCTCACCTATGTAGGGGGTCACATTCTCCGTGTTAGTGCTAGTCCTTTCCTCCTTTTGCACCTTCTGTCGGCGCCTCAGTGCATTGCGTTGCCTCATAGATGTGCGTCGTTCATGCAGTTCCTCTTCATCTTCTGTACTGCTGCTGCTGCTAGAACTGCTGGATTCATTCTCCTCAGGACTCGGCGACCGTGGCCGTGGGAAGAGGTCTGTATCTAGTTCTGCCTCACAGGTATTGTCATCAGAATCAGACTCATTGGAAAGGGCCAGGAGACGTTTATCCTGATACTTTCTCAGTGCAGAGAGCCTCTGCTGACGGGAAGCCACGTCTTCTCTGGCCGAGGGGGATTCAGTTGATCTTAAGGCCCTTAAGTTATAGGCAGTTTCATCAGACTCTTCAGCCCCATGTGGTGGGGAGTGATGCAAAGAGGCAGAGGACTCCGACTCGCTGTAAGCGGAGCGTTCACTTACTCCTGCATGGAGCTGCAGGATTGTGCTCTCACTGAGGTCGCTGTCCGAGTCAGAACTCCAGCCCTCAATCTCCCGACGCACCAGGGAGTCAAAAAAGGCCATCATCCGTGGGTCTTCCTGGACTGACTGGTTGGCATAATCATGGGACAAACCACTACCACTGTTCAACACAAGACTGATGTACTCTTCATGAGTGTAGAGGCAACGTGAATCATCCTCAATTCGACCATCCAGATCGCCTGTGCAGTCAGGCTGTTTGTAAGGACTCCAGATCTGTAACAGAAAATAAAAAAACACAGCTTTGAATTCATAGACTATTACAAGCATTTGAAATAGAACAGTACTGCAAATACCAAGAACAATTCTAAGTTTCAGATTGTTTTGATTAATTTTTACCCCCATCAGACCCATACTTACAAGTTTTTTTCTCCTCCTTTATGAGGGCATTTTTCCTGCATCTGCTTCACACATCCAGAACTTAAAAGCTCTCACACTGCAGATTATCCATCATTTCAATATTTCTGTGTGTAATAATTTCTCCCAAATTGCCAAGCTCTATTTTTATGTAATAGGGGATGCTTACTCACTAATAGTAAGAATAGTTTGTTGCCTACAATACAGTCTTAGCTCTAATGAAGGCTCTTGTTTCCCAGGAAACTAGAGTTGCTTATGCCAGTGATGTAGAGTGACACTTCATCCAGCTGCACAGTCAGTCACACGTGATCAGCAGGCAGGGAGCTGGAAGTATGGAGGTGAAAAGCAGGCCTGCACTACTCCCTTCAGGGAACAGTTGCGAAGGAAAGAAAGCATCCAACATCCTCTGAAGACACAGCAGCAGTTTTAGTTAGTGGGGAAAGATGAAAGACAAGAGTTTTACTGAAAGCTACTTTAGAAGTGGAGAGAGGTAGTCACATTGCCAAGTGTAATGATTTCACTGTGCTGTCCATCTAGCCTTCCCTCAGTTTTGCTGGTGTGGAGGGGAAAAGGAAAAAATAAAAAAGCCCCAAAGAAGATCCACAAATATCACTAAGAAACTGGTAATCCATAGCAAACATAATAGGTGGATCTTCTCACCTTTCTCGGTTTTACTCACAGATTTGGGGGCAATATGATTAATGCACTCTTTGGACAACCAATATCACTTTATTCTAGATTGATGGTTAATGTGATGCACAACACTTACAGAGCTAGTATGTAGCTGATCGACAATACTGCCTTAACATTCTGCTTATAAAATATCTCATTTCAGTCATGCTTTGGTTTTACCATGCTAACAAGCTCAGGGAAAAAAAATTCCATGCCAGTTGTCTATACTAGGTTGGTCTTTTGGGATAGACTTTGGCAAAAATATCAAACTTTTCCAAATAGAAATTAGTCAAGTTTTGTTCCAAGTAGACAAAACTGCTAAGAAGAGTGTTTTGCCTGTGTAAATGGGATAATCAGCACTCATCTCACAGATGCGTAGTTAACACATGCAACATAATCTGATACTACCATGACAAGCACTATAAAAAAAGCCCATAAGAATGCCAGTAATTCTGTATTCACAGAGATTTTCAACAGTGTACAGTAAGACCTTACACCTTTAATACTGGAAGTAAAACAAAATAAATTAACTACTATCACTTGTTTAGCACAGCCAATTTTAAGATGTAATCTTTATTCTGGAATTCTCCGAAACTGGAATGCCTTTACTTTGCATCCTCTGTAATGCATGGTTAACAAGAGCTTCCACTTATGATCTGGCTAGGTAGATAAAAGAGACACTATTCCAAAATTGAAGTGGGTTGCAGATACACCTTATTCTGTATGGCAATCACGAAGCTCCTTTTCAGCGCAAAGGCGTTTTTCATTGCAGTACATTAGCCTGTTCCTAGGAACATGTCTCAATATCAAGGTGTATGTGCTGTTTGTACTCAATTGCCATTTTTCTTATTTGAAGTATTTAAGCAAATTCTATTCCAATACAGTTCATTAATATAATACTTGAAACCAGAATGAAGACAGTCTCCATTGCTTGCTTCAAGCACTGCACTTACTAGACACATTGCTCAAGGGACAAGCATCAGGTTTGGATAAAGATAACAAAATCCAACCTAACCCACTACGTATAGACTTCCATCAACCACACCTAACCTTCTCAAATTTTTTCAAGAGAACGGAAAGAACCTCTCTTAATCTTCTAATTATTTTCCATGCTTCGCTTCCTAAAGACAAGGTAGGAAAGAGTCTTCTTTTACTGGATGCATGAGAGAGATTGTTGATTTGGGGACACACCAAGTTTTTGAATAGAAAAATAGAAGTCTGCTTGCTTCCGCTTGCTCAAAGGACTCCTCTTCCGAGTTGCTGCCTTCCTGACGATTTAACTAGCACGTGTTCAGTACCTTCTCTCACAGTTCATCAGATCTTTTCCCCTCTTTGTCCCACTACTGAGCATGTCAGCAATATATCAGCTCTTTTTGTATTTAAAAGGCATATATCTTCTTGTAAATGCTTCACACTATATGCCTGGACAAGCAGGCTGGCATGCCCCTTCCTCAAATAGTCTTAGTAGCGTTAGATTGATCACTAAGTTTTATAAAACTTTTTTTAAGCAAGCGAACTCCTGAAAATGCTTAGATTCTGTATGAACCAACATAAATGGAGGAGAGATAGTTTGCTCTGAAGTCCCTCTGGGAAAGGTCTGTTTTATAAATAAAAGCCATCTAAAAAGGTACATAAAGTGTGCAGAGAGATTCCACAACCTTTTTAGGACTACCAGATCTTTCTGCTCACTCTACAAGCATCAGGAAAATACAGCAGTGCTAAATGTTGAAAAGATAGCTACAAAGAGTCCATAGTTAGGCTTCTCCCTTCCAAGACAGATATATTCAGAGAGAAGGAGTAAATAATAAAGAGAAGTCAAGGGAATTCAGGATGAATACCTGTTTGTACAGGATCAGATATCTCTGGAGATTGATATCTCTACTTTTTTTAGGCATTTTGGTATGAGGAAGTGCGAGGGCCTGCCAGAGTCCCAGAAAGAAATCAGACTAAGAATCTATAGTTGGCAGAACTGGGAAGTCTTTAAACTGGCAGCAACTGGTGCAGTGCTCTCTGTGGCATCTGAAATGAGCTTCTTTGTAAATGGAATGCCTTTGCCTTTTTCTCATCCTCTGACTGATGCCATGTTGAGGAAGAATGTGAGCAAACTGGAGAAAATAAGTTGGCAAATCATGCCACTAAAGCAACAATCTACTAAGAAGTTCTTTCTCTGTCTGAGGATTAAGGAGCTGAGTATTACTCACTGATGCCCTGAGTACAGATATAAAAATAGGAACAGTAATGGAAAAGGGGAGCACAAAACTGGTTCTCCAATTCAGCAGAGATGCTTCAGAGAGCATCTTTGAATTGCTTCTATTCCATGGTGGCAAACCCCCAAATTTTAAAGCAAAAAAGTAGTTATGCCTGTAGCATGAGAATAATTAAAACCAGCTATATTAGATTATCTGATTAGGCAAAGGCAGCTAGCCACAATGACATTAATTTGTCACCATAGCAACATGGGCAAATAGACTTTGCTATCTTTGATATACTGATGATTTTTAAACAAATGGGCCCTACAACAGTTGTTCTCAGTTACACAGTATTCCATTTACAATACAAAACAGTATTTCTTTCTGAAAATCCTTACGTACTTTACCTATTTTATCTTTTCTAGATCTGTCTTCTAACTGCATAATTCTCTGTGGCCCTCCTCTATACCCCACACATCAGAGGGAAGGCCTCACTCATTTCTCCTGCAATGCAATTAATTTTCCTGCTAGCACATCCCAATGTCTTACACACTTCATTGAGGAGAAAGTAGTATTTTTTCTATTTTATATTGCTTTAGCCCTGATGGTGAATGCTTGCTGCAAATGATGATTTTAGTTCACAGCTGTGCTTTTCCACACAATTTCACTGAGGTTCAGGTTTCTGAAATGAACGGCAATGAGCAATTCATCTGGGTACATGTGTCCAGCACACACTGTCTGGAGTCAAGGCTTCTAGTATCCTTTATTAATGAGCTTATTGAGTCTTACTTTAGGTTTCTGAAACCTCCTCACTTGAATATTCACACACACACCCCCCATCTCATCCATTGTATTCTCAGTCCTTGCAGAAAGCAAACCCTAAACCGCTGAACTACCACATTACATTCTTGCAGGTGCTTTACAACAAAATAACACTAAAGCAAAAAAAACAACCAACCATAACCACAAAGGTCAAAATAATTCTTGTGAATACTATTCATTTCAGCACGGCTAGGCCCGAGATGAATTTGTATCTCATTTGCAATCAGCACTAAAATAGCAAGTGTGTTGGCAGAAGCACGTGGAATTATTGAATAGCTTGTCTGTATCATGCCTTGATGCTGGTGCTATCAATTCCTCACTTCTAGAAGTACTAAATTTAGGCTGGCTAGTCTAAAAATTAAGGGCTCAGACAAACAACTACTTGCATCCACATTTTTAATTCATCACAGAGTTTCTACAATTGAGGGAATGGAACACCAGCCAACCATAGTGAAGTTATCTTCTGTGATTTAATTCCAGAAAGATTTTTAGAAGACACCTGAAGGACAGTAAAAGGAAGGACACTTCTTAAGGAACCGATTAAAACAAACAAACCAACTCCAGCAAAACAAGAAATCATAAAAAACCTAACTACAAGTTTTATTTAAGGCTCTTCCTCTTGTCGTCTCAACCTCTCTGAGCAAGCACATCAAACATTTACATTGGGGAAAGAAGGATAGCCATGCACGGGAAGGACTTGTGTTCCCAGCTGTTTTTAATGCAGTAAACAACCTCTTAGAACTGTTGATTTTCCTGTTTTGCCCTTCTGCTAGTGGCAGTTACTAGCCTCCAGCCTATCTGTAGAAGTAGCTGGAAAGAAGAAGAAACCACCATCGTATGGTCACCCACAAATCACTGTTCACTAAGACAGTACCTTTAAAGAGTGAAGTCGTGCAGATCAGACAAGATACAAGCCTTAAACCAACTTGATCCCCAAACAAGGCACATTACAAGCTGAGACAAAAGGACATACAACAAAAGGGTAAGAAGTTCTGGCTCGCTAACAAACTTAATACGTTAAACACCTTTCCCTTAATTTGTTTCTAGCTTGCAACGTTTGGGGAATTCAGTTCCTTCAAATCAGCTACGCGAGTTCCACTGCACATACTGCGACACAACAGGTGTTCTCTTCTAAGGAAGCATTCAAGCAGAGGTGTCTTTGAAAGAGTTACACAACCTGTGACTGGGGCCTTAATCGAACTAACCTTTTAATCACTAAGCAAAAACCCTCACCAAAACCCTAGCAGAAGTACACAAAAGCAACACAGGGGATGTTTATACCAATGCTAATCCAACAGTCTAAGCACACTCATGCAGGAAGGATTCATAGGGTGAAGGGTCAGCAGATCTAAAACCCAAAAGGGAGAATTCAGGCTTGCATGAATCAAGTTCCCAAAGTGGAAAAAAAAAAAAGCCTCTGGCAAAATTGTTGTTAAAACAGTGGCAGTTTGACTGTTTGGAAATCGAAAAATCAGTGAGCTGCTAAGACTGTTCAATGCACTTTTGTTCAAAGCTTGTATTTGACAGATTTGTGATCAAACCTGTCAGAGGGACACAGATGAAGAACAAAGTAGAAAAGCAAACTAAAGTACCAGTGGAAGACAGAAGAGAAGGAAAGCTGAACTACAGCCAGAACCCAAACATTGATAGTAGCTGTAATGCAAGTGATGCAGCTGGGCTTTGGGCCATGGTCCCAGAGTTTGGGGCCAGTTCTGGTCCATAAGTTGCAGATCAATAAAACATTCCTTTGCAGGACAAATTCATTCAGTCAACTTGTAGCTGACTAAAGCATTTACTAATACTCAAACAACATCACTTATAGCCACATGCAGGTAAGTCTTATGAAGTCATTCAGCAAAAAGGTAGAATCAGCCTCAGTTCTCATTATCCTACTTAAAAATTAAATCATTCTGGTTTCTTTCATCTTGTTGATAGACCTAAATTATAGCAAAATTTCTATGGCAGCAGAATGCAAAGTGCATTAGTGTAGCATAATCCTCTGCCTCCCCGCCCTCAACCTCTGCTATTAGAAATGACTAGAAAGTTTCTGCATTGCTCCCACAATACCAGCTGTCTTTCCTTAAGGAAATAAAAGTCTCAGAACCTAACAAAGTTTGTTATCTCTTTACATTCCGCATAAAAAAGGTACAAGCTTTCTAAAAATACTGTACATTGTTAGAAGATTCAGAAAAGACATATTGTGGAAGGTATTAAGAGTCCCGTTTCCTCTGGAAGCCACAGAAAGGTATGTTGAATTGATTCAATGCAGAAGTGTGTCCAAATATTATAGAAGGGCTCCTGAGGCAGTATTTGGGCCAAATTCAGCTAGCTCAGGCCAGGCTAAGGCTCAATGATACTCTCTGGAGAGATTTTTATTAAATTTTAGCCCAAAGTATCAGAAGTCTTAGGAGATCACGTTACAGCGGTGACCAAACTCTCCTGAGAAGGACTGTTTGCATGAGACTTCAATTATCTACGGAATGAAACTGGAAGAAAAATTCCTTTTTCAAGGTACAAATCTAGGAAATTCTGATCTTATCCCTTATCTCTAAAACCTTTAAAATTGAAATGGAGTTTAAAGTTTAAATGCCCAATTAAAAATTTGCATCAGTTTAGCCAGCAAATGAGACATACTGCTTTACAAAAGAATAAGATGAGGATGGACGTGGAAAGGAATGATGCTGAACAAAACAAAGCATTTCTTCCTGAAATACTGAAAGAACACATTTTCTGATAATTAATCTTACCTTTATAATCTTTTCAACGCCAGAAGAACAGATCATGTAAGTGTGAGGATTAAACCGGACTTGGTTTACAATTGACCGATGACCTTTCAATACCATAAAAGCACCATTGACAACCCTGCCAATGCCACCTAGGGGAAAACAAGCATACACTAAAATGAATAATTAAATCTTCACACTGCTTTCATCCATAATAATTTAAAGTCGTACAATATTTGACAACGGGCTTCAGTTTTATTTTGCAATGTTTTAAGGCTTGTGTTGGCTGCAGAATTCCAATTTTATGAGAAATGTCCCTTTGAAAAGCTCCAAGTCTGATGAAAAGCATCCTTCCTGCAAATTAGGACTTGGAGACTAGCTCAACTATCTAAACAAACAACGAAGGTTTTTGACCTAATACAACAAGTATGTGAATAAGAACAACATACATACTTAATGAAATCACCAGTGAAACCACAGTGCCTAAGGCATGACACTACCACAGTATGTAAATCTGAAGCAGAGACAAACAGATTGACTTTTTAAATGCCTGTACACTTTTTTAAAAAAAACCTTTTTTTTTACATCATTTTATTACTGTCACAGTTGACTTTAGTCTAAGGTGTAGTAATCTAAAGGAGGCAATCTTCAAGGCTACTAACCTGAGTTACTATGTTACAGCTGAACTTAGTATAGCCTTCCCTAGTCCAGGATCTGTAACACCTCACATTTCTGTGAATCAAGCTTAGAGAGGGACCTGAAATAACACATCTGACCAGTGGGTTATATCACTCTTTGTCACAAGGCAGGGAATTAGCTGAAGTGGGATGCTTTTGTGCTAATGGTAAAACTCAAAATAGAAACAAGACAACTTTTCTGCTTGGTCATTGACTCTTACTAGGTCTGTACACCAAAGCAAGAAACTGTCACACAGTAATTTTTTTTATTCTTAAGATTCACACAATTAAAACCATAAATTTGTTAGAAAGCACACCTGTGTATCTGAATAAACAAGTGTCAGTCAACATGCTATGACTAACATCCTCAGTGAAAGAACGCAAAACTTTTAAAAGAGCGGAAGTAAAAAACCGAAAACCACTTCAGAGGAAAACAATCTTGCTATTTACAGCTTCAAAGGTTGTAAGCACACCTTACAGAAAGTAAAAACAATTTCATTAGCTTCTGTGCTACTTATAGTCATCTTAACACTAAACAAGTAAACTGTATGTTCTTCTTGCTGCACATGTTTGCAGTCCTCCTTTGTCCTCAACAGGAGCTCTTTCAGCTGAAATAGCTATAGCTGCTGGTTTAAGCCCTAAGGCAAATGTTCAACAACTGGTTTTCTATAACAGGGAGTTAGAGTTCTTCTGCAATGCATGTTTCCTAAAGAAAAACTTTCATTAACACTAAGGAGTAGCAAGATAGAAGAGTTAAGAAAAAAAAAAAAAAAAGACATTCCTGTTACACCTTCCATTTGTTAGGTTACATAAAGAACTGCAGCTAGTGAGCTTGTGTACAGCCCCTCTCCTCTTAGAAAAAGTACTCTATCCCTTCCACTCACTATACCTACACTGTGAAGGCCAGACTGCACATGTGCAAACCATGATAAGGATTCAGATATCATGTACAAACCATGATAAGGATTTAGAAATGAGGAGCTACCCAACTCCTAAAAATCCGCAGACAGATCTTTTTACTGCTTCTGCAAAGTGTTCTGTTTGCACAAATCAATTTTTGCAGACCAAAATGCAGTCTCATGGCACCTTGGGACAGAAAGATAGAGTGCCTGAAGAAGGGAAAAGAGATGGCAAGTAACTCCAAGGACCAAAATGCATGGCCATTTTAAAGATTTTGTATATAGAATGAAGGCTTATTTAAAATTAAGAAAAGTTGAAAGGGAGACTATCGCTCCAGTGAACTTCTAAATATGTTCATCAGAACTGCACTGAGACTAAGGTACCTGGAATGGCTCTCTTCTTTAGGTACACGTGCATTTTCTGTACAGGTTCAGAGATAAGTTCTGCCTTCAGCCATTAGAACAAGATTCCACCAGTGTAAGCAAAGTTGACTGAGAAGTAACTGATCGGAGAGCAAGTTTATTAAATGCCAAATAGGGCTTTTCTGATTTTCTATTCCATTTTATGAGGTTCCTCACATCCTTTCATTCTGCTCACCCTGCTAGACATTCATGACCATGTTTATGGCTGATGGCAAGCTGCCCTACTCCCACAGCATTCCTTCCAGCCAAATCACAGTTGTCAATCCAATTGCATCTATCAAGCCAACAGTAGATGGTTACATCAAGTCCAGTTCTCAACACACTAATCTTGCCCTAGCAGACAAATGTTCCAGGAAAGAGGGCCTCGGGAATGAAGAGACAATTTGCTTAGGAAATGTTTCCAAGTCTCTAAGTAATGCCTAAAACAAGTTTTAACTACCCATGGACTCTAGCTGCCTGAACTCAGTACAAATCAAGAAATATTACCCAAGCAAGACTTACAAAAGAGTCAGAAGTTAGAGAGACCATGAGCAAAAAAAGAATTCTAATGGAGAAGAAACACAAATTTAGGGCACCAATATCTTGGGCTGCATTTCCAAGTCAGTCATTGGCCTCTAGTGGTATTGTCATCGGTACAAATTAACCCATGGTTATTATCCTAGTAAAACAGAGAAACAGTTATTTAATGTCAGAATCATCTTCTGGCATTAAACTTTATATGTTTATCAATACACTAAGAGCACTGTATGAAGGGTGCAGAGCATGCCACGTCTAGAACATAGCTTTCCCTAGGCTGCACTCAAAGTCAGGCCCAGTCTTAAGCCCAGAAGGCCAACCGTATCCTGGGCTGCATCAAAAGCAGCGTAACCAGCAGGTCAAAAGAGGTGATTCTGCCCCTCTGCTCCACTCTGGGGAGAACCCACCTGGAGTCCTCCATCCAGCTCTAGAGCCCTCAGCACAGGAGAGACATGGACGTATTGGAGTGGGTCCAGAGGAGGGCCACAGAAATGATCAAATGGCTGGAGCACCTCTCCTGTGAGGAAAGGCTGAGAGAGTCGGGGCTGTTCAGCCTGGAGAAGACAAGGCTCCGGGGAGACCTGCTTGTGGCCGTTTCAATGAAGAAAGACAGAGAGTGACTTTTTACTAAGTCCCGTAGTGACAGGAGAAGGGGCAATACTTTAAGCTGAAAGAGTGTAGATTTATATTGGATATAATGAAGAAATGTTTTACCATGAGGGTGGTGAGACACTGGAACAGTTTTCCCAGAGAAGCTGTGGATATTCCTCCTCTGGAAGAGTTCAAGGTCAGGTTGGATTGGGTTTTGAGCAACCTGGTCTAGTGGAAGGTGTCCCTGTCCTTGGCAGGGGCATTCGAACTAGGTGGTCTTTAATGGTCCCTTCCAACCCAAACCATTCTGTGATTCCATAATTCTATGAAGGAACTCCAAATCTTTCTGCTTTAATATTGAAATTAACTAAATTCCTTTTAAGCTGTTAACAGTCAAATCAGAGGAAGCATAGTATTAGAACATACTTCACTCCTTTTAGAGTGAAGGTGGACTTCTGTACAAAGCCTCTCAGAAGAACTAACTGCCCAGTTACAGGAAAAGTGCCCTAGGAGCAGATTTCTGCAATCACAAATCTTAGCAGTCAGCTTCTTCCAGTAGTACAAGAAAGTTTAATCATTTAAAACAAAAAGTATTAACTCCAGCAATACTCTGATAATTTTTGCGTCAAATATAACAGACTGCCCCAGAACCTCATTTTTGGACAACCCCTTGCCTGGTGCAATTTTAGTCTACCAACTCCTATAGACTTAAGCGACATCTCTAGGTAAGTGCTTAATGCAGAACCTTCTACATCCTTATCCTGACAGCCGTTCCTTCATTTTACAGTAGCCCTGCGAGGTTGGTATCATGTTACAGGAGTATCTACGTGGCAGACATACGCCTGTGTCCAGACTTGTCGGGAATCCCCCTGATTTCTCAGCAGAGGCTTAGCTGCAGCCATACAGCATCTAGCCATCTCACAGTGTGAGCTAAGTTTGCTCATGTCTGCTGGCAAAAAAAAAAAAAAACATTGAGTTGAGCTTGGCCATAAGCTGCTCAAATTCCTGAGGCCATCTTCCGTTTTTGCATGTAATAACTTCTATTTCTTTTTGCTGTCTTCACTTGAATTGGTATTTTTTTATTTGTATTGTTTCAGCAGAACTGATCTCTGCTATCCCAGTAACACTCAAATTTTGCTTTTGAGGTTTGGGGTTTTTTTTAGGGGATGATGGTGGTGTTTGTTTGCTTTCGAATTTAGTGGCATGCACAGGTCCTGCAACGGGTTTAGCATGGCAGCTTTTATATTCATAGATAGTTACCAAGTGTATAAGCAGTGTTTACAGAGAAGCCATTAGCTTACATAAATGTTATTAATGATATTTTAAAAAGTGTCTTAAATTCTTCAAGGACTGATCATGCCAATTTTAGAAGGTTTCTAACTTTCTAGCCTCTAACTACCGGAGGGAAGGGATGGAGGTATACTAGCTGGTTTTGCAATACTTTCCAAAAATTGCTATGCTTAAGGACAGTTCTGAGTAGTGGTTTAGTGTTCTGCCTGTGCTGGCTGACGTTTTTCTGGTCTGCTTTTATTTGATACACAGAGTGAAATGTGAAGAAAATCCCTTTCCTCTACACCCTGCAAACTAGTGCTCCAAAGAGGAGCAATACAAAGCCTCAAAAAATTCTTTAAATAATAACCTACTATGGTATCTGACCAGCTGGAAGAAATAAGTTACAGAAGACTAAATCTGATGTGTGCATTTTAAAACAGATTTCCCCTACACACATTTGACAAGAATACCATGGCAACACACGGCGTATCTACAGGCTCCGATACAGACAGAGGGAAGGAATAACACAATGCTTTGAAGTAGTAGATGTCTACTAAGTTGCCAAAGTGTTTACTTCTCGGTTTGCTTCATTATTTTATGTTTTAAATATTATGCTAATGAAATCCTTGTTAATTATGCAGTTCTGTAAATATTTATGCAAATGAGTTGACATTTCACACATTGAGAACATGCTGGATGGTACATACCAACACATTTTAAAAAACACTAGTAAATCATAATGAAGAAGAGCAAGATGTTTGGACAGCAATCCAGCTTCCCATGCACAGGTACCACAACATGTGGCAGTGTTTAAGAAAACCCAGAAGAATGAAATATTTGAAGAATAGGAAAAAAGAGGAGTGATGGATCATTAGAAAAAGTGCCCTAGTGCAGAAATCCTGTAAGAATGTAGAACAGTCTCTAAAGTAATGGAAGCTGCGTTTTTCCAAACATTTAACCTGCCAAAGCGATGAAGAACTTGTTGGGATAAGGAACAATCCTCCACTGGCTCTGTAACAGAGGAATTAAATGACCTCATTAAGAAGAAGTCCTTTCTATCTAGGACACTGAAAAAGAAGCCCCACTGGTTGTTCATATAAGGTAGAAAGACGTTCCACAGACTAAAGCATAACTTCATACAAGCCTTGTGAATTACTCAAAGTGCTGAAAACTCCTGAGAAGAACCAGATATCTGCAGCTTCTGCCAGTATGCCATAGCATACTATTCCACTATAGTACTTGGCACTACAGAAGAAAGCTCATTTAAAATCAACTCAGTTTTCATTAATAATAATCCGGGACACATTTAGACCATAGGTCACTGCTCTGCATTTGAATCCTATGTAGTCATGATGTGCTAACAGTAGAGAGATACCATAGTTTGGAAAGCAAGCGCACAGCACAACGCAAGCAAATACGCATAGCATATAGGGCCTCTGCCTTCAGTGCAGCAGATTACAATTAGACTCCTTAAAAAGTCTCTCTCTGGTCACTCACACACCCGTACTTGTTTCATATAATGCATGCCAGCAGATGGCTTTGCTCCTCAGAGACCCATCTGTAGATTTAAACAGAAGCACTCCTGCCCTGCAAGCACAGGGCCCTGCAGCATCCCTTCTCGTGGGATCAGGAATCTGATTCCAGCTCTGGCAGCAGCCAGGGCAGCTTCAAGGTGTCCCAGCCGCACAGGCAAAACTGACTTGGCCATGATCCTTTCTCCTGGCATGGTTCAGGGGAGACAGTTCGGAGGAGGCACCAGGGGACTCTGTCTTAGTACTTCTGCTACTACAACAGAAAGCGAAAGGGAGTGTCTCCCCATAAGAAAGCAGCTCCAACTCCATCTGCAGACTGCTTCCTCCACCACCTTTGAACCCACCCTCCACCTCCCAGGCCAGGTGAAAGGATCAGCACGGCCTTGCACGGCTTTAGTGTAAGCACAGGGAGCAGTGGGCTGGCATCAGCACCTGCCTCAGGCAACCTGCTCTTCCAGGCAATCACCCACTTCGCCTAGTCTAGGCCCAGAACCAGCCCTGTGGTGGTCCTGTACTGCTGCAGAGGTTCCAAAAGCCAAATAAAAAATTTAAATTTAAACACAGAATTACAGAATAGTTTGGGTTGGAAGGGACCTTTAAAGTTCATCTAGTCCAACTCCCCTGCAGTGAGCAGGGACATCTTCAACTAGGTCACGCTGCTCAGAGACCCATTCAACCCAACTTTGAATGTTTCTAGGGATGGGGCACCTACCACCTCTCTGGGCAACCTGCTCCAGTATTTCACTACCCTCACTGTAAAAAAATTTTGTCCTTATATCCAGTCTAAATTTGCCTTCTTTCAGTTTAGAACCATTACCCCTAAGACAACACGCCCTGCTAAAAACTTTGTCCCCATCTTTCTTAAATACCCCTTTCAGTTCTGAAAGGCTGCAATCAGGTCTCCCTGGAGCCTTCTCTTCTCCAGCCCCAACTCTCTCAGCCTTTCCTCACAGGAGAGGTGCTCCAGCCCTTCGATCATTTTCGTAGCCCTCCTCTGGACCCACTCCAACAGGTCCATGTCTCTCCTGTGCTGAGGGCTCCAGAGCTGGATGCAGGACTCCAGCTGAGTTCTCACCAGAACAGAGTGGAGGGACAGAATCCCCTCCCTCAACCTGCTGGTCACGCTGCTTTTGATGCAGCCCAAGATACAGTTGGCCTTCTGGGCTGTGAGCGCACACTGTCAGCTCATGTCCAGCTTTTCATCCACCAGCACCCCTAAGTCCTTCTCAATCCTTTCATGCCCCAGCCTGTATTGATACCAGGGGTTGCCCTGACCCAGATGCAGGACCTTGCGCTTGGCCTTGTTGAACCTCACAAGGTTCACAGGGGCCCACTTCTCGAGCTTGTCCAGGTCCCTCTGGATGGCATCCCCTCACTCAGGTGTGTTGACCACACCACTCAGCTTGGTGTCATCTGCAAACCTGCTGACGGTACACTCGATCCCTCTGTCCATGTCATTGATGAAGATATTAAACAGCACTGGTCCCAATATGGACCCCTGAGAGATGCCACTTGTCATGGATCTCCATGTGGACATTGAGCTGTTGACCACTACCCTCTGGATGCGACCACCCAATCAATTCCTCATCCACCAAACAGTCCACCCATCCAATCCGCATCTCTTCAATTTAGAGAGAAGGATGTTGTGGGGGACCGTGTCAAAGGCCTTACAGAAGTCCAGACAGATGACATCCATAGCTCTTCCCTTGTCCACTGATGTAGTCACTCCATCATAGAAGGGCACTGGGTTGGTCAGGCAGGACTTGCCCTGGGTGAAGACATGCTGGCTGTCTCTAATCACCTCCCTGTCCTCCACATGCCTCAGCATGGCTTCTAGGAGGATTTGCTCCATGATCTTCCCAGGCACAGAGGTGAGGCTGATAGGTCGGTAGTTCCTGGGACCCTCCTTTCTGCCCTTTTCAAAAATGGGCACAATGTTTCCCTTTTTCCAGTCACCCGGGACTTCACCTGACTGCCCTGACTTTTCAAATGTGATAGAGAGTGGGTTGGCAACTACATTGGCCAATTTCATCAGGCCCCATAGACTTATGTATGATCAGGTTCCTCAGGTCATCACTAACCTGATCTTCTCTTATAGTGGGAGGGATCCCACGGGGACCCCAGTCTTGCAGTCCATCCGCTTGAGAGGTGTAGGAAGAGAGACTGCCTGTGAACACTGAGGCAAAAGAGTTGTTGAGTACCTCAGCCTTCTCCTCACCTGTTGTTACCAGTTTGCCAGTCTTGCTCATCAGGGGCATATGCTTTCTTTGACCTTCCTCTCCTGGCTGATGTACCTGTAGAAGTCCTCCTCATTATTCTCTGCATCCCTTGCCAAGTTCAGCTCCAGCTGTGCCTTGGCCTTCCTGACACCATCCCTACACAACCAGGCAGCNTCCCTATACTCTTCCCAGGACACCTGTCCCTGCTTCCACTGCCNGTGCATTTCCTTCTCGCTCTTTAGTTTGACCAGCAGGTCTTNACTCAGCCNTGCTGGTCTCCTGCCTTCCTTTCCTGATTTCTTACACCTGGGGANNGAGAGCTCTTGCACTCTAAGGAAAGCATCCTTACAGATCTGCCCACTCTGTTGTGCTCCCTTGTCCCTGAGGACTGTTTCCCAGGGGGTCCTACCAACTAACTCCTTCAACAGCTGGAATTTTGCTTTCCTAAAATTCAGGGTCCTGACTTTATTCTTCACCTGACCCTTATCCCTCAGGGCTGTGCACTCCACCACGGCATGATCACTGCAGCCCAGGCTTCCTCCAGTCTTGATGTCACCAGTCAGCTCACCTGCACTGGTGACCAACAGGTCCAGTATCACATCCCCTCTGGTAGGGCTGTCTATTACCTGGCTTAAGAAGTTATATTCAATACGCTCCAGGAGTTTCCTGGACTGCCTACAGCTCACCACGATACTTTCCCAGCAGATGTCAGGGTGGTTGAAGTCCCCCAGTAGGATGAGAGCCTGGGAGCACAAAGCCTCCTGTAGCTGGAGGAAGAAGGCTTTGTCAACAGGCTCCCCTTGATCAGGCAGCCTGTAGTAGACACCAACCACAAGGTTCCCTTTGTTGCCTCGGTCTCTGATTCTTACTCATAAGCTTTCAACCTGCTTGTGGCTATTCTTCAGAGACAGCTCTTCACACTCTATCCATTTCTTGGTGTAGAAGGCAATGCCTCTGCCCCTCCTTCCTCACCTGTCCCTTCTGAATAGCCTGTAGCCATCAATAGCCACACTCCAGTCGTGGGATTCATCCCACCAAGTTTCAGTAATGGCAGCTAGGTCACAGCTTTCTAGCAGCACGGTGGTTTCCAACTCCTCCTGTTTGTTGCCCTTGTTGTGTGCATTGGTGTAGAGAATCTGAAAATATGAAGAAAGCAGTAGTGGTAGTTGCTATTTTTTGATGTATATTTACTCCCTTCTTTTGTTGCTGCTAAATATATGCCATTATCTATCTATGCCTTACCCCACCATTGTTGTTCAGTTCTATTGCTGATAACAATATGAAAGCCAAGACAAAATTACTATAGAAATAAACTTTGGCACACCCTTTCCACTCTGTCACCTCTCCTGATCCAAGAGAGATTGCTCTTTTGGTGTATTTTTACAATGTTATTGGAACCATGCAAATTTATGCCAACAACTATGTTTTCTGAACACAAAGGGAATAAAATTAGTGAAATTATTGCACAACCGATAGCTGTTGGCTTTGAAAATGGAGGTGTGAAAACTGCTTGCCTGTTTTTGTACTGGTATCCGCAAACATTTTCAATAAAATAAATAGAAATGTACAATCAGAACTCTAGTTGCTGGGGACTAAAGGCTTCTCCAGCCTCTCCCATTGCTCAGTGTTATCTTCAGCTTTCTAGTGCTAAATTAGGTTTTAAACATGCTAAGGCCAATGAGAGAAACACTCACGGATTCTGAATCAGCTTCCACTTGGCTACACCACTACAAAGCACCCAACACTGTCTTGTTTTCTGATAGCTGCCATCTAGCCAGGACATTTCCACAGGTTTCTGGTATGACAATCCACATGACGTGGAAACCAGCCTAAATTCCACCAACTACAAGAACCTCTTCTACACTGCCCCACCACTTACCTGCTGTGATAACCAAACAACTGTTCCCTAGCACACTGCGGTCAACACTGACCTGAAGGAAGAGATGAGCTACAGTCCTAAGAGTAGAACAGTTGAGATCCCAAGACCACACCGCAGAAAAATCAATGTTTTAAAAAAGGCAAACCTTCCATAGCATACTCCCCATTGGGCCAGATGGCTTCCCCCCTCCAAGCCCAACTGGTATGTATATATGCAAGTGTGCACATATACAAAAATCTCAAAAGTAGCTGAAGACATTAAGAAACACTTAATCATATATTATTCATCTTCACTTGTCAGCCTGGAACTTTAAGTTCTTAAACCACAAGCTGTCTCCAATGAGATAACCCTATTCAAATGTTGTGAAAAGATCTGTTGCCGAATTCTTCAAGCCTAAAAATGTGCCTGCATTTACAATGACCAACGAGGAGAGAAAAAAAGGGAAGAAAAATTGCATCAGTTGTGCTGAAAATTGGTGCAATTAGTTTAGTAACTGGACCACAATGACAGGCTCTTTCTTGCTAGCAGTTACAGTCAAGGACAGAACTAAAAAGAGGTTTTGCAATGCAGTTTGCTGTTCTGATTTAGTGAAGTTTTTCAGAAGTCTGGTGACAGCCTGGTCACGTAAACTGAAGGATCTCCAACTGTCTTCTCCATTGTAAATAAATATCATATACCTCACATAGCATCTCTGAGCAATATTTCAAAAGCAAGAGACAAGCTCTGAGTTGCAAAGATGATTCAGAGTAGTGGGTGAGGAATGTAAATTCCATTTTGCAAAGCATTTGATCTACCAAGCCCGCTATTACCCCACAAGACATGTCAGGTTCTGTCTTGAACAGGGATTCTTTACCAGCTAAAAGACCATGTTTATAGGAGTTAGGTTTAAATACTGCCTGAAGTGCTTATAAGTTAACAGTCTTGCACGGCAGGCCACGTAGGGCCGATGTCTCTTCTAGCTTGCCTTGGAGTCAAGTAAAAGCTGTGGAAACTCGGGACTGCTTTTCTTCTGCCAGACTAATGTATTAATTTTGCTAGAAACTCCGCCTCTGAAGAAAACTGGGATATATACTTTGAAGAGGAAATTGCCTAACAAATTCACCAAACAATCAGCGATTACTTCTGAAGCACAGTGGAAAGCTGGGTAGTAGCTGGATGGAGAAGAAAGTGGAAAAATGAGCAAACCATTCCATCTTCAAGAAAGGACAAAAGGTGGTAAAAAAGCAATCAACCTTCTGCACAGGAAATCCTGGCCTATTCAGCGTAATCCACAATAGTGGAGTGAGACAGCCAATAAAACTCTTCAACAGAATAGCTTTCTAAGCAATTTAGGAAATACCCTTTTTCACAGAGCTCCCCGCCCCGAAGTAAATCCTGTCTAATAACTGGACAGAACAAAACTGCTGGCAGAGTTTCCAGCTGAGGGGGAATGACTCAATACAACCTACTAGGAGGACTCCTCTAAATTATGATTATTGGCAAAAAACAGCAGAATTTGTTCCACTTTTCTGGCAAAATACCAACACAGGTAACCACATCGCTCCAACCTGAAATATGTTTGCAATTGTCTGACTGGTGTGTCCATTTCCACTTTTCTTCATCTTTTGTGTAGATATGCTGCTAACCATTAGATAGCTAGTACTTGCTGCACCTGAACTTAAGCAAAACAATTTATTTCAGAGCTGTTGTTAAGGATGCCGCTTTGTATAAAGATGTACGCTTGCAGAAAAGTTGCTATTTACAAATAGTTGATATAATTTAAGGGAGTTGTATCATAAATATTTATATCAACACAATGTCTGAATTCAGCGGGAATGCAGGAATCAGTTAGAGACATACTTTTATTTAAAATACCAACCAACAGTACAGGACGACCTGTCTAGCTTGTACAATATTTTAAATGAAAGACCACATTCCATCACCTCAGATCACAGACCCAAAGACACTCCTACTTTAAGCTAGAACATGAGAACAAGGAGTTTTCCATTGACACAGAAGATTTCCAAGGTCTCCACATCCCTACAGCAAGACACTTTCTCCAAAATGGAAGCACAGCAACCTCTCTAGCTGAACAAGTATTCTAAACCACAGGGTGAGATTTAAGAAAGGATGTTTCATCACGGTCAGAACAGGCACAACCCTTCAAGAAGAGCTGAATGAAGAAAAGAGCTTCAATAAGCCCATCACAGGTGATTTGGATGGCTGATGAGTTACTTGCTACAGAAGCCCAAACTTTAGGTCTACCAAAACAAAGCTCATGAGTTTTGTTAAAATGTTTCAATAAGAGAGCTGCTCAAGTCATAAGAGACTAACACATACAGGTTCCTACACACGACCTTCTGATCCCATTGAGCAACCATGGAGGGCAACTCACATTAAGTAATTAATTTTGTAACTGCAATGTTGCAAGTTTACTGATACCCTTCCTCAAGTTACAAGAGCCAGAAACAAGAAAGCTGACCAAAACACATATGACATTGTTTCATGGTAATTTTAGCTATCACTTTTTGTGCAGAGGTCCCAGATAAAAAGTTTGTCATCTGCACCTGCCTGGGAAAAAAGTTTTCAAGAACATCACAGCCAGATACACACAAATCCCAAATCCAGAATTTACAAATGGAGACAGGGCAAGTAAAGTAACATGCATAAAATGTAATGCTACAGTCCACACATAAAACTTACAGATAAATAAGTGATTTAAATGTATGTAACCTTTGTTCTGACTAAGAGGAAATCACATAAGCAGTAGTAAAACAGCACCAAATGTAAAAGCAAATCATACAAATTGAAAGGAAAGTAGGGAGAAGTCTCTACAAACTCTACACAAAGACAGAAGGCCAAGCTATCGGTATATCTGGCAGGACCACCTTCAGGGCTTCTGGACAGCAACATCAAATCCTGGTTAAGCAGACAATCCAAAATTAATGGCATTTTCCTCAAAACTCTGCTGTTAACCAGACCTTTTAGAGGCTAGTCATCCTCTCAGCTGTGGATTACACAGCTGTGATTAACAGCCTTTGAAACAAAATATTTTCATTTTACCTCTAACACAGCTTGTAATTTGCTCTCACTATTGCTAAAGCACCTGAGACCACAGGATAGCACTCAAGTGTACTTAATACCACTAAAATGTACAGTTTAAACTGTCAGAGCCATTAAAAACAGAAACTAGTAAATTTTCCTGAAGTCTTGAGTCTTCCCATCAAGATTCAACACCATTCTAGAAGAGCATAGCAATTTGTTTCAACAGAAGAGATATGCTGACATTGTACGGCTCAGAGATGGCTGCAGATGGTGTCATATTGACAAACCCTACGTAACACCAGAATATCCAGTTTGGCACTGACCAACTGTGGCGTCTACAACACTACTGTTACATCCCACACACTGCTGCTTTTCTTTAGTACCCCTCTCCTGTCCTTTCACACAGAGCTGAGCTAGTGCTGCTTGCTTAGCATGTCTGCCCCGCCAAGGAGAAGGGTCAGAAATGAGTCAAAAGTGGTCACTTCCACCAGCTGACAGTGCTCCTCCACCCAGAAAGTAAAAGAGCATAACTGCTCTGCATTAGAAACCAGTGGCAGGGTTTTGGTGCAAGAGGAAAGAAAGAGGGGAAGAGGCCAATGCACAGGAGCTGTAACGAGCAGCCTGTGAACTCAGCACCATTTTATGCTGCTAGCTTTATTACGAAATGAATTTTCTTAGTAACAGATCCTAAGTTCTCCAGAGAACTCAGATCAGCTTAGAAGCAGGTCAGCTGGTAGACAAGAGGGAGGAAAGACACACTCTGCTCCAGCCACAGCTCTTTCTTCATCATCTCATCTAGTAGATTTTAATCACCACTATATAGGAAGAGAAATAAAAAGAAGACCAATACGATAAATGATTCAAATGGCATTGTCCATTGTTATCCAGAGACCGGATTAAGCATTTATAAACTCTTCCCACCCAGCTTTCATCAGAATTATTCAGAGGCTGAGTGAAAACAGCAATTATTCAAAAAAACCAAACAAACTAGTATTTGTCAGACAACTGTCCCCCTTCCCTCCAAATTCCACACCAACAAAACTTACCTGCTTCTGGATCTGGAGGAATCCTCCACATATACAGATTGAAGTCATCAGAGCCCGACAGGATGTACTGTTAGGAATAAAAATAAAAGCAGTTTACCACAAAGTATCACCTGAATCATGTTATTTTATTGCTGATCTAGTTTCTCCAAAACTAAAGTGAGAAAAAAAAGAGATAAGTTTATCATTCTCTGCACCTCGCTGATCAACTTACCCTTAAAATGGGGGTGAGGTACCAGCACAGAAATGTTGCATGCATATAAACGAACCAAAATTCAAAAGCATGCTTCATGTATTTAATGCCTACTGCCCAAAGTGTATGTTTTCTTTGCTAAATAAGGCTATGGATTTTGCATGGCTTTAATACAAGCATGTCCAGATCAAACTCTCGTATCTTGCAGCCTGCAACTCTGGTCTTTTTTTAATGTTAAAGTCTTTCATCCTTTTTTCTCATCTCCTGACCTAACGAGGAAAATTCCATCAAACACATACCTAAGAAGAGAGCTACTGAGGACCATCAAAAGTCAGTCACTAAGGATAATCTTGAACACTGAACAAAAACAAAGCTAAACATTCACTGTCAGCAAGTCTCAAGTGGTTTAAAAAAGCACGTTTATCATACTGTTCATTTTTTCCCCTGCTTACAGCCATTCTGAAAAGACGGAAGGCTGCCCTTTTTCAACAGCACATGAACGATAAGCAATCTCTTTACTGTACAGAAGCTTAAGCACTATGTAATTTGAAGTGGCTTAATATATTACAAACATGCACTGGAATGACAGGTGACATTTGACATGGTAAATAGCTTATACCTCTCAGTTACCAGAGGCCACAAACTGTTGCCTTGTCTCCAAATGCCTCTTTTCCAATAAACTGTACTCCCTGTCATTTATTTCTCTCCCAAATTAGAGATGAGATGACACATAGTGGAACCAAGGGCAGATTCCAATTCCAGTTATACTGGTGTTGACAGTGTAAATCTCCAGCCCTCAACTGACTTAAGGCTTCTACTTAATTAATACAGTCAAGAAGTTGGGTTTTTCATTTTAGTATTATTATTATTAGGGTAGATGGAAGGGAGAAAAAGAAAGAAAAGGAGCAAGTTTGTCCCTTTTCTGACCTTTGATAGGAGAGAAATTCTGTTTTGTTTGGGTCAAGTATAACTCGTTTCTGTCTTTCATTCTCCAGAGATACATAAACTCATCAGGCAAAGTAACAGCAAGCAGTGAGGAGACAAGTCCTGGAATAACACAGGACTGAGACATAAATAAAAAATATACACTAACATGGAGAATGCTGCCATAAATTTGCATATATTCTCTTTGCAGTACTAACTACATTTGTGTAGCCTTTGGATGTTTCCAGCCACAAAAATGCAATAACCAACCACTAAAATCCCTTCTCTGGTCTCTTACTATCACAATGCATCCACTCTTTTTTTCCCCTCTTATTTTTAAGGATGTAGCATGTGGGTAAGCACTCCTGAATGCAATTCAGCTCATTTTCTGACAGATAAGTAGCACTGATCAAACAAAAGTTCCTTTAAAATCTTGTGCACACTAGTTATGCATCACTCATAGACCCATCCTTTCCAAGCCAGAAAGTTCTTTCTACAAGCAAACATGTTCAAGCATTTAGGCAGCTTACCTCTGCCAAACTGACCTGACGGTGCCAGGAATATGTGCTTCCCTTTCATTTGACTGCTCATAAATGTTAGCCCACAGCAGCGTGAGCCACTGTGCCAAAACTACACAAATCCGGGCTCATATAGGCAACCTCCCAGCAATCAGAAAGCCAGCACCTCTAATATTTTTTGTTATACAAGAAATGCTACACTGGAAAAAAAAAAAAAAAAGTCTTGTTTAAAGTTATAAAGATGTTGCCAATTGTTAGTATTTATTATCAAATCATGTGGGTGAAGCAGCACGTGGTTTGCCTAGGACGTGGGGAAAAATGGAGACTTCTAAAACAGCTAGAAAGCTCAGTACCTTGAGTTTATGACCATAATGACCTTTTTCTTTTTCTTAAACCAAACAAGCTCTAACAACTCCTCAATATGAGAGTCACCTACCACCTTATGTCATAAATTAAACAAATCTACCAACAATGACAGGCCCCAAAATGACAGATTTCAGCTATCCTGCACCAGGCACACAACACAGAAAAAACACATTATGTATGTGCAGTGAACGAAGTGTCTGTGAGACTCTCCACATTGGTTTCAAAACTGATTTGCAGAGGAACACCCTGTCCATCCCGTAAGACTCAATGGCCAATTGTCTAGGAAATCTGGTGTATTATTGCCCACCGAACAAGGACATACTACCTGGCAAGACCACTGACCCGAGTCTACACTGTCTTGCTCTCGAGACAGCAAAATTTAGAGCGCCCTTGCAGTGACGTGGACTAATGGCAATTTGATTGCACTATCAAGAGTGTAACCAGGAGGTCAAGACAAGTGATTATTCCCCTTACATGGCATTGTCGAGGCCACACCTGGAGTACTGTGTCTGGTTTGGGTCCCCTAATACAGGGACAGAGTGGAGGAGGACTGCTGGGGCTAAAGGCACGTGACCTTTATGGAAAAGCTAAGGGAACTGGGCTTATTTAGCCAGAAGAAGAGAAAGTGAAGGGACAGAGTGGACCCCAACAGTCTCCCACTGTCTGAAGGAACACAGAGCAGCTGAGGACCGGCCCTTCTCAGAGACATGCAGTGGACGCTCAGGAAGCAACAGTCACAAGTCACATCAAGGGAAATTCCAGCTGAGCACAAAGGAACAGCATGTTCATGAGGAGCATAAGGAACACTGCAACTCTGCCCCAGAAAGGCAGTGGAATCTCCACCCTTGCAAATTCAAAATTTACCTGGACAATTCCCTGAGCAACCTGATCTGACTTTGAAAATGCTCTGCTCTGAGCAGCAGCTTAAGTCAGATGTCCTCCAGAGCTCTCTTCTGATTCATTTTTTTGAAAGATTACCAAAGTAAAAAGGGAAATAATTGTCTTGGTGGATTGGGTTTGGTTTTTTGGTTGGGGGGTAGGAAGGGGAGAAGGCAGGAGAGGTGGGCAGCGTGTGAAAATGCCCACCTGAAACCTTCACACTCCATCACACACCACAGCTTCATGAAAACTCCAATGGGAAGACAAATTTAGGCCACAGACAAAAGCATAAGCTGCAGTTCAGCACGTGGACTTGCATAAATTCAAGTGGTCAAAATTTGGAGAATTTAAAGAAAAAAACTGGCAAAGTATCTTGAAGTAGTTCACAGAATCACAGCATGGCTGAGGCTGGAAGGGACCTCCAGAGGTCATGTGGGCCAACCACACTGCTCAGGCAGGGACACCTAGACCCAACTGCCCAGGACCATGTCCAGATGGCTTCTGAATATCTCCAATGGTGGAGAGAGTCACTATGGCTACCTCCAACTGAGACAGTTCCTACCTACTTAGAAGCACCATGAAGTCCTTCACTTCATTACCGTTTCCTAGCCTAACGACATTTGCACCAATCATTTGCACTCAGCTAAAGTATTCTGGAGTAAATTAAGAGAAAATAAATATGAAAGCATAAAGCATCTGTATTGCAATTTATGTATAGTCACAGAACAAAACTCAGCTCAGGATCTGAGCTGTTCTGAAGAAGTGCTTACAGGTTTAATCTTGCAACTGAGACAGCCATCACTAAGCGCCAAAAAGCATTAACTGATATAGTCATCTACACAAGTTTGATGTTGCAAGCAATGCGCTACAAGTTCCAAACTTTTTATATAAATCCAAAATTTTATTTCGATAGTCGGCTCTGCCAATAATTACCAGAAATAGATCATAATCCACAAAATATCCAACTATTTGGTATCTCTGCCATTCCACTGCCACCACTGTAGCAGCCAGAATTGTTTTCCACTCCCTTTCCTTGTTAGGATACCTCTGGGGTACACGCTTTCCTGCTGTTCTCACCACAGAGAACTGAATCCCCAAATGCATTCCCTCCATCCTGTTTGTAAGACCAGGTGACTGGGGTCTGAGAAAAAGAATGTGGTTTTTCAGACAGGAGACCAACAGACTGGCAGGAGCACAATGACTTCATGACTGCAGCTACTGCAAGAAAGATGTGCCAGCTGAAGCTTCAAGAGCAGACACCCAAGCTGCTAAAGCCAGAAACACGCCTCTTCCATGACATTTCAAAAAGAAACTCAATTTCAGTTAGTAGTCTCTGCACAAGACAATGGGAACCCAAGGCCTCTGGAGAGTATAGCTGGACTGACGTTACTAGGACATTTACATGATCATCTGTAAAAATTTTTCTTTGATGCATTCATTATTATGTAACAATAAGCCAGTATTTTTCCACACTAGTTCAAAGTTGGAGAAGGATTAAGAAAACACATAAGTTAGTCCATACTACTAGAAAATTCAAAGAAATAATTGCTATGAAATGCACCAAGCCCTAGTTACTAAGGCTGAAATCCTGAGGGAATGAGTAGACTTTTTAGAAGCAAGGAACAGAAAGGAAAGAAAAGGAAGGAGTTGGGATGGGGTAGATGAAAGAATGTCATGCTGCATATGCTTAGACTCCACTTTAATTGTGGCCAAGGATTTTTGGTCCTGAGGGGACATGCAAAACGTAATTCCTAGCAGAGTACCTTCTACTCCCTCACTTTAAGAACAAAAACCCAGATAATCAAACCACAGAGGCAAGCCAGTGAGAGGCAAACACATGCACATTCACAGAGACAAGTACATGGCTAAGACAGTGTGCACTCTCCCTCCTCCAGCACTCACTCCCCAAAAGACAAACTCCAAGCAGAGCACAACTCCAAGAACCAATGCAGTGCTGAATTCTGAGTCAGACCAGACACTGCACAAGGAGCTCAGATGTCTGCAGGGAGAGACTAATATTAAAACCACCTGTTTCATGGTCTGCAGTTTTACTGTTGTATCTGACCAGGACTTCAGAAATCAACACTCACAATATTCACATGAACACGAGATCAGACAGAAAAACAGTTGCTAATAATTAATACTAGAGGTTTTTTTAGAAGGGAAGAATCGGCTTCTATGTCTAGCTGTTAGCAACAATGACAGGAAAAGGGTTCCAGATGACTACAAGCTGCTGATTCAGAAGTTTGCCTTAGAAGGAAGAAAACTCTCAGGCGTGGTTAGTCTGCTGCTGAAGAAAACACAAATTCAGTCTGAGCTTCAAGTACGCACAAAATGCTTAAAATGAACTACCATCAGGAATCTGGCAGAACTACCTTGGACTAGCGCTCCCCACTCATTCCACTGTAACTCTTCTCATTTTCGTTCTCCCCAAGGAAATTACAGCAGTTGATATAAATAAATGGAGATCTAACATGCTGCTGCTATAGCCTCGTAACAGTAGCCCTGGCATTGCATTTTGCAGAATACTACTGCTCTGGGGAATTTATTTTTGTTCTTACCACTGCCAGTTTGAAAGCTTTCAAAATCCCACAAGCCACATTTCCTCAGGTGCTACTGAATATAGAGTATTTCAATAAAATTGTGTCTAAATCTAACCTTATTTTACAGTTTCCAACATCCACATTTCCCGTTTCCATAAAATTTCCTCTTACTTATGACCTATATCAGAGACATTTTTAAGCTTTTGGCCCTAGACAAGGGACCAGCAGACACAGATCTTTTTTCCAAAAGTATCAGCAAGCCTTTCGAATGGCCCTACTAACATAGGGGAGAACAAGAAGAACGAAGGAGAATTTGTTTTGAAAGCACAAACCAAGAAGCATCATCACCATATAATTATAATGAATGAATGAGACCATGGGTAACAGTACAGAGATGACAACCATTTGAAAAGTGATTGCTGCTAAGTTACTAACAGGAAAATGCTTGTTAGAGAGACTCAAATTCCATGCTGCTGCTTACAGTTTTACTCAGCTCTGAAAGAGACTAAACTTCTTAAATGTCAGTGCCCACTCACTTGACCATGTCTGTCCTTTCCTCAGAGGGGCCAATGAAACTTCAGGCAGAAAAGATCAGAGGAGACAGAATTTTTCTCAGCTGTTTAGCATACTGTCCCTTAGCTTCTTTAAGTACTGCAAAATCCACACACTGAGGAAGAAGCACAGAGGCATCCAGATTTGAAACGGTTCTGCTGGCGCTTTGCACAGCTCCTTTAAGAGGCAAGTTGTACAGTCCCATCATATATCGCCTGTAACGTAACTCACTGGTGGAGTGTAGGTTTTCGGTTTTTTTACTGTGACAACAGATAAAGAATCTGGATGGATGGCAGTCTGCTAGGCTGAAGTCTTGATTGTTCTTGAGCATTTGAGCATAGTTGCCTTGCGCATCTTCTCTGTGGTGGGATATACACTGAGGAAACCACAGTCTGACATGAAGCATCACTGAAGTCTCAAGAACATTGCTTATTTGTCCAAAAGAGACTGAAATTCACAGCAATCAGCACTTTGGAGAAGGAATCCACTTACACAAAGAACATAAAAAACATGTATTTTTCCAAGGAGGAAATGTTTCCTAAGGGAACAGGGCTTATGCTATTTTGTTCTTTGTGGCACCTCTCTGTCTCCAAGAACTTTTAAGCCTAATGGCCAATTTCAAAATTGACAGAGGACCTGAGGGTTTCAGAATTACAGACTGCCTAGAAATATTATTTTACAAATAGGCAGCCACACAGAGGAGAGTGAGAGACCATGTAAGTAGCCACTGAGAATGAGGCAGTGCTATTATCACACACACCCCTACCAAACATCAGGAAAGCCAAATGGGAACTCATCCTTGAATACAACAAAATCCCAGTGAAATCACCACGATCTGCTTCTCGTGGAACTACTTCAAAGGGGATAAGGAAGCAACTACAAATAAATAAAAGCAAAAAGTAAGAAAGGTCACCTCATGCACACATATATATTTGTGTGCGTGTTTGTATGTATATATATAAAATTGCAAATATGAATGCAGGTCTCGCTATACATTGCACATTTTGCATGAAAAACATTTGACAGAAGAGAACCAAATTTTTTTTTCAGCTGTTTTTGGGCCTTTTGTGATGCCAAGACCGGTCTACACATCTTCCTTATAAATGAGACTTCCCCTGATATTTTCTCCTTTTTTTTTTTAAATGGCTGATACTTAGTTTACAATTTGAACAGAATTTGGTGTTCAGTCTGCATTTCCTGCACATAGAAACCCCACAGATTTGTTTTCAAATTATCTTTCTATTGTTAGAGTATCCACTGACCAGAGGGGAAACAAGGTAACACCTATGGAGGAGGAAAAGGCTTTTTCCTACTAAAAAAAGCAAGAAGAAGCAAACAAACAAGAAATCAGGAAGATAATACAGCTTGTTTGAGATAGGCAATTCCAGAGCAGAGCACTCTTTCTTTCCTTAAACAATTAAGAAATAAGCAACAGTCAATTGGTCAAATATTTCCATCTCTGAGATTCCTGATGTTTCTGTCTGGCTCTTACCTTTATGCTGATGAATCTAGGCTTTTATGATAGAGTTCCCACTGAGTACAGCTTGAAAAGCTGCTCTAATGATAATCATCTGCTAACCTCCTCAGTAGGTACGCTCCCACCTACATCCCTTATGCCAACATCAGTGCTCATGGCACAGAAGTGGTCTGGTTCAGTAGCTAGAACAGTAAAATCCCACACAAATCACAATCAACCATTTAATGTACTTTTTCTCATTTACGTATGTCAACCAGCTTCTATACTGGTCAGGCTGGTGCCAGTACAGCCCAAGTAAAGCACAGGACCTCCCCTCTCAACAGCATACTGGCTTTTTGTACCCTCAGACTGCAACCCCAGCCAGAGTGGCTGCCTCTTCTCCTCCTTTTAGAAGCTCTCACTGTCACCACCAACTAAGAAGTTCCTCTCTCAAAGACAGTTAACCAGGATGTAGGGTCGGGAAGACACAAAGAGCAGTCACTTTTGCAGGCTTTTAACCTCTTGTTGCTGTCTCTCAATGACAAAGCCTAAAGTAAGAAGAGACATAACTGGGAAAGTTATTTCTGAAAGGTGTTTTGGAACACTTGTGATTAAGAAAATAATTTACCTACCAGAAAGAAGACCTACACATTCTTTTATCTTCTGCTTTGTAATGAATTCTGGGACACAAATCATATCTTCTGTGCAATATTTAACAAATTTAAAGAGTAATCTACAACTAGGGCTCACAGCAGTGCGGTATTAAGAAACCCGTTTGCTTTGAAAACAGCCGTCTTTCTTCATATTAGCCAGGACAGCAGCTTGCAACCTGTACTGTTGGAGACTGCTTTTCAGGAAGGTTGAAATCAGCGCAAAAAAGAGCTTAAAAGCTTTCTATCTTGGCCTGAGAATCATGCAGGTATGTCCAAAGGCTTTTTACAACAGAAACTTTGTTCCTCAGTAAAAAGCATGCCTATCTCATGAACTGGAAAAAGAAAAGCTGTGACACAGCAGACTGGAGAAACACAAGTTCTTCCTAGTACATAAAATTCAAAGCCAAAAATTTGTATTCCCATTCCCTAAATCCCTAATCTTATAAGCAGCCAACTCTGTGTGGGGCAGTTTTAAATGCTTACGGAAGCATCATCAGGAACAGTCCACCAACATTTTTACTGCTGCCTTTTTGCCATGCAGAAAGGCCATAACAGTAATTTTATTCAGGAACAAAAGCAATTTAGAAACCCTTATTGTGGATTTCTATGGCAGGGAAAATATTCCTATTACATTCTAAAGAAAGCAACAAGTTTTATCTGACCATATGGAGGGGGACTCTTCTCTACATGGCTGAAACTGCATGGACCCCAATTGCTCTCTTTTATTTTCTTCAGCCATCTGTTACTTTATTTTTTCAAATACGCATTAAATCAAATATTCTATTAGTCAAAATCCTCCAGACTTCATAGTCACTTCTTCTGTATCAAGACAAAGCCCAGTTTTAACTGCTCAACATGAAACACTGTCAGTGCAACACCCACCGTGCGTGACTTTAGCAGTGCATTCCTGCTGACTCTCCCTTCCCTTCACCTCTTACCAGTCTGGCAAGGGACACTACCAAACTGCAGATCTCCTGTGATGCACCTATGAGTGACACAAAGCCTGCAAACCTCAGAGTCTCCTGAGTTAGGGTTCCAGCCCACCAGAATTTAGCTTCAGTATGGGTCCCTTTGGGCTAATGCATCGCTGTCCAGAGGTCTAAAAACCTCCCCCAAGGGCTTACAGAATGCAGAAGAGAAGGGAGACAGCAAATGCAGCAGGCAGGATGCCCCAGGGAACAGGGAAGAGGTGATCAGAATAAGACGGGTTAAAGAAAACTCCCAGCACCTTCTGTCAAGACTCTGACTCTGAAGAGCCATTTTCAATATGATCCTCCTATGTCAATTACCAAAAGCGATGGGGAAGAAATACATAAATAATTTCATAGCCAGATAAACTACTCGTAGTTATTTTACATGTATGTAATGTTGTGCATATAGCTGGGATTTAAGCTGCCATTTAGATAATGCAAAAACCAAACTACAACCTCATCAGTAATTCTTGGAAGAAGTCAATTTAAGACAGAGTAAGACACTGATTTTCTTTTCTTCCAAGCACAACAACATATTTGCACATTGAGTGCTTTTCATACAGTAAGAAATACTGACTGCAGTAAGCTACTATTCTTTAAGAAGTCTTCTATGCACAGGAAACTCACAATACATTCTTTAGAAGAATAATTCCCTTTCTTCTTTTCAGTTTTTAAAGCTAGACATTGGTAAGTACTATTTCCTAAGATAAATGGCCTTTAAGTTAGATGACACAAAGAAAAACAGAGAAGACAAGTTCTATTTCTTTACAAAGGCAATGCACAACCATACAAGATGCCTGACACCTATATAGCTAATCCTGTTCTTGGAAGAGTTACATTCATGTAATAATTCTGTCCTGCTAAAAAGTGGGTTGTCCCTAACCAGGGCTGTTTAGCACACAGACTTCAACATAATGAAGGCTGTAACTTTATAGGGAGTTGGAGCAGTCGGCAGTACCGTGAGTGGTGCATTCCTGAAACTCTCCTATACCAGCGTAATGTCAACAGAAAAGGCTGAGTGGTGATGTAATGTCTGAGGGCATGCCAGAGTCAAGACACTTTTTGTTTGATTCACAGGGTACAAGTTATTTCTCCCCACCCCTGCCTTTTTTAAAGCGGGCAATAAGCAGTTGAATTTAAATCTACAAGCGTTATAGAGTCTCACATTATCTGCACAGTGAAAAAAGGAATGAGCTGATAGCATTCATCACTGTGACACAGGCACCAGTTCTTCAGCAAGAAAAGCTCTTGGTCTATTTTAGTTTGGAGGGGTTTTCGTGTTTCGTAGGTTTTTGTGTGGTTTTTTTTGCTGTGGCCCATCCCTATGGCCTCTGAGGCTCCTACACTTAAAAATGCATTTGTTACCTGAAGCCCTTTAATACTTCCCATATACTCAGATCCAAGAAGATACTTTCCTTACTAGTCTAGCAACTAAAAATCCTTAGCATTTAAACAACGTTTCCCAAATTCTAACACTGACAAGAAGAATGGAAACTCCCCCAGCATCCTGACACAACTTGAGTTTCTCACACATTTTACGATTTGTACGTAAACAAACAATTGTGCACACTAGGGTAAAGCCAGTGGGAGTTAGGTGCATAAATAAACTGCCTTTAAAATTCTGGGGCTGGACACCTGTACCAGAAGGACAGATAGATTATGCTCTCACATAAGTCTCTGTAGCCAACAAAGGGAGGGGGCAGATGAAAGGTATGCTTGATCCATCTATCCTGTCTTGTCCTTCGTCCCTTCCACAGCTGTATGACTCACATGAGCGCCCAGATCACACAAATGGCATACAATTTTGAATGCATTTACCTACCAACACCAGCGCTCTCCTACAAAGGAAAGAAAAATCAGTGGCATGTGAATGCAGTCATTATGCTCATGACACAGACAAAAGACAGAGTTCTGAGAGGAGCAAATGAAGGCAATTATAAATGGGTACAAATAAAACACCAGCTAAACATTGCCTCTCAAGTTTTGGTAGTTCTAAGAAACAAGAAAAGTCTGATTGTGGCATTTCTAGGAAAAATGTTTGCATATACTGTTCGCCGATTTTCGTATCAGGTTCTCAAGGACTAGGGCAATAATTGTTTTAGACGAAAACAGCAGTTTGCAAGGACACAAAAAGAAGCAAAGCTGTTCATTCTCCAAGATCCCTGTCACTTAGCTTGTGCTACAACCCACATCTCCAAAATGCCTGCAACAACTCAACACCATCTAAGCACTTCAGAAAGTGTTAAACTAAAAAAAAAAAAGGAAAAAAAAAATTGGGGTTAACAGGTGAATCTCTCGGACTTTTGTTCCTTGAAGCAATAACGGTATTTCATTCTTTGTTAAGAAGTTTCAATCTACTTGCATCACAGATGCTCCAGTGAAGTGTGCTGGTATGTAGATCACTGCACACCTGCTGGTAGCAGGCTTCCCTCTAGAGTGACAAGTCAGGACTTCTGGATCTGAGTCCTGTTGAGTACCCGTCACAATCTGTGGGCGCTAAAAAGACAAGACTGAGAAAATATAGTATAGCAAGCCTAACTGCCATCAACAGACAAACCAACCAAACTGTTCCCCAACTAGTAGTCTGTGTTTTATTCATGCAAAGAAGTTGTATTAATTTAACACACACACCTTGCCAAAGTAAGAATAACATATCTGATCGTTATGGGAACTTAAGTATTTAATTTCTTCAAATATAAGGGTGATCTCTAAACAAACTCCTAAATTGTGTGCTTGCAGCTCAGAATCTGTTCATTTTTGCCATACTAGAATCCAATAGCTCCACATAGAACATGGTGTCATTTACCCTCTCTGTATATTTTCACTACTGTGTTACATCAAACTTTCAAAGGCAAATACTGAGACACTAACAGTTGTGGGTTTTTAAACCCTGATAATCATAACTTACAGGAAAACTTCCTGTGAGTAAACCATTTGCCATGTATAAACTTCATAGAAAGATTAGCAAAGGCTGTAGTTCTGTGGGGAGCTGAGTCTCACGATGCTGAAAGACCACCTCTCCATCACTCACCCTCTAATCCCTTCCTTATATTGCATTCAGATGCACGCCAGAGCCCTCTGAGTGTCAATATAAGTCATTAATCCAGAAAAAGAAGTAAATGCTTCTGCCAGGTTAGGAAGTTCAATCCGTGAAAGGTCTTGCATCACCTCAGCTGGGTAAGCAAGGCCTCCGCCTTTCAGTAGTTCACTTTTTTCCCCCCCAGTGCAACTACATTCTAAGCACTGACGAGTTAAGGATATCCCTTTCTTGTTATGGTTAAAATATAGAATTGAAAAGCATCTTTATCAGATGAACTAACTGTGCAGAAAACACATAAGAGTTTTTGAACACAGGATAGTCACATTTTAAAATTACTAGGCTCTGTGTGAAGTATTAAAACCTAACTGTTTAAGACAGCTTAAAAGAGAAAAAAAAAAGTCATCATTTTAATAAATTTTAATAAAATCAAAGACAGAAAATCAGAGGTGCAATAAGTGAAAATTTCTGAACAAGCCTTCCTACCACAAGTGCCACTCATAATTTGAACACAACTTTCTATCCTTCGATCCCTTCAGATGAGCCCACACAAAGTTTAGATCCTACAAGGATCCACATTCAACTTCATCTTCCCTGTTAGCTTCTTACAGCATTATTAACGGAATATAAATGTCTTTTGGTCTGATTTCTAACTGGTTAGTAGCATTATGTACTGCTACTTATCTGAACAGCAAGTCTGCCAAGCCAAGTTTTTAAAAAATGCAGGCTTCTGAAGTACCGCATCAACCCAACGCAAAACAGCCACATTTTTCCCATTAAAATAACACCATACCCATAAGAAAATGGCTTAGAAAGTACAACAACAGACACTAAGGCTTTTATCTAGATCTTCAGTAACAGATGAGAAGCTAAACTATCTGTCAGTGTACACAGGCTTACCCTGACTTCCAGAGGAAAAAAAATAGTCATCTTTAGGCTGCCCAAATAATGGACCACATATCACCAGGAGTTTTCTTCTGAAACAATACTTGTGTTTGCCCATTCTTTATAGTAAACCACCGTATTTTTTACAATGGTTTCATTATTGCATTTTCACACTCCTTCTGCCAAAAAATACGTAAAGACACTGCTCAAGTTCAGTGACGTAAATATACTTCCTACTTGCAGTCTGAAGGAAGCTCAACTCTGCCTCCTGCAGCAGCAGCAACAGAATTATGAACAAAATCTGACCGCAGAATTTCTATTGATGACAGCAAAAAAAAATTCAGATCTTAGTTCTATGCTATCATGCCTTCAAAATATGTATTTGTCTTTAAACAGTGTAAGTGTTTATTAAGTACAGAATCACAGAATCACAGAATAGTAGGGGTTGGAATCATGCAAACTGCTGTTGGTCACTTTATGTGTGACTTATTTCCTTGTGATTGGTAGTAGGAACAGAGTCCTGCCTCAGTGAAGGAACAAACTACTCCTTCCTAACCACCGTCACCACTGACAGAACACTGAACTACACAGACCTATAATCTGATCCAGTAGTATAGTACTAAAGGAGAAACATTATAATTTGAAATAAGAATCAATAACTCTATAAATCCACAAAATTTATGCTTTGTGGGATTGCCTCTACTGCATTAAGCAGCAATATTGAAATGAAAGGAAGATGCTTCCTTATCATATGTAGATAATATTGTCTACTCACAGTTCTAAACTCATATTAACTGGACCTAAAAAGAACTCTACAAATATTTTTCTTGTGAATATCACTTTTCAAGTAAGTATTAGATCACATCAAACAAGTGGTAAAATTTATCACGTGCTTTCCTATATGCTTTTCTTCTTTCAGAGCTTATGTTGCAAAACAGTTCTGAGGTAAGCCTAAACGTGTCCTGCCTCCTGTTTTATCTCCTGAATCAGGAACAAAAAAAAAAAATTTCAAACTTGCAGAGATGTTTTCAAACACTCATGGTAACTCTGGAGACTCAGGACAGCATTGTTTGCTTATTACCTGATCACGATCACCTGCAAAACAGCAGCTCTTCATGGTACATGAGTTGAAGTACCCTTGGTTGTCGAACTGGAAGACAGGCAGCCGGCAGTGGATGTCATAGAGGACCGGGGGAAGGCGCCGACGCAGTGCCAGCAGCTGGGTTCCATTGCTGTTGAACCGGACACTCATGGCACTCTGAAGGGAGAGGTTTCCACCATAGCGGAGCAGCGAACTGTGAGAAGACAGAGGAACCAAGTGAGATGGGCCATGCATACGAACTGAACTCATAAAGACAAAACTGTCTCTTTAACCTTACTGAGTCATTTCAAACAAACAAGCCCAGTAAACTATAATCTTATTTAGTTTCTGCTTCAAAGCATCAACTCCTGAGCAAAACTGATTCAAAACCTGAATGACAATCAAAATGCTACGACTAGAAAGCCTTCAGCAGACTAAAGTTAAAGACTGCGAGTGGTTTTGTCAAATACATTTCCTGCATAGCAGCAACATCTCACAGAGTAGCCTCAGCCTTGTACTTCTGAGATGTCTGCATTTGAGACTGACCCTACCAGCACTCAGCTCTTTTGTTCAGCTGGTGCCTGAATCCAGCCAGTCCAAACTTTTTTCATTTCTGCTCTATAGCATGGGATGGCATTTTCTCCAATTGTAGACACTCTGACCATTATCTCACTTCTGCTTCTATTTACATTTCTACAGGGCATCAGGATGTTTGAATTCTACAACCAGTTCCAGCTGTCTTAAATAAAAGGCCACCTTATTAACAAGTTCTTGCAAGAAATGTTAAAATAAGTTACTTAGCTTATCTCAAACTTGCTTAATCTAAACATATTGCCAAGTAGGCAAGACAATTATGCTATCACATGATACTATTACTTAAAACTCTCATATGGTTGAATTAGCTGGTTTCCTTGTCCCATATAAGGCTGCACGATCAGAGCTGGAGTATTTGTATCTGTTCTTACTGACATATAAAAGACAAAGATGAAGGGTCACAAGTTTCCAGGCTCCCTCTTTAAAACAATAACTGAATATGGAATCTGTTCCATCCAGGAAGCTAAAGATAACCAAAGCATACCTGAAATTCAACTTGCATTGTATGGGCTTTCTGTTTTTTCCAAAGACTTAATTCAATCCCTGTACTTGAAATGACTGTGTGTATGGAAAGGGAGACAAAGGAGAACATTTTATCCCTTTTTTGTTCAGTGATCACTGAAACATCCTTAAGCAGTACCAGAGCTCAATCTTTTGTTAACAAGTTTTGAGCAATCCCTATCAAATCTTGTTAAGAGCTATGACTTTTATGCACGTTCTGGATCAGACAAGGCATGCCAGCACAGAATTTGCAGATTCTAGACGGAAGTTTATTCATAGATTTTAATGTGTTATACTTTCTGATGTAGCCCTCTGTCCCAACATCTGTGAAACATGAGTCACTCCACATGGATGGGAAGCCACATTCCATGCAGGCTGAAGCATGCACCATTACATGAGATACTGTAAAGTTAAAAAACTATTGTTCCTAAGCCAGAGTTAAACAAAACCAAAGACAAAACAGAAGACTCCACTATAATGCACTAGAAAATACACTGCTTACACACACACACATACACTTTGCAAACTGAACAGTCAAAGCCATGGTGCTACAAAGGAACCAGAAGTCATATTTTCAAAGCCAATTAGTTAGAACTTCAAGCTGGGCACCAAAACTTCTGAGCGCCTGTACCAGCATGAAGAGTCCTAGTCCTGCTGTCTCATGTGTGCGCATTCTCCTCCTCCTAGGCAAAGCTGCTGAGCTTCACTTAATAGTGTTTACAGGTTTTAATAAAAACATGAGAAAATTTAATACTAGACACTGTAAGCTTACAGACGAGGATTTAGGATCCCACTCATCACCCCCCTAGTTTCTCTTCATCACAATCAATAAAGTACTTAGCCAGCTCAAAATACTGAGTCAGGCAATAAAAAAAAGCATGAAGAAAAGAAAAAAAAACAAAACAAAAAAAGCCAAAACACACATTACCCCCACCCCCGATAGGTTTGTGTAAGCCAAAAATTTTTTTCTATGGAACTTTCCACTTCCTTTAGAAAAAAAAAAATCTCCCCCCCC
>Ga0065711_1028894_pt1 | contig 38663 bp, 25 predicted proteins | sample Hoacrofraction12_FD_59098 | JGI IMG/M metagenome (GOLD analysis project Ga0065711, IMG submission 59098) | Hoatzin crop microbial communities from Cojedes, Venezuela - Epithelial fraction 12 v2 (version 2) | ecosystem: Host-associated > Birds > Digestive system > Esophagus > Crop | place...
GGGGAGGGGGGAGGGAGCTTCTCAGGGCTGTGTGTGACTGTTGCCAGCACTAATTAGACCTTCCCTGTCAGGAGCACCAGAGATGAAATGTTAAAATGAGAGAGTCCATTCAAATTAGAGATCCCTCCCTGGACGGAGAGCAAATGCTGTTTTCCCCCTGGAGTAACATTTTCCTAGCTCGGCCCAGAGGAGCAGCTGCACTGCTGCTGTGGCATGGTGGGAAGGGAGGAGAGAGTGGGGTGTTTGCGGAGGCATGTCATCATGTTTTGTGTGACAATGTGGCCGCTTTTCAACTTGTCACCATCTGGCGGGGGCTCAGGGCTTGGACGCGGACAGCCTCCGTGTGGAGCCGCTGGGTGAGGACAGCAGTGGTGCCCTGTACTGGTACTTCTACGGCACGCGGATGTACAAGGAGGACCCTGTGCAGGGGAGAACGAACGGAGAGCTGGCTCCAGACAGGTAACAGCCCCCTCACATCCCCCCGTGTCTGGGTGCAGGGGGCAGGGCGAGGGGCGGCGCAGCCAGCCTGGCTGGAGGGGACCCCGCCTGACTGCTGTTGTGGCGGGGGGCCTGGGAGCGAGCCACACGGAGCGGGGTGAGACTGGAGTTGCCAAGCAGACTGTGAGCTGCCCCGCGTCACGCATTGTGTCGGAGCCAGCTTTGCTGGCACCAGGAGAGCCTGCTGTGGGATGCTTTTTCCTTTGTGGCATCAGGAGAGCCTGCTGTGGGAGTGATGCTGCCTGCCCCATCGCATTCCTCCCTGTCTGCCCCGCACTGTGCCGGCGGCTACCAGATCAGGCTTCCAGTGAATGGGAATCCCTTCTCTCCTCCCCTCCCTGTCCTGTTGCTGCTCTGATTTAATCCCTCCTTTGGTTGGGTTCCTAGCAGCTGTTCCAATTTCCCTGCCCTTCTCCCATCCTGCCAGCAGCAGTTCCCTTGCTCAGCAGATATTTCATGGTGGTTTTGCCATTTTGCAGGGGATGCGGGGGGCAGACAAACACCTCAAATGTTCCTGGGAAAACAGGGAAGAGACGAGGGCGACCCCCAAAGCGGAGAAAACTGCTGGAAGAAAATTTGCTGAGGTATGGAAAGGTTGTTCTTGCAACAGATGTCAGATGCATATGTTCCCAGGGGGAAGTGTAATGTACTTCTGGGGTTCCCCCAATAAGTATGTATATACCATGCAGCCATAATTTCAATGCATCTCTGAAGTGAAACAAGCTCAGACTTGGTGGATGCTTTGATCACTCTCCAAAGAAAATTCTGACTGAGCTGGAAGCCAAGTTTGGTGAGACAGTGGGTATCTTCCAACTGCCTCACTTCAGGTGCAGGTCCCCCATGCAGTGCTAGGGGATATGCTTCTGATAAAGAATGCTTCCACTGTGTAGCACTTGAAGCCAAAAATCCTGGCCACTTGAGTCAGTATAGATTTTTGGGATGCTTCCCGTAAGAACTGAAATATTGTCCTTGCCAAACTCTAGCCCGCACCCTTCACTTCTTAAAATTTTATGAAGCTATGATAAATGTATATGTGTATATGTATGCTGAATGTGTGTTCTGCACGCTTATTTTTTCATGGTTTTGCTGTGCATTGAGTAATTGCTGCATACCCCATTCTCCTCAGAAACAACTGCATTTCAGTGATGTGAAATAATGTGTTCATTGTATCACTCCTCTTTTTTGGTAGGGAGAAGGCAGAAGAGAACTTGCTAATCTGCGAGACTCAGATAAGAAACGGTAAAGAGATTTTGTGGGGTCAGGGTTGATACGATCAGCTAACACATCTCATAAATTATCAAGGCCTGGAGAGATGCGTTTCCCAGGAAAAGGAGAGTCTTTCTGCCAGTGGCTGGGGCCGAGTTTGGAAGGAGGGGTTGGCATTACAGGCTGCCCTGCAGCTGGGAGCCTGGGCACCTGTGGCCTTCCTGTCTTGTCATGAGTTAATTTGGGATGAAGAAACGTGACATATTGGGTTACACTAGGCCTTGGGGACCCACCTACTCACTGCAGTTGATGGAAATGGGCTGTGAATGGCCTTTGCTCCCCCAGGGATGAGGTGAACACAAGCCCCTGTTTTTTGTAGTGGGTGCATTTTTTCAAACTGGGAAGAGAGTGGGGTTAGTGATGCCAAGATAGGGAGGGAAGAACCGTTTTGATTGTCCTCTCCTCTCCTCTCCTTCCCAGTGGCCATTGGGTGACTGAACTCAGTACCACGTAAATGATGGCTTGGGGATACTCACCGAAGGGTTAATGAGGCAAGCAGAAAATGCGAGTTGGCAACCTAATGTGAAACTGGGTCTGAGGGGGCTGGGACTCGTTTATCATACATGTGGATCCATTGGGTTCCACATAACCCAAGAGCTCACCCAGCCCATTGCACCACAATAAAAGGCAAGGGTGGCGTTGTCTGTCCCTTACCTCCTTCGCTTCCCCTTTTGTCTTCAGATTTCCTGGCGGCTGCTCTGGAGCTGGGTGGGCAGAGCTGTAGCAAAGCGTGTTGAGGTGCTGGGGGTTTTGTCAGGTCTTCCAGCAAGTGTGTCACTTCAGCTGCAGAGTGATCTTGTGGTGGCACAAAGCAGTGCCTTAGTCCTGGTCGCTTTTGAAATGAGTTGCCCGTAGGCAGCTGGCAAGGGAAGGGGAAACAAGGGGGCAGGCTCTGGAGGCAGCGTGCAGGTAAGCTTCCTGCTGCAGGTGGGCAGCGGACGGCTTCGCATAGCCAGGGTGGCAGAAACCAGCAGATGCTTGGTCCTCCTCCATCACGGTTACCAGTTCCCAGTGCATTAACTTGAGCTGAAGCTGGAGGCAGGTTAAGCTGTACACTGGCCCGTGACCTGGAGCTAGCGCACACTTGCTCTGTGCCTCTCTGTGGCATGGTTTCCAGCAGAGGGCAGGTGGCTGGAGGGAGGCTGTGGCTCACCACTCTTCCTGGGGCAACCTGATTAGCTCGCGTGCTGGAGCCACTGGCAGCTCAAATCCATGAAGGGCCCAGGGTTGGGTTCAGAGAGAAAAGGGCTCTGGTTTTTGCTGCTTCATATTTTTCATATTTAATTTGCTTGAAAAGGCAGTGAGAAGCTGTGTGACATGTGCCAGTGCGGGTGGTGACCATTGCTTTCTTTCCAGGAGCCTGTGATTAGCTCTAGAAAAGTCTAGAGGGAGATGAGAACCCCGCAGCCTGAAGGGGTTTGAACCAACGATTTCCCTTCCTCCAAAAATGGGCCAAAACGTTTTTTTGCTTAGAGAACGTCCCGGGGCAAAAGCATGCAAGTTGCAACCCATGAGGCTTCTCTGCTCTGTGTAAACATTTGTAGAGCAGGAACCACATTCCCTCTCTCCAGGTGGGTGTTCCAACCACCACGCGAGAGAGTCCTTCCTTCATAATTAATATTCAGATGTTTCACACAAGGTGGAACAGCTCACAGTGTTCTGGTAGTTGGGACACACTTCAGAGTGGTGGGGTATCTGCTTCAGATCCCTCTCTTGATTGAACAGGGATGAGATGTGAACTTTTGGAACTTCCCCCTCATCTGGCAGCGTGATGAAGCCAGTCCTTTGCTTCCTTTTCTGTTCTTTCAAGTACCTGCAAATAAAATGTTTCCTTTGGGGAGAATGGGAGGTTTTATTCACCGCAGCAAAGGTTTGCAGTGGTAAAAAAAAAAAAAAAATTTTGGCTTGTTTCAAATAACATTAATTTTCAATGTTTTTATTCTACTGCCAGACTAAATCAGACATTTGCATTACCCTGTGTAAGTCCTGCTCTGGCTGACAGCCTCCATTACAAGAGACAAATTAAATCCTTTTCCCTGGTCCATCACAACTGGAATGGAGGTTTGCTACAGGGTTGTCACACTACCCATGTGTTGCAAAGTGCCACCATTCTTCACATGTGTATTTCTTCTGTGTCTTGGCATAACTTTTGGTGTCATTAGGGGGGGTAGCAGTGCTTCTGGTGGCTCAGGAGAGCTTTGGGGCTATAGCAAAGAGCATGTTTCTTATAGCAGTGGCCATTGGCAGTATCTTTTGTTCTTCGTGAGCCCAGAGGAGAGGAGAAGGGATAAAGAAAAGTTGTTAGTCATAACTGCTGTGGAGATAACATCCTTTGATGCTGTTGAAGGGTCCCAAGGGCCTGGCCGTGGGACATGGTGGCTGCTGTGTCAGACGGAAGAGGAGTGGAGGCAGGTCACAGAGAGCTTCAGAGAGAGGACTTCCCTTAGAGAAAGGCAGCTCTACAAACTCTTGAGTGAAGACTTCCTGCCGGAGATCTGCAACATGATTGCACAGAAGGTGAGGAGACATGACATCCTGTTTACCTCTCTATGACAGCTTCCAAGAGCATGGATGTTTGCCGACTGAAGGAGAGCCAAATCCAACCAGCCTGTCACCCTGTCCTGCTGCCCCCTGTTCCAGCCTGCAAGTGTCGTTGATGTGGGGGCTGTTGAGCTTGTGTACGGAGAGAAAGACTCTCCCCCGTGGAATGGCAGGTCTAGAGTAGATAATTAAGGATCTGTTTTGTGATTGCACAGCAGCATAGATAGGATGGCTGAAGGGGTTACTGTCTTCAGCCATCTTCTGTGTCCCTTTTCTGCTAGCAGGAATCTCTGTCTGCTTTTGAACTGCTGTGATTTACAGCTTAGCTTTTCTGTGCAATCTGCCTCTGATTTCACTTTTACTGCTGTTTCTCAGCTGGCTCTGCTGAAGGGACAGTGGCTGCTTTAGCTGTCCTAGCTAAGTCCGCTTGAGCTGTTATGTCAGAGCCCCAAAACTCCCAAGGGTATTGTCCGTCAACTGAATGTTTTCAGGTGAGACAGATTTGGAATGGGATCCTTCAGGTAGATGGCTCTGTAAAAGGGGCTCTGCAGTCAGTGCGATGTTCTTGGATTGAGTTCAGTTTGCTTGTTTGCTACCCTTGTAAAGCTAATAGGGATTTCATGGTCACTTCTAGCCTCCAGAGTTTCTCCTGCTAGTGTCACTGATGTGCCCTAATTTCCTCCACTCTCTTTTTCCTTCCCTCAATTCTCAACCCTGTTTCAGGAGAAGCGTCTACAGCGGACAGAGTTTTCTCCCAGGTGGCTGTCTGAACATCAACCCATCAAACCAATCAAGCAGGAGGTGAGGGGGGGTGCAAGGGGGAGGACGACGGAGGGAGGCAAGAGCAGATGCCTCCTGGGGGAAAAAATAAACCACAGCATCGCTATTCAGTGGGAAGGAGTCATTTGAAAGTGCTTGTGCTGAAAAGAGAGATGGGTGGTAATGCCCGTCAAAGGCAGGCTGGCGCTCGGGATTTCTATGGCCAGCAGGGAGGTGCTGCCCTCTGGATCGCAGAGGTAACAGGCCTCGCCGCAGAGCCCGGCGCAGCTGCATATGGAAATCTGCGCTCAGGCTGGGGAATTCCACTTCAATGAAAGTGCTGGCATATTTGAGGCAGTTCAAAGAAAAGTTGAAGAAGGATGAGAGGACTAGGAGAACCGGCTTACAAAGGGAAATGACAGAAATTCAGCCAAGGGGAAAACGTGAGGCTGTAAACACTTGAGGGTGTAGATAGTGCAGAGGGAGAGAAGAATGACTGATGCAGTACAGAGCTGAGCTAGGAGGGGGTCAGCTGGAAATGGAAGTCACAATTTAGGCTGCTTGAAGAAATGCTTGTCAAACTGCAGCCTTGTCAGCTGAAACGGCTCTTTCCGTGCCTCTTCACCCTCATCTCCTCTCTATCCTCTCAGTGTAACAGCACCGCCGCTTGCGGGTCTGTGCAGTGAACCAGACCCAGGAAAATGGCTGGAGTTAAATATAACCTTTTTCTCTGGTTGGGGTTATCTTTAACGTAGAACAGCTTTCCAATCCAGTTCACCATGCAGCCCCCCAGCAGTCACGTTGGCACAGCCAGGGGCATGGTGTGGTGGAGATGGGGGGGAGTCTTTGAACTGGCAACTGCTATCCAAAGCAATCGATCAGGCAACGTGGGATTAGCTTTGGAGGAAAAAAAGGCATGATTCTACCAGGCAGCGGCATAATCTCTCGCTGTAGATGTTATGAAAACGCAGTTACCTGGTATTTTGTCAAACCCTGGGAAATTAAACGCAGGGAGCATTCTATGTGAGCCAGGGTCAGGGGTTCCTGCAAAACAAAGGAGAAAGTGTGGTTCCCCACAATAAACTTAGAATAGATCAATGAAAGGAAGGAAGAACATCTCGTCATGCTGCAGATAAAAGCCTGGGGAGAGGGAAATAAGACCCCAGCAATGGTCAGTTTGGGGTCAGAACTGCTCTCTGCAGAGCCCACTGTGCAGGAAGCGCAGGGACACGTTTGTTCGCAGGCAGCAGAAATCCCAGAGGACGAGGGGAGTGGGAAACACATGGAGCCTGAATGATGCTAATCAGTACCGCAGGTGCTGCAGGTCTGGGGCGGCAGAGGGCTGTTAATTGCTGCCTGTGGGCCAGTGAAACATTTCCAGCGAGCGGGGGGGCCCTCCTGGCACCCGCTGCGCTGAGGGATGGGCAGCCAGCAGGACGTGGCAGCCATCCCTGTCACAGGGGAGCCAGGGAAGGTGCCAGCAAGTCTGATGGCTTGTTTGCTGAGCAAGAGGTGGGCAGCAGGCAAGTCTGCGGGAGAGATCCTCAGCCTGAGGCAGGGCTGACCCCTTCCTCTTAGCTCCGCGAGCTGGATGCCGCTTTGGTCTGAGATACAACCGCTCCGTAGGCTCCTAATCCTGTGGGGGATTTCTCAACAGGTGGTTCAGATTAGCTCCTCATTAAAGAGCCGCCTGAGCAGCACCCTCATTAAGACAGCGCCGCGGAAACCGGAGCAGGGCAGGTCTGGAGGGCGAGGGGCCGGGGCCGGGGCCGGTGCCTGCCGCCCGGTGCCGGGGGGCAAAGCGGAAGGCGGAAGTTCGGCCCGTTCGGGGCGCGGGGGAGGCGGCGGTGCTGTGTCCTGGAGCGCCCCCTGGCGGAGGGAGGCAGGCGGTGGCGCCGCGGTGGCAGAATAGGGCTGGGTGTTCTCCAAGTGGGGAGGGAGCTGGAGAAATGTCCCTTTGCCACCTCTTCGTTCAGGAAGGAAGTTTAACTTGTGTTGGCTTCTTGGTTTTATCGTTCTAATAGGCGTCTCCTTCCGTCACATCTAATAGGCGTTTACTTGTTTGTGTTTGCTTACTTTTTTAACCCAGAGATGAGCACCCCCATCCCCAATGGGCTTAAGTGGGACACCAGGCAGTAGGTCCTTCTGAAACTTTGTCTGTTTCTGTGTCTGAAGTGTCTTGAAGAGCCCGTGCCAGCATCGCTGCTGCCCTGCAAGCGTTGCAGGGACCAAGTGCAGTTGTCACAGGCATTTGCTGCAGCCCTCGGTGCTCGCTATGCTGTACTTGTGGCTTCTGCTTTTGTCTTTTTTTCTCTTCCTAGATCTGCTAGGATGACACCTCCTCCTTTGCTTCAGATTGTGCCGTTGCTTTGTTGATGCCATATTTGTGGTGGGTTGATGTGGAACGTGGTGTAGATTCTGTGTCATGCTATTACAATATACAGTGCTGAATGCACCCTGCGGGCTTGGAGAGGCCCTGGTGTGAGCACTGTTGCTTGGATGTTGTGTCCAGTTTTCCATGTGACATGAATGGTGGAAGCTGTATGAATCCAGAGACACGGAAGGTCTGACCTGTGCGCCAACAGTTGAAGAAAACAGTGTGGCATGCCAAGCTGGCTTAGATCTACTGGGTGGAGAATCTACAGGCTGATGGTCACATCCTCAATAAAATATCAGGGTGTACCAACTTCTGGTGGCTGGTTCCTGCTCACCTCTTTCTCTTGCTATTTGCTGCAGAACCTGATGTTTTTTGGTTCCTATTGCAGTTTAAAGATTGATCAAGAAAGTTAGAAAGTTAAGGGGAAACTAGTTGATGGTGATCAGGATCAGGCCTAAAAGGAAGATGTTTGCAGTGCATAAGTAGAAAATAGGATGGCAGAGTGGCTGAGAAAAGGAGATGAGAAGACTCAGAAGTGGAAATGTAGAACCCGGTTCTGTAGGTTCTTGACCTCTTGTACTTTGCATAGCAGTTTCAGTCCTGGGCATCCTGGTGTTTGGATGTTGATCAGTGGGAGGAAAGGTCTGAGAGAGACAAGTGGAATGATTAAGGAGCTGGAAGGATTGCTTTGTAAAGGAACATTTAACCTAATTACAGAAACATGGGAGTTTTGTGTAAGTATCTGAGGAAGCCCGAAAAGGCTGGAGTGTGGCTGAAGAAGAGGGCAGTTTATGCTTGCCCAGAAGAGTTGTAACTAGGAATAATTAGATGGAATGAGGGGATGAGAAATTAACCTTAGACCAAATGTGAGAAGAACCTGGCTAACCTAAAGGTGCATGGACTCCCAGAATATTTTCCCTAGGAGGGCAGTAGAAGAGTGAAGTCCTAATATTTGGCAAAGATCTAAAAAGGAAAAGAACATGAGCAGAGTTCCTGTGTGGTGAGATCATCCTGCGGGGTTTGCCTAAGAGGGATCAGCACAGAAAAAGGTGGTTTTGCTGCCCTGTCTGTCCCTAGATGCAGGATATGGTCCCAATGTTGTCAAGAGTCCCATCACCCTCTCTTAGACACTTCTCCGTGGCTGGTGGTTGAAGCATAATTCTCTTAATGTATTGTTGCTGCTGGAGACAGGGAGTTAATACACGATGCTCCTCCACGCAGAGTAGTGCTGTGCAGGGGAAGGGGAGACAGAGGGGGAATGAATGTACAGTGAAGCCAGACAACATTTCTGGGTGTTTATCAAAACACCCCAAAGGTTGCACTTCTCAGCAATCAAACAAGGATGAAATAGTAATTGTGGTGCCTTTTTTTTTTTCCCCTGGGTATGAATAATGAGCTTGGAGAAGTTGGTGGTCTGAGCAGCAGCCAAGGGACCCCAGCTGATTGCTAGTCCTCAGGAAGTGCCTTCTGCCTAAGTGGTAGTTGCTGGTTATTCCCTGAAAATGAAGGTGGAGAAAATTGCATGCACGTTGTTCTTTTCAGGTTAATATTCCCTGCTGGTAAGGCCCACATATCTTGGTCTTGCAGAAGTCAAAGAGGTGGGAGTGGCTGGTGGATGACTGATTCATTTGTCTTAAAATTAAATTAATGAAGGTAATTCCACACTGCCATATACATACTTCACACTTTATTGGAGAAATACGAGCAAGCCATCCCTGGTCTGGGAAGCCTGTACTCTAAGTGGGATCAAACACAGCCTTGCAGCCTGCTGACACTGGGGAGGTGAGGAAGTGGGGCAATAAAGAGCCAGGTGTCCTAGAATGAGAAAACTGGTTGGGGGACCCAGCAGGAAAACTGTGCAAACAAACAAGCCAGAGCTAGTTCAGGGAAGATTTGCACACAGAAATATGGTGGGCCTTCTTTTGAACAGGAAAGGAGAACACTCCGAACAATACCTTGATGCAAGGCTCTACTGGTCTCTCTTCCTATCCTAAGTACTCCGTGGTTTATAGCAGAGCCAGGTTCGTCAGCACAGTCCTTTCTGCTCATGCTTGGAACTCAGGGCTCTGCTAGATGGAAGAGGCAGAGGTGTTGCGTGGGGGTGTCAACAGCCCGAATCCTTTGCCCAGAAGGGAAATACATGCAGTGCATCCCTGGCAGAGTAGCAGCTCGTCTAACCCATCGCTTCTCCTTCCTTTGTCTCTGTATTAGGATTTCATTGCTTCACAGATAACTTCCCTTTCCATGTTGCTTTTCATCCAAGAATTTGTATGTTCAAATCCTTTTTTTTTTTTTTTTCCCCCTTTTTCTACCCCTAGCCATTCACTGTAGGTATGCTTTGATACTTGCTCAAAGTAAACCTGCCTCTGCTCAGACTTCAGTAAGCCAATGCATTACAGTTTTTGGTGCACTGTTTTTTCACAGGTAAACCCAAATGTGCTGAGTTCAATGGAGAAGCAGAGGCGCAGAGAGGAAGAGGAAGAGCGCCAAATCCTGATAGCAGTGCAGAAGAGGGAGCAGGAACAGCTGCTAAAGGAGGAGAGGAAGAGAGAAATGGAGGAGAAAGTCAAAGCAGTGGAAGGTACATGCGGCCAGTGCGAAGCAGGGGTGGAAGCTTTCTAAGCCATGACTGAGATCTTGAGTTAAGATCTGCCATGTGCATTCCTCCCTTACCAGACCTGCTGATGGGAATATCTTTTCTTGTGCTTACCTTGGATAAATTGGTCTCCCTGTAGCTTCTTTTCCTTTGTCTATGTCCCTCAGTGTTGGTGGCTGTTCTCTAGAGTACTCTTCAACTGTGTCATCTTCTTCAAATCATGCTTATTTTCTCCCTTGCCCCAGCTATACTTTTTTCCCTGCTATTCATGTTGTTCCTCAGTTCTCTTTTGTCTCCCACTTGCCTTCTCGTGGATTTTCCTGCGTGCCGGATTAGCTGGCTTTGCTGTTGCTGAACAGCATTTGGTCTTTTTGGCCCAATGCCAGATGAAGGAAGGATTCCCTTTGAGGAGAATGGGACGACATGGGAGGAGCAAGAATAGTATTTTTATATTGCTACTGGACTTATCAATTTGAGAACTAAAGATGAAGGGACCAGGTGAAACAGAGCACTAGAGGTGGCAACTTCAGTTGTTGGTCTTATTTTTTCGTGGTTTTGTATGAAATGCTGATTTAAGCTGTTCTGCAAGAAACAGCTGTGTTATGTTTAATACATCAGATTGAGGCACAGACAGAAGGTGTTCAGCCAGTACGTGTAGGCACTGGTGTCTAAGAGCAGGCTTATTTCTGACCATCTTCTCTCTCTCAGCCTCCCTTACAGAGATTCATATATCTGCTGCTTTTGCTGCAGTGGCTGGCTGGGCTATTGCAGTTCCAGGGAAAGGCTGAACATCTTCAGAAAACCGTGGTGGTAATGTGTGGCGGTATCAGTATTGTGAATCCTTAAATGGATAGAACATCAGAAAAGAAAAAAATACTAAGTTCATGCGAAAGTTGTAAACTTTCCAAGATGAAACAGTCCGCCACCAGATGTTTGGTAGCAGACCAGATGTTATCTAAGAATAGTTTCTTTTACCTACTTACCTTTCTAGCCATTAGAAAATCCAATTACTTGCTTGGCCTTTATATATTCCTGGTTGCCAGTCCTACCTAATCCGGTGCTTTAAACTGAGAATCATCCAGCTTCCATATCTGCTACAGATACCTATTTCACCTTGGCAAATTGCATATTCTCTGCGCTTTAATACTCTGGCTGTATAGACAAAATTAATCTTGCAGTTCTGGAAGAGCTGCAAAGCTAAATGTACCTGTAAGAAGGTCTTGTTTTGGTGTAAGCTGTGTTCTTTTTTGGGTAAATGCAATCACTACATCATCTGATGTAAAGGCACCAGAGCCACTCAAAGAAACTGGGCATGGGACTGGGCAGTAAACGGTTTTATTTAGCTTATTTAGCATACATTCATGCTTTTCTTGGAAGAGATGCTTTAATTTTAGTTTGTGCAGTTTCTTTCAGTTTAATTTAAAATTGTTGCTAGTCAGTTTAGGCTAAGTCAGGAGAAATCTCCTTTTAAGCTGGTGCAAAAGTTGTTTGGAAAAGTTATTTAAACGTCTGACTTGTTCATTTTTCATCCCTAGAAATGGCAGCTATCCAGGTAAAATTTTGGCTTCTTAACCACCTTTTCTTATTGCCAAGCACACCCTCCATTAGCATTTACTTTCATGACAGTTCTTATGATGGACAGAAAGTGGTTTAAAAATGAAGTAATTTGTTTTACTTGGTTCAGACTTGTTAAAACTGGACATCTATCGACAGAGATTTTAGGTAACAAAGATTTTTTTTGTATTTTGCAGTCCATTTGGGCTTTAACATTGATTTTGTAAGGTCTTCTATAGAGGGGTAATATGAAACACAGGATGAAATATCTGCTTTCTGATAAATTTCATCAGCACTTCACCTGACTCTCGGTTTTGGACTGTATGCCTGTTTTTAGATCACGTTCCTGTTTCCAGTCTGGGATTTCACTGCCCCACACTCCAGTGCACGCCCCAGGACTCCTGCTGGGCCCATCTGTACTTTCCTGAATTTATGAGTTAAATTTGCTTTCTAGATTTCTGCCACAACAGCAGGTTAGAGTTTCCCAGTTCTCTTCCCGGATGCTGTGCCAACATTCTCTCTTGCACATACAACTATCTAGCTGTTTGAGGTACTTTTTAGGGCATTGGTTAGATTTTGAAAGCTGCTGGGTAGGACTCAACCCAGGCTGACAGCATGACAACGAGCTCTGCCAGTGGTCATTTACATACTATATTAATCACTTGCTGTAGTAGAGGGACCTGCCATTAATCCCAACTGAGCTCCAGTCTGGTACCACAGTAGCAATCCCTGATTCCTGTCTGGTTACTGGGTCAAATCCTTGACAGGCCTTGGTAGATTTCTAAAATCTACATTGTCTTGCCTCTCGACTGCCATAGGATTTTCCTTTTTCTACCCAAATCATCACCCCATGTTTTTCTCAGCTTTCTCACTTCCATTACAATGTCATTTAAGGGATGCTATTTTACCAAAGAAGCATGAAGTACTGAACTGTGCTTGGACAGGCTCAGATAATATCTGTTGACTGCAATTTGATGTTGGACTACTCATCATTAAATGTTACAATAGATGCTGTTAGATTCTGTAGGACATCTTGGATGCAAGTCCTGTCCTCCCAGCTTTAGTGCTACCCAGAGTCTTTGAGCGGGAAGTTGGGACTTTCTTTTACCAGTTTTTGACATATCTGGCCATGGATCTCCCTGGAAATACTCACCTTGTAGCTATTACAAGCTTTCTTGTGCCCTCAACCCCCATCCCAAGTTTGTTTTTGACTGACAGAGTAAGACAGTAAATTAATACGCTTCCACCAAAGCTGGTGTTTCTTGAACCTTTGGCATTTTCCAAAGATGGAGCCTCTGCGAGAGGTTATTAGCCAAGTATCCCCCATCTTTCTTTCACTGTGGGTGTTCCCTGATGTGGCCTATGTTCTGGGCTCTTATTCCTATGACATGTCTCCTTGAACATTACTTTGGCAGAATTCTGTTCCTACAGAAAGTTCATACAACCGCAGGTGTTTAACAAGTCAAATGAATTCAGATTTCCTATAAGAAAGCAGCAAATTAAGTTCATAAGAGCCCATAAACTTTCTGTTATGAAGCAATCTGTTAGCCAGCTGTCTGGTTGCAAACCACAGGTTATACCACCAGCGCTGCTTCTTCCTGTCTCTTGCCTCTTAAACCAAAGCTGTCCCAGTGGCCTTCCTGTGTGGCAGCTTGCTCGCTCCGGCTGCTGGCCGTGAAGTCGTACCTGAGCAATCTTCCTAAAGCTAGCTCTGGTGGTGGAGGGTATTAATGACCCCAGTGACTCATTGCCACCCAGCTGGTAGAACTTCATCCTCATCACTGTTCTTAATCCACTTCAATGCAGAACCAGCTGCCTTGAGTTCACCTGGCTGAGGTGAAGCATCTGAGGGATGGTAACTTAACAAGCCAGCTCTTTCCATAGTGCAGATCTATGCCTAGGTGTGTGTTTTTGTGCCACACATGGTCAGAAATTTGTCTGGAAGTTGCCTAGGGGACCATCTGTGTCACAGTAATGCTTCAAAATCGGTGATTGTAAAGTCAAGAGAAAATGAAGAGGCAGGTTAACGGTGTGCTGTATTTTCATGTCCTCTGCTCCTGTGCTGTTGCTTTTGCTGAAAGAGCAAGAATGTTTCATTGGAGTTCATGAGACCTGCAGAAGCTGCCTTTGTTTTCCCTGGAAGATGCTGAATGGTTTTTCACCTCTCCTTCCTCCCCACTGCAGAACGGGCCAGGAGGAGGAAGCTTCGTGAAGAGCGGGCCTGGCTGCTGGCGCAGGGGAAGGAGCTCCCCCTGGAGCTTTCCCACTTGGATCCCAGTTCCCCTGTCAGGGAAGAGCGAAGGACCAAGGATCTGTGAGTATGCAGCTGGGCACACAGCACGTGAGTGCATTCAAATAGTGAGTACAGGAAGGAGAGGAGTGTGATCATTCACAGGAATGAGGAGGGAGAAGTGAGGCTGGAGAACGGTGAGGAGTGAGCTGAGAAACATCTGGATTTGGTCCACAGAGAATTGTTTGTGATAAGGCCTATTTGTCAGCATTATGGCGCTGTGCATGTGGTAGAAGGGAAGATCAAGTACGAAAGCGTGTCTTATGTGTCCTCAGGCTGCATATTCACTGTTGCACTTCCCATTACAGCTTTGAACTGGATGATGAGTTCACAGCGATGTACAAAGGTTAGTCCTGCCCCAGCTTTCCCTTTTGCACAACTTGCTCAAAGTGAAATACTGCCCTGGGCGTGTGTGCGCAACCGTTCACCTTTCTTTTGCTATTGTCAGTTCTAGATGTGGTAAAGGCTCACAAGGACTCTTGGCCTTTTTTGGAGCCCGTTGATGAATCGTATGCTCCCAACTACTACCAGATCATTAAGGTATGGAAAGTGGTCCAGCCATCTTGACTGATGCACTTTGTTGACTGGGATACAGTTGTTGTGAAGTTTTGTGGGCAGTGTTACCCTCACGGTCAAACCACATGACTCCAGCAGTCCCTTCTAGCCTTACAAATCAAGGAGACCTAAGATGAGAGGTTGCCTCTCAGGAGAGCAGCCTCTGCTCCCCGTCTCTTCTCTGTGAGGAACCTAGATATGCAACTTTGTAAGCCCCACTATGCTTGCTGTAACTGAAGGGATATTTTGTTGCATTTCAGGCCCCCATGGACATCTCTAGCATGGAGAAGAAGTTGAATGGAGGTCAGTACTGCACCAAGGAAGAATTTGTGGGCGATATGAAGACCATGTTCAGGAACTGTCTTAAGTACAATGGTGAAGGCAGTGGTAAGAGCAGTAAGATGCTAAGTTCGTCTGTTTGCAGTGTTCAGTCAAAGTCAGGCTCAGGCAGATCAAGTGATCTTTTCCTAGTCACTGATACTTGATTTGTGCTTATTCTCTTTCAGGGTATTTTTAGGGGGCCAGACAAAAGAGTAGGAGCTCCTGAGTAGTAAGGCCTGTGGTTTTAGTGAGGCTTTTAGCACGTTTTAGTCATGATGAATTGGGGCATGACATACTAAGGGGCTCCCATGTTGGTAGATGGTGAAGGCAGAACATACAAAGAAAATAAAGTCTGTTTCTTTCTGAGCTCATTCCTTCATGTGCTTGTGCATGTCTGTGTGCACAACTCGGAACTTCTCACAGAGACTTTGAAAAGCTTTGGAATCTAGTTAGCTCCCAGTGTTTTTGAGTACCACAGAAAAGTGAGGAATGAACCAGGCTGGTAGTGTTTTGGATAGAAAAAAAGTAGTTTTAGTTTATAGTTAGAGCTACCTGGCTTGTCGCTGTGGGCCACAAGTCAAAGCATCCGTGCACTGCCACTGGGAGAGCTCTGTTTCCCAAGGAACTTCAGTTAGCTTAGTGCAAACAACTGGAATGTCATTTGCTTCACACCCTAGTCATTAACACTCTCATGTCTTTTCCTTCCTATCCACACCAATGAAAAATAGGAGCCCCTCTGAGCAGAGTTGTCCTGTGGAAATGATGCAATGGGGACACAGGTGTTGGCAATAGCTTTTGTATCAGGGTTAGCAAGGGCTTTAGAAACTGTACGTGGGTAAATATGTTTGCTGATTTTTCCTCTGTCTTGTAGCATACAGCAGAGATATGAGTGAGTGTAAGAAAAGCTTCTGAATGTAATCAAATAGCATTGCTGAAAGTTCACATTTCTTCTCTCAGCATTCTGCTGGCTAACTGTGGAGGTCAAGCATCTCTGTGAGCAGAGGTGGTGCTTCTCGTAATCTAATTCGTGGCACTGTGCTGGACACTGAGTTATTGCTGACTCTGCAGGCCGTGCTGCTAATGATACTTTGTCATGTCTATGTGCCTGTCCTCTGGTGGGGTTACTGAACAAATATGATGCTGTGTTGCTTTTTCAGTTTAAGAACATAGACCATAGCCGACTGGTTAGAAACAATAGTCCTCAGATTTTGTGGAGGGGAGATGATTTATCTGATGGGGAAAGTCTGATGTTTCTTAATTGTTTCTCTCTATAAGGCTCTGTCCCTGATGATGTTGGGTTTTTTCAACTGCAGAATATACCAAGATGGCTTACAACTTAGAAAGGTGTTTCCACCGAGCAATGATGAAGCACTTCCCTGGGGAAGATGGAGACACAGATGAGGAGTTTTGGATCAGAGAAGATGGGAGACGAGAGAAGAGGAGCCGTCGAACTGGCCGCTCCAGCACAGGCAGTGTTTGGACTCGGTCACGAGACCCAGATGGACCAGGCAAGAGGCAGCAACGCCTGGAAAATGGAGGAAAACCTCCACCGTATCGAGCTACTTCCAGTGCTCCTGCTTCCTCCTCTTCCTCTTCCTCCTCCTTCTCCTCATCCTCTGCAGAAGATCCAAGTGGCAACGCAATGCAGCCTCCTCGAGAAGTGGGCCCTTCCAACGGGCGAGGTTTCCCTCGCTCTCTGCAGTACAGCAGCATGCCCAGCTCTGTGCCGCATCCCGGCCAGATGGTAAGGAGCAGTTTCTGCTCTTCTTCACCCATCAGGCCTGTGGAGGGAGGGAGGTAAAGGAGAATGAAGCGCTCTACTGTGAAATCCCTACTGTGTGGCAAGAACCTTTTCCCAGAGATTAAGGGTCAGGCCTACGATTTCTACAACTGAAACTTTTCAGCCCTTAGATTTAAACTGATACAATTTCAGTCTTTGTCACACTAGCTGGGAACAGTCTCCTAACATTTCCCATGACCGACGTGTCCCTGTGTGGATTTGTGCCAGCCATGGCTCCCCCAGTTCTTTATCCTCCTTGGAGAGTTACCCCATTGTGCATGGAAAGCAGTCACATTTCTTCTCCTAACCTCCAGTTTATGATGCTGAACAAGCTGGTTGTCTTTTCTCTTGTTTACAGACGCCTGGTAACTTTGTGCCATCTGTGTACTACTGCATTTCGTGCCTTGAGTATTTATAAAAGAAGTAAATGAAATCAAACACAAGGCCACTCTGAAATGCAGCAGTGACCTCCCTTTAGCCCAGCATTTTTTCTCTGAATGCCACCTGTTCTGCCACCCCTCTAGGCTGTTCCTCACCCATCCATCACTGCCTGTTCCATTTTAACCAGTGATGTCCTGTGGGGTGGTGTATCAGCTGCTCCTCTGAGACCCAGGCTATCCCTTATTCTTTGAGCCAGAGATCACACAAAGTTTTTGGAGCGATTCTTGTGATGCAGATAGTGGGAGACAGTAGTAGAGCTGGAGGCAATGAGTATTATGAAGGAAATCCAGCATATTCCCCTGTTGTCCTGCTCGCATGCTCTTGTGGTCTGCTCCTCTCCTTGGAGTGAATTACTGCCCCCTCTTCTTGCTTGCTCCAAGGAACTGGCTGGCAGGTGAGTGTATCATGACTTGAGGCATATCATGACCCCACGCGGCTGGGGTGTGAGAGAGTGGCTTTGGCACTTCATAGGAAAGAGACTACAGGTTTTTCATGAATCTCCAAAAAGCCTGTCTGCTCATCTGTGTGGTTCCTCCAGCCTTGGTTTCCCCTCACCTGCAGCAGCTCTTCTGCTCCTCTGAGCTTCACACATTGTTTTACTTCTCCCTTCTCCGCTCCTCAGAGACCAGCTGTGCCGGGAGCGTTTGTCCCCCTGCGTGGATCGGATCCCACGAAACTGTATGGCTCTCCACGAGTGCCTGAGCCCCATCCTGGAGACCCAATCCAGCAGCACCAGCACTTTGCTATGCAGGTAAGAAATGCTGCAGCCACGGGATCCAGCACCCCGTGACCCGCAGGTCTCCCCCGCTCCTTGTTGCAATGGCTCTCGCCGAGACCCACCCCGTCTCTCTCTCTGCCTCTTCCCAGCCGGCCGTGGGACTGAGTGAGCACCGTGGGCACAGGCTGGCCACCCCGGAGAAGCAGGCCTGCACTGGACTGACCCACGTTGCCAGCCTCGGCCCCCGTCCGGGTGCCCTGCAGCTGGGGTGTGTGAGTGGCCCCCCACCCGACACTGCCTACCCGCCAGCCCAGTTCCAGCAGGGCTTCCTCCCCCCGAGGCACAGTGGGCCCCCCGTGAGGCCGTCAGAGGGCTCGGAGGTCCCACCGGGCCACATGTACCGGCCCTACAAGTACCTGAACCGTGCGCACCCGGCCCTGTGGAACGGCAGCCATGGCCCCACTGGCCAGGGCACCATGGGGCCGGAGGAGAAGGCACACATGGGGCTGGGGCCCTCGCTCCAGCCCCGTGCCCTGGGTCATATGATGGACCCCCGGGCCATGAGGCCACCACTGCCTCCCAGCCAGTGGACTGAGCAATCAAATTTCCTACCTCACGGGATGCCTCCCTCAGGGTATATCAGACCGCCTGGGAAAGCCACCAGCCAGAGGATGCTGCAGCCACAGGCTGCTCTGTTTGGGGTACCACCTCAGGTTCAAAGAGGGTGCCAGGGCGGGGACTCCATGATGGACAGCCCGGAGATGATCGCCATGCAGCAGCTGTCCTCCCGGGTGTGCCCGCCGGGTGTGCCTTACCACCCTCGCCAGCCGCCCCTACCACACCTTCCTGGACCCTTTCCCCAGCTGGCTCATGCTGCCTCCGCCGCCAGCGTGCAGCCTCCAAAACCCATCATGGGGAATGGAAGCTCGCAGGATCTGACCAGTCAGACCATGGAGACAGAGAGCAACCAAGGTAACACTTTGAGCACCCCCCTGCCAATGTGGCAGCCTCTGCCTGTAGCATTGGACCTTCCCTAAGCGCATCTGTTACTTGCATCCCCCTGCCTGCCTCCCCTTTGCTTGCTGCCAGGCATCCGTCTCGCCTGCTGCACTGTGCTGCCTTTTCCCGTGCCATTTCCCACCAGTGTGTGCTTGCGAAGAGGGCAAGGGAGCACCCCCAGGCCAGCTTTGTTGCTTTTGGGCTCCAAACTCGTAGGGTCCCAAACTTAAATGTCTTGCAGATGCACAAGACTTGTGTCCGCAAATGTGGCTTTTTTGGATTTGTGCCACTAGAGGAGTGAAAAATGTGCCTTGACTTTCAGGCTTACTGGAGTCAATTTTAAACAGTGACTGAGACTCAGCAAGAAAAGCAGGTTGTTCTTCTAGCAAATAGTTAAATTCTTGATTAAATAGTTGTGGAGCACACGGGTTTTTTCGCATTATTTTTTAAATCCAGCTTGGAATATATTTTCTGCTCCAGCCATCGCTTAGTTTTTTTCTAAGATTGTTTTGTTTCACTGTAGCCTGCCAGGGGTCCCCTCTGTCCCAGCTATATCTGCAAGCTATCGGTTTGCCACTGGGTGCAAATGCAAAGCATTGTCTGTGATGCTTCTAGAGATCACTTGGAGTTAATATAAAAATTGGATCTGTGGAGAGTTAGGTAAGGAAAGAAGATATTATGTGAATAAATGGTTTAAATACACTCCTGTGAGTATATGCCAGTATGGCTTCTTTGAAATGCACGTGTGCCTCATGAGCTCAACGTCTCAAAATCTTCACACAACAGGACTGCCAGAAAGCCACTGAGCAGCTGTGTCAGTTCAGCTGGGATGGCAGCATGTCGTGTGTGCCATCACAACTTTATTTCTAGTTGAATTTCAGTCATTCTAGCGCGTGAACTAGAGATCGAAAACCCCCAGACCTTAAAAATAAAGTAAAACTAAAGTAGAGATCAAAGTCATCCAGAGATCAAAAAATAGTTTTTTTTTTCATTAGTTCTACCTGGTAAACTAGAGATCAAAACCCTTGCATCTTTTAGCGATCCCTCGTGTGCCTTGCACTAAGAGGAAGCCCTTTCCTTGTGTGGCATTGCTTAAAAGTCATTATCATTTAACTGTGCTGGCTATAGAAAGGAGACTGGTGGAGAACACTGAGGGATTGCAGGGCAGAGTAGTCGCATCTCCAAATCACAGGAGGTTAAAATATGGCTATGATCAGCTCTGCACTGTCTCAGTGTATGGTAGCAGTTCTGCCCAAGCTGTGGGCAAGTGGGGTTTGTGGACTAGAAGAGACAACAGAGCATGAAATCCAGCTGCTGTTACCCCAGCTTCTTAGCCTACGCTCATGTGGATCCTGCTGTGTTTCCCAACTCTGCCTCTCCATTAGGCAGCCTCTGCACCAGCTGCATCTCAGACCAAAACCATGTGTGTGATGTTACTCTGGTTATCAGTGGCTTGCAAACTACAGTGAGCCTGCATCTTAAGGGTGCAGTCCACCTGTGCCATCTTTCCAAGAGAGGTGCAACCTCATAAGGCATTTTAAAAGAGCTCTTTTCAAATAAAGCTACAAAAGATCATCAAACTTTACAAAAATACATTTCAGAATTGCTAAAGATCTCTGAAAGAAAGGTGGTGTGATGGGTGTGAAGGGAGGCTGCAGCCCCACAGAAGAGCAGTTGTCATTGTGCCATGCTCTGACAGTCCCATAGAGAGGTTTGAGTAGAGGATTGGACGTTGTAGGCTTTGGAGTACTTCTGGTGGAAAGACCTTCGTGACTTTAGAAAGTCACTCCTTTCTCTTCCATTTGCACAAAAGCAGGGTGCTTTCTCCATCCAGATGATAGGGATTGGTTGAATAGACCTGCCCAGCAACTTTGGGTCAGCAACAAAAGAGGATGTTGAGAGGCTACTTTGGTAGACCTGGTTAAGCTGGTAGGAACTGCTATTTGGCATGTGTGCTTTGGATGAGCATGAGTAGGTGTGTGTATGTGTTGGGTGGGGAGGGCTGATTTCTGAAATTCAACCAACACGCTACATTTTTTTTCCCCCCTCCCTTTCCAGTGGAGCCACCAGCAAACATGGACGAGAAGGCTCAGTGCATTGGCATTCCCGACGGAGCCTACTCCAAACTCCTACCTCATCCCAAGCCCCCGCTGCCCATGGAGTGCACCAGGCGCACCTTGCCCCCGGATGGGGAGGGGGACGGCTCCGCTGTGAAGTGTGACATGAAGGCAGGGCAGGCCAAAGGCACGTGGCCAGCGGAGAGCAGCTACGCCGGTGGCCCGGGCTGCGTGAGGGACCTGGTGCCCGCCTCTGAGAGAGAGGGTCCCCTGCCTGAGAATGGGGTGGCAAGTGAGGGGCTGGTGGCTGGTGGCAAGGGGAAGGGGATAGCCGCCAGCCAGCTGGAGAAGCCCCTCTGTGACGGGGAGAAGGCTTTGCCCGAAGAGACTGTGCCTTGCATGGGGCAGGGCACTGGCCTCCCCAGCATGGATGCTGGCTCCATGGGGGCTGCCCCCAACCAGTTCCACCCTCTGTACATGCCTGGTCTGGAATACCCGAATTCGGCCGGGCGGTACCATATCAACCCAGGCCTGCAGGGTTTCAGCCCCGTGATGGGGGGGAAACCACCTCCTGCCTCCCACCCCCAGCATTTTCCCCCACGGGGTTTCCAGCCGAGCAGTGCCCACCCTGGTGTCTTCCCCCGGTATCGGCCACCCCCCGGCATGCCCTACCCCTACCAGCCGCAGCCTCAACCTTCCTACCACCACTACCAGCGACCACCCTACTACGCCTGTCCACAGGGCTACTCAGACTGGCAGAGGCCTCTTCACCCCCAGGCCAGCCCCAGCGGGCACTCCACCGCCCACCCGCCCCTGGCCAGACCCCCCTTCCCAGACCGGGGGTCCGCCAGTGGCTTGCAGGGCTGTGAGGCACTGAGCGCTGCCCTGGCCTCTCCCAACCGCATGGACATAGCAAGTGCCAAAGAGGTTTCTCCGAGCGACGGGCAGGATTTGGAGCCTGAAGACGAGAAGTCCGAGGAATCCCAGGAAAGGCCAGAGAGTCCCAAAGAGTTCCTTGATTTGGACAACCACAACGCGGCCACCAAGAGGCAAAGCTCGGTGGCAGCAGGGGAGTTCCTCTATGGAGCCCCCCCGCCACACCTGGGTGCAGGGATGGGATTCAGCCCATCGTCTTTCCCTCCCCATGGGGTGATGCTACAGACTGGCTCTCCTTATGCATCCCGGCATCCTGTCGGTCACTTCCAGCCCAGGACGTATGGATCACCCATGAATGCTCACCTGTCTCATCATCCAGCCTCCAGCCAGGCCAATGGCCTCTCTCAGGAGGGACCCCTGTACCGCTGCCGGGAGGAGAATGTAGGTCACTTTCAGGCCTTGCTGATGGAGCAGAGAGGCAGTGGAGGTGGCATGGGGGGGCCACCCCAGGACTTGTATAGACCCTCGGGGTAAGATCGTGTTTTCTGCAAGAAGGCAAGGTGGGAGGGGGGGGTGATCCCTGGGTGACAAGAAGTATTGGGTAACCTTGAAAGGGCATGGCTTGAAGTCAGAGGAGATGGCAAATGCTGTTGAGAGACTAACAGGTGACTCTTGGACCCTTGGAGTGAAAGGTCTCTTAAGCTGGAGAAAGAGTCTTGTTGCAGTTCCTTAGAAACAAGTAGCAATTGCTGTCACGGAGACCTGTTAGCCTGTCTCATCCATCCCCACACCAGTGCTTTGTTTTATGTGACAGTGTTTTATTAATGTGTTGTGTTGCCATTTTCTTTGCAAGAATTTTACTGCATTTTTCTCATAGTGGGGCAGAGTAGCTTACTGAAGTGGAAGTTAGCCTGTTGTGAACTCCTGTACTTTAATGTTGCCCCCTTTTTGCCCTGCTCTTGCTTTGCCCTTCTTCTCTGTCTCAAACTTCCCTCACAGAAAATTACTTCTCACTGAGACTGTGCATATCACATTTTTATTCTCGAGTGGAAAATTTTGCTACTCCAAAAATTCCCTGTTCAGATTTTATAAATGTGCTTTGACTGTTACTGTATTGTCTTAGTCCTAGCGCGATAGTCCTTCTTCTGGCATTCAGGGAGCCTGGCTTACAACTAAGCCTTGGAGGCGTGGCATGGATTAAAGTGTTTTGGGGGAAGCCAGAAAGAAGAACACATGAGATACATGATTGCATGTGGATGTTGTATATAGGCATTGAATCAAGTAGATGGGATTTGCTCTTGGTGTTCACCTGCTAAAACTCTCTCCATTCAACCTGGCTCCAGAATGCAAATACATCAGGCTCAAGTTCCCTTCCTGAAGATGCCTGCAGCAGCCATGTCCCGGGAAGATCTGACGTCACAAAAACCACCAGTGTTGCCTCTGGATCAAGTAAGGGCTGCTAGAGAGAGCAGAGTTGAAATGCTAGAGAGGGCAGAGTTGAAATTCTCTTCCTACTGGCTAAAGGCGTACAGTGTTTGAGGAGAGTGGGAAATACTGGAAGAAGCTGAGAAGTGAACAGCTCTGAAAAGGAGCTGGGGATGTCTCTGTAGCCTTAGCTGACTGTAAAACATAACTTGGGTGGACCAAAGTGCTAGCTTTCAACTGGTTGCCTGCAATAGTGAGATTGTTCCTTTCTAAAGCTGTCGGTTAAAACCTCAACTCTTGCTTTTCTTCTTCCAGAGCTAGTCCAAGGAAGGAAGGACCTCACGAAGATGAAAGCCACACGTGATTTTGACAAGTGGGAGAAGGGGCAGGCCTTCCTCCCACCCTCCCCTCGCCCAAGCAGCGTGTAGCTTCCTGGGTCCGTGGAACATGGTGCCGCCACGTCTTTTGTGTTGGTAACCTGGAGCAGTGCTGGGCCCCAACCAGCTGAGCAGCTGGCTTGCCACCACAGGGCAAGCTTCACAAATTAGTGGCTTTCCATGACTGGAGACTGCGTCTTGTTCAGGGTTTGAGGGATTTTTTGGGTGAGGAGGGTAGGGGTGGGGGTGGAAATTTTCATTGACTGCTAAACTCAGGTATATTTTTCAGGGTGGAAGAGGATAATGGTGGAATTTTACTTGTAGTATTAATGTGTGTGTTTGGAGCTGGATCCAGTTTACAGAATTTAACTCGTTGCCTTTTTAAATAAATTTCTGTTGTTGGTGAATGTATTGTACATGGGGGGTGGGGGGGAAGCTAGTAGTGGGCTTAGCACTGGAGGGAACCTTAACTGTTTACAATCATATCACGCTGAAATCTTTCAGGATAAGGGTGAAGGTTTGAGGGGAGCAGGGAGAGGTGAGGCAACATGTGATGGATGATTTGCTGTCCTCCTTCCTGTCCTCTGTAACCAAGATGCAACCTGAGGGTTGGTTGACTGAATAGCAGGAATTGCTCAGGAGCAGAATGTGTCCTCCTCTTTCCCTTGCCTTCTTCCTCCTTCCCTCCTCACCCCCACCTCTGCCCCTCTGGATCCAGGGCCTGACTGTGCTTCCAGCTCCTGTCATCATGGGGGAACAAGGAACAAGGACAAGGAATTGAAACCAGGACAGGACACTCATGGCATTGTCACTTATGCTAGTACAGTACCCTTCTCCCTGCCTTTCCTATAGGAGAACCGTATGCTCTGGAAGACAGACAGTGGCATAACTGTGGTTATCTTCTTTCAGTGAAACCGGTGCAGCTGGGAGTGGAGCAGCAGCTGTCCAGTAGAACAAATTTTGTGCAAATCTGTACTGCCCTGCTGCCTGAGGAGAGGAGCTGAGTCTCCGCCTTTTTTTCTCTGTCCCTTGGCTACATTCACTTCTTAGTGGCAGCGAAGCTGAAAGTACCCTGGGGTTTCTGACCGCTGTTGATTGCCTGTGAAGGAGGAGCATAAGGCTGCTGTGGGGGAGTGGTTGGTTTGCTGCAGTGGGAGCCATTTGTTGGCCTATGGAGTTGGATTTGGTGTTAGCAAGTTGCAGGTGAATCGGAAAGCACTGATTTGAAATCAAACATTGAAGTGGCTTGGCTACCTTGTGCTGGCAAAGCTGTCTGAACAAATGGCAGGTAGCATCTGACTGAGCCATTACTCCTTCTGTCCTAAGCTTTTGGAAGCACGATAAGCCTGAAAGATGAAAAATATTCTTTCTTGAAACAGTTAGAACAAGGAAAGACTGCCACATTAGTGCCCTCTTCCCAATGAGTCTCACTGCTCTGTTGCTACAGTACTTCTGCCTCTGAGCTGTGTAGGGCCAAGGCATTTTCCTGGCCAAAGAGGAGTTAGACTTCTTCATGCTATTCTCACAAGCATGTTTATAAATGCAGTTATTCTTACTCACTGCTGCAGCTAGCCTGTGAAGTATAGCTGACATCTCCTTAGTCCAGTGAGTTGTCTGGGACAGCTGGCTCCTCCACAAAAGAAGACTTCAGTATAATGTGAATTACTTAAAATATTTATCTGTAGATGCAATTATGTTAGGAAAGGGAGATTTGTTGTTGTTGTTGTTGTTGGGCTGTGGTTTTGTTTGTTTTTTCATTTGTGTTTGTCTGTCAGGGAGCAGTTGTCACTGGTGGATTGCTGTAAACTGGAATGGATGATCCTGAAGGCTGTGCTTTGACTAAGCAGCAGGTAACTGCTCTCCCCAGCCAAGAACATTATTCTGTGTCTCATCCAAATTTGTCCCAGAGCTGAGGGTCTGCTGCTGGCTTGTCAGCTGGCAGTGGGTTTTCAGAGGTGCCCCAGCTGCTTGGAAATGCAGGTGTGGATCCTTCCCTAAACGGAGGTACTGAAGCAGTAGTAGGTATTTATGAAAAACTGTGCTAGTGTAGCTGTTCTTCAAGGCAATAAACCTGGGACAAACGAAAACACGGTTGCTTCTCCTTGTAAAGCAATCTTTAGTTCATTGTAGATATAAAAATAATTTGAAATAGCACATTTAAAAGTAGAGGAACTGTAAAATATAACTTGTAGCAAAGTATTTGAAATTCTGGAAATGTGAATGTGGATTCTGCAAACAACCCCTCCTGTACTTCAGACCGTGTCTTCTGTATCACAGACAGTTACCTGGGTATTTGAAGTGCCTTTCATTCAGCTCACTGTGAAGTTTGTGGAACGGGAGGTTTTTTAGAAGCTATAAAAAAACCCCAACCAAGCCAAAGCACTCTTGGCCTTCAGCTGAAACTGACACTGAAAACATGGTTCATGGCATCTGGATAAGTACCAAGCCCAGATCAAAACAAGGGGCGAATAAGAAAGGCAAGAACTGCTTGTAGTCTGCCTGGAGAGCGTAGTGGAGTGTTACCCAGAGGATCCTATATGGAGTGTGCGACGACGACGTTTTCCCATACCTGACAATGCAAATCTGGGAGAAGGGTTTGACTTGCAGTTGGTAGACAAAACACAGTAGTGAAGATGACTCCCTCTGGGAGGGTTTCTAGGTAAATGGCTTTTGATGTAGTCAGTAATTCTTATTAAAGTGACTAACAAGCTGCTGTTGTAAGGACATGTGGTTTATATTAGAAAAGTACAAATATAGCATAGGGGGAACTATGGCTGGGGTACAGGGATAGGGCTGTCCTGGGGACAGGGCACGCTAAAATAGAGAGCTGCTTGTGGAATCTTAGCTAAGAGTTTCCAGACTTTCGAATGCTTTGTTCATAAGTGTTTGGGTTTTGTTGGGTTTTGTTTGGTTTTGTTTGGTTTTTTTTTTTTTTTAATGATGACATCTAGGGATGCCCCCAAAATCAGAGCTCTGTCTTGCTAGGTACAATCTGAGAAAATCACAGAAAATTGGCACTCCTCAGAGGACACAGAACTGGGAGTGGATTGCTGGGGTGGAACACCAGTGGAAATGCACAGGGAAAAGCAGAAAATGTGAATTTTAAAGTTTATGGTTTCCCAACCCATGCTGCGCAGGGCTGTTTTGTAGTTACTGTGAAAGAGACAGCTTTAAGGAGCGATTTAGAAGAGAGTAAACCAGCAGCTCTTTATCTATGGAGTAGTACTTTTTGCCATGGTTTCGCATATGGTGCAGGAGATACATATCTGCATTTTAATATATCCTGAATTTTCAGTGCCATCCTTGTGTCACTATCTTAAATAATATTTTAAAACAATACAGAGGAATTCTGGACTCTGGTTGGAAGCCCTGTTTCTCATCCCTCAGCATGGTTGTAGTATAGTATATTACAAAGTTGGTCCTTCTTCAGCAAGCATCTTGGGCTAGTGGCTTTGCAAAGTTCCCTGTAGCTTTTACTTTTCCCATATGGAGGATGTGTTTTGCTGTAATTACTGATTTCATGTTAAATGAGACTATATAATATGTAGAACAAATATGATGTTGACCATGCTTAAGCATGCCAAAAATTTACAATATTCTCAGAAGAGCTTTGTATGCTACTCAGGCTTTTCAGCATCTTGCTCTCCCCACTGCCTCACCCTTTGCAAGTGGCGTGTGGTGTTCCCAAGATGTTCAATTGCCATTATAAATGCCATTGTATGAAATTCTCCTGGGACTCTGGAAGCTTCAGGCATCTTAAGCACTACAGACCCTAGCAATTCAACTTAAGTATTTTAAGACGGCCAGTCACTGAGACTTCACAGTGATTTTTTTAGCTGTGTCCATCAGAAGTTTGCAATCTATAAATTCCATGGTGTGACCCACCAAACCACTCAGTAGCAATCCAAGGCACCAGCCTGCAATGAGGAAGACAAAAGAGGAAAGTAAATTTGAAGCTTCAAGGCCCAACTGGTTTGATTTGTGACTTTCAAGAAATGGAAGAGCTTCTGATCCTTTGTCATCTGCAAAATGCCTTTCCCATGCAGGCTTTCAGAAACAAATCTCCTGTGTATATTTTTGTCAGCGTGGTTTCTCAGGGTCTTGGAGAGCTATCAGCTTCTTGATGTCTTACTGGAAAGCTAGTCTGTCTTTCATTCTGCTGACTGAGGCAGTTCTCCTGCAGCTTCTCACCCCAACACTTCTCCAGTTAAAATGGAGGCAGAATTAGGAAACAGCCTTCTTTTTTTCCCCTGCTGGTCTTTGTCAGTCTTCTGTGCAGCTCTGTGTTCAGCGAGGGCTGTCAGTTTCCTCTTGATGGCTTCGTTCTGCTTTCCTTTTCCAATGAGATGGTGTTGCCATGTGCATCGTGGAGTTTTGGAGAAGCTGCTGAACCGAGTGATGGGGAAGCACCATCCTGAGGGGTGGCGTGGAGAAGACAAGAAGGGGAATTGAAGATGGTGTGGTTGCTCCTGGTTCCCCTCGCTGCAGAGCAACCAGGCAACTGGGTCTGTGCTTAATGAGAGCAATGCCTTTACAAGTTTTTACTGCAGTGCATTGGTAGTAGAGGAGTTGCTCCTGCAGAATTCCTGTTTCGCTTGAAGTACAGTGCTGGTTAAGTAGTGTGTGTGCCGTGTCCTTTCTGTAATGCTGAGATTGAGATAGCAGGCTATGAAAGTAGCATTGCAGCTGCAGGCCATGTGATAAGCTTTAAGAGTATGTGCTTACTGCAACCGGGAAAGCACCTCGAACATTGACCTTCCAGCCTTTCCCCATCTGTACCTGTTTAACATACAGATGGAGGTAAAGCACATTCGGGCTTGGCAGGACCCCTGCTGCCCATGTGAAAGAAAATGCTTTTAACCAGCACACAGTGAACTACACATTCTGTTTCTCACTCTCTACTGCCCACCTCCCTCTCTGAAAAAGAGCTGGGGAGGGACCCATTTCCAGCTGTCTCTGAGCAGGAGCTCCTCGGATGACAAGAGCAAGGCATGGTCCACCCCTAGGCAAGGAAATTCAGGACGGGCTTTTATCTAGTAGAAACTAGATAGTAACATACAAGTGTACCTCCAAAGTGTAGGTGTAGTGAGCTGTGTGATGCCGTACCTGTTTTGGTTACTGTCCTGCCTCGCCTCACATGGAGTATTTGAGAGACCGTGGAGAATTTTGTTGTTTTAACACTCCAGACCTTGCATCGACTGAGGTTTTTTTTTTTTTCTTAGTCTGCAGCAGTGACCTAGATTTCTTTTGGCAAAGGTCTTCCTCTTTTTGAAACGTGGATGTCAAAGTGCATCCAGGAGAGACCAAGAGCTACAGCCACCAGTGGAAGCTTGTGCTTCAGCTTTTAGTCTGGAGAGTCCTCAGATCCCCTTGTGTGTTGTGCACCAGCATTTCCCCTGTCCTTGCTTCCTAGCTTTCAGGTCTCTCTCCCTCTGCTCACTCCGCTGCAGTCGGTTGCTGTCAAGTACGAAGATGAAGGCTCACTGCCCATGGGAGTAGAAGGGCAGAAGGTTGAACTTGCCAGCTGTCTCCTCTGCACATGTATACAGAAAGCAGGTGGGGAGTACACATTTACTCTTCTCATGAAATTAAAGTGTCCTCAGTGGCTCACTGGTATTCTCACACACCTCTGCATTTTGCCACCCTGGCACAGCGATATCTGTCCCTCTGTCAGCACAAGGGTTTTCTCCTGGCCCCTGTTCATGGTTCCTACATGTGATCCTGGCATGTCTACCTCTAAGGGGGCTTACCCCTTATATACTATGTACAACCGTGAAAGCTGTTGCCTCTCTTCCTTGATAGATCAATGAACACCACTGCTTGTTTTGTTTTCTGAGCAATAATAATGTGCAGCAGTGCGACTTTGACCTTCCCCCATTGTTTCAGGGAGCAGATGGCAAGGAAACACACTGGGGGACTTCACAGTTTCGGTGGGAAGCAAAGTGCTTTCTGTGGCCCTGCATTTTATCTACATCATGTTCCTGCCTTCCCAGGGACCATTGGGAAGCCAGGAGAGAGCTGGTTGCTGCTTCTGCGTTTGGGAAGGTAGAATATGAAGGGAGCAAGTTGGTGAAGTTGAGCATCATCCACAAAGCAGAGCACGTGGAAGAGGGGTGCCTGTTGCTGGTGCAGAGTGAGGGGTTGGTGCACTGCTGATTTAAAGCCTCTGGGGGTGGAGAGCAACCCCCTGCTGCTTCACTTGGCATTGATGGGGGAGGTAGCAGGAAAGCCTATGCCACTACATCCATTTTTCTGAAGTTGGGTGATGTTGGGATTTTTTTTATATTATTATAAGTTAGTAAAGCATGTGATCTGTCTGTTGGGGGCACAAGGAGAAAAACAGGGGCCTTGCTCTTCTTGGGTGAGGCTGTTCTTATGTTGCTGTGTTTTTTTCTTGTTGGCTGGAGGAGGGGGTTAGCAGCCATGGGAGTAAAAGCCTGGTCCTTGTCAACTTCTTGCAACTGTCCCAGGGCAATGGGAGGGTGAGCTGATGCTATGGCAGAGACCTCCCACACCAAGCTGTGAAAACAGCCCCTGCCTGCATCCTTCAATGGGAGGAAATCTGACCTAAGTGGGGCTCTGCACTAGGGTGTTTTGCTGGTTGCTGGGACATAATGCTTGAGGGCTGATCTTGGTCGTCTTCAGCTTGGTTAGAAACTGAGTTGGACAGCTGCCCATGCTGTTTAGGAAAGGTTGGGTTTGATAGCCTGAATTTCTCAGTGCAAGAAAGAGTTCATGCTGGAGCAACTTGCCCCAGTTCTTGTCTCCCCAGAGAGGGCTCAGGTGCTGCACTTCTCCATCACCTGTTGCCCAGGAGCCCTGGTTCTTGCCCCCACCTCCCTCTGTGTCATTTAGAGCACAGTGTCAGGGATCCTCTTCTGTCTCCTGCTGCTGCAAAGTTGTGTGAACTTTCCTGGTCAATACTGGAAAGGGGAATGCTATTTATTTTTGTATTGTGTATATTTTGTCTTGGTCTGCTGATTACCTTTGTTCCCCAAGAGCGACAGTTACCTCAATAGTTAGTTTAATACTGTGTGTTGGATAATTTTTTTAAAGAACTTTTTTAAAAGCTTGATCCTTGGAGGTCTGTAGATTTTATTTCCATATGAATTGGTTATTTTGTATAAAGTACATTCTTAAAATAGCAATCACCCTTGCTTGTATGTGTGTTTTCTTGTCTCCCGTATGGTCTCTCTCTTCCTTTCTAAGGGGAGAGTGGATAGGGGCAGGAGGGGAACACAGAGGGCTTTTTTTGGAGAGAAGGCTGCAGTCAGAGAGAGTTGTACCACCTGATATCCATTTAGAAGAGAGCCCCTGGAAAGCTAATTGGGATATTTTCCTCTTCCAAAAGACAGCTGTCTGCCTACAAACTGCCCAGTGGTGGAAATGAGATGGTGTCACTGCTTCCTCCCCCAAGTCCCTGATGGGCTGTGGGTTTTTCTGCAGCCCAGGTGTGCTGGAAAGCCTGCCTCCCTCCCCAAGACAGCATGTGGTCTTGGGGCCCAGGTAGTCTGTTCCTCCCCACTTACCCAAAAGTTCTCTGCTTTAAAAAGGGTGACTGCCCTTTACTTTAAAAGTAAAGTGATGCTGCTGTGAAGGAGGAACTGGCGTAACCGATGTGGTTCTACTTCTGTGCTGCTTTAACGCTAAGCAGCATAGGGTATGACAGCCCTCGGGGTCTGTTGGAGGAATGGAAAGCTTTTTGAGCTCATGTGTAGTGATCCGAATCCATATTGGACCCAAAAATGGTGCCTGCCATTTGCTCTTTATTAAATCCCACATGTGAGAGGGGCAGTGGTTGCAGCCCTCCTAGCAAAGAGGTGTGTAAAGACAGCATAGCTCTTCCCTCACAGGGGTTTTGGCATCAAAACCAGGAACTGGCCCTCCGTTTCACATGGAAAGGCACCCACTGTAGGTGCGTGGAGGCAACTTGGCCCTTGCTCAGTTGGTCCCTGAATAAATAACTTGCTCAGTTTTGCTAATGCAGCAGCTTTGCATCAGGACAAAATCAAGGTGATTTTTCCGTAAAAGTTGGTGCCAGCAAAAGGGGGCATGGGGGATGAACCGCAGAAGGCTGGGGGCACGAAGGCTACCAAGGACACGACTGCTCCCAGGTGCACGCTGCATGCCCCTTCCCTTTCCTCCCTGGCTCTAGCTGGTGAAAGGTCCCTCTGTCTCCGCCGGGGCTGGTAACAGATGCTCTTGCTCACATCTTCTGACAAAACAGCTTTGCAGCATAGGCTGCTCACACCATGGGCTCCATCTGCCCCTCCTGTGGTAACATCACTGGAGCCAGCGCTGCTCCTGAGCTCAGCATGCTGCCCTGGCTCTCTGCACCGAACTGCATCTGCAAAGAGATGCTTATGAAAAATTTGTAAGTGATGCAAGATTCCACGCTTGCTGACCAAACCAGCGGCCTCATCCTCTCCTCAAAGCTCTTCTTTCCCTCTGTGCACCATAGAGCAGCCGGTTCATCCCTTCAGGCCACCAGCATTTTACAAAGACGGATAGATGAGCTCCAATGAATGAGTTGTTTAAGAACTGACTAAATCTTCAGCGCATCCCTGCTCCTGGGGCCGTTCAGGGACTCGCTTCACTCTCCAAGGCTTGGTTTGAGAGTGACTTACCCTGCGAAGTACTTGCATATTTTATGCACAAAGAAGCTCGTAGGAAGCCTGTTGGTACCTTCCCAGCCCGGGGTGTTTGGAGGAGCCTGAGATGTGATCTGCTGCACCCTGACATGTCGACCACCTCAAAACCACCAGCCGGATGTCAAAGCTGCCTGGGCCAGGTGGGTGAAGCCAAGCATACCAGCAGGTGCTTCCCAGCATGGCCAAAGCTCTAGGCCCTGCAACGGCTGTTCAATGACGTTGGCTGCTCGAGCTGTGGTGAGGTAAGTTGTTCCCAGTGTCAGGCGAAGGGCTGCTCTTTGTCCTGTGTCCCTCTTCCCCCTCTCCACCCTGCGGGGGCAGCAGCTTAGGGTGACGAGTGTAAGCTGTCCAGGTTAGGAAGAGGGGGAATTTGGTTGCCTCACCAGTACCAGGAGGCATTTGGGTCAGAGGGGATTGGCAGGGGTGGGGGGGAGGAGGGGGGAGAATTCTAATCCTGAGGCTAAGCTGGCACTGAGCGGAGCCAGCGCTAGTTGGAATGAGTCCCAGGGAAGGGGCAGAAAGTCCCTGCTTTCAGAGCTGTCTTGCAGCCCAGGTGAAGACAAAGCTTGTCTGTGCTGTAGCAAATGCCACATCCCGGCCTTGACAAGATGCTTTCATGAGCGTAACAGGCATTATAAAGCTAGGCCACGTGACCTGCTATTTTTTTTTACCTTGCTTCCTACTTTCTGCTGTCCACAATTCTCGTTTCTTCACCTTCTCCCTTTCACCCATGGGATAGCAAAGCTGCCCCTTGTACTAAGTGCAAGCTTTCCTGAGCTTTTCCTGAGCTCTTAGGCTGAGGCTTCGAACTCCCGACTACTTTTCTAGCCCCATTCTCTCTGAGAAGTGGGATGCTTCCCACCTCCAGGTTTTTGTAGAGCCATCTTAGGGCTCCTTGCTAATCCATGCAGACTTGAATTGGGGATGGGTAGAATTGGTTTCAGTAGGAATCAGTTTAGTGCCCAGTTTGGGTGTGCAAATAAATGGCAGCCCCACACTCCCATAATGAGGCAGCCCTTGGGGAGAGCTCTGGCTCAAGGAACGCTTTGCTGATGGTCTTTGGGAGATGCCTAACCACCAGGGAAGAACCGGAGTGCCCTTAGCACACATCAGTGTTTTAGAGAGGACATTATAATTGTTTTGTGTGTTTCTGTAAAAATAAGGAATCCTGCAGGTAGTTCCCATCTTGAATTTTCATATTATTAGTCACCACCTCACACAGAAAGGCAGGACTGAGGTTTAGGGTAGCTCAGGAGGATTCAGAGTTCGGCTAAAATGAATGGTTTCTAGTCACAGAAATGTTTTATGTAGTTATAGGTACTAGAGAAAACATATCCAGTCATAATTTCAAGATTTTGATTTCGTCCCAAATTAAGATTTAAAATGCAACACCTCTAAGCAGACAGGGATCTCTTGAGGGATGGGACCCTCCTATATGGCTTTCACCCCTTGAAGCTGCAATTTTCATTTGCTGGAGGAGGTGTAAGCAGAGAAAGGTAAAGCAAAGCCACTTACCCAGGAGGGCAGCTGGAATCACTGGCAAGCAGGAATGAACCCAAAAGGCTTGCTCCCAGTCTGAGGGTGCAGTGTAGTTGTGTGTGTATACTTATACACAAACATAATAAATGTCAGGGTATCCCGAGTACTAATAAAAACTGCAAACTTGTTGTATACTATAACAAGAGCCCTAAAAAAATGCCCCCCCCAAGTGAGGAGCCCTGTGCTTGCCCAGCAATGAGGAGGCAGGGTGGCTTTGCTGGAGGAGAAGAAGGTGGCAAGGGGCAGGGGCCTGCTATACGCCTGAAGAAGTATTTCAGAGCTGCCCCCTCCTCCTTTGTCATCACCAAGAAGCCACAAGTTCCCTGCCTGCTGATCTTTTTTTAAAATTCCTTTCCCAAAGAAGCTGCCAGGGCAGAGGGACCATAAAAAGTTCACCTCCTTGTCACGAATGCACCCGTTCTTCTAGGGCTTGTGGGCAAAACATCTTGGCAATTTCCTCAGGCCATGACCTTTGTTTTGACCATGGCAGAGGAGGATTTCAATCTATCAAACCCTGGCCTGCCCTGCACTGGGGGTGGGGGAGAAGGCTGCCTTTGACCGGTGAGGGGGATGCCAGTCTGCAGAGTACAAGGACACTGCTTTGCCCTTCGGGTTTGGACAAGAGGCTGGAGGGGACCTTGCTGCTGGCTGGGTATTCAGCAAGGGAAACTGCACTGCATGTGCCATATGATATGCTCCTTCCCTGAGACTTTTGAGAATGTTTGTTCCCAAGACGGATGCTGGATCACAATTTGCTGCATCAGCAGATTAGGGAAAGATATCGTACAGGATTTGTGCCTAGGGGTAGCCCTGCAGACAGGCCAGCTGCATCAGGACCATACCTTTAGCAGGAGCCTGGACAAAACGAGAGATGCTGGCAAATTTACTACCTCCAAAGCTCTGACTGCAAATGGTCCCTGACATTTCCAGGCTGTATGGGCTTTTGGAAGCTCCCACACTGCTACAGTTTCATTAGCAAAATAAGCAGCAAACTAGAACCATCCCATCTGCTCAAGTTCCCAGGAGGAGCAATTCATCCCAAGAGCACGTGTTCTTCTGCACCTGGGTGTCCCATTTGAACACAGACTTGCAAATGAAACAAATCTCCCTCCCGAGGAAATGGAGCCTGCACATACCAGTCTACCCTGCTTCCCTTGGCCTCCTGCTCCATCTCCCCTCCCTCTGATCTCCCTTTCCCTAGGGAAACACATTCTACTTCACTTCCCTGCTTCTAAAAACAGATACCCTTGGGAAGTTACTCTGTCAAGAAACACACCCCCCCCCCCAACTGGTCAAGACGTTAGGTAGCCCCGAAATTTTTGGGGTCAGAAGTGTTTCACCTGGCCCCTTGTGCAACACCAAGTATGGCCTTGCAACATCCAGATTATACTTTCCAATCTGACCACTTGCATGAGAACCAGGGTACTTTTTCTTTCTAGGAAGGAGGTGAGTGCTGATTTACAGGCATGGCAGATCATGATGTGGAGAAAAGTGCTGCTCGGTTCCTTGTCTGAGGAGGCTCTGTTGAGCTAGGAGAGGAGGAGAAGCAACAGACCTTTTATATCTTAACTTAAAAATCTCATGCTGAAGGGTGAAGCAGCTCTGCGTGCAAGGAGGAGGAAGAGGGAGCCACACATGAGCTCTCCAGAAATCTGTAGCGGACAAACCAGCCCTCTTTTATAGGTATCATCATGCCCGCCTACACCAATTACTGTCACACTTTGTAGCTTGCATGCGTGGATGCTGATGATACTTCTCCTCTGCAGCTCTCTTCTCCCTCCTCTAATTTTCCCCCTCTGCACCTTTGTACCCACTGCCTGATTTGCACCAAACCTCTTCTCTGCCCTTGTCTACGTGCACATCATAGAATGGTTTGGGCTGGACCTTTAAAGGTCATCTAGTCCAAACCCTGCAATGAACAGGTTGCTCAGAGCCCTGTCCAACTTGACCTTAAATATTTCCAGCGACTGGCCATCTACTGCCTCCCTGGGCAACCCGCTCCTGTGTTTCACCACCCTTATTGTAAAAAAATTCTTCCTTATATCTTGTCTAGATCTGCCCTCATTTGTTTTAAAACCATTCCCCCTTGTCCTATTGCAATAGGACCTGCTAAAAAAATTGTCCCCATCTTTCTTATAAGCCTCTTTTATGTACTGAAAGGCTGCAATAAGGCCTCCCCACAGCCTTCTCCAGGCTGAACAGCCGGAATGCTCATAGCCTTTCCTCACAGGAGAGGTGTTCCATTCCTCTGATCATTTTTGTTGCCCTCCTCTGAACCTGCTCCAACAGGTCCATGTCTTTCACGTGCTGACAGCTCCAGAGCTGGATGCAGGACTCCAGGTGTGGTGTCAAAGTCCCCAACAACCAGCTCAGCTCCCAGCTGTCAGAGAGCCAGCCCCTCTGCCTAACACCCATCTTCGCTCCCATAGGTGAAGTGCCTTCTACCCTTCACCTCGTGGATTCCAGTGATTCCTGTGGTGCGGCTGCCAGGTGTGAAATAGCTTTGGGGACCATCCAACATCTCATTACTTTCCTTCAGCTGGCAGGAGACTGTTACAGACCTAGTACAGTGGTGACATCCCCTGAGAGAGCTAAGCCCCCCATCACCTGTCTATCTCAAGAGGAAGCCCTGGGCTGTAGCAGGGACAGCTGCTCCTTCATAAGCTTACCACTGACAGAGCATCCTTGTAGGGATGAGACCAGATTTTGCTTTTCTGGTGTGACCCACTATGACCCAGACATTGAGTGTGGACGAGAAGATAGTGACCATTGCATAGGCATGTATACTAGCTGATGTCCCATTTGTGCAACAGTGGGCATGTCTGTGAGCATTGTGCAACGGGAACACCTACATTTTGGCAGCATCGGTTGGGGAAGGGTATCATGGTGGGGCAAAACCTGGTGCAACGATTCAGAGAAAGACACTGTAGTCTGAGGGCATTCCAGGGACAGGGTTGCTCCTTTCTTTAGGGATGAAATGACTCAAATTCAGTTCCCTGAAAATGCTAGAAACATGCCAGCAGAGCTTATGTCAAACCTTGTGATTCTGGCAGGGCTGGTTTCTCTGCTTGCCCAGATGCAGGTGAACGGCATGACTGTCATCTTTCATTTTAAACAGTTGCCTGCAAATAAGAGAGTGAACAAATTCACTGCTAACGGCAAGGGGAAACTAAGCCTTTAGCCTTGCACATAAATCTCTTGGGGTGTTTAAAAAGTGCTTGAATCGCCAGCACTGGCATTAAATGCCTTTCCTGTCCCACCACCAAGAGACCAACACTGCAGCTGAACAGGACCAGTGGTTGCAGGCTTGGGCCCTTGCACAGGCAATTTTGAACTGTCCAATTCTTGGAAAGTGGATTTTGTATGCTGGGGACCAGCCAGGAGCCAAAATTGCAGACTTCTAGCAGTTGCTGCCTCAAGGAACATGCTAGAACTTAAACCTGTAGCCAGAACTCATCTTCCCTAGAACTCCCCTCTCACCCTCCCTTCCCCTCCCATTTCATAGATCCACAAAGACCGGGATTCTGCACTTGTTTTGCCACCTAAAAGTTCAAAAGTATGAACTGGGTCTCACCCAGATGATTGCCGGAGCCCATCTCGAAAATTGCATGCCTTCCACCAAATAAGTTCCAAAATATGATCAGTGTCTCTGCAGATGGTGTCTTGAGACCAGATCTGAAGTTCCATGATTTGCTACTTAAAAGCTGCCAGAGGCGATCAGGTTGTCTCCCAGATGTCTGCAGGACCCCAGCTCCAAATCTGAAAATGGCCACAGACACATCGCGCACAGAAGGTGCAGGCATTGAAAGCTGGTTGTCAGCTTCATCTGCCCTTGGCACTGCTTTCACAGGTCCACAAAGACTGGAGATTTGTCCTTGCCTTGCCACCTCAAAGTTCAAACATAGACTCTGGGTTTCTCTCGAGACCTGACTGAGCCCATCCCCAAAATTTGTTGCCTTGCCACCTAAAACATCCAATATGTGATCTGGGTCTCCTGCAGATGCCCGCCTGAGCCCAGTTCCAAAACTGCTTGCATTGCCACCTCAAAGTTAAAACATAGGCTCTGTAGCTCTACTGGATGGTTACTGGAGCTGAGCAATAAAATAACCTGAGTTGCTAGTTAAAAGGCCCAACACATGATCGTGGTGTCTCATAATCACCTACCTGAGCCCAGCTATCAAAGTGTTTGACTTGGAACCCAAGAGGTCCAGTATATGACCTGTGTCTCTCCCGGACGCCTGCCTGAGCCCAGCTCCAAAATTGCTTACCTTGCCACCTAACAGTTCCAACGTATGACCCGAGTCTCTCCTGGACACCAGGCTAAGACCAGGTCTAGAAGACCAAACATCTTGAGAGATGTCCTGCACAGAAGGCGCTAGCCTTGAAAGCTCTTGCTGGCCCTCATCTTGCAAAGCTGTTACTCAGCCTCATCTGCCCATGGCACTTCTTGCACAGTCCCACAGAGAGCGAATCTCTGCACTTGCCTTGCCACCTCAAACTTCAAACATGTGATCTGGATCTCTCCCAGAAGCCTATCGAAGCCCACTTCCCTAAATGCAAAAGTATTGAGCTAGCTCCTAGCCTGGAAAGCTCTTTCTTGCCCTCATCTGAATGTAGCACTCCTTGCACAGGCTGAGGTTCCATGCTTTCCTTGCCACCTCAAAGTTCAAACATAGCATCTGGGTCTATCCTGGACACCTGCCAAAGCGCTGCTCAGAAAGTTGAAACGTCTCCGGATAGCTCCCACACAGAAGGGGCTAGCCTTGAAAGCTCTTGCTTGGTCTCATCTGACCATGGCACCACTTGCACAGGCCCACAAAGACTGAGGCTCTGTGCTTGCCTTGCCACCTCAAAGTCCAAACACAACATATGGGTCTCTTCCAGACACATATTAGTGCCCAGTACAGAAAAGGCAAACCCTCAGAAATCTCAGGTCCGGGAGGTAAGAGAGGAAGCCTGCAGAAAGGATGACTTTCCCTTGGTCGAGGAGGACTGTGTGAGGGATCACTTAAGCAACCTGGACACCCACAAATCCATGGGCCC
>Ga0065711_1001858_pt1 | contig 38662 bp, 15 predicted proteins | sample Hoacrofraction12_FD_59098 | JGI IMG/M metagenome (GOLD analysis project Ga0065711, IMG submission 59098) | Hoatzin crop microbial communities from Cojedes, Venezuela - Epithelial fraction 12 v2 (version 2) | ecosystem: Host-associated > Birds > Digestive system > Esophagus > Crop | place...
ACCCGCCTGGACAAGGTCCTGTGCAGCCTGCTGTAGGTGACCCTGCTTCGGCAGGAAGGTTGGACTAGATGACCCACAGAGGTCCCTTCCAACCCCTACTATTCTGTGATTCTGTGATTCTGTAGTAAGTTGTAAGGGGTTTATGTCCTTTTATATATATATATATGTATTACTTTTTATGGCTTCATTTGTAACTTTGTTGACAAAATCTTGTATTGTCTAGTTAAAGAACTTGGTGTGAGCTTTGTACATCAAATGTGAGTGTGCTGATAAATTGCAAAAAAGAATTTGTATTTGTATTGCATAGTTTGCATTTCATAATTTAAATTGTATTGTACACTTTTCATTCTGTCCTCAATGTTGGAAGAATGTAGGGGATCAAGTGGCAGCAGATCTCACGGGTGCCAGCCAGAACCGACTGCCTTTCTGTGCTGAGAGACTCTTATCATAAAACAACACTTGCACTGGTCTTCCCCTAAAAGTGTTTTTAATTGATCTTTTGTTAGGAGTATCTTTTTGTGGGAATCGTGTTGTTCTTGCACAAGCCAAATGCTTCCTTGGTGCGTCTTGAGGGGTTTTTATTTGGCTTCTCCTTTCTAAAGGAGAATGGGTTGCCCAAGAGAGACTGTGGTGGTATGTAAAATCTGCCTGGACGTGGTCCTGGGCAAGCTGCTCTAGCTGACCCTGCTTGTGCAGGAGGGCTGGACTGGGTGATCTTGAGAGGGCCTTTCTGACCTCGACCGTTCTGTGATTTTGTGAAAAGTGCAGGTAAGCAGAGATTGTGCAAAGTGGAAGTGTAGTTACAGCCAGGTTTTTAAACAGTATTTGTATCAAAACTTGTCCCTAATTTCACATAATTATTTGGGATGCGCAAAAGTAGTGGCTTCAGCAGTGTCTTAATTTCAGTAATACATCTTCACCCTTTATTTCTCCTGGATACAGCAGGACATTTTCCAGCTTATGCAGAGGTATGGAAACTGAAATTTTAGAGAACTGCATTTTTAACTGATAGCATGGGCTAGGTATGACTTGCTGGTAGGGGCTAGAGATTGACCGCTACGTATATGAAACTATTAATTTCTCAGAAATAAGGACCTGTGTATTATCAGGGTTGAACATTTGTCATGTTTTCTTTACAGAAGATAATCTGACAAAAGAATGGCCACTACACGCACAAATTTATCTCGAGGATATGTCCTGGAATGAAGGTATGAGTGCCTCACTGCTTGTTCCCAGTGCCTTTCATTGTCGCTGCAAATGTTTTCTGTTTCTTCTGCATCTTGTACCATTATGTTGTCTTCTGAGTTCTGCTTTTTTTGTATTTTCCTCAGATTTAGCTGTTCTGTTCTCTGAATTACCTGAATTGGAACTTAACTTTGTGATGCTTATTTTGTTGCATTCCTTCTCACCTGTCTCTTCCTGCCCCCTGCCCTTGGGCCTGCAGAGCTTGCAGTGCCACTTCTCACCTAGCGCTCTTTCTGTGCTGTAACAGAATATTTAGATTTCCAGATTCTCCCCAAATCTCACATCCATCTTGCTCTTTCTGTGATGGTAGAATGCAAGTGTTTTCATGCAGATCTTTTTCATCTGAGTGTGTTACTTCTCTCCTTTACATTACTCTAGCTTTTATCATTTATTTGCGTTTTGGATGAATGGCCGGGGTTTTTTTACTGTTCTATTTTTAAGCTATGGCGAAAAATCCTATCTACTTTCCTTTCCTCTGTTCTCTTGTTTGTTTCCTGGGTTAGCAGTCTGGTTTGGAACCATCTTTGGTCTCTCTCACGTATAACACCTCTTCATTTGTTCTTAACTGCTCTCTAAAGATCTTGGTCCTTTGTCAGAATCGAGTTCTCATTCAGCAGTACTCAGTGATGTAGTCCTTTTAACGTATGTCCGTTTCAGTGATGGGCACCTTTATTTGCTCTTTTGAAGAGACTGCACTGACCCTGGCTGTTTGGCTTGAGAATGCCCCACAGTCACCAACACACATTTTAAGAGTATAGATATTTTTTGAGCAACAAATGGTAGCAGAGGTGCCAATACTGCCAGTCCAGCAGTGGGAGGTCACACACATGAATTATGTTTTGTTATTAAGAGCAGCTTTGTGAAGAAAATCCAGAATAAATTCTTGACTCTTCTCAAGCACTAACGGCTTTTTTGTTTTCTTTTTTGGCAGATGAACAATGTTATACTCTCTCATGCCGATGTGGTGGGAATTACAGTGTCTTCAAGAGTGAAACCAAAGATGTCTCTGTGGTTTGTTGTGACACATGTTCACTGGTTATCGAGATTCTTCAATGATTGTTTCAATCAAGCACACCAAGAGTTACAAACTCTCAGAAAGACTGGACAAGCAGGGGACAGGACCTGCTAAGTGTGCGTTGAAGAAAAGGGGGGCACTGCAAGAACAAGTTCAGTCAGGCTTAAGAACAGAAATGTGCCCATTTGCTTATGTAGCTCTGCAGACATGAGGCTTTTTATTTTTTTCCTTCCACAGCTAAAGAGCCAGTTATTAAAAACCTCCAGAACAGAACACTAAGTTCTGTACAACTGGAATGTATCTCATGATCTAAATGACATTTCTTTCCCAGCAAACAACAGAGTAGCTTCTTTCAATCTCCGTCTGTATCAGCTATACCTTGGGCCCTACCTCTGAGGTTTAAATCCTTTTAACAGCTCAGATGACAAAATCTAATCAGGAGGCGTACACGTGAGAATGCTTTGAAGATAATGAAGAGTAAGGTGCATTAATGGGAAATTTTCAATTTCTACGCTAAATATTTAACTTCATTAAATCCTCACAAGGACCTGAGCCTTGGAACGAGGTGACAGAGACTCGCAGATCGACCAGGCTGGTGGTTTCAGCACGAAGTGGCAGGTCCAGCACCTGTGCACTGGCCTGTGACAGTGCATCTACATCAACATTTCAGCTTGGAGCAGGAGCGTGCTGTTGGATTGACTCTCTGCATCATCTGAACAAATGCAGTCTTCGTTCCTTGGTGAAAACTAACCAGGAACCTGGCCAGAGCCCGCTAAGGAAAACCCTGCGCAGCACATGTACGTGACTAGCGGATCCCGAGCCCCACTGTTACTGCCTTCAGCCCCAATCGGAGCATGCCACACTGCCTGCTAGTGCAGGCACAGCCTACGTCTGGCTCTGGATGTGTGACAACATAATAGTGCATTGTGCCTTTTTCATCCCTTGTTAACAGTCAGTGCTAGCCTTGGCTTGTAGTAAAAACCAAAACCTTCTCACAAATCCAAGCACTTACTGTGCATAGCCAGAGGAAACAGCATAAGAGACGTATCGTTTTTGTTGATGACAGCAGTATATCGTTCCCACTTTCAAGTTAGATGTAATCTCAGAAAGCAACATCTTTGTCAAGTAAAATTTGTGTTTATTCTAAACAAAAATAGTTCCATTGATTTTAGTAGAAAATATTATGAAAGCTGGCAATAGTCACTTAAATCTTTTAATCATCAAGAAATCTATGGCCATTGGGGCTTGCACGTAGAAATCCAAAGTCATTCAGAGGCCATATCTGTAAAATAAAATACAGTTACAAGAGATTTTAATCACAACTCAAAGTTCAGTATTTTCATGTCTTATTGTTGTAATTGTTTTATAAACTGCATAATTTTTTAGCTCTTTGGTTGATGGGGTATACGAACTTTTCTCACCTGTGTGTTTCTTTTACTAGGAGTAATAACCACTATATATATAATAAACACTATATATATGGAATCATTATTCCATAGTGGCTAGAGACAACACTAGTTTATACACAGCATGCTTTGCTATGAAGAGCCTCACAATTTACTGTTTTTTTTCCAGCCTTGGAAACAAATACATTCCTGAAAAATATCTTTTAAATTCAAAGTTTTCCAGCTTGTAAACCTCTTAAGAAATTAAAAGACAAAGTATGTATATTTGATCCATCTAGGAGAAGAAAGAATACCACAAACATTACCTCCCAGTGAAAGTAGTTCTGCGAGGTGTACATTTGTATTTGCAAGATGGGCATTTGAACTGCAAACACCAAACCTTGGAAGAAAATTCCATAGGATTATAGGTAAGCTTATACCATGCACGTCGTTATAAAGGGGTGGAGTGCCTGCCGCCATCAGGGACTCTCAGCCAAGGGGCTTCTCTGAGAAGGGGACTACTATGTGGGAAAAGAAGGCGCACAGATCACGACCAAGTACAAGCACAAGTGTCAGAGAACAATGCTTACCAATAAGAAAAAACTTTCTCTCCAGAAATTAACTACATAGCTGTTCATACTACTGAATGCTCCCAGGAGTACTTTCCTCTGAACATCTGTTAATTACACGTAGGCTGCTCTTGGATGCAAAAAAAAGTAGAAGGGAATCAAGGACATTCTTTTACACTTTGTCTCCCTTGACTGCCTGTGTCTCTTTGCAACACGTGCTTTCAAAGATGGCACAAGGGGATCAGCAGGAAGAAGGGAAAGAGATGATGTTGAAGAATGAATGCCCTTCTGTGGCTCTGATCCTGTAAAAACCTCACAGCCTCTGCTCAAGATGAAGTGACCAAGACAGAAAGATGATGCACTACCTTGTTCCCAAAGCATCTGTCAGTATGGTGTTTACCTTGCTCCTTTTTCCTTACAATTTGATCTTAAGGAAGGTATGTGGTAACCTTCCAGGAACAGCAACTTACTCTTTACCTGAGTTCAGGGAACATCCACAGCTCAGAAGGAGCCTTTGCTGCTTTCTATGTCGAGTGAAAAAGTAATTTTCTCAGTTTAAAAAAGGAAGCGCAGTGCCAAGGTTCAATAGTTTGAACCACGTGGCTTGTCCCCAGCCCTGGAGACAATGACAGAAGAGGCAGAGGCAGTTAAGGATGGGCGTAGCAAGACATAGCATCAACTTACTACTAGGCTGGGACCGTGCACTGCTAGAAGCTCCCTAGGCTTGTTCTGTCAGGCCCCTTGCAGCCCTGTGCTCGGGAAAACAGAAGGGTGAGTCATCCTCAGCACCTCAAGTTCTGTGGATTTGAAGAAGGCTCACACCTCTCTTGTGCAAATATCTTAGAAAATACATGTCTTTTTTGGCACCTGCAGTTAGGGAAGAGCATGAGGAACGTCTGCTGATAGACAGAAATACACAGAGGTGACATCTGGTCTCTGTATGCATATTAGCCAGTGAGCTATTTTAAGTTCCACACAAATATCTAGAGATAGGAACCAACAACAGAAGGCTATATGTGATCTTGGTGAGAAGCAAAGCTGTGCAATTCAAGGCTCTCCAGAGGCGCTGTGCTGGCTGAAGGCTGGGTGTCAAGTCTTTGTTTGGCCTCAAAGGCAAATGGGAGTAAAAGGAGTAGGAATATCCCATATTCTAAATCTAAGCGGATCTGAGTAAAGGCCCGGAAGTTTCTTAAGCCATTCACCACAGCACAAATCTCATTTCAGGCAACTCAAATCAAACCTATTGCAACTTCTGTGAAAGTAATCAAATTTGTTTTAAATATTATTTTAACAATTTAGTTTCAAATTCATCACATTAATCTTAGTGGTAGAGAGAATGAAAACCATGTTTTATGTAGTCTGTGTGCAGGAGGGAATGTGAGAAAACAATACTCCAGGTTGGAAGGGAGATGGAACAACCCTTCTCTGTGGAACAAAGGCATGCCACCGTGTGTAGTAATTCCCGTCTTTTAGACAGAAGTTGACTGTGACTTGCTTGTTCAGACTGGCTAGTCCAATTAGCAGCTGTTTCCCCTTGCCCTCTTTGGCTTGGCCTATGTAGATTTGATCTGATGGATGGGGCTAACTAGCTCTTCTGAAGACACACTACAGGTCTATTTTAGACATGGAGCCTAAGTCCAGGGAACGCACAGAATGTCCTACCTAGGACAGGATGAAGCATGAGTTCCGCCAAAGTGGGACTCCCTAGGCTTTTACTGAACTTGCAGCTACTTTGATTTCAGTGGCCTTTTTATGGAATGAACTTGTCTCTCAAGAGTGGCAATTGATTTGGAGGCAGGGAAGAAAAGGAGCAAATATAATCAAGTATCATTATTTCTGTATGGGTTAAAAACTGGTGCACCAACATTGTCTGAGAATCCTAGGTCTAAACTTCACAGATAAGCTACAGAGAGAATTAACATTTATGTTCTGCCAAGAATAGGTTGCCTAAACACACCTGGTACAAGCTTGCTCTCTTTTGTTAAAATCCATTACTTCCAAATTAAATTTGTTTTTTTGCATCCATTACTGAAAAATGTAACAGCATTCAAAGGCAGTGCTACATCTGCTCCTCTGAAATCCACTTAAAGATAAAGCCGTATAAGCTTCCATTCTCAAGGCAGTAAAAGATTTTTGATGAAAGAGAAGTCAAACCTCTAGCAGACTACATTAAAAAGAATACATAGGTGTCTTGGCCAGTGATCTACTAATTAGCTACCACCGTGTGGACCAGCTGGATTCTGCTGCCTTTCACTATAATGTTCCACAGCAACATCCAATAGCAAGATCACTGTATTCTACTGTGAATTACCATAAACAACCCAAACTATAAGCACTCATTTGAAGAATAAAATTATTTTTGCTTTTGTTAGGCACCATATACTTAAATCTCATTAAAATGTTAAGAATCACTATTCTATGCACCATCATAAAACAACTGCTATAAAATTTGGTTAAATAATTATTTCGATTAAGTGTCAAGTGATTGCATGCTATCTTTTTAAACAGACAATATTCTGGAGTCCTAAAGTACTTCTTCAATACATAATATCTGTGTGTAAGTTCCATTAATTTTACAGAGTTTACTGCTTGCTAAATTCAGGGCTCAGTCCTGTCAGTCACTTCATTAAAGTCTCTCCAGCATCTTCCTTGTTGGGGTACAAGCTGGACACAAGTTTATTGCTGTGGAGAGATACTGTGAATAACTATAGCTGTCCACATACATAGGTTCTTAATAGAGACATTATTTGCCAACAGTCCCCTGCGCAGAGAGGTTGTGGATTCTCTTTCTCTGGAGATATTCAAGACCCTTAAAGTAGCAAACAGCAAATTTTCTACACCAGTACATCAGTTGGATTATTAATACCACATTCTTATTAAGAAGGCTGTCAGCATATTAGCATCATTTGTATCTCAGCAGTTAATAATCCAGGCTAAAACTTGGGTGGTCATGGAAATAGCCCAGTTTAGAATCAGCATCTTTTCCTCTGGTGTACACGGCAAGGCAAAGAGTACAGTGAAGGAGCAGAGAGCGCTCACTTAACGCTAGGGAAGAACTCAAAGCAAACACTACCCAGAAGGAACAGAGGCCAGACAAAACTTGGTGGTGGAGCTGAGGGGCACACATTATTTGAGCAATTAGTGATTACGGTCAATAGCTGCAAGGTTTTTTGAGAAGTCCTAAATTGTGTTCATAAAAACTGTAAATTATGTATATAAAACTTTGTTAAATTGGAAAGAGCGAATCTTTCCTGTGCATATAATACAGCTGTGCTAAATGATGTTTTTGTGGATGTGTTGCAATATACAGAGAACAGTTTCAGAAACTTTTTTTACTGTTCTGAATGGCACCATTTTAAATCTAGCTTTCTAAATGCTGGTCCGTAAGTCTGTAATACAGACTCCCTTGTTTCTTAGATTAAACTTTTTATGGAGAGGAAATTGTCTTAGTTGCTTCTTTTTTGGTAAAGGAGTAAATTAATAATGCAGATAGTATGAAAAAGTAATTTAGTGTGACATGAAGCTGTAGAATTGTTGAAACAGGAGAAGGAACCGTGGAGGTTTATATGACACAATATTGATTCAAAACATTTCTTTTTAAATAATAATGTGGCAGACAATTACGGTGGCACAGATTTGACTTTACTGCTAAGGCTTTCTCACAGGCTTAGTTTAAAAAGCAGCAACGCCAGTCTACATGTCTAAAGTATGTATGCAAGTCCTAGAAAGACAGCCTTTTCCTCCATCTTTGGTTTTTGAACTATGGAACTACACTTCTCAAATTCCAACAACAGTGAAATATGGAGCGGCCCTTTTCTACCATTTTGCAGAGGCAAGAATCAAATTAAAGATGGAATGTATATCCATGCGGGGGGGGGGTATGTGTATGTGTATGCATATGTTTGTGTTCTCATCAGGCTTGGATTTGCATGCTAAATAATTCATTCAGTTTTCATAAGCAATGACTGCTCAAAGAGCGCTGCTCAAAAAACGAGTCCTGCCTCAACAAAAACCCCACCATTGTTGAATTACCCTTTTACAGCAAGTGGCCGGTGTGTTCAAGCTTTCCTTCACATCGGCTTTGGCCAGACACTTAAGGAGACGAGTTCTAATACCTAACACCCAAGAATTTAAAATGTATTAATATAATAGTATATGATGTTTTTAGAGATTATAAATATATATACACCTTAAAACAAATGCGTCCTCTTATCAGTCCGTAAGGAACAGGTCCATAGCACCTGGAATCTGTAGAATTCCTGAGATTATCACCTTCTAACCAAACATGTCCTTTAGGCACCTAGGATAAAGCAAGATTGAAACATAAAAAGAAAATAGAATAGAATGGTATTAAGCATAGTTTGCCTTACAGTATGTTTTCTGGTTCCTGTGTTCTGTATTTCTTGACTGTATAATGAACTAATTTTTTGTTGAATCTAGTAAGACAGAGCGCCAGGTTTGGAGGGATGAGAAGGAGTGCTCCAAAGTATCTGTTCTATCATGTGCTCAAAAAACAATGGTTTGCAACAAAAAATCCAAAATGAAGATGTAAGAGGTTAGACCAATGTGACAGGGTCATTAATTTAATAGACTTCAAAAGAGGTCATTAGGATGTTGACTGAAAATCTGCCCTCCTGTCGCAGTAACAGCATGAACAGGGCAGCCACACACTCATCAACATCCTGGGGCCAGCACCAAGGCTAGACCTGTTAGTAGATTCATGATGAACTAACGGGTAATTGATTGTGACATCAATTACGAATAATCTCATCATTTTATCGGAGTAGGCTTGTCAAAGTTCTAATTAAGATCACAGTTCATTCTATGTGCAGGCAGAATCCACAATGCATTATATTGCAATAATGATGATCACAAAACAGCGAATCCCTTTTTATAATTTGAAAATTAATGATGGTGACCTTATACTATATGACAAAGACCTTTCATTGCCTATATATATTATGCATTAACTACATTACATACCATAGATTCATGGCATTCACTGACTGACTCAATGACAAAATGAGAAATAGCAACATAGCTATATTAGTTACCTAAATAAGAGTATAAAGCTTTCATACATGAAAAAGTTGCTACTGTAAGTCTTAAACTAAGATTTTCATTGGGAATATGCAACACTATTTTGATTAAAAAAAAAAAACAAACCACATTTCAGATATAAATAACCTCTTACAAGTTACCAAATAAAATACTTGTTATTTTTCTAATCTGTTTTTGTTTCTAAAATTCTAAACCAGGCTGAGAATTTTAAAGTAGCAACATATTCTCAATCTAGATAATATTTAACGTGGACTTTAACATACATTTTTCCAAAACCAAATATGCACTTGAAACATTAATATGCTCACAATTCAATGGAAAAAAAAATACAGAAACAAAATTAAACCCCCCCCCCCCGCAATTTCAAATGAAACTCAGAGTTTGAGCAGTATAAACATTTATGGTTTAGAAATAAGCCACATGGACTCATAAATACAATAGTCTACATATACCGAATTCAAGAATAACAGACTAAACAAAATAACCACTCCAGTAGTAAAAGTCTGGATGTAAATCATTAAGAATAAAGCCAGGTCTCCCAGATAAACATTGGAGGAGAATGCAGTTGAAGTAGAATTGTCGGTACTGACAAGTATCTGGCCAGGTAACACAGATTGGGAACCTTGTCTTGAAATAAACCTTTCAGGCTCTTGCTGAGTCATGCTCCCGCCTGCCTGGGACCCGACTAGGAGCCGAGGACAGCACGCTACCCGAGCGTCCCTTCGCTGAGCTGTGGCGAATGCGTAAGCTATGGATTAAGAACCAATAGTTTGTCTCTGACGGTGGCAAAAAGAGATGCTCGTCATGGAAAGCACGCGTGAGCCTGTCCATCTTCTCTCGACCACCCCGCTGTGTTTCTCTGGTATCCCCGACAGGTGCGTTGGGCACGTTGGAGGGCACGCATCCCTGCCTCATCATTCCAGAATCTATATGTGGAGCTACAGACCAGCAATATGTCTAAACCCTTTTGAAACCTACTGTCTCCTTCCAGTCTCCTGTATAAAGGACTGCTGCCTTGTTTCCTTTAAACTAATTTGCTAGTTCTATCAAGGTCCTTCTTGTTCTCCCAGTCCTTCAATACAGGAATTCCGTATTCCACTTGTCTGCCACCTTTATTATTTTGTAGGCTTACCAGATTGCTGGCCTGTGCACGGAAGGGCTTTCTCTGGGAAGGCCAGTTGATTTCAGCTAGATGACTTGGGCCCTCCTCCTACACAAGCAGCTTTGCAAACAATACAACCAACCAGAAGTAAATTTTAAAATAAATATTGTATCCAAACGACCTGTATAGAGTATACATCTCATCAGATGTGGACGGATGTTTTTTGATAAGTCTCCATTTGAGAATGTACTGACATGCCTATTTTCCTCAAAAATTCTGTGGTATGCAGCCTATTCAGGATGTCCAGCAGCAATTGTCAGGTTAGTTGGATACTCATCTTCACTTATTCACTGTGCCCTCATCGAAAGCATTCCCTGTGTCCACCCTTACACAGGAGCTTGTTTTTCAGGTGCATATTACAATGCAAAGCAGCGTTCTGACCTTCTGGAGCAAACTCTCCTGTCCAGCATCTGCCAGAATTACAAGTCGTACATCAAACTACTGTCATTTTGAAAGACTATCTCAGCAAATACACAAAAAGGAGAAGCATGAATTACTATGAAAAAAAGATATTTTTTTTTTTAATGAAATAAAAAAGCAAACCCACATTAACATTTCACATTTCTGAAAACGCGTCACTTCTTGCAATGTGCTACTGCTTCACACGCAGGACACGACCAGCTCCCCTCCCCTGCTTCCTCCTTGCCCCAATCCGTAGGCAGAACATGAAGCTCATCTGTCATTATGCGAAATAAGGACCCACTCATAGCACAAGTACATCCAAGCACTTCAAGACCTTCCCGTTTTTCTTCCATGCTCTAAAAGTATAAAAAACAAAGTGCTTTTGCCACCTGTGGCACATCACTTACTAGTTCTAATACTACTAATAATTACTTGTCTAGACAAGATGCTCGTAGTTTGCATTCCAGACAGAACATTTGCAATGAAGTATATTCCTATATTCTGAAATTCACCACTTTGGGTAACTTTCATAGTTCTCCACGGAAGCTATGACAGGACCCTACACCTCTAAATTTGTTGTTAAGGGTACTGTCACACTGTATGATTCATCTAGAGATAATACAGTATAATACCTTTGTATGGTGCCTGCCCATCACCTAGGCATGTCACTACAACCTAGAATTAAGATAAGCAATAAAAATCACATGAATTACATGAACATGTGAAACCAAATACCAGTGACAGGCCATAATTGTTAATTAAAAAAAAAAAGACCTGTTTAAGCCCCTTTGAAATAAAGGCTAAAGCCAGAATCCTCAAGGGTTTATGCACCAAGCTTTTTCTAGACCAGCTCACTGATTTCAGTGGGATTACTCCCATTTAATAAAGTTAAGTCTGAGTATCAGCCTTTGCAGAATCAAGACCTGATCTGAAACGCCTCAAAGCTATGCAAGTACAGTAGCTGGGAATAATATACATTTTTAACCAAAGGAAAAAAAAAATCAAAAACTTGTATTTGTAGTAATAATATATTAATTGCACACCAAGAGGCTGCTGTTGCCAAAAAACCCAAGGCAATAGGAAAGGCACTCGCTTGACAATCCACAATGTTGCATTTTGGTACCTACTGACCATGGACCATTCTCTTGGACAAAACTAATTGTATCTAAGCAGTACAGCTGAAATCACAGTTACCATTACTACACATGGCAAGACTGGGAATACAAAAAGTACTGACAAGAGTGCCAAATCATTTCACTTCGGCAGGGCAGCATTTCAGTTCTCCCCTACGCGTAGGCCAGAACTAAGATGTGTAAGTCTCACAGGCCCAGCACCTGAATTTTCGCATAACAACCTGTGGGTCACGCGCAAACCCTGCAATTCCACAGCCGTGCAGGTTCATGTGAAAACACGCTGCTGCCGATCCTCTGCTGCCTCAGCAACCCTTGTGCCTCTGGTTTTGTGCGGATTATCCGAGGATTTACTTCCAAGGAACAGCAGTTCTCCGGCAGAACCGGTTGTCTGAGGTGCAGCTCATATGCATGAGAATACAGGGCCCTGATCAGACTCCTGAGGCTTCCCTCCTCTCCTTCCAGGGCTCTGGTACAGGAGCAGATAGACCAGCAGAGCGAGATTATCATTTAGAACAACTGAGCTTGTGGCAGTAGGTTACTCTGTTTCAGCTCACATAAATAAGCATCTTTCACTGCAACAAACTGGCTAAAATTGCAGGGCTGTAGTCATTTACTTAGTGGTATAGTTAAAGTGGCACAACTGAAGTACAGGTCAGGTACTTGATGCATACTTACTGACATTAAACATTATTTTACATAAATGAGGGTGGGGGGATCAACAAAGAATTACATTCTTTTGCTCTTTTCACATGACACCAAACTTGGAGTAACTCACTCAGTAACTTCAAGAGATGAGGTGGCTGCACTCCAGTATGCACATTAAAGGCATACTAGAAAATTAATATACTGAAAATCAGATTAACAGATTAAATTATCTGCCTCAAAAATACCCCCAAACCCAACTAAATGCAAACAGGCTTTTGCGGTTTGGGTTGGGTTTTTTCTTTTGGTGGGGTTTTTCTTTGGTTTGTGATTTTGGGGTACTTGGGGGGGGGGGTACTAAAGATGAAGAAGTATGGATTTTTAATAAATAAATGGAGAATTATAAACACGAATCTCTTGCAATCTCTCCTTTTGGAATTCCAAGCAGTCTGTGTTTGTCAAAGAGCATCAGTACGTACAATCAGCTGGGAGCAGATGAAGTTTGAACTTTCGTAAGGTCACAGGTATTCACATCACCTCCAGCAATATCAAAGTTTCAAACTTAAGAAGAACTTTAAATCATTCCCATCTTTTCTTTTCAGTTCAGAGGCTTCCTTCTTGAGCTACGATAAGAACTAATCTCAGTGCTGGACAAAAGAATAAAGTCTGCAAGTTCTCATCTATCCCTACTAAGGTCTATTTAAGTGCCTCCTACTTTGGTACAAGCAACAAATGTAATTGCTTCATGGCCTGCGGGTGTTCATTTAACAAAAGAAGCTTTTGTGAACAAGCCACAGGTGTTACCTTTCTTGATTAAAGTGAAATATGATGAAAGAATCTACAATATCGAATAACAAATTTACTAAATACTGATTAAATTGCCTTATTTAAGTTAGGATAAAATATACACCACAGAAATGCTGCAGTTGTTTTATCGCTCTATACTTGCAAGTTTCACATAACTATTCCTTAATCCTTTATTTATTAATTCAGAACCAAAAGTGAATAATGCTTAACAGATACTCTATTTTTAATGATCCAGTTGCTCTAGGCACCATTTCCGTAGGCTTATCATAAACATTGTTCATATTAAGGCTGCCATCTGTTTAAAACTCAACAACATTAATTAGCTCAATATTTTCCAAAATCAGCATAAGCATTTACATGTCCTTTTTTTGTGCTGGAAAAAGCTATGAAGTGGTGGCAACCACCCTGGAACTTCAACAGTGTAGCAGATCTGAAGTCAACATCTTCTAAGCATCACTAAAGGGCTGAATTACCTGGAATTCAATACTTCTTCAAAAAAATAGAACAGAATGAATTTACCTTAAATTCACAGGTACTGCCAAACAGTTTAGAACTTTCCTTTCACTTACTGAAGTTTCAGTTGCTTATAAGACATAATGTAGTTGGCCCAGTTTGTTTAATTACACATATTAAAAAGAATATATTATGACCTTGGTCCAGATTATTATGAGAAAAGATGACAATGGAACACGAACAGGTTTTTATACAGAAATTAAATTCACTATGGTTAAATATTATATTATGAATTCTTTCTCTATATTAAGAGTCATTGGTTGTTTTAATAGAAAATTTATAAATAGATAAAATATACAGACTTGCCTATCTTTAAGCTTGGAAATTAATTATTAACCAATATTAAAATCACTTAACCTTCAATGGTAGCAATGTTAACTCGTATACTACAAGGTAATTAAGATATTAGATTTGAGTTTGTAAGACATTTTTCTCTATCATGCAAGTATACCAGTTGAGTGTTGTTCTTTAAAAAAAATTGGGGAAGCTGGTACAGTAATCTGTCAATACATTCCTTGGTTATTTGAATGTTTGGTTTTTTACCCATTGTTGCTCCTTCTAAACATTGTGTAACACACAAATAGCTACTGCTGTTCCTGAGCTTGCTTACTTGAAACCTAAACGGTCTGATCGCCACGCTCACTGCCTGATGGCAAAGGTCACAGAATTTTCATCTCAGGAATATCTATGCCAGTCAAATGACTACAAGATACGCTTTCTCTCAGTATCCCTTTTTGGCTGTTGCAAAAGTTTCCAGCTGTGTTAAACAATAATTCAAACACTTGCATGCATTGGTTGCACACAAACTTGCATTGTTTACTTTACATCAATAAATATTCTCATTTAATATTCAGATCCAGAGCATATTGTTCAATATGCTGATTTGAATCAGCCTGAAAAGCTATATATCCAATTTTTAAAATCTTTTGCTGCAACCCTAAATTTAAATTATTAGCCATCATTCCTTTTCTAAAAATATTAGTTACAATTAATTTAAAATTATTTTTAAATTAATTAATAAAAACTATGAGCAAGTATTACTGTCATGAAGAATAATGCCCAGATTTTTCACTTGTTACCACCTCTCTTTACATTAAAGCAATGGTTCTCTTTTGAAAACAAAATCATTTTGCTTTAAATAGTGAAAAATTATCTAAGGTTTTTAATCCACTATAGTTTTGAAATGTTCATATTTTACAGATGTTCCTAGGCGAAAACTTTCAAAACTTAATCTCCTAGCTACATCTAGGAACTCCTGAAAAAAAACCCCACAAGCAATCATTGAGAATGACTTAATTCTTTTCTTCTCCAGGAAACAGACGATGTAACAGGGTCACCCTAAAGTACAGGTGAGACCAAAACACCTATGGGTTCAAACCCCACCGGGAACTTACTGGCTAAACCACAAATCCCATTACCATCACTGGTATGTCTGGGACAGAGGCATACCTGTACTGTGATCTAGCTAATAAGGCTGGTAGCAACAACGGCCAATAAATACTCTGTGCCAGATAAACAAATCTTAAAAGTGTCGTCTCCCAACTCCATCAGGAGTGACCTGGATCTCTGCTAATCAGTCTAAGGCCTCAACTCTGCACCATCTCATCATCATTTCAGACAATCAGAAGCCTTCACTAGTACGTATAGCGGAGGAAAAAATTTAAATAGGACCTTCATTCATATGTGAAGCTGATATAGGCAGACTATAATGTGATCCAAATCTTCAGGGAGTCCTCAAGTAGTTGGTTTCATCATCCCGAGAAGCTTCCTAGAAGTTATTACTGAACTTAGAGGAGTAACAGAACCATAACATCCTGAAGGTTCCAACTGATCTGACCAGCACAGCCAAGACAGCTATAAATTCAGAAGTGAGTGATCTTGAAACCACTTTCCCTTAAATCAGTGAGGAGACTTCTTTATGTTTTTTCTTCAGAACGAACAGGCTGAACAGAAGAACCACGGCAACGTGTCAGAGCCCGGGCTGTGCTTTCCCCTACCCCAGTGTAGCTGACCTGCTCTGGAGACCAGCCGATACAGTGCAGCTGCCTCATCTGCGTTCAGACTGTGGGGAAGAGCGAGCTGTTTGAGATGCAAGAGACCTCAGTGGGATCTCATTCCGGAGCTGCATTTAAGCTGGGCCTCTGGCTGCTGGTCCCCGCCCGAGCTATGGTGCAGGCACGCCTGTGTCTGGCCACCCAGCGCCCTGACCCCCAGACACAAGGACGAGCTATGGGGAACGGTACCAGTGCCGTTGTGTCAAGTAGTGCCACTCGCATGCTCTTGAAATAACAAAAACAAAACAGCAAAGGTATAAAGACTAATCCACTTGAGCAGAAGAAACCCTGAAAAAGGTGGGAAGTAGACTGATAAAATTCTTTGTGTTTCCCTTAAATAATTCAGTTTTGACAAAGTAGAATTTTGATTTAAAATTACTTCTTAGAAGATTCAAGATTAGCTCCAGTCATAAACTTCCTGTAGTAGGATACAGAGGGATCTGCAAACTAAACAAATTCGCCAAATCAGTTCTTCCTTCCCACTAGACATTTAGCATATCTGCTTCTTAAAATTATGGCATAACTCTCTCTTGAGCCTCTAGAATGCTAGAACTAAGGAGAAGAAGAAAGAGTAGGGTATTTCCTTTCTCCTGACCAGCAACTATGAAAACTGAGATTACTGAAATACTAAACCATAAGGGTAAACTAGCTATTAAGACACTAAGGACAAAGGAAAACGAACTAGTGTTTTGAGAACTTCATTTTTAATTGCTCTTCAGGATATTTTAAAAAGACTATCCAATGGTATTGAGCGCTCTGAAATATCAAACCGCTCTTCAGTGTCTTATGTTGTGCATCCAAAATCTGTATTACTGTCTAGTGATCAAGAAATTGTGTTGTTTACATTAACATAACATTATTCTTAGTACCCACATAATATTCTTACTACATTTCACAAGGACTCTTTAAGAGTTAACAGCACTGCGTAAGACCGCTTCTCTGATCTGCAAACACAGTAAGACCCATTATCTTTGGAATTATGTTAGCTCTAGGGTTAACCACAGGATGAAGAGATGCCATCTCCGCAATGAACCTCATTTTCGTGCAAGGTAAACACACTTCCCCCACGTCGGCTAGTCTCACAGCATTAGTGGTGCGTTGTGATTGATTACAGGCAGAGTGTTGCTGAGATATGGATTTGTATCTCAGCTTTTTATCACTATGACTTGCAAAAGGCAGTTCCTTATTTGCAGACTCTAGCTGTATTAAGTGACATTATTAGGTACTACTTTTAAGTGACACACAGGCTTAGCGTATCAGTGGTTTATGACATGCAAACTGTTTTAATCTGATGACTTACTCCTCACTTTTTCAATTTGTAAATAGGAGCTGCAGCACAATAACATATGGTACTAAAGAAATTAAAGCTAAAGTAAATGACATTAAAACAAATTCAAATAGAACAATAGGATACTCAATCTGAATTATAAACCTGGATCTGCATTAAGACTTTTAAAAACAGGAAATAAAAACCTAAATACGAAAATTAACCTTTCAGCTGTTTTTTTTAAAGACCACTTCAGGGGTTTACTGTGATTGAGTAATTTCCTTCTTAACCCTCACCATTTAAATCTTATAGTTAAATGAATAAATCGGTAAAGACCTATTTTAATAATTGAAACTATATCTGAACACCACATTACTAAAAATTAGTTGATTAACTTTCGGGCTCATACCACATTGTTTCTGATACAGTAAAAACATGTTATGCATTATGCCTAATGCTCATATTCCATACCAAATATCAATAAAAAGGCAATGAAAAGAAAAATTACATTTTCCTAGCTTTGTAATACTATAGCAGCTTACCCAAAAAAGGTATTTCATTATCCTTCTCATGAAAATAGGAAGATTCCCCTCATTATTATTCCACAGATAAGATCCATCCTCTAGCATATGAAGCATCACGTACCATAAAGGATTCAAAGTAAAGACATTCCTAGTGTACTTAAATTATAATTTAAGCATGTGCTTAAGTTATACCAATCAATTCGGTATGTGGGATTAGTTCCATCAGCTTGTAATCCAACAACAACTCCATCAAAGACCGCTTTTTGGTACAGCCTTACACTTAGTGCACTCTGACAAAAATAATTTTTCTCATATGATGTATTACTTCAGCTAAGCATACCAGCAACAGCATTTTTATGCCACTATAATAACTGCCAATGCTATACTGCATTTCTACACAACTGAAATACCCATTCTCAAAAAAATCATAAGTTGAAGAACTTTTTCTATTTTTCATATTTATTATAGCATGGAAGGTTGGTTGATTGGTTGGTTTTTAATCTACAGGTACCTACTTGGTTGTTTGCAGCAATAAAGTATCCCATCTGTGTAATTTTACAGAAAGCAAATTGTAAACAGAGTTCTCCATTTTCCTATCTATCTATATAAGCCATCCAGAGAAGTATATTCAGCAACGAAACAAGATTGGAAGCAGCATGTGATTTCAGCATTCTCTTCCAAATAAGAATCATGTATGATAGTGCTTCTAAGCACAAAAATCCCCAACTTAAAATCTGTAAAATATGCCAACACTAACACTGACGCAGTCAATACAGACTAAGCACAATTCCTACTAGGACGACTATAAGGCTCCTCCTCTTGGGTTGACAAGAAAAGCAGCCTCTCAGAGGTGTTTTCACTCTCAGTTGCGTTAAGTCCGTTGACTGACATTATTCTGACATCGCCAGTAACTGGCTAACTCACAATACCTAACCATTAGTTGGCAAACACCAGCAAAGAATGAAGCAAAGGTTTAAACTACCTAATTTGGTAATATTTCTGGCACCTGACACTTTCTATTTACTGTACTGTAGTAAGTTTGCAAACATGACAGCAACTCGCTATCACTCCCCAAAAAAGGAGGCCAGTTAGTCAAGAAAAGCTGAGCAGTTCACTAAAATAAAACCAAACAATCCTCTGACCTTACACACTTTAGAGTCACTGCATTCAAGTATCACCCAGAGATTTCTCGTTTTAAAAAAAGCAGTTAGGAGCCCAATATAAACAACAAAACTCAGGACAATTCTAGGCTTTGCCCGCTTACGGAGCGCCCGCAATGGTACCTTTCCCTGGCAGCTGGACACCCTGGGCAGTCCTTCTGGACGTTTGGGTTCCTAGCCAAGGCCTTTCCTCAGAGTTTTGACACTTTTTTTTTTTTCCAAAACCTCAACTCAAGTTAATTCTTCTCAAGCAAGTACCAACGAAACAAACAGCCAGTTCTCTGTATATCTGCTGCTGCTATTGGCTTTGAACAAGTTTGTGTTTGAATTAAAAGTGCATAGCACAGTGGGTCACTAAAATAGGGAATCTGATTCGACAATTACCTAAATACAGACACGTATCACTTTTTCCCTCCCCAACAAGAACAATTTACTTAGTGAATAATGCAGTGTAAGTTATGAGCGTAAAGTGCAGATATCTCTGTTGAGAATATACTCTCCTGTAAGGGAAGTGTCTCCTGAACAGATGGGAAGATCTACCTCTTCAACAACCACTGAACACAGGAGGAACACAGATATGCACTAACAAACGAAAGCATTTCCATTTAGATCATTTCTCCCCCTAGATACAAGTTACGATGGAAGAACTAAGAAAGCACGCATGGCACTTTGCTGTTTTCCACACATCAGCCTTTATGAAAAACACACACAGGAAAACAGGAGATGGACTCTGCATTCCTCATCCTCTCATTCTCTTTACATTCTGTATTAAAATTGAAGACAAGAAATCTTACGCCTAGAGCAGAAGTTGTTCGGCTGGATATTCATTCGATTACCTCAGGGTTTCCAGGAAGGCTGATAGCCTGTGAAGTACAAACCTTTCCTGAACTTCCTTTTCAAGAGTCAGATAAGCAAAGAACAAGATGCTCAGAGAAATTCAGCTTGCATCTTCTCGGTTTACACAGAATTCAGGCTCTATTTCAGGTCGTTCTGCACAGGGCAATTTATATTTCCCCTAAATTACTACTCCCATAGGAGCTAGAAAATTTCTTCAGCTTGGTACAAAAGATGAGGATTTCGGGGGGTTTTCAGCTGTTTTTCTTTTCCTTGGTTAAAGAGCAACACAATTTCATTTATGGAAAAACTAAATGCTCTGTCTTCCCCTTCAACACATAGCAGAGAATGAGTTCCTTCTTTCTGTCCACAAGCGACAGAAGTGTAAACAGAAGCTCTGGTGGTAGCGGCACTGGATCAGAAGGGCAGATCAGAGGCAGATGTCCGAAACATCTCGCCTCAGCGCTGGAGTGGAAGAAACAACAAATCCAACCCCTCAGAACAGGGTCTGAATCGCGTCATTGCCTTCTGGTCCTAGGTCTTGACTAAATCCAGACACCCAATCTAGACACCATGTTGACAAGAATTTTGCCGTGGATTTTAGTAAGGACAGACTCCACTTCAGCTGCTTAATACAAATGAAGCAACGGTACCTGAAGGCATGCTGGTGAAGTTGGCTGTCTTTATGGTAGCTAAACTCTTAAAGGATTTACCTATCACAAACTGTAGCTGGCTTCAAGGAGTGTTCCATAAAGTTCTCTATGCACAGGACTTTAGCTACAGGCCAGACAGTAATTCTTCTTACGGCAACTGTGAGGATGAAGTGGATATGAAAAGGCAACAGAGCATCTTTCTTTCAAGATTCAAAACACCTGCACAAAGCCCGATGTCTCCACAAGGTGCTGAGCAGAGGTAATGGTCAAACATGCTTCTGGGAAAACAACATTTTTCTGTGATCATGATTTCTGATTATTTTTCTAACGATACCCTAAAAAGAAGTTGCTGAAAACATCTGGTTGCAAATCTTTCCAAACTTCTGTTAAGTCTGCCTGTACAAGGACAAGTCAGTATTAAGAATATTTTTTTTCCTTTTTATTTCATCTTTTTCACCTGACAAGTTAGGAAAATTACTATCATAATTTTCCAACCATATTCAGAGAATATTGTCATACTGAATTACAGACATACACTCAAATATGATTTTGAAAGCAAAATCCTCAAAGCTATTGCAGTGACAAAATTTTCACTTCTTCTTTACAAAACAGAAACAGTTTTGCCTTAAGACCAACCCCTTGAGACTGCCATCTGTACTGCACTTTATGCACAGAATTTCAGAGTATTCTTCCAGGGAAGAAGACCTAAGCAAAGGGCAAAGCAAAAATATCATCTGCCTACACTTCCTGCAGAGACAAAAGACACTGAGAAAGACGGCTTGCCATAAACAAGCAACATTTTACTGTACATATACAAGAAGAAAGAATAATTTATAAACATCATACTTTATGATTTATGACTATACTCAAATATTGCAAATCCTTTACAGACTACCAGGCCTACTTAAGTAATCATTAATTTACAAAGCAAGAAACTCTAATACTTACATAGCTGTGACTCTTAAGGAAATCTGAAGGGTTGCTTGTGCAGACTTTATCCCCTTCCAAGCCAATTACTCTTTTACAGATATTTGATTTGGGGTCATTTGGGCTTTTCACAATTACAATATCTCCTCTGAGAGGAAAAAAAAGAAACAAAAACAAACAGAAGACCTCTAAGTACACACTACTTGGCTGAATACATGTGCATCAATGTCTATACCCCAAAAATATTCAAATAAAGGTAACTTCCTTCAGCTGAAAATTTTTGTCTACAAGTTTGGTTTCTTCAGCTTCACTCAGGGTGTAATTTTACAAAGATTGTAAAGTAAGTTTGGAGAGATTCTTTGTTATCTAGACTATTTAAAACATTAAAGACTACATTTTAATTGACAATGCTTTGATGAAACGAATGCCACTTAACTTGATCCTGTATATATATATCCTCTCTCTGTATGTATGAAACAGAACAGATTCTGTGTTGCTAGACGTTATTGACCAAATGTTATTCTTCCAGTGGAACTTCAAATGTCTAACCTGAGATTGTAAGACCTTATATTACTTTTGCCTCCTGATTATATACATTAGATTGTACAGTGAAACAGTTCACCACAAAATGGGTGAGGGCCCTGAGCCTACTGTGCTCTACACAACACAGTAATAAAATGACATTTGATAAACAGTACTTAAACCATTTGGTCCCTTTCCTAACAAACTATCTGAGCACAGCAATACCTACAGCTTGGTTTGCAAGTAAGGCAAAACTGCTGAGAGGAGAAGTTACAGTCACACAATAGAATTGTTCTAGGAAAAAAAAAATGGGGGGACTTATTTCCATTATTTGGACAAAGCTGTAAAAGTGACAGGGACTACATCCTAAATGACTTCTGACAAGTTGTTTGATTGGTTGTATGTGCTGATTACTTTAGCTTCCATCAGACACAATGAGAGGAGATCTATGAAAAATTACTATTCAGAAGCAGAAGAACATATGAAAAGTAACGGACAGATAGAAAGTAGTTATTGACAAGCTCTGGCAAACTGAACGTAAAATCTAGTCTCAACAAAGGAGCATACTTTCGAATACAATAAAAGTGGCGGCTAAGGTTCTCCGAAAAGACAATATCAGAATTTTGAATGGTTGGTTCCATGGAAGGTCCAGAACACTGCAAATTAAAAATAAATGAGAAAAAAAATTACTATTTCCAATTACTTTTATCTAAAATACATTAATATTCAAATTATTTGCTAATAAATTAGAAAAGGTGTAATAAAAAGAACAACTAAAAAAGTGAGATCCTCCAGGGAACTCCTGATACAAGTAAAAGGTGAGGACAGGCTCCAGAGCACCCGTAACTCTGCTATGGCTCCGTAATCGCTCAGGATCAGTCCTGAACTGCGTTGGGTGCTCCAAGCCCCTGCAGATTCATTTCAGCGCCTCATCTGCAGGAAATTATTAGGAGCAGCACTTGGAGCTCTGCCACCTTACCCCTTTCTTCAGCCTCCGTAAAAAGAATCACCACTGAAGCTGCAAGAACAGCTCACAACCAAGCCCCACTAGGTCCTGCAGCAGTATCTGCTAGGTTTAGGAGGGGGAGGCAGAGTAGAACAGCCAGAAATTTGCCCAGAGTTGGAAACGAGCATTTCCCATGGCATTCTTGGTAACTCCTCTTTCTGGAAGAACATACTCTCTGCAAAAAGCTTCATCATAGTTTCCCATTTGCTTCAGTCATGCCTCAAACAACAACTTAGCAAAAACCAGGAATGCCTGAAGTAGAAATAACTTTTATAAAGGCCGGACCTGTGTCCAAAAAATAGGCATTTACTAAACACACTCTGAAAAAGCTTTAAAAAAAAAAAGAAACCTGAAATATTGGCATTATCACATGTAACGATTTTGGTATTATAGTTTTATTTTCTTTTAAATGTCATGAAAAAGAAAGTTACCACAACAATTCCTCCAAGGTACTCAAAGGCACAATGCGCCATGCAGCCATATTGCACAGTATACCCAAGAAATCGAAAGGTTTTTCCTAGGACACTGCGAAGCATGGTATAGTGTTATGCCGTTCAGCTGGTTCTAGTCTATAGCAAAACAGAAGAATATCATTCATTTGTAACAAACAACATTTACAAAACTATCTTTTGTATCTAATAACTGATGGACAACATCTTTTAAAAAAACAGTGAATAAAACAAATAATCAGATATACCCAAGGGGATGAATATAGTTTAAACTCAAATGCCATCAAGAAGTTTTTTAATTATTACACAGACTCTTCCACGTGTACAATCGATGCCTCTCACCAACTTATTAGTGAGATTCAGTTGAGCAGGAGCCGAAACAAAAAACCCACCTTTGCCAAACTAGAGAAATTAATGGGGGAGCATGGTGTCAGCGCTCTCCGCTGACTCAGCAGGGCTTCTTTTACTGGAGACTGCAGGCAGGCAGTTTACACGTCTAAAGATCTGCAATAGTTATGGGAACATCCTCCCCTCCACTAGGCTTGGCTGAGTGGAATCTGGAAAGCTGTAATCATATCTTTAAACACAGGCTTTGACTTCCAGACTAGACCATGTATTGCATCAGATGCAGTTATTTATTAAATAACACTTGACAGAGTCATTTTAATCACATGAAGGCAGTGCAACTTAGATCACTGTTTTTCTTCAAGCACTAGTATTTAAAACGGCACACTCAACAGCAAAACAGAAAAGCATCAAATCATCTGAAGCGATCTGAAGATATTTCACAACTGAAATTACATTCACAGAAAACTGGAGAAACCAAGTAGTTGGCCAAAACTTTAGAAGCAACCTGACAATCAATCAAATGAAAAAAGGCTTGAAGAACTAGACAAAATGAAGGATAATAGAGTCCTGAATGGCTTGCCTAAGACTATACTAGAAAAAGAACATAGTTGTTGATACGAATTCTGGAGGTTTTGCAGAGCTTTCCTTTGTCTAGACTTGCACTACCAAAGCACTTGCATATAAAAGTAAGGCATTACATCTTTCTGTTCTCAGCTACAGTACAGTGGCATAAGTTTTGCAGCACTTAAGACCGTAAATGTCTTCTGACCCCCTCCTCCAAATACTTCAGTCAAACTCTGATGACTGGATGTAATTCCTGCAATGCCAATCTAACTAAAAGGTTTCTTTACCCCTCTTTTGAAGAATATTTCTATTTAAGGAAGTGGAAAACATACATACTGAAGTTAACTGAAGCAAATTTTACATTCTGCAAGAAACCTGTCCCCCTTAAACTCACTATCAGCTTTATCATGACTTAAAACCACAGCAAAATTTCCCTCATTTACTAAGATGGGTCAATATAGCTTGATAACAAATACAGTAAATTAAAAAGAATAAAAAAGAAAAATGCTGCTTGTACAATATGCCCTATTTAATAACGAAGTAAAGACCTCCCCTTCTATATTTCACGATGTTTTGCTATTTAAATGCAGGAATTTAAAAGTGCATAGCTTTACTTACACAACTCTTTCTAGAAGTTAATCAGAATTTTGCCTGAATACAGTCAAAAGTCGCTTTTGTTCTTTGCACTTAGTATTTAATTATAAAGAAAAAAAGATGACCATTCTTGGGGGGAAATGTTCTCTACCAAGCTCATTTCCTTGTTCCAAAAAAGACCTACTTTAAAAAAAAAAAAAAACCACAAAAAGTAGTCTCCAGAATAAATCCACTTCAAAGAATCTGTGATTCATCATCCTCCATATTATCTGATGAGTTTCATGGTAATGAACCAAAATACAACAGAACCCAGAAAAGTCTCAAGTTGTTTCACTAGCAAGTGAAGCTCCAGCACACCACACGACACCTGGTACAAACTGGAACAACCTCACAGCAAGCAAAATGCACTTCCAGCTGAATTTATTCTGGAGAGCTAGAAACGTGGTTTGCTCTTCTCTGCCCAGTATGCTCTGAAAAGCATCGACCTACACCTTGCTCTCAGGGCCAGAAACATGTTACAGGTGGTACCAGGAAGCTGGAGTGACAGCAGACCAATGAGAGTTGCACAGCTCATGTGAATTACTGGCTATAGCTATCTTTTGAGAGAAGTACAACATCAGTACTTCTTAACAGCGTCGCTAGAAGGGCAGCCCCACATCACTTCTGTCGAGGCAGATAAGTACTGCACAACCACCCCGTATTTCAGATCCATGCTACTCAGAAACGTTATATATTAAGACAGTATAGAATTCAGGCACCTGTGGATCTTACAGGTAAAAAGGAATTGTATAAACATTGTGTTATGTTGACTGGAGTAGGTAGATATTGTTGATTGTGCCAAACAGAACGGTAACAACAGACTCATTAAGAGAAAATGTAAACCTCTCATGTCCACAGCTACCAGGCTATAACTAACAATTTTTTATTATGAAATTACAAACAACTGCTATATGTCTCTAAAAATAAGTTTCAAGCTGATTGCAGCTGATTTCCTGTTGGACTCTGGATGACACATACTTGTTACACTGAAAACATTTCATTTCTCTGACGTCTCTGAGTAACTCTGAATTGGGAGGTATAGATTTGCAAATTAATCAAGGAAACACAGGGCTCAGAGTGAGCTTTACCTACTTCTAGAGCTGTCATGGTGTAAAACTAGCCACAAGGATAGAACATGAGTGAAGAGGTCTCAGATTTTATTCTCAGGTCTCTTAAAATAACTTCTTAACCCCCAACACATGGATTTCACCAGTCCCAGTTTATAAATGTCGCACAACAGATTTCTTTTTATATGCTCAGGCTTATCAAATGTTCACGATACTGATGAAAAATTCTTAGTTCTTACATAAAGCTTTTTATTACTACTCAAGAAAGTTAATTTCAAATTCAGGCGCGCATATATATATATATATATATACACACACACATATATAAATACACACACATTCCCCTAGGTTTTACACAGTTTGAACCTAACAAGATAACTTCAGAGGACTGGAGTGGTTGTTTTTAACATTAAGGTCAACCTTTAGATATCTAATGTTCATTCCACAGAATAGCTGCATTCCTGAAAGTTTCCATGTAGTTTTAAGCAGAAACTTCTAGTTAACAAGTGAACGGTTGTAGTAAGAGTAAACCCAGTCAAAAAAAAAAACAAACAACTCTCTAGTTTATTAAAAAAGCTCCACAGAATATTTATCTTACAATTGCTCTAGCTTAAGCACCAGTAAAATATAATTCTGTTTACTCAGAAAACTATTTATTGGTACATTTTTAAAACAATGTCACATTGTTGATCACAAGAAGGTAAATGGCTGAATGTTTTCCCACATCACACAATTAATTTTAACACAAAGTGCTGTCAGCAGCCAACTCCACCAGATACAGCATAAGACCATCAAGCACAATAAAAACAAATTATTTAAGACACAGGCCTCTTGAAAACTTAATAGATCTGTTCTATAAACATCCTTATTGCAGAACTCACGGCATAAAACCTGTCATAATTACTTCCAGGTACTACCCACTATCATATAGTAGGTAGCTAAAAATTTTATATTGAAATAGACATTGTATTTATAGCAAACATGGACATTGATTAAGAAATGTTACACGTCCATATGTATCACATAGAAAACAATTTATTTATTTTACAAGAGCTGTATAGTTTATCCCCTGCAGCAAATAAAATGCAAAATGTAATTATTATTATCTTCTGTTCCCTTCTCCTTACGTAGCCTATGCCTTCATCATTTGATTTTTTGTTTGTTTGTTTGTTTATAAAATTAATCAGAGCTAGCAGGGTGGAAATCACTTTGAGCCTCATGAATGACATCCAAGAGATGGGAAGGGATTAGTTCTCAGTTGCTGCCAGTTATAGCGCCAGGTGGCTTTTTCTGCAGTGAAGGTGTTACCGATAATCCCATTACACTGGTACTAAATCTTGCAGACATCAAAATTATCACCAAGGTTCCTTTTCATCCCATCCTTTCCAAATGACTGGAAGTCGCTTCACCTGAAAGAAGTCAAATCCACATGCAGCTGCTGTTTTAGCAGCCAGCAGACTCCCTGAGAATGCCAATCGCGATCCAATTTCGCTGTGCTGGTGGCCCCCTATTCCCTGTCCAATAATACATCTGTTAAAAAATCCTACAGCTACAAATCAAGTTTAATCCTACCAGGGACCTCATGTTGGTCTTGTCTTCCAAAAAGGCAGCAGGTTTTGCTGTCTATCTCTGCTAGTGTCTGGGGAATACTCTTTAAATCCCAGCCCTACTTAGAAGAATAAGCTAAGGATCACAAAACATGACCTCAAAAACCCTGATATGACTATATTCTGACCCAGAGGCATTCATTCTAGGTGAAGATTAGAACTTTGCATAATAAGATTACACAGCAAGTGAATGATATCAAGGGACTATCCATATGCAGCCGCCTGGTTTTCTATAGACAGCCTGTGCTCTGCAATATGCAGTGCAGACGAAACAGAGCTTGGTCTTTCTAGCTGAAATAAAATAGATTCACATAAATTAGTTGGCCATTTCCAGATTCCTAAATCCCCTATTACATCTTTTATTGACAGCTCCTGTGAGGATAGCACAAATAGTATTCTCTTTGTATCTTTGCTTCTGCAACAATCACACTCTGAGGGAAATGTACATAGGTTGTCTAGAAATTAACATCTTGTTTGCTGTAATCTTGGATTACAATTAACTTGTACATAATAAAATTAGGAAATCAATGAGCAGATTTATCATTTCCAGATAACCAATGGCATTGTGTAAGACAGTTTAACAAATGGTGCCAAAGTCTTAAATACAGGAAAATCAAAGTCACAGCAAATGAAAGTGTGGCTAAACAAATTACTGGACTTGATATTAAATAGATTTTTCAACATAATAAAGAATTTCTAGACACATTTGCTTTATAGAATGCTTCCTAATTCTGAATTTTCACTGAATACCTAGTGATAGCTTATCAGTTTTTCCTTAGGTAACAGCAACTCCTAACATTCTCTGCTTCTAACCAGACACCCTTCCTCACACAAGGTAATTCCGTAACTTGCACCATCTCTTTCCCAAAGAGATACTCTGAGATTATTACTTTAAAAAAAGACAAAAACCTAAAACAAAGAAAAAAACTGCACACTGACTAGGCTATTTAAATATTTTGTTCAAGTTGTTATTTATATTAAGCTATTTTTTCAAAACTTCTGCATGAAATTGATGTTACATGTGCTAGAATAGTGAAGGTATATCACTTTTATTGGGAAAGATTCTTCCCATATCAGACACACAACTTAATAAATACAAAATTTTTTAAATATTCTAATTATAATCTGAGGATGCCAAACATCTAAAGCAAAACAAGGGACAATTTTCACAGGGTCTTTCCATGCAGGGGGTCAGGCAGAACTTGATTTTTATTTCTAGCTGTTGGTTTTCTCCAGAAGAAACATGGGATTCAGTCTGGCAAATCTGAAGAAGCTTGGTGATATTCTGGAAGAGAAGCTTATTTTTCCACATTATCGCTACTAGGCACTGACAGTTTGTCTCCAGCAAGTGCTCCTTCATCTCCTGATCTCAAGCTGACAAGATGCTCAATCCTGTAAACACAAGCTCACATAATGCAATCCTCTGGTGTTAAACATCTAGAGACTACCTACATAAGAATGAGCAATTTTCCAAAACAGATTTCAAGTAGTTCTCACTGGTTCTATTTACCTTTGGGAAACAACTCCTAACAGTCCTACAATCCTGCATAAAACGTTGTATTAATGGTCAGATGCATTCCAGGGCTTCTATCTTCCTCTGCAGCTCTACGCACTCATCTTTGCTGAACAGTGAAAACCAAATAGCTGAGCAAAGGCATGGTCATACATGGCAAGTTTGACCCGCTGAGGGCCGCTGAAATATTCACTTAACAGTTTCCTGTAATGATGTCAAAGTTAGGACAAACACTAAAGGTCTGACAGACAGCACAGCCGCTTTCCTGCTGACAAGGGTCAAATAAACACATGTAGCTTAAAATGTAGTTATCTTGAATTTTAAAAAAATTCACTTTCTTAAGACATAGACATGTAAACATATAAAATTAAGTTTAATTAACTAAGACAAAGAGTTACAAGTCTGATTTTCGCATCAGGCACTTAAAATCTATGACCCTGAAGAAACTAAAGTTGTCCATGGCTCATACATCTGCACTTTGCACTGCTAAAGCACTTTCTAGAAGTACGCGGGTATTTTTGGAAATATTACTCAAAGCAGTAAATAGAAGAGGGGTAAATAATTCCCCTAGGCCCTGACAAGTAAAAAAGCGGTTTACTTAAAATTTTTGTCATTACAAAGAGGATTGTTTGCTGGCAAAAAAACCAAAACCAACAAAATCATCCCAAACCAAAAAAAACCACCAAAAAAACCCTCCACGTAAAACAATGCAGCCTATTTATATGCGTCATCAGCAAGACTGAAGACTCAGATTAGAATGCAATCATTCAAGAGTAGTCCATAGTGGTTTACGAACACAGAAATCACACAGTATGAGATCTTAACACAAATAGTAAATCAAAGCTATTACTAAACATTTGGAAAAAAAAACAACCAAAAACAAAACCAAGCATCATCTTCTAATAACATATCTTAAGCATATTCTGCATTAAAATATGTGTTAAAAAACAAGGGAAAGGAAACACACAGACGAAAGTGAGCTCAGTATTCACATTTTCAAGTTACCTGAACAGAATAAAAACGCAAATCAGGTGCTTGTCACTGCTATTATTCTACAAAACTTTTGGTAGCTTTCCCAAATTGTTTTTAGTTATGAAGTTCTAAATACACACATGTACATGGGTTCGACTACTTATGTTTTCATAGCACAAACTGTATTTCATGTGATTTTATGCAGTAAATATGAATTGTAATCAGTACTTTTTCTCATTGCTCGATAAAATTTTATTTACTTATTTCTGAGCTGGTTTATGTATAAAACACAAGTTCTGTAAGTTCTTCTCCACTTACAGATACAAGTATTAAAAAAGTTCCAAACATCAATAGATGATTGCAATGATACTCAGTCTAAGTTAATCCCCAGACATCCAAATCCATGAATAAAAATTCATCAGTTTTAAATACACTGAGCCTATTAAGCAAGAACAAAAGCATATGCACAAAAGAGCTTTTAATATATTTCAAAGCCCACAAGAGCCATGGTCTCATTAAAATTATAAATTACACAAACATGGAATAAAGATTCAAACTGCAGTGCAGCTAAGCAGATTACAGAAAACCCCGCGTTCCATATGATAACACACCATGGCCCTCCCAGATGGGGGCTTGGAACAAAAAGGCCATCACTGCAGCTAGGGAAAACCTCCTTGTGATCTCTGGTTTCTGTTCAGCAGATGACAGCCAAATAATATGTTGATTATTCTGTTTGTGCTGCTAAGCTTGTAAGATGGAATAAAAGCGATATGATCTATTGTGAACTCAATGCTAATGTGTTGCTCCACTCATAAATAATACACTGAATATATTCTGAAACTATCTTTTTATCCGAGTTCCAGGTTTTAAATGCATGAACTAAAATAAAAAGCCAACATAAACTATTATTTAATTTAATGGTTTAAAGTAAAAAATACAGCTGACAACAAAAATCGATTACTCATTGAATCAAATAAGTAAGTAAAGGTGCCTTTCTCAAATTTAGCAAATGATTATATGCTCAGGTGCAGAGTACCTGCAAGATGCTGAGCACACTCCAGCCCCACAAACTGCATTATCACCGATACTGAACAGATTACGAAAAAGGGCCTACATGCCTTATTTTACCATAGCTAACCACTCCAAATTTCAAACGAGGACACAAGTACTTGTAAAACAGAAAGACAGTACAGAAAGAATCATGGTATAACTTCACTAATACCACAACTCCCTGACGGAACTGCCTTCTTAAAATCTGTTTTAAAGTATTTATTAAGTGACCAGATTTTATTTCACCTGAGTTTACTAACTGGGCTTGTTCCAAAAGCACACAATTTGGCTTGCCCTTTCTTTCATAATACACTGCCTTTTTAAAATGAAAAATGGTGACTGGACATACAGCTCCTTTCACAAATATTGTGTACATGCCAAGAAGACTGATGATCTTCTTACAATTTAATGTTTGTGAATTTTAGGTCTTTTATGCCAGAAATATTTTAAAAATCTATTAAAAAAACACAGCCATAGCTTGGCAATAGCATGAGAACTTCATGACCAAACAGTGCTTCACACTTCTTGGACTAATGGAAGCACAGCTGATAAAGAGAAAAGGTGGAAACATGCAGCTCCAAGAGTGTGCAACAGCTTTCTCTGAAACATAAAAATGTATTTAAAGGAAGCTCAGTTACCTTTCTTCCTTTGCTAGGGATGCAGAGACAGGTCTAATTCACAGAAATAATGAAAATATGGCAACCAAAGAGATACCAGAATGAAGTACGTGGAAGTGTTAAGACTAAAAATTCAGATAAACTACTTGCTCCAGAATGCACTGCAATGAAACAACACATATGTATTATTTTCATACACAAACAAGATAGGACCTTGAAACAATTAGTGGAGCTCACATTTACACTAGGAACGACAACCTTAAGTCTGTCCCAGTCATAATACAATAATACAATACACTAATAATACTACTGTATAATCTCAGTTCCAGCAGTTATTCTAGAGTTACCACTTATAGTATTGTTGTTTCTATGACCCTGATGATATTTAAGTTTCCCTCAATCTGTTTCGGTTTCTACAACTTTAAATATTAATTTGTTTTTATTCATCTTACATACATAAAATGAAAAATAGTGCCTCGGGGGAAAAAAAAAATCATAGCAGCCATGCAACTCAAGCACCTTCTTATACACATTTATATGTCTATAACCAAAACTTTTTCACATTGTTATGAAATTCATATAATACAAAGGTTTCAACAACAAAACAAACTTTTCCAGCCACCATCACAGCACTAACATCTATGCTAGCAAAAGCTAACTCAGGTCAACACAAACTTCAATGTATTACTGGGTAGAAAATAACTTGGCTTGCGTAGATAGTAACCTGAGAATCACAAAGGTGATTCGCAAACACTGAAGCACAAGGGAGCTAGCTTGCTTAGGTAGCCCTGCTCCTAGATACATGCTCCTGAAATGGGATTTCAGCAAATACAGCAGTTTTGTCATGGAATTGGCAGGCTCAGTATAAGAGACACAAAAAGCTGAATCAATTGAGATAAAGAATAATGAAACTTTGCTAAAATACAGCTTGGCTACAAAGAAAGCCAGATATTCAGTGTATTCTGCTTTTTTTTCCATCATAATATTATTCCAAATTTGAAACATCATAACTTTTCTTAAGTAGCCAGTAGTGGATCTGACTTTTTATATCTAAAGTGAGTTTGACTAGATTACTTGCTTGTGTTTTACCTAACTTTAACTCACACTAAAAATCTAAATTTTAATTCTTGCCTACTTAAAGTCCAAAACACCTATTTTCTTCATCTACTTCTCAATGACCTAATTAGTTTACCATTCTAAACAAGTTCTTACAACAGTCACATCTTTTGAAAAGCGAGCAAGACTTCTGTGTCTGTGCTCAGAAAAGGTATAGTAACACAGCTCTACAGAATTATTTACAGTAGCATACCTTGATTCATACCCCACTCTAAGGATAGTCAAGATGCTGTGAAACTAGATGGAAGTCCATTGAATACATCTGCATGTTCCTATGGCTCTGCAGTATCTTGTCCTCAGTGAAACCTGAGGGTTGCACACTTCTGTGAAGCCTCTGACCAACATCACTACTTGGGAAAGCCAGAACTAGTGTCATCCTGACCTGAGCAAGTAACTGTATCCCTAGTCACAACGCTAAATAAATTAGTACATCTAGCACCTTGCAACACACGATACCCATTTCAGTTCAACCACCACTCTTTGGCACATCTTTACCAGACTAAAGATGGAGCAAAAAAAAGAAATAAATAATGAAAGGAGTAAATCTAAGATAGAACAAGAAATAAAGGGGGGAAAACTGCTTGTTAGACGATACCGCACTATGTGAAGTTATTTCCACACTTCGTGGTGGCTGAATAACCAAGCTAGCATTCACCTAGATGTCTGGAATATCTACGGAAGCCACCATGACCGGAACACATCATTGGCCGGTACACTGGAAAGCTGAGGTTACAACTTTGTGGGACTCACCAAGAAGTTACATCCTCATATGTAAGCACATTGGCAAAGACTCCCATCTTTGCGATCATCTAGGTTTTGAGTTTGATGAACTGACAGTTAACTGAAAATAATTCTACCCCAGAGTAGGAACCTCCTGAATCTCACCTAGCATGCCTGTCGTTACTGCAACAGATACCAGAGCCAGTTGCTGAAAGCTAATCCGAGAAACAACATCAGCAATACATATTCTACACTTCAGCACAGTAGTCAGAAGCTACCTGCAAGCATAAGAATAGTTAACAATAACATTTTCTTTATATAAGAGGGTAGGTCAGGCAGCTGGGTCTGTGCAACTAGAAGACTTATGACCCAGATTTTGTTTACTTTTAACTTCAAAAACTACTGCAGAAGTACTTCGCGTTGAAACATTACTGTTTGGTTTTGGCTAACATTAGAAGAGATGGAAAATTCACCATTATGAAAATGCCTTAAAAATATTTCAGCAAGCAGAGATGAGCTACAATTTTAAAAGAATTCTGAAGGTGACTGGTTAAATCTTTTCCGGCCACAGGTAGGCCTCAGGTGCTTTGCCAAAGCATTTCACAGGTTTCAGGTCCACAGTATTGCAAAAATGATGGACAAAAAATAGCTAAATCAAAGAAGAAGCACCTTCTATAAAATTCTACAATGTAGGTGAAGAGCAAACATTGCCTGTATTCCAGCACCTGCTGATACTGTAGATTTGTAATAGAAATAACATCTGGAATTAGTTATTTGGAACAATGTTTTTGAAGACGAAAAGTCCTAAGAACTTAGCAGAAAACATAACTCTCTTCCGAAATCCAAAATGTGCCAATTCTTAATTTTTGTAATACCAGCATATCAGCAAAAAATGCTCCAGCAACTATAACTTAATTCCAACGATACATATATTTCTTACAGATACTCAGTGAATCTTAGGCTCTAAAAGGACATCTAACAAGTTATTTTGTACTTTTGCATAAAGTGCAGTAACATAAAATATATTTTAAAAAAGTAACAGCTATTAACCTTTCCTTTCCATAAATCATAATTACCCACATTATTTACCTGGCTTTAGAAACACCTATTTAATGAAATACGTGCAATCAGATACAAATGGAAAGCAAATATGAAGACTCAAAATATCACCGCATTTAAACTATGTTTTTCCTGTTGAAACACAAAGATTACTCTGCACCTCTTCCACTGGCATGCTGAAGTGACAAACTGTTTTATTCTTTGAAGGCAGACATCTGTGTTCAATATGAAATAGATTTCTGGATGTTAAGTATCTGAAAAGGCTAGAATCAACCTGTCTTAATTTTTAGGTTTTAATCCCAAAGTAAACTTTATATAGACAAGGAACCCAGTATGGAAAACATTACAGAATATCAAAAGCCATAATACAAATAATACTCCTTTTCTAGGCGCTGGGTTGTTGGGAGTTTTTCCCATTGCTTTTAGTCCTATCTTACAAGTATTTTTAAATTAATATGATTTTTTAAAAAAGAGGATTCCTCTTTTTATGATAAATTCAAAGAAAATAATATCTATGAAATATATCACTAATCTGTATGATGCTTAAGATAGTACATTCAACTTACAACTCATTTTCAATATTACTATTCTGCAAGTTTCAGTAATACTATACTGTACGTTTTTACAATCTGAAATTACAAAAACATTACATAACTTTTTTTATGATTTATTAAACCATTGTCATCAGCACATACCAGTAACTCATGTCTCCTACTGTATTTCTGTTTTAAAAGAGCTGTTTAAATCTGACACAGGTTTAAATTTTTATCACTGTTGTTCAGTATATCCACAGGGATGCACAGAAGTAACATATAGAGGCCTTCTCAAGAAGATCATATCATGTTTTATATAATATCATACAACTGGTATGTCTTCAACCCTCCCACTAATCCTCGCGTTTTTCACTGACTGATTGGCTAAGTAGTCTCTAAGCTTTTCTCATACTGAAAAAAACCCCAGGTCTTTCAGTGTCAGAACTTCCAGGATTAAACATTCTTTCCAGTTGTTGGCTCATGGCCTGAAGATCCTGCACTTTCAAATTTATCCCTTTCTAGCCAGTTCAAAGATCAGGAAAATGAAGCCATCTTCTTTGCAGCCATAATCCATGACCCATGCTGTTAAGATACTTAAGAACATCTCAAAAGCAAACTACCTTGTTTCAGCTCCCAGCATGGGTCTCGGCAGGGCGCTGGATCACATGACTGCCAGCCCTACCTAGTCAGGTGACTCAATAGCTAATCTGATTTGGTGACTATAAAACTTTAATCAGTACAGTCTAATACCATCGCATTCCTGAACTGATGAGGGAAGCAGCTTGGCGATGTAACAGCAAACGCTAATAAGATTATGAATTAGAACTGCCACTAGGATGTAGTTTTCTAGTTCTCTATCCCATGCATAAACCCACAGAAAAATATTACCGAAAACTGATCAGGCAGACATACACTTTTGAAACAAAACACACTGATGTGGTTTATTCCCAAATGGATAGCATTTTGCTCAGTGCCACAGAAGGACAAGAGCATACACTGAATCTTACAAGGCATAATTAAAATGTAGCAAAAACATTCATTTGAAATCAAGGAAAATAAAATATGTCCATCAATAACATTGTCTTGTCAAGAAACACAGGTCAAACAATACAGCCTCAGCTTACATTAACTGCAGGTCCAAAGAGTTTACACCCGCAACCCACGCAACCTGTGCATGGTAAACAAAGAACAGAGGCAATGACAGCCACAACAGGTGTGCTGCTTCTCATCAAGCACAAAATATCTAAAGCACACCATAAGAAGTGCTGCTATTTTGGGGACACTAGGATTTTCACCAAATCTGTAGGCTACAGCTTTTGAAGAGAAACGACGAACATAGTTGCAGATCAAATTCCAAGCATACCTTTTCCCAAGTGTTTTGATTGCTCTCTCACTCACCCATTGTATTCCCTCCATTTTTTCCTTAGGGAATTCTCACCCAAAATTCTCTTAATCCATTTTAGAATCTGCATTTGGCATAGAAAGCAGCTGGATAGCAAGCTTACAAGAAATGGAAAATGGAAAGCTTGACTTCTTCATACTAGAGTTCAGATTTGCAGCTAAAATGGACGTACACATTTGATCAGGTCTACATGATAACAAGCAAGCAGCAAGAAAGAAAAGCTGATTATTCTAAGACATCCCAGTCTAGACACGAAGGTTTAAACTTCTCCATTTTACAATAAGCTGAGCGTGACTACAGCTGCCATAGCTCAGCTGACAAGAAATAACTTGCTGAGACATTTCCTGATCACTTGCAGTCGTCTCCATGTTCTTTAGTTTCTCTGCATTGCAATTCCATCCCTAGAGCAGGAATAGCAGGACTTATCCACCTACCAATGTGCATTTGAGGATGAGGGGGTTTTATACAGTAATATCCAGAACTACAATTCCCACGATCTTGCTTTCTGTCAGACAGCCCCTAGTGAGATCTTTTACAACAGCTGGAAATTTACCTTTTGGAAAGTGGACACGTGAATGTGAGCAAACGTTTAGTATCATTCAAAGAGAGTAAAAAACCTATTATTCTTCCTGAAAATGAAATATCATTGACTTCTAAATATCAAAAAAATCCGTAAGGTTAGTTTCTTCTCTAATGAAAATGAAATGAAATGCAGGTGAAGTCAGATGTTGTAAGTGGCATTTCCATAAGCACATACTCACTTGTAAAGCTTTATTGTATTAAATAGTTAACATTTTCTTAATAATTAAATCTTTGAAAAAGATCTTATTTCCACTTGCTTTCTAAATCAGGAGGACTTTAACTGTACCCACCATCTTAAGATGTGACAGAGGGAAAACAAACATCAAACAGAACTACTGCAACACTTTTTAACATTCAGTTCTTCTACTGAAAAACTACTTCTACTTCTCCATATTTTTTTGTAATATCTGAAATGGTCTCTCCTGTTATAAGTTACACTGTAAGAGACACTTCCTCTATATTTCAAAGAATGTCAACTCAAAAAAACTGTAACAAAAATATAATTTTATTTAAAAATACATGAAATTCTGAAATAGCTGTGAGGTTCACCATCAGTAAGAGGTGGGAGGGTCCGTTGCCCCCTCCCCACTGTGTGTATATGTCCTCTTCCTTACTGCATCAACTAAGCAGTATGACACAAAATTAAACTATTAAGAAAGTTGATAGATAGTTCCAAGTCAGGTTAGTGAGCTGAATCAGCTCAAGAAAGGATGTGAGAAGCACCAGGCCTTTGTTGGACTAGAAGCAGAGAAGGAAAAGGAAATGAGATGCCCTCTTTTAGCAATGTTGACGTCTTGTATCAGCTCAGGAAAAGCTGAGATTTCCAGTGAACTTGCACTTTATGCAAGAAATTCTAAAAACGTTTGGACCACAGCACAGGTATTCCCAACTGCAAAATACTTTCACTATGTGGGCTCCAAAATGAAAGAGAAAAAAAAATGAATTATTTAGCCTCTGGTTTCCACCCTGTAGGAAAATGAGGTAAGAAAAAGGAATAAAGTGTAAAAACTACCTGTCACAAAAGTAGTAATGAGAAATTGAAGAACAAAAAAGAGGCCCTGAATGTATGTTTACACCTATCCTGTAAAGTTAATGTAACCTTTATTAGCTTGTTTGTCAATAAAATATACAAAGAAATACTATGTCTCACTGAATTAACAAAAGGAAGTGTAGTGATGGAATGGGGAAAAAATAATCACCAAGACAAAGTGCATGTAGTATATCTCTTATGAGGACAGGCTGAGAGAGTTGGGCTTGTTCAGCCTGGAGAAGAGAAGGCTGTCGGAGACCTGATTGCAGCATTTCAGTACTTAAAGGGAGCCTATAGGAAAGATGGGGACAATCTTTTTGGTAGAGACAGCAGTGACAGGACGAGGGGTAATGGTTTTAAACTAAAACAGGGTAGGTTTAGGCTGGATGTAAGGAAGAAATTCTTTACAATGAGGGTTGTGAAACACTGGAACGGGTTGCCCAGAGAGGTAGTGGAGGCCCCATCCCTGGAAACATTCAAGGCCAGGTTGGACAGGGCTCTGAGCAACCTGATCTAGTT
>Ga0065711_1001860_pt1 | contig 38647 bp, 25 predicted proteins | sample Hoacrofraction12_FD_59098 | JGI IMG/M metagenome (GOLD analysis project Ga0065711, IMG submission 59098) | Hoatzin crop microbial communities from Cojedes, Venezuela - Epithelial fraction 12 v2 (version 2) | ecosystem: Host-associated > Birds > Digestive system > Esophagus > Crop | place...
CGGGGGGCGACGGGGCGGGCCGGGCTGTGCCCCGGGAGCAGCGCTCCGGGACCGCCCTTTGCCGCTTTGCCCTGAGCGCTGGGGCCGTGTCCAAAAGCTGCTTTCCCAACGCTCCTTTTACCGCGTTCCTAAAAAAAATCCTTAGGGAAAAAAGGATTTAGATCGGGGATCGTCACCCGCTGAGCCGCCTCCGTCACAAAACTCCAGTAAAGAGTGGCAGCGGCGGCTGTTCCGTACGGGTATTTCGTTGACAAAGCTTGTAAGCAAGCATTGGACGCGAAGCCATGGCGCGCCTCCGCTCTGCCTCTGGCCCTGGGTGCTCTTGCTCTCTCGTAATCTCTTGGCGTGTCGCAAAAATTCCCTCTCGCGGTTGGCGTGGCGTCTGGGGCAGGCCACTGCTCGGCGAGGGGCGAGGCGGGACCCCGGCCTGCTGCTGGGCCTGCTCTCACCCTTCGAGCTGCGGGAGGGAAGGGAAGGATACCCCCGGCAAGCGGCCGCGTGGTGAAGGACACGCTCCCGTCAGCAATAGAGGTGGCCCGGGAGGGCAGCTGGAGCCGTTGTCCCACCCAAGCCAGGGGCAGCGGGATGGACATGAGTGTCCTCCATGGCATCTCCCACCCTGGTGCTCGGGGGCAGGACGGTCCCCGGGTTTGGCCCACGTGCTTGGGGTTGGCCTGGAACACGGAGCGGTGGCCAGCTGGGAGGAGCGGGCGCCCACTGGGCCACATCTGTGGCATCCTGCCTCTGCACAGAGTCCGGTCTTCGCAAAGCTTGGAAAAATACCTCTGTGTCTGACCAAGCTCCCACTGAGGTCAGCAGGAGATGGAGCAAACTTCACGTTCTTAAGGAGACACGGAGCCACTCAAAAAGGGGGCTAGGGAGCCAGATCTCCACCATCGTAGCCTGGGGAGAGGCAGTGGAAGGACGCCGCTAGCAGCTCGTGCGGTGGAACAAAACCAAAGATGAAGAAGATGCGCTCAAATTGTATCTGGAGACAAAAGTCCATGCTTTCTTATCCCAAGCAGAAGGTTCATTTATCTGATCTGCCAGTTGATTTTGGAAGATTATTTTGTTCATTAAAAAAGGAAGAGGAGCCAAGCTGCTGCTTTTTTTCTTTCATTTTTTTTTTTTTTTAAATTTTCCTTTTCAATACTGCTGGGTTCTATTTTCTTGACATATGAGCTTTTCCATGACTAGAGTTTCCTTTAGCTGAACTCATCTTATCTGAGAGAGATCTCAGGCTGGATCCAGCTTATTTTATAACTAAGCAGTGTTCCAAAATGAAGTCAGAAGGTGAGGGACTAAAAAGCTGGGCTGGAAAAGACAAAAAAACAAACCAACAAAAAATACAATGTTCACTTTTTTCCAACTGACTCCAGCTGGAGCAGAGTTGGGCCAGTGAAGACATTTTGAAATTCGTGTTCTTCACTTCCCATTGCTGAGTTGCTTTTGCCACTGGTGAGCACCCAGCATCCAAGCCCTGGCTCCTGGCATCTGGAGCCAGCATCTAGGCCTCCTCCACAGGGCTGGAGCGTGCCATCAGCAGTCCTGTCCTGGGACCTAGCACTGGTGTAGCTCTACCTCCAGCAGCAGGGAGATGCACGCCGAAACGGGCGGTGTATCCACCGCGTCTGTTGTGCACAGCTGCTTTGCCTGGGCGTAGCTGACAGGATGCGAAGGATGCCCTTTTGCTGCCGGCGGTTGTTGCTGCAAAGCTGTGTCTCCGGTGGAGGAAAGATAAAGCAGAGATAAGAGACAGCCTTGTGAAGACACTGCCTCTTTGCCTCTCCAGCAACTCGCTGTACTGAGACAAACAAAAACTGAGGGAAAACCCAGCTTGGCCAGGACCAGAGAGAGCAGCTGGGCCAGCGCTTGTTGGAAGCAGGGCCTCGGGTTAGGTGATCTAGGGCATTGCCAAGCCGTCCTGTGTATTTCCATCTGGAGGGGTTTCGCCACACCTCTGGGCAACCTATCTCAGCCTTTAGTTGGTCTCACAGTGGAGAAGTTTTTGTGTCTGGAAACAAAATTTGGCCTGAAAGGACTTGACCGTCCATCACAGTGCATCCTCATGAAGACAGTGCCTTCTTCATCTCTACCTTTCCAGCACTGGAAGACTGGGATGGAATCCCCCTGAGCCCTCACTTCTCTAGGCTGAATAAACTCAGTCCCTTCAGCCTTTCTTCACGTGCCAAGGTCTCCAGCCCCGTGACCATCTTGGTGCGTTTAACCTCTCCAAGCCTGCTTGGCTGTCCCCAGTTTTTCGATGTCCCTCTTGACCTCAGCGGACCAAAATGAGACACAGTGCGCAGGTGGGACGTGGTGTAGTTGCATCCCTTAACCTGCTGGCTGCACTCTTGCTGATATAGCACAGGTACGTTCTGATATGGTCACTACCATGGGGTATTTTTCATCACGGGATTTCAAAATGCTATGTAAGGATGTTTTGGGAGTAGCTCTCAGTTTCCGCCCTCCTGAGGTTTTTCAAAGGAGGTCAAAGCTTCTTCAGCTCTCCCATCTACAGATCAGAAGACTTAAGTCTATTGTTTTAACTGCCTCTTCCTTTTGTCATAACAGACAAATACATCACCTTCTGCAGTGTGTAACCAGAAAGAAATTTACGGAGCAGAAAAGACCCCCTTGGAGAGTAAGATGTATGCATAAATTTTAGAGATAAACGAAATGCAATGAAATTTTCAGGTTTCTCTTACGCATACACCTCATGAAAGGGATTAAACATTTTCTAAACTGTTCTATAAATGAAACACAATGTTTTTCTTAACAATTTGCCTGAGCAACATAACGTAGACACAAAAATAAACCCTGGCTCTAATCTTGATTGTTGTATCAAAAAGCATATTCCAGCTGGGTGACTGCTCCACCAGACCCCTGGCGACGGGGCTGCACGTTCTGGAGGAGAGCTCACCGGCCTTCTTGCCCACCTCTGTGCTCAAACAAATGCCAAACTTTCATCTAAGCAGGGATATGTGCCTCGGTTTCCTCGTCTTTAGAGTAGACACTGTGGTACTTGGCTTCCTTTTGGTAGCAGCAACAGAGGGATGTAAGTGACCTCCACCGCAGCTACCAGTATCTTATTCTTACTTGAAGGCATTTGGAGAGGTAGCAGTGTTGCATCGTGCGACATATGGGAGGTCCGCCATGCCATCTCTCCTTCAGAGCAGATGCACTTCAGTCGCCCTGGGCAGATGTTTCTCTGATGTGTCCATGAAAAGCCTCTGGTGTGGTGACCCAGAGCCCCCCAGCATGGTCCTGCCAGGGCTATGGTGCCCTTCCTGGGGGGCACATGCATTGGGCTCTCCTCTCTGCGGTTTAACCCCGTTTGTCTTCCTATCCCAGCAGACTTGTTAAAGTCTCCTATCTCCTTTGCAGCTACTGTTTTTGATTGTGAAAACCTTATTGCATGTTTTCTCAGTTTTTCTCTTTCCTGGCGGGAACAGCCCTAATTCTTTCCATCCTTTCCTACACCATGCTCTTGCGGCTTTCCTCCAGGCTTCTGGTCAATGCTTCCTCAAACTGCAGCATCCCAAGTGACTCATTTCTGCTGAGGCCGGCCTGGTGCCAAATGGGGGGGGGGAGTATCACTTTGTGTTTTCACACGTCTCGGCACTGCATGGTGTGACCCAGTGTGATGCTCACCCTTCCCTGCAGCAGCAAGGCGCGGTGACACATGCTAACACCTCAGTTCAGCAGAACAGCTGTGCAGCCAGGTGTTGCCTTGACAAGTGTCTGCTCATCCAGAAACCCATGCCAGGTTTGCACTTTCTCTTGTCCTTATCAAACTGCCTTCTGGTTTATAGGTAGCTTCCCCAGTTTGGCTAGATCATTTTGAATTCCTAGGCTGTCTCCTATGCACTGGAATTCCTTCCACCCTAGCCATCATCTGCAAATTTAATGATCAGACTCCAGGCTCTCAGTATCCAAAGCATTAATACAGCATAGTACCGTAGACTGGCTTCAGTAAAGTTAATGCTTGAGGCACCCTTCCAGTTTGACCAGGGAGTTACTGACAGTGACTCTTTAAAACAAGTTTTCTAACCAATTCCGAACTTCCTTTACGATAGTCTCACATTGACTCAAGTCACCTCCCCTTATAAGTACGCCATGTGAGAAAATGCCAAAGCTTATCTGCAGTCGAAGCACATCTGTTACTTAGATAGAATGACAGTTTCTACTTCTGTCCTCGCACAGGAGGAACCTGAAATGGGTTTCATATCAGTTCCTCATTAGTCTGCGTTTGCCATCACTCACTTGCTTGGCGTCTTTCATCTATTTGCAAGTAGCCTGATATGTTCTTACGGTGCTTTTCTGGGCACTGAAGTTAAGCCAACTGGTCTCTGGTTGTCTTGCTTATCTGTCCCCCCTTTATAAAGCTAGGCACTCCGTTTGCCCTTGGTCATCCTTGCATGACCTTGGCCACCCTCCCCAAATTCCCAGGTAGCCTCAGCCAGCCCTAAGATAGCTTCTGCCTCTGGTGGAAATACCTGTGGGGAATTTCATTAGGCACAACCAGTTTGAAAACATTTAATTTGTCTACATGGTATTTTTAGGTAAATTTAGATAGCTTTCTCTTTTTTTGGCACCCCAAAATCTGTCTTTTAATGGCAGTTCTCTCAGCTGTTCAATTACACTTGCCCTTTCAGTAGAAACAAAGAAAGATATATTAAACACTGTCATTACTGGCACTGATAGATTTAAGCGATAGAAACATGGGAAGGGAAAGGACTACCTGGTTCAGTCAGTCTCATCTCCAGTGGCTGTAAAGTATAACACAATGCAGAGACTACGCAAATCTCTGCACCCAACAAGCCAAACACCCTGTAGCAAGTTCCTGAGAGGAAGCTGTTACCCTGCATTGCTAACACTGCAAGGGCAGGCTGAGCTTTGGAAGACCTGGGGGTTTACCTTTTGCCTTTCCCCGTTACTGAGGATTGCACTCCTGCTCATCACTGCAGCACCAGCACAGTCTCGGCTGCTGCCCCGCCAGGCGGACAGCCTGCGCACGCCCCTGGGCACCACTGCCTGGGTGGTGGGACAGGGAGGCCGGGGGAACAGTCCCCAAGGCAGGAGGTGGCTGTGGTGGCCTGAGGAGTGTGGCCCCAGTGCGGGCTGTCATGGCCAAAGGGCCTCTCCCCCAGCCCCTGGTACAAAGGGGGAGAGGTGTGAGGCACGGGCTTGGGCTTGGGCTCCCTCGGTGCAAGGCTTCAGGCTGGCAGTGGGATGCTGAGGAGGGAAAATACAAATGAGATCTCCAGGAGGGAGCCTGCAGGCTATGTCAATGCTCATCAGCTAAACAATGTTATTGCTAACTTTTGTACAGGTCTTGTTCTCAATTCAAGGGGAAAGACACTTTACTCAGGGCTTTGCTTTTTCCTGTAACAGTCCCCGATTTGCTTGTGACTTGCCTGTGGCTGTATGATGGCCGTGCTGTCTCTTGCTCGTCAATTATTTTTGCAGCATCATCCCAGATCAGAGACCCTCAGAAATGTCCCCAAGCTGTAAAAATGGATTAATCGTCCAATGATCTCTTGTTTCCAATTCAGTAAAGTATTATACAAGCAGTCATAAATGCTGATCTTTGAAAACAAGAGCAGCTTCACATGCAATTGTTCAGTTCAACCAATGTACAAAGCAAAAATTCTCTTGGAATGCTACATTATTGTTATTTTTTTTTAATACTAAGTGGTCCTTTAATGAGTGTTAATCTCTGACAGATGGCTCCATCCATCTGGCACTACTGAACAGTGCAAAAGTCTAATTTATGTGGAAAACTTATTTAAAATTGTATATTCATTAGAAACAACTAAAACAACTGATCTTTTCATCCTGGGAGTCCATGATGGTGCCAAAGCACCACTAATAAATTCCACTGCCAAGAAGTGGGAGAGGGTTTGCAGACAGAACTGATGGCATGAGCATTTTTTCTCCTTTCATAGTTGTGAAATATTTCTAAGCAAAAAAAGTCCTGTGAATGAGCGCAATATCCCTCGCAGGCAGATTTGCACAGGCTCTGGCTCGTGCTGAGGGAAGGCACCATATCAGCGTCTGCCTTGGTCTCTGGTACGAGGGAGGGCATCCCTGGTGGAAAGGCAGAGTTGGAGATTCTGGCTCCGAGCGTGCCCGGCTCAGCGCAACACCTGAGGGGATGGTGATGGACCAGATCAGCGGCTTTGTACTCACCCAGCCTGCCGCAAAGGGCTGAAGCTCTTGCCGGCTGCCCCAGCAACTTGGGGTGCCGAGGGCATTGCCTGGAGATGGCAGCGGGCGTAAGATGAGCATGGCCCCAGCAGGCGAAAGTGGTGTTGCACATCTGCACTATGGAAGAAGAGGGAGGAGGAGATGGGGACCCTCTAGAAAGTCTGTAGAATGGCACAAGTAAGGAGGTGAATCCACATGAAAGCAGGCTTTATTGTTCCTGCTGCTCATGGAGCAACATTACTCATACAGGCATCAGCTTCAGGAAAGTTAGAAAGGCAGGAAAGGCCTTGCAACAAACAGTTGCACAGTAATTTTTAATAAAGCGCAGCATTTGCCATCTTCAGAGCATGATCCCACTCCCATGGTGGCCTGTGGGGTGAATCCCCATGGATTTTTGGGGAACTTGACTGGGTTGTTATGTTGCTCTGGGAATCTAAAATGTTATTTGGGTGTGATGTCGTGCTCAGAGAATAAAGCAACACTTTGTCTATGACAAAATAAACATTTATCTGTTATTTTTTCTTCTTTTAGCATCATCAAATACTCAACCTGATAAGCCATACCATTTTTATATTTGTTCTGGAATAAGATAACATTATTCTATGTCAGTTAAGAAGAAGTTCTTTCTGTCTCCAATGGACAATTGTCTTACCTTGAACCACAAAGAGGTTGAAGTTTGAGTATTGATTCATGCTGAAGTGAAAATACTATTTTGTCCTGAAAATCGGAACAGAGTATTCGGTATTCCTCCAGCAAGCGGATCTATATTTAGTGACAGTACACAAGGTTTTCTTAGCAATGGTAAATTTTTTTCTAGAAAAACAGTGTCCTAAAATTAAATCCTTAGACAAGACTGCTTTCAATTAAAGAAGTGCTTTCTCTTTTGAGACTTCCAAGTCAGGTTAGCCTCTTAAATCTGTATCGAAAAGTCTTAGATGATTTATCAAAAAGGAAACTAATCAGGCTCTTGCTATGCAATAGCGATCTATTAAAATGTATAATTTCACTATCCATGTATTTTCTGGTGGTATTTAATCATGAAGTATTGTACAGCAGAAGCATCATTTCTGTTAAAGTTCAATGGGACGATTTTAAAGGCTCTAGAACACGCTTTATTTCCTTTTGAATGCTCTATGATTATTCCCTAGCAGTGAGAGGTGGTAGCTCCAGGCTGCCCTGTTCAAAGCCAAGCCTCACTGTGCGGTTGCTGTTAAGGGAAAGCCACAGGGTGCTGTCCTGTGGATCGGAAAAGCTGAAAGGGGATCTGTGGCCCATCATGCTCTGCCTGCACAACGGTCTCCCGAGCGCATTACAGGACTGTGAGGTTGCATGAGTCAATCAGGGCTACCAACGTGAGTGCCAGAACTTGGAGCTCATACTTTTGATCCAGGAGACAGAGGAAGATTGGCACCCTTTAAAGATCAGGGAGCCTCTACAGTTTGCCACCAGGAGACATACAGGGAAAGGTCCAGAGTTAGTGTCCTCCTCCAGACCTTGGGCCCCCAAACCTGGGTCCTGTCTTGAGGGCTAGTGGTAACATCTTGCCTTTTCAGAACCAAACAAGGCTCATCACATCCATTAAAAGCAAAAAAAAAAAAAAGGCATTGGTGGCAATGCCTAAAATGTAAATTAGTGGTTTGAACACATGCTCAGGTAATGAGACACAGGAGTTTTATGCCTTTCTCAGCTGGAGGATGTTCAAACCCACATCAGAGAGTAACAGCAAGGAAGAGTCTGTGGCTGAGGGATGAGAGAGTGCACTCAGGGCACAGAGGGCAGGCCTGCTTACACGTTGCACTCTAGTCTTTGGGTGAAAAGCAAAAATAATTTTGGGAACATGGGTTGGATTCTCGCTGGCCTTCTGAGTCATACTTCCTCCTGCTTGGTCTCTTCTTCTTTGCTCTGGAGACCTGCGTTTGTACTGCTTCTGCCCAAGGGAGCTGGCTCCTGAGCCTGTGACAGATACTTAGAATTATTACCTTGGAATAAAACTGCCCTGATAGAGATCTCACAGAGACAAGACACAGGTGCTGTGTCACTGAGTATGAGCTATTGAGGTTGGCCACGTGCTCACAGCCTTTGCTCTACCTTCATCTATCACCTTTATGGTGAAAACTACTGGCACTTCACCCCCACTGGCACCGATGTCCCGAGCTCAGTGTCTCTGTGTAAAGACACAAATGGTGGTCACAACATCGGCAGGCTTTTGTTCCACACATACTGATTTAAAAGCTGACTTGCAGTTCTTCTCTCTGGAAATACCAGCTCAAAAGGGTTGCAGACCATTCAGATACTCTAAAAGAGAGTGGCCCCACTGGAAAAGGTCCTGCGCGAAAGCCGCGCTGTCAGCTGTTTGCACCGTCCCAAGTGCAAAGACAGCAGAAATCTCGCGTTGTAGTGGGGACAAACACCGGTGACGGTTTTTGTGACTGTCTCTGCTGGTGTGAGAGGCCTGAGCCCATCCCTGAAGAGGCTTTAGGTTTCCTGAACTGAAGTGGCTGAAGGAGAAGAGAATTTAATGCTATTTAGAATGAAATTCATAAGCAGCTCTGCCCTTCCGCTGCCAAGGGTGTGCTCTGTGGAACTGAGGCGTTTTATTGCATTTATCATGCTACCAGAGGGTCTCTTACAGCCCTGATTCCCACAGCCCAGGGAGTACAGGACAATCCGAGAATTGGTTAAATGTAATAATTCTGTTTCTAGCTGTCATGAGCTGGAGAGAAGCTGGAAATTGTTACTTGGTTTGGATTAAAGGGTTCAAACAAGCAAAAGGTTATGGGTATTTTCTTTTTTAATGTCATTATTTTAAAACTAGCCCTTTGATATAAAGGAAGAGCCTGATTTGTGATTTTTGGACATGTGTAGCTGGCAATTCTGTGAATAGGACTACCCTGCATATGCTAGCTCAATTAGCGTGTGCTGCGCCATATGCACATTTTAGAAATTAGGACCTTGAAGTCCATTTGTCAGTTAAACCTCCCCAGGTCTGGCTGCATTGGATCTGTTCTGGAGACCCTGCCAGGCATGAGTTAGTATTTGCATTGCAGGATCTGACGCTACCTGTGGTATCTCTAGCTATAGAAAGAAACACTTTTCCAGGGACAGCAATCACAGTCCGGCTTGGCAACATAGGGGCTTGGCATTCATAGCACTGCCGAGTGTTTTGAAGTTCGGTTCATTCCTGTAGTCAAAGCCTTTTGAAATCTCTGGAACAATTGCCCAGAACAAAGTACATGTAAAGGAGAGGCTACACAAGTAACAGCTGATCTTCTGTCTTACGTATTCCCTTACGACAGGAACCATTTCAGATAGACTATAAGTAGCCCTTCATAGAAATAATGTGTTTCCCACGACAGCAGGATTTTTGTACTATCATTAAACTTTGCAAGACTTGACATACAGACATGGGAAGGCAACAGGAAAGTTGTTCCTCTTATTCCTAATTGTAGAAGGAGCAGGCAAGACTTGTTTTCTCTTCTCACTCTATTTCTTCCTTTGTGTAGAGAAAGTGAGCAAACTGAGCCAGTCTGGTCATGGACTGGTTGAAAAGGGTGAAAGTTCATAAAAACTGAATGCATGCTGCTTTGCCTTGAAGAAATGGGTTTTGAGAGTTATGCATTCATGATTCTAAATTTGAGAAAATAACCAATTCTCTGACATGGAAAGCTCATTCCCCTGCTGCTAATACTTAAGCCATGAAGGCAGTCTCATACCTTGCAATTTGCTGTTGTGTTGGTGTGTTACTTAACCAGAAGGTTTGTGCCTTAAATTGTGACTACGGGGGGGTGCAAGCTTGCAGCCACAGAAACAAATTCTGAGGCTTGAACACAAGCTCAGCTGTTGTTAGTACAGAGTAAAGTTAATTAAGCTAGAAACTGTTACCGAGGAGCTTGTCTGAGCAATGAACGATCAAAGATGTCTCTCCCCCGTTCCATTGCTCTGGTTTAACTCCCTACAAAGGGGTGTTTTGCGCTCTGAGCGTGGAGGGGGTGTCTGTCGTTGAAGTTGTTTTCAAGTGTTTTTGGAAAGCTGGTAAGAAGTGTGATGTTTCCTATCTCCTTCTCTTTGCAATGAAATTACCAGCTGCAGAGGCCAAAGCCTTTCCTCAAGAACTGCAGCAGAGTGCAAAAGGCTGCTCCTCCAACAGGTGCTGAACCTCTTCCCGATAAACCCGCTCTCCTGTTGCACTGGTTTTTTAGAAGGCAGTTGTAGGCACTCTTGCTCAAGCACAGCAAGTGACAGGTAAAGGACAGGGTGCCCAAGGGGTCTGCAGTAAGCTGGGTCCAGGAACCTGGATCAGAGCTGAGCCTAAGCTATGTTTTTAAAGTTTTGCTGTTGGCAGCACTTTCAGCCCCAGTCAAACCTGAAAGGGAAATGAGCTGGAGCTTTTGACAACTCACCTCCCTGCTGAACACTCTGTTGCCAAAGTGAAAGACAGCAGGTTTTAAGTGGCACTGTTCAGTGTCGCGTTGTTTTACTGAGTTAGTCCTGTTTCCTGATCTGGAGGGAAGGCACAGCAGCAGGGAGGAAAGGCAAGACCACCCTCTTCAGTGGTGGTGGCACAAACTAATTAAAGTGATCAAAGTCACGCTGTAGCCATGACCTTAGAGGACCTGCATCAAAGACACAGCTCTTGGTTCAGCCCTGAGCAGTGCACATGGTTCAGTAGGTAACTATTTAAGTGGTACTCCACACACAGGATCATAATGTATGAAATCCAACCTTCTGGCAGGAACAAAAAAGACAAATACACACACAAACCCCACAGTAATGATTTAAAACTTTTTTAAAAACGAGATTTATGTAAAAATGAAGAAGCTGTAAAAAATTAAAAGGAAACTGAGGATGATGTGATTATAGGCATAGAATCACAGAATACTTTGGGTTGGAAGGGACCTTTAAAGGCCATCTAGCCCAACCTCCCTGCAGTGAGCAGGGACATCTTCAACTAGACGAGGTTGCTCAGAGCCCCGTCCAACCTGGGCTTGAATGTTTCCAGGGATGGGGCATCTACCACCTCTCTGGGCAACCTGTGCCAGTGCCTCACCACCCTTGTTGTGAAAAATTTCTTCGTTATGTCTAATCTAAATCACCTTCTTTTAGTTTAAAACCATTATCTCTTGTCCTATGGCAACAGGCCCTGCTAAAAAGTTTGCCCCCTTCTTTCTTAAGTACTGAAAGGCCCCAATAAGGTCTCCCCAGAGCCTTCTCTTCTCCAGGCTGAACAGCCCCAACTCTCTCAGCCTTTCCTCATAGGAGAGGTGCTCCAGCCCTCTGACATCAATTTTGTGGTCTCCTCTGGACCCACTCCAACAGGTCCACGTCTTTCCTGTGCTGAGGGCTCCAGAGCATGATGCAGGACTCCAGGTGGGGTTTCACCAGAGTGGAGTAGAGGGCCAGAATCCCCTCCCTTGACCTGCTGGCCACATTGCTGGGGATGCAGTCCAGGATACAGTTGCCCTTCTGGGATGTGAGTGAACACTGCTGGGTCATGTCCAGCTTTCCATCCACCAGAACCCCCAAGTTCTTCTCGTCAGGGCTGCTCTCAGTCCCTTCATCCCCCAGCCTGTATTGATAATGGAGGTTGACCCAACCCAAGTGTAGGACCCTGTGCTTGGCCTTGTTGAACCTCATGAGGTTCACGTGGGCCCACTTCTCGAGCTTGTCCAGGTCAAGATGGCAATCCCATCCCTCAGGTGCATTGACTGCATCACTCAGCTTGGTGTTGTCTGCAGACTTGCTGAGGCTGCACTTGATCCCACTGTCTCTGTCATTGATGAAGATATTAAACAGTACTGGTCCCAATATGGACCCCTGAGGGACAACACTTGTCACTGATCTCCATCTGGATATCAAGCCATTGACCACTACCCTCTGGATGCAACCATCCAACCAATTCCTTATCCACTGAACAGTGCACCCATCAGATCCATATCTTTCCAATTCAGAGAGAAGGATGTTGTGAGGGACCATGCCCAAGGCCTTACAGAAGTCACTATAGATGACATCCAGAGCTCTTCCCTTGTCCACTGATGCAGTCACACCATCATAGAAGGCCACTAGGTTGGTCAGGCAGGACTTGCCCTTGGTGAAGCCATGCTGGCTGTCTCGAATCACCTCCCTGTCCTCCATGTGCCTTAGCATAGCTTCTAGGAAGGTCTGTTCCATGATCTTCCCAGGCACAGAACATCACAGAGGTTGCTTAAGGACACCATTTTAGAAACTGAGATGTTTTTAAACCAATCAGAAGCAGGAAATTGTTAGGTTATATAATAAAAGCTTGACTGCACACCCACAAAGGAGCACAGAGAGATGGGGCGGGTGGCAAATAACACCCTGCCTGGCTCCTCTCAGGCCCATCAGAGGGGTCATCAGCCCACAAAATGCCCATCTCCATATGCCATAGGAGCACAGAAGCACAGCCACAGGCAGGAACCCTAATCAAGGATCCCCAAGGAATGAGGGAACAACTTCTTTGGGCCCCTCCCAGTGTCAAGGCTTGAATCCTGTAGAGTCATGGAATTATTAAGGTTGGAAAAGACCTCTAAGATCATCAAGTCCAACCGTCAACCCAGCACCACCATGCCTGCTAAACCAAGTCCTGAAGTGCCATATCTAGACGTTTTTTGAACCCCTCCAGGGATGGGGACTTCACCACTTCCCTGGGCAGGCTGTTTCAATGCCTGACCACTCTTTCAGTAAAGAAAGTTTTCCTGATATCCAACCTAAACCTCCCCTGATGCAACTTGAGACCATTGCCTCTCATCCTATTGCTAGTTACCTGGCAGAAGAGACCAACATCCGCCTCACTACAGCCTTCTTTCAGGTAGTTGTAGAGCTGTAAGGTCTCCCCTCAGCCTCCTCTTCTCCAGACTAAACCCCAGTTCCCTCAGCCACTCCTCATAAGACTTGTTCTCCACACTTTTCACCAGCCTTGTTGCCCTTCTCTGGACACACTCCAGCACCTCAATGTCCTTCTTGTAGTGAGGGGCCCAAAACTGAACCTGTTATTCGAGGTGCGGCCTCACCAGTGCCGAGTACAGGGGCATGATCACCTCCCTGCTCCTGCTGGCCACACTGTTCCTGACCGAAGCCAGGGTGCCGTTGGCCTTCTTGGCCACCTGGGCACACTGCTGGCTCATGTTCAGCTGGTATCACAAGATGTCATCAGGAGCAACTCTCCAGATCTCCTTTTGGACTGTGGGGGTCACTGCCTGGGGCTGTAGGACACATTATAGGATGCTGGGGAAGAGCAGTTTAGAATTGCACATGATGTATTACAAGATGTTTAGGGGAGGAACCAAAGGTGGGAAAAGGCAGAGATTTAGGTGACTTGGAGTGCTTTGTGTGTGTGTATCTACTGAGAACACATTTTCACCCTTGCTGTTGGTTTGGCCTGGGGCATGGAGCTGTGGCAGCCTCGCCTGCCTTGAGCTGTCAGATACACCATGATATATTTCCCTCTAACAGAAATCAGCCAAAAGTCTGTGAGACTGACATGATATCAAGCAGTAAAAGAAGCAGGCAAGACAGGCAACAGGCCATGGCAAGAAGATTAGCAGAAAAGCTTTGATATCCACTGTGTTGGACTTCAGCCCTTCTTCATGCCAAAGAAACTTCCTAAAAACAAAGAACAAATAAATGAAAGTTCAGAGCTGATGATATGAATAATGACTGGCTGGCAGGGCCAGAAGATATTCACACCGGAGTTAGAACTATAGCTAGAAATCAGATATAAAGTCATGAAACTACTACGTGGATATATAATCCATCCAGACATAATACCTCAGCTGTGGTGCCACAGGAATGGAAGATGACAGATGTGACACTAATTTTTAATCCACGAAACAGATCAGCAATCCTGAGTTCCACTCCAGGACATGGCACAGGATAAGACTAGACACAGTCACACAGATACGGTATGTTGGGAAAGGTCCCATACTGTCTAGGGAAAAGTTGTGACGTGTGTTAGATTCCTTTGAAGATTTTAAAAAATAATTACATTGCCAGGGGGTTAAAAGGAAGGTAATTTTATGAATTAACAACTGGTTGAACAATAGAAAACAAGGTTTTCTCAGTGGAGAAAGGATGTTAGTGGAATCGCTCAGGAACGGGTGGCAGGGCCTGTGCTCTTCAGCATACACATAAATAATCGGAAGTGTGTGAACAGTGAGGCAACAAAGTTTGTTGGTTGTAAAAGCTATTCAGATGAACTCTGGCCATCTGAGTGTAGTCAAGGTTTTCAAGGCACATAATGATTTACAAGCAGTTCCTTAACAGTGAAAATGCACAAAGTAATAAAAAGTTCAAGACATAACTGAAATAAAACCCAGGTGCAAAACAAACAGCAGGATTTATAAACAGTCTCATCTACATGATTTTCAAGTAAAATCATACGCAAACGTGACTGCAGTACTATAAATCAGTATTATAGAGAACTGCCTTTTGTAAATTATCCTGTCTCTTTAAACTGGAGGCAGTTGGCCACGTGGGCTGGCTGAAATCCAGTATCAGATGTTATCTTAGCTTAAATTGGATAACTTCACAGGCTCCTAGAAATAAAGGCTGTAAAGTGGCTTCTGAGACCAGTCAGTCTATTGCCCTAAGGCTGCATCATGTGTACTTGCACCTTTCCTGACAGACTCTTGTTTCAAAGACCAGCAGCACTTGGGAACCCACAGGCTCTTCTTTGTAACCCTTAATATTGTAAAGTTTTTCTTAGTGTATATCTTGAATGTCCTTTGCGGTAACTTAAGCCTATTATTTTTCATTGTGAACCTAAGAAACAGATTATTCCTTTCCTTTGTAGAGCAACCTTACATGTATTAAGGACATAAAATATCTTCATGACTTTTTCAGTCTTCTTTTCCTTTGGCCTGAGAACCCAGTTCGTTCAATCTTTCTTCTTCAGTCATATTTTCTAGATCACTAGTCATTTGTGCTGCGCTTCTCTTGACTTCTGCATCTGCAGGGATGTAAGCCAGACCAGCACAGGCAATATTCCAGCTGAGTTGTTACCAAGCACGGAGTAGAGCAGAATGGTAATTTCTTATGTCTTGCTTTTACAAGAACAGTATTTGCTTTATTGCCACGAGAACAACACTGCTGCCACCAGAACAACACTTGTTGATACAAGTTCAGCATTCCCAGCTATGGTTTGTGACTCTAGAGACTTGTGTACTTTTGTTCACTACCTAGTGACGGAGCAAACCTAGAAGAGATTCCAAAGAAACCACCTCCGTATTTTTTACTTTTTAGTAACGGACCACCAGTGGCTACTTTGTAGTCACATGTGCAAACAGTTTTGTACCAGCCCTGTGACAGTTTTGTGTAAACCAGTGATTTTGAAATTATTGTCTTTAGGCTTTGATACAGGCTACCTTTAAGCGGTTTCTGAAATGTAGCAAAGAGAATGAGGCATATTTTCAGAGATTAAAATTACTATGAAGGACTGTGAGGTTCCTCATGGATCTACATTAGAAAAGACTGAAAACCACTTCTCTGAAATATGCTTCCATTAATTATAATAATAATATCAAATGAAACAGTGCTAACGAAGACCTGGCTAGAACCATGGAATGTGGAAGCTCTTGCTTTTACCCTTTCCACAAGACCTATTATCCCTATTGCAGAAAGAAAACAAACTGATTTAAGATTATTTATACTTGACAAACCTATCTTAGCCAATACTCATCTTTTTTGTCTTCTGGATACAGTTTTCTCAATTTTTTCCATCAAGTGAAATTTTCAGTGAAAATTACCTTTGGTCAGTTGATAATTTCCCATCTCCATTCTACTCTTCTTAAAGTTATCCACTATGTTTTCCATTTTCTCATATTCAGGCCACCACGTTTGCTCTCTTGAGTTTGCAGAGGCTGCATCATTCTGAGGTTACTTCCACCAGGTCTTCAGGATCTCAGGCTGAAGTTTATCAGTCCTGGTCCACTTGACAACTTCTAAATTATCTGACTCATTCTTTGCCTATTCTAGAGTGAAAACTTTCTCCTTTGCAGCTGATGCCATTTTTTTTCAGATACCTGCTTCAGATACTTTTGCTCACTCGGATGCAGCCTAAAACGAGCAAAATGAAAAGACCTGAAAGGCAATTTCATAATATTCCTAACAAAGACTCAGTTAAAAATAGATTGTAATAACTCAGTGAGGGCCAAGCCCTGTCTCATTTCCTAGGCATTATACAATAACACAGGAGACAAATGCAGCCTTTACTCCAAGAGCACCTGGAATACAGATCAAAAACCCTCAATGCCCATAATCAAAACACATCCTTCATCAATAGAAATCAACCTGGTAGAAGAATCACATGTGTTTTAGGCAGAAGTTGCATTCTCCAGAGACAAAACCCAACTGAGAACAAAGAAGGAATGATGAGAGTTCATAGCCAAACCACACACAGTTTGCAGTCTATTTGCTAAGTTCTTTGCCTAAAGATGACAGCCAGAGAATGGACAAAACCCTTCACTGCTTCATCCCCCAGAGGTTCCTCTAGCTCTCCTTAAGGCTCAGGATAAAGGTCTGGTGGTAACTAAGTGGCAAAACTTTTCCCCAAGTCTCTTTCATGGCACTGGTGTTAGGTGCCATCCCAGGAACACAGCTGCTTGAGCCAAGGGTCAATGCGGAGAAAATCAACTCCTGTCCAATCCTTACAGGTCCAAAGCTGAGATACTGTAAGAATCTTGATGAGATTTGGTGAGTCAGCAGTGGAGACACATTCTGCAGAACGTAGGTCCAAGCAGAGCTGATCTCCCAAGACCCTTGACACTGCCATTTGCCTTCTGTGTCCTACACTTTAGCCGAGAGCAAGGCAGAAGGGAGCTGGTGCAGAAATCTGGGGGGCTCAGGGGCCAAGCCCAGACCACTTACCACAAACTTTGTCATCTCACACCTCCATCTCAAACCTGTAAGATTGTTTTTTTGACATTTTGTACTCTTGATAGTGCCTAAGGTTACCTCAAAAGGGGGTTTTGTTAGCTCTGTGGATCTCAGAACTTCTCCACATGGTGGAAAAGACCCTGAGATGTCTAATTCTTGTGTTTCTTACAGAAAATTAATATTCACTTTCCTACTTCCCAGCACTGTTTAAATGGAGGAAAGGCCATCCCTCAAAGCAAACCCATCTCTTTAGGAGAAATCCCAACATTACCCATGATTACATATTTTATATAAGGTGAGTCTTAGAAAGTCATGGGAGGAAAAGATTTGAAAGAAAACACGAGCTATGAAGTATCAGTTTAAACTGTTATCTACAGCTCTGTTAGAGACAATAAAGATAGAAAATAAAGTATTTACCATTATCTGTCTGATGAGCCACAAAGAGAGTGGTACTAACATGCTGTGAGTTATACTGTCTTTCCTCAGGGTGGAAATGTCACCAAACATCAGCCAAGACTAAATCACTGAGCAGAGAGGAGGCAGTTCCAAATGTTTCCCGTGTAACATCTAGTCAAGAGTGTTTCAAATCACTCCCCCAGAATAAAAGGTCAGTCATTAAACAATGTGCCAAAAGAACAAATTATCCCTATGGAAGAAACATAAACATTAATTAAAGAAAAGATTATGTTGATCAAAAGACGAACTCAAAACACCAGTAAACAACCTGGAATAACTTTCTGAACAGAAATAAAATCAAACTAGAGCTGCAAGCTGTATACCACAACTGAGAAAAACTTTCCTTTCCTAATCAGTAAACCAGTCAATTAAATAATTGTCTTTACCCAAGTGCAACTCTGGCAAAAAACATAAATCTATTGTCTCTTGGAACACACACTATGAGAAGGAGAGTCTTTCTAAAGACACTTATCTGCAGAGACCCACACTTTGAATTGTTACACAAAATGCTTTTTACAGAGGCTAAAAAGGAGCCAACTGCCAAGCCTCAGACAAACTACTGGAACTAAAATGGTTGATAGTCACCAATCCCCAGCATCATCACTGGCCCAACACACGCAGCAGCTATCATTCTCTTTAGCCCGTGTCATTTCCAGTTGCCAGGCTTTGGGTACAGAGACATGTCGTACAATACATTGATCGGACAAGTAAAACAAGGTAAAATCCAGAAACAAGTATCACCCCTATCCCATGTTCAGATCCATCCAAAAAAACAACCGAGCATATCCTCCTTAGGGCATGGTGAGACAAAAAGCATCCCTGATTCCCTGCGCCCAAGCTGGGAGTTGTAACCCTCTGCCGAGACAATTGTCACTCGCACCAACAACTCACAACTCATACAGAAATCAGGCACTGAGTGGACACATGTGGGGAATACTTTCATTAATATTAATCACAAGAGAAATTTCTAAATCAGCATCCTCGGGCCTTGCCATTAAAATCAAACCTCTTGCATCTCACATGTCAAGAGAAGCCCCTGGGTGGGTGGAAGGAGTGGCAGTTGAGCGTTTCTTTGATGCACCCAGCACCAGCTGCTGTTGGAGGCCAAGTGACTCTGGACCTTCCTCCATATGGCAATTCCTTCACTTCTAATGAACATTCTGGAAATTTGCCTTGGAGATCTAGGTAAGACATGGCACCAGCTGCTGGCTACAACATGATGCTGATGTGTTGATACAAGGATTTGCCTGAGCAAATTAATTTTAAAACTTATCATTGCAGCAACAAGTAAACTAATAACTCTTAAATCCATGCTTAGCGTAACTGTTATTCTGAAATAGGTTTGAGAATAACCACATGCTTCAAGGTAGGCACTCAGAAACACTGAGTTGGGTTGGAAAGAGAGAAGTGCAAGTGGTGTCGCCAAATATCATTCCCTGTGCCAGCCACGGACTCTGTTTGTTGTTTGGATGATGCTCCTTGGCAGATAAGCCATGACGTGGACAGGTCTGATCCCGTACAGGCAGGGAGAGTATCGACGAGCACATGATCTGGCAGCAGGAGGCCATTATCACTGCGGGAGGACTCGTGCTGTGAAAGCACGAGGGATGGCATGTATCTGGAGTTTGGTGCAGATGGATTAAAGCCAAATGGGACTGACAGGCATGCTAGAGAAGGAGAGAGACATGTAGAACGCCATGTCTCTTTGCTGTGCACAAGCCCTTGTAGGTCCTATGTGTAAAATGGCCGTAGCCACCTATGTTTAGGGACCTGCACCCCAGCCTGCCTGTACATCCTGATTCCTCTAACCTCAAATGATACCCTGACATGGAGAGGGCAAAGAGCTGACAAATGTCAATGCTCGTGTTACTCCACCTCTGGGCATGGGTGGCCCTCCCAGCAACCCCGTCTCTCTCTGGCCGCACACTGTGGCAGCCCCTGCTCTGTTTACATTAGTATTTATGGCAGTGGATCAAGTCTCTTCCTAAGGCTACAGCTGTCAGGGGGGCTAATGAGGTGTATCTGACAGTATTGCTTTCACAAGACTTTAAAAGGTGTTGTTAAGAGTTGTTTGCTGTCACAAAGCTCGTTTCTACAAGACATGAACTCTTCTGTGGAAACCGAGGTCAGACTACTGAGATGCCAGTAAAAAAGAGATGCAGGACACAGTCACACCCTGAGGGTCTGAACAGTCATTGCAGAACTGTGTTTACTTTTCAGTGAGCTTGTGCACATCCACAGGGCATGTAAGTGGGGCTCTACAGTACAGCGAGGTCTCCATCACAGCTCTTGCTGTGTCTGTTGTCTCACTCACAGACAGGGATGAGACCTGCTGTGGGGACATCACAGCTCAGGATGCTTTCGTGTATAATTTCCCAGGATATTAAAGTGGCTAAGGCATCCTTCGTTTCACCTGCATTGCATCCTTTTTTACTCTGTTATCCTGGAGGACACAAGCGATGAGATATGAGTTCTCATCCATAGGTGGATCTTCAAGAAATGCGACTAGGCAAGAAGGGTGCTGTGCCGCTAGTTTTGGTACCTGGGGAAGCCTGAATCTGGGGTTTCGCATCCTAAGGAAAGGCTGGCAGAAGGCGCCCTAGAGCTGAAATCGGTGCTGTAACTGCGCTCCATCTGCCTAGAGGCACGTGGGCCCTCACTGAAAGCTCCTCAGTGTGGCAGATGGGTACTAACCCCGGTTCAGACAGCCTGAGATGAACATAGTGCATCTGTCTGGAGATGGAGATGAACTGCAGTCAGTTCCCTGGAATGTGAGGTGTGATACAAGGCCTGTTACTGGGATGATTCAGCTGTGATAAAATTCTGAGCTGGTGAAAGAAAGTAATTCAATCCCAAGGCAAATTCTTGCATTTTGAATCTTTTTTTTAAATTCTAATTTAGGAAAAAATAGCAAAAGTTTAAATTAATAAACAAAATCTAGAATAAAAATTTGGAAAGAAAGAGAAAAATGTATCCAAAGACATAGAAACCACGTTATAACAGCATTTCTGACATAAAAAAAAATTGCAATGTAATAATGAAGGGGAAATGTAAAGGCTGAAAATAATTTGAGAGAGTTGGGCTGCAATCTTGCATTTTCATTTTGAGTCATTCCAATATTATCCTTTTGAAATTTTGTGTCAGAATTGATACATTCCCATTAAAAAATGACATTTCAGGGAAATTAATTTTCCATCTGTTTTGAAAATAGTGACAGAAATGACAGTCTTTAGTAGTAACAAGTGACAACAAAGAGTTCTTATCAATCTGGTCTTCAAACTTGCATTTAAAAATATCACATGGATGAAAAAAACTCTTTGGAAGCAATTGATTTGCATTGAGCAAATTCCTGTTCTTGCCAGCTGAAGCCATAATTTGGGTCAGATGTCAGGGCAATTCACAGCTAGGAATAGAATAAGAATTGTTGGGATTTGCTTTGAAACACATGATGGGGTGAATTTCAATTGTCAAAATTCTTGTAAAGTTGAAGCAGGGTAGGTTCCTGCTGACTAGATATTCATGAAAAATAGCTAGCAGCAGAGGAATGGAAAGAATGAGTGGCAAAATGCAAACCAGGGAATATAGCAAAAGTCCGAATAGGAAGCCCAGTCCTTGGGAAACATCTTGACACCCGGAGTAGGAACCTATCTACAGTGGGATCTGCTGTCCCACACTGCAGGCCACGGGCGCTTTCAGAGCAGCAAGGGGCTTACTTTGTAATGCACCAGGAACGTGTCACTGTTCCTTGAAGAAGCACTGTTCCCATGCTAAAAAGAGAGACACAAATTGTTAGAGACAGTCTGGAGCCTGCAAATGAGAGACGTACAGCCTTTGGTGAAATGTATGATGACAGCTGAGTGTCGCTTAATTTCATAATTGTCTGGGATTTTCCAAGGCACCTCGAGTTGTTAGGTACCCTCTTCTCACCGGCATCCAGCGGGACTATGATGTGCCACTTTCCTGGACTCCTTTCAATGTTTTTAATGGTGATGACCGGAAAGAGGCAATTCAATGTTGGGGGAGGGAACCTGTTTCCTTCTGACATGGGAAGAAATACAGACTTAAAAGTATTCTCATCAAAGGGAGGTAAAGCCATATGGGTCTAGGGCAGCTGGGCTGCCAGGGTGCCCCAGATCCAGGGGCCCTCGGTGTCCACTGGTCAGCATGGAGGGCTGTGGTCACCGCGTTACCCCACGTGGGTCCCCGCACCTCAGGCCTGGGCAGCCCTGGGACCCCGCAGCTAGCTGGGAAGGCCACCCACTGCAGGGCTTGCAGGGAGGGAGGAAGCAGGGTTTCCAGAGGAGCCGGCATGTTGTAACCGTATTTCGTGAGTCGCTGCTCCAGGCAACAGCAAGACAAAGCTGAAGTACACCAACGCCTCCTCCCACACAGGTATCCCTGCTGGGCCCAGGTCAGACTTTCTCAGAGTTTTCTAAGAATCCAAAGGATAATACTTTTTAAAGTGCTGTCATTTCAGGGATAAACAAAAGATGTAAAGTCACTCTATGTTTAGCGTCTGCTAGAGCTAGGAAGTCTTCCCAAACCTTACTTGAGCAACCTACTGTACACATTATAGAAATTACTACAGTTGGAAAAATTAAACTTCAGTGTGGAGAAGGAGTTTCTGTAACAGTTGACTTGTAACAGTGACCATTAGACGACAGTGTCCCAAGAAATGACAATTTCTTTGGTGCTTTTCAAATGAGCGAAGAGCATGGAAAAATACGAAAGGAAATCCTATTCAGTCCATACTGACAGTGCTGTGGTAAGGAAAAAAAGAGTCTGCACAAACCCAAAGTAAACCCAAGTTTACTTTTCCAAAGTAAACCCCACTATTACAGGCCACTGTTCCACAAAGCAAAGAAATACTGCCCTGAAATTGCAATTAAATTTAAAACACTTTTGAAATTTGAAGTAAAAACAATTTAGCTTACATTTTTGGCACAATGGTAGTCCTGGTTTTCAGCCAGCTCTTATCATCTTGATCATCTTGTGAACCTTTCTGCTGCAACATTCCTTTACTGCCAAACCTGCTTTTCTTCCTTCCACAAAAAGAAAAAAAAAAAAGCAAGAATGTGGTGATGTTTCAATTCATTGTGCTACTGAAAGGAATGGAAATTCAGTGACACCATGGCAAAATGTATGTATAACTTGGCCTTTAGGAAATGAAGACAACGCTTTGAATGTAATTGTGCTAACAAACAAAACACAGCAGGTGCTTTGGTCTACTACAACTTGTCAAGTTTTGCACCAGGAAAGAGAAAATTATCATTTGCCACCTGATCCACATTTTTAAATTAACAAATCAATGATAATATGTTTATCTCTAATATGCTTAGTGTACAACCCACATTGACTGAAGTTATTCAACACAGTACAACATTTTTTTGGTAATGTAGAATTATTTTTCAATGCCAACTTTTATGCTGCTTTTTTACATAGAATTCTGGGTCAAGAACTGTTGTTAAAGAACATAGCTGAGAATGTTATCTCTGCTGTCCAAGCAAGCAAACAAATAAATAAATCTATACAACTTATCTTCTTGTCATCTTTCACTTCTGGATTCAAAGTAAGTAAAAAAATTTTTTTTTTTTTCTAAAAGGAAAGGTGCAGAATGAGATGGAGATAATAAGATGGAGTGGATGAAAGTACAAAAAAGGTGTTAAAACAGAAACAAAGGGAACTACAACAGCCAGCCTCAGATAGAGCCACACAAATAATTGATTAGTGGCTTTTCTTTTTCAGCAAAAAAACACTAGGCAAAGTAGGATTTTTTTTTTAACTTTAATGATGTATTAGCTTATGCTGTAGTGTTAATACTATTTTTTCAGGTTTTAAATGAAAATGTTCTTTTGAAATGCATATTTGGCTTATGTTGACTAATTTTTCTCTTCATTTGCCTCTCTTTTGTTGAAATGCTGAACTGAACCTGAAGACATGTTTCCGTATTTGTCTCCCTGAATTGCTTTAAGCTACATGGTCTACAAAGCAATGGAATAGTCTCTGATGCCAAGATGTTTCAAAACTCTAGTTTGGTTGCATAAATACTGCATCCCCCCTACTTTCCACAGCCTCATATTGTAGACATTATATGGTATGTTAATAACACTGTTACTTTGAGAAATCTGATTTTATCTGCTCTCAGGGTGACAGGCTTTGCAGTAAGTGGAAATCTGAGAAAAATGTCTTCTGAGCTACAGTACCAATGTCTGAAGAATGATCCTGAATTCTGGAAGAGGGAAATAAAAATGGAAACATGTCAGGGCATGGCTTGAAGCATTTGAGAAATTTCTGCCTTGTGTTACCAATGCATATTGTGTTTTAGAAGTTTCTCAAGGCAAATGCCTACTCAGTGGGTGGCAGAATAGCAGAAAGCTCTTCCTAGCAGAGTACAGAAGGAGAGGAGATTGCTGCTCAGTGCCTCCATCAGCTGAGTGAGTGTGTGGAGACTTTTTTATCTTCAAAAGCAGGGTGCAGGGGCATCAGATGTGCCCCAGTACTTCTCCATGCATTGATTCACAAAAAGCCTCCAACCCTTTTTATGAGCTTTAATAGGTTGTTATGGCACATTATCAATTTTGAAACTGCTGTACATGTGTTGTTAATATGCTATGGTATTTGTATTTGAATATGACCTGCTGTGACATTAAAAATTTGACTGTCCATCCCAGAAGACATCCACAAATTTTATGAAGGATAAGTGTGCTTCAATAAACCTTTTAACCAAGAACATATGCTCAATAAACAAAAAGCTTTTATTGATTTCATAAATAGCAAGACAATGTCAACCCTGAGCCAAGCAAACCATTGCACAGCTTACTAAAGTGCTATGGTACGTGTAGTGGAGACTGGTAGGTATGTGCCAGGGGGACCATTACTGGCCTCCTTCTCTTGGAGCTGAGACCATTGAGACAACCATCTCGCCCCTCAGCTCTACAAGGGATTGCAAGGGATTCCTTGCACAGGAGCAGCAGCTATGGAGGAATGGAAGCAAAAGGGTGCTGTGATCATGTTCTGCATCTCTCCTTCACATCCTCTTCCTTGCATAGTCACTGCATAGATATTCTCTTGACAGCTTTTCAATCATCCTCCAGCTCTTTTGGTTCTCACCCTGTAGCGTGTGTCTTGTCTTCCAGTCTTTTAGTCATGTTTGCCATCTCCTGGGAATGACTCACGAGATCAACAAGCATTTCTATACAGGCCATGCCCAGGCAGGGGCTACCAGAACAGAGAAACCGCATAGTTACATGGCATAACAATGTTAGCCAATTGCCAGCATAGATAAAATGCTATTTTCCCTTAATTTTTTTCAGTTTTGGAATTTAATTTCTTTTTGCTCTTGCCATTGTGGGGAGTGCCTGAAAACAGAAAAGCATTTTTCCAGTTAAATCTCCTGGCAAACTTATTGTACCATTGTTACATGCCCTAATTTAACACTCCTTTGTCAGATGAGTTCTGCTGGAGATGTCCTGATGATGATGATTAGATGCCATTATTCTTTTTTTTTGTAAAGATCTAATGCAATTCACTGGTTTTGCCACAACACCTGGTGCATTTCAGGAGTGGGTTTTTTCCCACATATGGTTTACCGCTCTTCATATGTTTTAGCCTTCTGGGATTGCTTGGAAGAAGCCAAGGGGAGGCACGTCTCCATGGAAAGACCCCTCGACAAGTTGTTATGATAGAGTTTGATCCTCCATAAGTTCCTCCATGAGCTCTTTGGCATATACCAACAATGTTCAGAGAAAAGTGGGACATTCAGCCCAGGCTGTGCCAGAACAGTGCCATTAGGCAGGCCAAGCCTAGTACAAGGTAAGGCCTTGTGGGATAGCAGAGGCAGGAATACTTGCAGCAGCAGTTGCTCAAGCTTGGATATACATCAGCATGACACTTTTACATATTTTGCTTTCAGCTCCTAACAAAGCAGCAAAGTTCTTTCCAATTATTTTGAGAAAAGACATGAGTTAAATTGGAAAAAAGGGATAATATCGGTAAAAGGCTTTTTTTTTCCTACAGGAGAAAACGATCCACAGTTACTACTGTGTTCCTTTTTAGTTGCCTATAACGTTTCAGCAGTATCTGTTCTCCGTTCAAATGTCCATATTATGACATAGATGAAGAAAACTAATTTGCCTAAATAAAATAAAATAAGCATAGTAGAAAGGGGGATAAATAGACCCAGCTTGTTTCCACTATTCCAGAAGCCATTATAAGCAGTGCCAACAATAATGCCTCTGCTTAATGTTGCTGACACTCCCCTATTTTCTTCCTCCCTGTATTTTCCCTGCTTGGTATCTGCCTAAGACTGACTAAAAGAATAGGTGAAATGTTCAGCATTTTGGGGGACATCACTCATATGGGAAAAACAATGCATTTCCCTCCAGTTCTAGGAAACCCAAATTATTTCCATTAAAATGAGGTAATTTAAAATCTAATAATTCAAAAATTCATTCTAAGAATGATACTAGCCTTTCTGAGGATGAGGTGAAGGGAAAATGAATGTCTTTTCCCTCACAGGAAATTCTTAAAACTAGTTTTTTAAATAGAGAAGAAACCTCCATGTTTTAGAGCTGGCAGTTTTCACTTGGCAGTGATTTATCCTGGTGCCAAGCCCCACTGAAATATAGTGAAATGTGTCCCAGTTTCACATTTTAAATGACTTGTATGCTCTTCAGAAACTGTTTAAAATTTGCCAGCTAGTTCTCCAAACACGTGTCTGCAACGAGTACAGCCTAGCCCCTCCCAGAAGGCTGGATACACTTGATCTCTGCCAAATGGCTGAACAGCCTCCATCCCATGCCTGAAAATGAAGTAGGGTCTTCCTCACCCTTCTCATGGAGTTTCCCAAGCACCTGCGGTGTGTGACAGCAGTGCGGGTGCCTCAGTCCCTCCTCAGCAGGCAGCAGGGCAACAACACCGAAAGCAACCTGCTACTTGTAGCACTAGTTCCATCAGCTGAAGCAACGAAGGCACGTTCAGCTGCTGTGGCTCTGTAGAACCTAATCGTGCTGACTACCTTTGCGGCACCTCGGTTAGTTCCACATTAAAACATTTGTATTTTTCAGTGTTCAAGTTAAAATGTGATGTTTAAATAATTTTTTTTTTCCCCAAAGTCTTCCAATCATAACATTTTAATTCCAGAGTAATGAACTGGTTCCAGTTCATATTCTATCCCACGTGCAGACCAGTCCTCAATCAGTCCTTAATGCATCCAGAAGCTATCTATGAGCTATGTGCATTGACTAAACTACAGCTGACATATGTAGTCAGACAGCTGGCTGGTGACTGAACAGCCAGCCTGTGCCTGCCCAAGGAAAGTAGACGTTTCTGTATCCAGTTCTGCATTATAGCAAGTAAAAGGCATGGTTTCATACCGAGTCAATACATCAAGTCCACAGGTCAGCCAGCCACTCACAGTAAACAATTAGTTGAATTCAATGGGACTGATGAGATTTACATTAAAAGCATCATGTAGACACATTTATTTACAATTTTATGTTTGTTGAATTACCTGCGTGTTAGTAAAAGTACATGCTACTTTGATACGTAATGCAGGAATTCAGAAAGTTTTCCTAAGAGAAACTAAAATTTGTCCCAAATTGTTTCTGGGTGTGCACTAGTTAAAGTGCTCATTCTAGTTTTAGAAATTTAATTTTAGTCCATTTGAATTCATATTCCACTCGTTATTACAATTAGATGTTTTTAGAGTTTCTGTAAATCTTTAAGTAGACATTTTCTAAGTTTTTAAAGTGTATGAGTTCTGCATGCTTGCCAATATGTAGAACTTCTAAGTTATAGGACTTGGCATATGGTTTAGTGCAAGCAAGGTTGCTTCTCTTCTGTCACTGATACCGAATGAAAATGTTCTGTTTGTTCTTTTCCTTTATGTAGGTCAGCACTTAGGCTATAAATGTCCTCTAATTCTGCCAGAATCATGTTGATCTTATTCTAGTTTTCTTAATAAAAGCCATGAAATTTTATTTTAGATCTAGTTAATAATAACAATACTTCTAACTTGAACAAAGGTATGTGGATTTTCAAGAGAATGGCAAATGCCACATTTCTGAAAGAGAGCCTATATTCACGTACTCCCAAATAGCAAGACCCTGTCTCCAACCATGGAGGAGATACAACTCAAAGAAGATGTTGCCAGAATACCCCCAAGAAGAGGTCATGTCCCCTTCTCTTCCCCTAGCCCATGCCAAGTCTCAGTGTGCTGTTGAGCTGTGTTGGTTTTGGACCAGGTTTGTAAGCTCACTGTGAGGGAGGGCACAGCTGATAGGGAGATGATGGGGGAAAGCCACAGATCCCACCACTGTGACCCAAGAGGAAGCTTGGGAGGAAGGGCCTCCCTGCTCTGCTCAGGGGCTCAAGCTAAGCCAAGCCTCTGCGGAAGGCTGTTGGCAACCTCATTTTACATGGGAGGAAATCTGCTTTCAGGGGACAATGTGACTTCAAAGCTACTACTTCAGAGATGCAATTTTTGGTTCATGTGCTTCCTCCCTCCTGTTCCTTTCCATTTACCCCACCTTTGCGACAAATCCTTGGGGGCTGGCGAAAGGAATTGGAGAGTGAACTTTCCCCAGGGCTCTGCAGCATGATTGTAGAGAGTACAGGATGTCAGTGTTGGGTAGCAGGTTGTCCGCAAGAGTTGAGGCAGTTTGTCATTCCCAAATGGACAGCAGGATGGGTGGTGTCACTGGACACCCTCATGAGATGCATCAGGAGCACATTAAACAAAATAGCAATCTAAACAGTCAGTGTAAGCCTGACACATCCCTTAGCTACAGCCAATCCTTTAAGTAGGCATGCTCGGCAGCTCCAGAAAGGAAGCAACCAGAAAGCAATCAAATGCTTGAAGTACCAAACATACAGATTTCTACTTCCCATACGAGAATTAGAGCAGCCTGGCAAAACAGACGTAAACAGTATTACGGCCCCTCCATTACCACTACTTCTATACCAGGCTTGCAAGACACAAAAGGGAAATACTGAAGTAGAAGGACAAGCAAAGCTGCTTATAACATAACTAAGAAAAATGACAAACTATTCCTAAAAGAATACTGCCGGGGTGAAATAAAAAAAATTACATTTCAATAGCAGTCATAACATCAGTGTAGCCCATGTTGTTTGAGATTGTGCCAGGAACACGTCAGCATCACAGACTGTGAAGTCAGAAACACTTCACCACTGGTGCAGCTTGCTTCGTGCACCAGGGCACATGCATGGGCTGTGCCGTATGAAGCACTGCTGCTGATGCCAAGGTCTTGCAGGGCTGGTGATGCACACTTCCTTCGTTTTCATTCCTTGTGTTCTGTTTTAAGCACGTAGCTCATAGTACTTTAGCATTTAAGAAAGTCAAAGTCCTGAACACACTAGCCTTCTGACAAACCAGGGAATCGTGACTTAATAGAGTGCTATAATTGCCATTTCACAAACCAGGGACTGAGGAAAAAGTGATTGAGTAACTGGCTCAGTACTACCTGGGGAGTTTCTGGCAGATTTGCGAAGTGAATGTGGATCTCCCAAGTGCTGGGTAAAATATTGAACCATTCTTTCTCTTGCTGAAGTTCTATTGTCTGCTCAAGCATATACTTAGGACAACAGCAAAGTCTGAAGAAACAATATGAGGAAATACATGTCCCCAGGGTCTCCTCTCAAATGGTACTGATTAAATCTAACACAAAATGGTAGCCAATGACTAGTATAATATTCACTTGAAATCCAAGAAAAGGCCATATCCAACCTTTCAGAACTCAAGAGGAGACTTTTCAAGTAATCTCAATACATTTATGATGAATTTACAGGGGTGGGGAGGAGGCACGTAGCAAACAGAGATTAAACATGTTAAACAGATGCCATGCTGAATAAAATATGAGAACCACAGGCATGTACATGAAGAAAAGCCACAGCATTTGATGTTGGCTTACAGTTCAGAAAAAAGTCCTATTTGCTCTGTCACGTCACCTGGTAACTCCACACTGAGCACTCCATACCAGGTACTTCAAATGTTCTGCTTGAATCCACACACAGATGCTCTGCCCCCACATCACACACCTTTCCATCCTCGTATTTTCCCCTTGCAGATCCAGCAGCCACTGCTCTCTGCTCAATCCACGACCAGCCCTCCTCGTGCCTCCCCTCCAGTTCCTGCTGGCACTTCTGATGCTGGACTGTAGATCTTCAGCTGCAATGACAGAAATCTAATTGCTTTTTCCAGATTTTTGTATAAAGGTAACACAAGGGTCAGGGTGCTGTTATTATCCAGATGGCGTGTTACCCACATTCTTACTGTAACTGCCAGACACAACTGATTCTCACTCTGCACGATACTTTCATAATTGTCTATCCACTGCTTATTATATTGACAGAAGTGAAAGTTAGTAGAAATTGGCAAACAGTGATTTTCGAGCCAGGCTTTTAGAAGTCACAGCACAGCAACATGTGGTGTCCTGTTACTAGATCAGTGCCAAATAGTAAATGAGCCAAAATTAAAACAAACTGCGAGGATAACAAAATACGCCAAGAAACAATTGGAGGTACAATCAAGAATATCAGCTTCTAGCAGACCAAGTCAAACAAGACTGTTTTCCCAGCTTCCACATCTCACAGTCTTCACTGTCACCACTACCCTATTTAAATCAAACACATTCAATTATTTACAAGTAGGTATATAACCATAAGCATGCAACAATCCACCTGATTACTTGATCACATAACCTTTCTTAAATAATCTCATATATTATCTTTACTGTTGCTGCAAGTCTAATTGAATCATTCAATGCAGTGTGTGAAAATTTGAACTCTAGAGGCTGGGCTGGTGAGTGCATGTGTTGGCAGCTGCATTGGTGGCTTTATGCCTCTGTTTGCTCTCTCTGGCTTCTGCTGGAGAAACTCATCCGTGCTCCATACGACAGGTGGGGATGGTTGGGTATTGTTAGCATGTCACACAGTTCTGGAGAGCACTTCATTCCTAGGCTGTATCCTGACTTCCTGAATGGTCAAAGAAGCAAGCAATGTTTCTGGTGTGAGCAATACAGCTTCATAAACTCATGCTTACAATCAGAACAGAAGTGGATCCAGCAATGGCTTCTTCTTACTTCTCATAGACTCATTCATTTCAAGGCCAGAAATAGCCTAATTCACCTTACCTGAGTTCCTAACAGAGGCGACTTTATTTTGCCCAACTACTCGTGTATTGAACCCAGCAACTACATACACCTTCTGAAAATGCAGCCAGTCTTGCTTGGAAAGCCTTAAGCAAAGGAGAATCAACTGCCTCTCTTTGAAAGTTAGTTCTATGATAGTCACCTCCAGCTTTAAAAACATATGACTTTTTATTGAAGTGGACTGGATTTGAGTTCTAGGTACTGTTTTTTGTTACACACTTTTCTGATAAGCTAGAGTCATTTAGCACCAAGTATTTTACCTCTGTGAAGGTACCTTCACAAGTATAAGGTCACCTCTCAATCTTAAAAAACAAGCGATCTCAAGATACTGCTGTAAGATATTTTTTCAATCCTAGGGTCATTTTATAGCTCGTTGCAGCACTTTTGGAAACATTCTTTATAATTACACCAATGGCAGATTTGGAAACAGAATTCCCCTTGTAACTGGCACCATCACTTGTAAACACCACATGGATTTAAAAGTACCCAAAGCAACTCAGAGGTGGGTTGAATGAGTTGAGGAGGTGAAAACTTCTTGAACTCCACTCTGCTTCATGCACGTTCAGGAAACCAAGGTCCTTATCTTACAAAGCATCCCATTAGGAATCACCATGAGAAAGTAAATTTATCTGAAACAGTTGTTTACATTTGCTTTAGAGAAATAAGTGAGGTGCTGATCTTACTTATTTTGTGAAGAACAAACTCATGAAAGATGGTAAGCCAAAAATCAGCAAGGAGCTATCCTGCCAGGTCGGAGGGAGGATATCCAGGTTCCAACAGTCAACTCAACAGACAGGGCCTCAGCAGCTCTGCAGAAGTTGAGGCTGGAATGACAGACACCCATAATCACTCTTCTTGATCAGATATGTAGTTCAAGGAGAAATTTCTCTTTCACTGTTGGCACTCTGCTGATTTGACTTACTAAACCGTCAACTGTCCCGCCTCTTTAAAAACAAAACAGACAATAACATGTTGATTTTGTGACTACAGAATTTGTTTTAGAAACTGTTAATGGCTTCAGACTGGTACAGAGGAATCTAGTCTTTCATTAAAAATGAATACATTCTGGCAACCTCTGGCTGCATCTGCTCTGCTGGATTGGACAATGCCGTGAACGGCACTAGAGGGCAACTGTTAAATTGCTAGAATGATCCTTGGCACAGTTTTGGCCTAAATCAAGTATCTCTCAGCTGGGATTATAATGCATGCTTTGGCAGTTAGTGTTGGTAAGAGTCTGTTCCCTACAGGCAGCCTGCATGTAAAATAGGTCCAGGAGCCTGCAGACTGCCTGGAGTATCATCGCTGAAAGAGATGACCTGTTCCATTCCTCTCAGTGGGACCCGTCATACTCCAAGCTATACTCAGAGATTGCCATTCACATGTCAGTATTCTCAGCTGCTTCACTACTGGTTGTTTTGGTCCTGATTTCGATGAGGCTTATGCACTTGCCCAAACTAAACAACTTACATCAGTGATAAAGCACTATCATCTTAATTTTATTCCAACTTTTACTTTAATTTAGGTTTGTCATAATGCCCTAAATATTAGGACAAAGAGACTACACGAAGATGCTAGCTTCTTTCAAGTCTTGTAATTCTGACAGAGCATCCACCCAGTTACTGAAATAAACGTGTTAGAAACATTCAAATAGTAAACGGTTCCCTTGGTAACTTCCCTATCTCCATTCAAAAGAAATTGTCACAGAATTTAACAGAATCATGGAACAGTTGAGGTTGGAAGGAACCTCTGGAGGTCATCTGGTCCGATCCTCCTGCTCAAGCAGGGTCACCTAGAGCAGGCTGCCTGGGACCAGATGGCTTTTGAATATCTATCACCAAGGACAGATATCTCCACAACCTTTCTGGGCATCCTGTGCCAGCACTTGGTCACCCTCACAGTGAAAAAGTTTTTCCTGATGTTCAGACAGAGCCTCCCATGTTCCAGTTTGTGCCCATTGTCTCTGGTCCTGTCACTGGGCACCACTAGAAAGTACCTGGCTCCATCTTTACGTCCTGCCTTTGGATATTATATGCATTGACAAGATCTACCCCGAGCCTTCTCTTCTCCAGTCTGAACAGTCACAGCTCTTTCGGCATTTCCTCACAGTACAGGTGCTCCAGTCCCTTGATTATCTTCGTGGCCCTTTGCTGAACTCTCCCGAGGAACTCCATCTCTCTGTGACACTGGGGAGCCCAGACCTGGACACAGCACCACAGGTGTGGCCTCACCAGTGCTGAGAAGCAGGGAAGGATCACCGCTCTCCACCTGCTGGCAATGCTCCTCCTCATGCAGCCCAGGGTACTGCAAGCCTTCTTTGCTGCAAGGGCCCACTTTAGAGCTGACTTGCCATAAAGTACTAACAGGTAGAACGCTGATACTGCTGTGCTATCACAGTTCTGAGAGTTCAAGATGATACATAATACAAACAGATCATCGTATAGAGAGATTCATGACAACGGTCTTGTGCATCGCACTGAATCACCCCAAGCAGCCCTTTCCATCTTTCTGCGAGTAAGGGCTTGGGCTACCCTGGTCTGTTGCAGGCTGTCTACATTTTTTTAGCATTTGAGGATTGTTGCAGTTCAGACTCCACCTGTGGAGTCCCCTCAGATATGGAGACCCTTCAGGAGGTAATTCATGTACTGGAGTGGCTCTGAAGCCAGGGCGGGACTGCTGCCTCAGTGCAGAGCCAACAGGCAGAATGAAACAGCCCAGCCAACTAGGAAAGTGGGTGCTTGTTGGTGAGAAAAAAAAACTTTCCATGCCTCCCAGTTACACAAAACAACTGCTAGACGTTTAGCAAGCCACAGACCTAAAGTATTGATCAAACTTCCTGTTTCTGAACTTGCTAACCATCGTAACAGCTCAGAACTCAAAACCTCTCTAATTTACATGGTTGGAAACAGACCCTACACAGGTAACTGAGGCACAAATCTGTATCTGCCAGACCTGGGTACTCAAAATTTACCATCCAGCCAACTCTATATAAGGATGCCAGCCCTATTCTGCCCAGGTCCTGTGCCCTTCCTGGACTCTCCATTTCCACGGAGGAGAAACCCAGTTGCACCAGCTGGATGCTGTGGCACACCCCAGGCAGGTCCCCAGTTTTAACAGGGAAGGGCCCAGGACCTCCAGGGAAGGCATCTGCCCTGCAGCCCAGCAGAGCCGGGGTTTCTGCAGGCTGCGTGTGCTGGTAGCTCAGACCACCCACCCCACTGAGTCGTCGGCTGGGCAGGCAACAGCGGTGGTACGGGGGCAACCCCTGCTGCTGGGGTTCAGGCAGGGAGACGCAGCAGCATGGGGGCTGCTCTACCTCATCTGTTATTTCCATACATGGCAGGCAGGGGGAAAAAATACCAAAAATCATTAATGGCGCCTAGCATTTCCCATTGTTAGGCTGCATCTTACATTGTTTATAACTTTGCCAAGCTCTAACCATAGGGTCTGCAGTTTTCCAAGTTTGGTGCCTGCTCAAAGTTTTTGGAAAAGGTCAGCCACAATTCATCTGTTTCTGAAAAGAAAGTAACTAACCACGTTAAAGAAATAGTGACATTTTCTTTGAGCTGCTCTAGCACCCCAAGCTTTGGAGCATTCACATGAGATTTGCCAGGAGGTGGCCTTCCCGTCTGGGACATGCCAAGCAATAAGTCTTTGAAAAATCTGTGGTTTAAAATGATCAGAAACATGTTAGAGCTTATAGCTAATTTCCCACGAGAGACTGTCTGCAACGACATGTCCCAGCTTCTGGTGAGCACAGAAACTGCAGTTCTATGCTGTGTGGACTCGGTGCTTTACACCAGACACCAGATGAGGAAGATTCTCTTGTGCTCCTCAAGCTCCCCCTGCTTTTCATTCTGTGATTCTCTGGATTAGCTTTAACTAGACAGTGAACTTCAGCACATTTCCTGATCCTGTAACATACAGTGGCTAGGTTGTCTTAGTGCTAATAAACTGGAATAGGTGAGGCAGTGTGGGTGTAAAGGTATCTGCTCTCTTGGCAGGGATCAGAATACAAAAACCAGACAACACAGCAAGAATGTCACTAGATAAAATAGATGAATTAAAGGAGAGAACTGGGGTTCATATTGTGAACTTATGGCTGATTTATATGGATCCTGTTCAAGAAAATCTGAAGTAAAAGGAAAGGCAGCCTTAAAATATGAAGTCTTGCCTTATTGTTTATTTGTAGTTTTTATATTCATCCCAGTAACGATGCAAACACACTATTAAAAATAACCTGCTGCAAAACTCTGTGTGCACTAGGTTAAAGTTAATTCTGCAATAGCTTTATTCCTCCTTCTTTGCATATGCTGGAGTAATCTGCCTCGTCTTCCTCAAAACCTATTCTCACACTTCCATCAGTGCTAGGAGTACAAATAACAGCAGCAGCTTATTTATTAAATTTCAAGCCAAGTTAATGCACACTTCTGCAGTTCTAATTGCTTTTCTACAGTTGCTTGCACAAGTCACAGAACAGGCCTTTAGAAATGTAGTTTTACTAACCATATGTTGTTTGGTTCCTACTCTTTATATGCACCAACATCTTTGACTGAAGGAAAATGAAAACAATTTTCTCTTCTTTTAAATGTTTTAAATTTCACCTGCTGGATCTAACACATGATGCAAAGTGACAGTTGTGCAGCCTCTTATGTCAGCAGATGACAATGTCTGCCAAATAATGAAGAGAGGGAAATGCCTACATGGGATTATTAGCTCTGTGCTCCCGCGACATTAAAAAATTATATGAGGACAGCACAATAGGAAATGGACCTTGGGGAAATGAACAGTTTCCTATTCAGCTCAGGATATGTATGATGTAAAGCGAAGTGTCAGCTGCAGCTCCCAATGTTTCTTAACTTCTGTCTAGCTACTTTCATGTCAGCACTGGAAAGGTATTTGTACAAAATTGCACCACTGCACATATAGCTTCTGGGAGACCTAAGGAACTACCTTACACAACTCTTTGTCTTATTGCGTGTTCTCATTCAGAACTTAATCCTGCAGCCCTTCCTAAAGATTACGTGTATGTAACTGCAAGGACTGCACACCTAGTGGTACTCTCTACACCCAAGCTCCAGGTCCTTTTGGTAAAAGTGACAGACCACTTCTTACTTCCACTGTGCTCTGATTCTGGTTTACAGGAGCTCTCTCAGCCAAGAAACTTCTCCAGACCACAGAAAGGCAACCAAACAGAACTATTCTGTTCTCAGCCATAGCCACCGATGCAGGGACATAGACCATGGGATCAGAGGCGGCACAGGAATGTCAGAAGGCAGGCTGTGCTTTGGGCACGAGACACTCCAGCCATTCTGGGATTCTGCTGTGGGCCATACCTATTCCTGGCTACCTCCTGAACTCAGGGGAGAGACCTGCAGTAGTACAAAACCACCTTGATTTCCATCTACAATTTTCTTCTGAAAAGCTTCTTAAATCCACAGAAATCTAGATGTATAAATGACCAGTTTTTCTCCAGATAGTTCCTATTTATATATGTATACCCCTGACATACCTCATTTTGTACCTCCTGTACATTCTGTACAAGTCAATTCTTCAGAAGAGCTGGATTTTTTTCTTAAAGATACAATAAGACAAGAGTTCTGACGCTTTATCAGATACGCAAACTATCTTAGACTGTACGTTTTTGCACTCTCCCTTCAAATTCAGCAGGCCTGCAAACACTTCACTGTTCAAGTATTTTTTCCAACACATACTCCCACCGAATTATTTACTGTTGAGACATTACAAAGCATTCAGAATATCTGTAATGTATTGGAGGAGAAAAAGTCTGAGTTAAATGGTCTGTGTTTTGTAGCTTGATCATGCTGGCTCGAGATAATTTGAGGGCAAGATTCTTTTTTACTGCCTGGTGCACTGTTGGGCTGGTGGAATGAACATCCACATGTGTACCCATGGGAAAAATAAAGTTTGGTTTAAAACAAAGTTTTGGTGATCCTATACAAACCACGCTCTTTCAGCACTGCACCTTGCCACCTTCTCATAACCCACTGATGTATACAAAGAATGCTTCTGCAGCACTGCTTTCACCTTTCTCATCGCAATCCCTGATGTGGCACTTAGGCAAGAAGAAGGAATTCTCAGGGAAAGGTTTGTCCAGCGGTTGAATGTGATGATTAATCACGCAGTCTTTGTTTCCAACAACAAACACAAACGCTGTGGTACTTAACTGAGAGGAGTGTCTGTCCACAGAAATTACTTCAGAGCTCTAACTTACAGAGCAAGAGTGGGATTCAGTTCTCCTGACACATTTCTCTAGACACCTTTTAGAGCCAACAGAGAGAAACAGGCTTTTCTACATTATGATTCATTTATTTGTTTTATTACCTCTTTGGATGAGATGAACCTCACCTTAAAGGTGCTTCCTTCTTTCCATGGACTGGAAATGGTTACTATGTGACTAGCTCACTTTTTAATCACTAGAATAATTCCCAACCCATTTGTCTTCCCCTGTAAATGAGTAGAACTGGGCCCTTCCAGCTTGAATCCAGCTGACCAGGATGACGAGCAGGGGACTACCCAAAGCTACCAGCGCCGTGTTTCAGATCACAGCCCCTTCTAATTCTCACGCTGTGCCTCCTTTATAGTTTTAGTTTGAATACAAAGCGTACTTTTGCAGTGATTCCCACAAGCATCCCCAGCTAACTATTGAGATCTGATTTGCTTCATGGAACAGGCACCTTCCTCCACTGCTGTTTCACAGCCAGGAACCGTTTCTCAAAGACAGATGCCTACGCCACTAGCCTCCTGTCGCCTATGCTGTTTTATGGCTAGCATACCCGGCACGGGTCTGGTCCAGATCAGCCAGCCCTCCTTTATACACAGCTGGGAGACCGCGCGTGCCAGAGGCAGTCTCCAGCTGGCAGCTTGGAGGCAAACGGGCATCTTCTGTGAGGGAAGAGTGCTCTGACATGTGGCTGACAGCCGTCATATGCCACACGTCTCCCGGGCCAGAAGAGCCTTGACTCATTTTACTTACTGCAACAAACGTGACCTGAGCGACTACAACACTCTACAAGGATAAGGGAGAAACTGTCCGTGGCTGAAAGAGCTCCGCTCCTCGGTTTTAAGTAACTGCCCCTTAGAACAGCCAAGGTAAGAGGGCAGGTGCCTCCTGGCCTACGGCATAGTCTGTGGCCTGGCGGTTTGGTCAGCCTCTGCAGAAGGAGAATCCCCTTAAACAGAGCAGGCGACTGAACCCAAGCCTCCCCTCGTCCTAGACTAGCGCATCCGCCACTCAGGCTTTGAATAAAAAGCAGTTGCCACCTCTTCTCCCCAAGGCCGTTTCAGTGGTGCCCAGCCCTTTGCGGAGCCGAGGCCAACTGCCTTCCCCAGCGAAGCTGCGAAACGAGCTGGATGCAGCCGTGGCTGGCGGTCTGGAGGTGCTGTGCCGTAACGGCCAGTGGCAAGACAGAGCTCAGCATTCTGCTCGCCCTCCCGCAGGAGCTCAGCGCCCGGACAGTCCCTGCCGGAGGAAGGGCTCTGGGGAAACCGGCAGGCGAGAGCCCGCTTCCCGGGCTGCGGCTTTAGGGGAACCACTGCCAAAACCGCCTGGTGCTGGCTGAGACCGAAGGGCTCCCGAGCGCACCGCAGAGCTAGGACTTGCACTCGCACCATCTTTACTAAAACTTGGGGCGCTTAAAAAGCTTAAACGTGCTTTGGTTACGCCTAACACGAGCTGGAGCTGTCGGACCGGCGGGCTTCGGACTGGGTAGGTGCCACGGGCAGCTCTACCCGCTGCTGCCCGTCCGGCCTTCAGCCGCGCTCTCCCCCGCTCTCAGCCCGGCGGGCTGCTCAGGCGGCACGGCGCAGGTGGCCGGGCGGCCGCTCACGGTGACGGGAGCCCCGCGGGCCGAGTCACCGCCCCACGGTGCCCGGCGACCCCGGGTGGGCCAGCGGGGCCG
>Ga0065711_1001861_pt1 | contig 38644 bp, 20 predicted proteins | sample Hoacrofraction12_FD_59098 | JGI IMG/M metagenome (GOLD analysis project Ga0065711, IMG submission 59098) | Hoatzin crop microbial communities from Cojedes, Venezuela - Epithelial fraction 12 v2 (version 2) | ecosystem: Host-associated > Birds > Digestive system > Esophagus > Crop | place...
TTTTTTTTTTTTTTTTTTTTAAGCAAGATAGTGGTGGCGAGGGGTTGGTTGTTTGTTTTCAACATGTGTCTGTCTTTGCAGGAGTTGTTGCATTCATCCATGAAATCGGACATGCTTGGAGAGATCAGCAGAGAGAACCGGATGCCTCGGCATCGAACATCCTGGACGTCTGCTGCCTGAGCTGAAGAATTCTACCCTTGGCACATCCCAGGAGCTTGGAGAAGGAAAGCACGCTGAACAATCCTGTGCTGCACGGCCAGACTCAGGGTGCAATGGGGCAGAGTGAGTGCAAATGCTGCCTGACAGTCAAAGACAGAAAGGGAAGGCTACAAGGTTGTTTTTTCTTCTTTTTTTTTTTATAAAAGGCAAAATACATATCTCTTTTCAGAAGGCGGCTTTGACTCCGGAATTGAAAAATGAAATTTCCAGAGGGAAAAACAAATTCACATCCTTATAGAGTAACCACTGATACACAAATTCTGTCTCCTTCTCTTTTGTAAGAGGCACCCAGAAAAACAGCATGAATTTTCTGAATATTTCTTGCCAACTCCCACTCCTTCACAATGAGCAATTGGAAGGTTTCAGTCTGAATAACTGACTTCATAGATTTAGGGAAAAATAAGTTACTATGTCAAAGGGCAAAAAAGCCCTGTTTGTGCTCTCTGGAATATACTGTATTTGCTCCCATGAGCAAGTGACAAAATGCAGCTTCTGTCATTCAGAAGTCAGAATAAACATCCAGAAGTTTAAATTCAAGTCTTACGAGGTTAGGCTGTATCTTTCTCATAAGAAATACAAATTCTAGGTAACCTCAAAATGCAGCACTGCTTGCAGAGCTGTGGTATTTTAGACTTTCTGGTATTAGCTGCAACCAGATATACAAATACAAAAAATATTTGTGTTTGAAGGTTTTCTGCTTATTCAAGAAGATTAAGCCACTTCATTCCAAACATGTGGTGGAGTTGGAATAATCAAAATAAAAATCTATACTGAACTTTTGATCAGTATCTTCAGTTCAACAACATTGGTTTTGCCTTTTGCCCTGTTATTTTGCATTTATGTTGTCTCAGAGCATTTTGCTCCTGAAGTGACTATTGATAAGCCAGTTACAGATATACTGAAAGAAATACAGAGATATAATGGGATTGTACCCCGATGCCATCTTCCAGAGCTGTAGGACTTGCCTAAATCAGCAATAGTATTCATTTTTATCAGTGCCTTAAAATTTTTGGGTCACCCTTTGCCATTTTCTCTTCACTTAGATGCACCATGCTTGCTGTCTTTCCCTTTCATATAAACACATATGCAATACCATATACCAAGGGCATATGTGCAGAGATATACAGACATATATGTATGAGGGGTGTGCGGTGTATCCATGTATGTGTGTATATGTAGATATACCTACATACGCTCACCCAGCCATTCTCTCTCATTGCCTTGGTGACTTACAGACCAGAGCAGGGAGGAGGATGCTCAGCCAAATAAATCACTCGTGCAACACCAGTGAGTTACAGCCAGGCAGACACGTGAGTGAAAGGAAAAAAAACGGTTCAGTAATGAAGGGAGCCACCTGCCCTGCTTTGCCTGGTTGCAGAAGAGCCTCCCTGCCTCCTCCGTCACAAACAGGAGGGTGCCAGGGAACGCAGCGCAGAGGAAGCCACACCACCTGAGAAAGGGGTCTCAGCACAGGGCTCCTACCTCCCCAGGGGTTTCCTTCTGCGGGGTCCCTTCGCCTCTGGGCTGCGCTGGAAGAGCACACCTGTCAGTAGTGCAAAACCACCTTCAGCATCCACCCAGCCTGGCTTTACTGCTGTGTCACTCTTGCCTCCTTTCACATCAGTGTCTGGTAGCACTGCTATGGAAGGAGTTTGGGGAAGGGTGATAAAAATCTGGATAACAGCAGGAGAAAGAGTCAGAAAGCAGCTAAGAAAGAAGAGTAAGCAGCCTTAAATGGATTCATAAAAACAGACAATAACATATTTTCCACTTGAGTGGAGAGTCACTGCAGACTCATTTATAATTTGACTCCTGTACTTAAAGGAAGAGACCTAAGCAATACAGACAAAACAGTGGAAAATTAAACTACTTCCTCCATTCAACATTTTCTGCTCTACTTCTGCTACTGTTAATCATCCCTGTGTCCTATTCTTGCTAGTGTTAATCACCCTTGCCAGTGGGTAAGCCCTGTCTCCAGCTCAGGAAGCATCCTTGAACATGCCCATATAGGATAGCTAACACCCAAGGCACTGCTCACAATGAGGGACTGGGCTGCTTCTCCCTGGCCAAAACCTGTAATTTGCTGGATAAGAGAGCGACGTTTTCTTGTGTACAGTCTAGGCTTTGTCAGCACTCCTGGAGTGCCAGCTAGACCATGTCAGGGACAACGCTAACGCTTAAAACAACATGCACGCGTTAGTACTCACACCTGTGTGCTCGCCCTGTCTAATCCACTATTATGTATTTCAACAATCTGTGATCGCTGTTAACACAGGCAATCAAAAATGCTACAAACTACATTCATACCTCCCACCCCAAGATCATGACAGAAAAAGAGCAGCATCCTCTGTTTTCTTTCTAATCAGACTCCTTGCCATCCACACTTTCAAGTTCTTCTGTCATTGAGAAGTTAAAAAAGAATATATGTGTTTTTCCAAAGAAAAATCTAAAGACACAGGCAACCGCATGAATCCCAGCAGCCAAGGCTTGAAGAAAAGTTATCACCTTTTTGAGACAGGTGAGACATTAATGACAGGTCACAAATTTATTTTTCAGAGACTAAAGAAAATCAGATTAATAAATGAATTCAGCATAGTGTATCTTAGGCCATCAGAGAGTTTCTGTTGTGCTTTATAGAGAGTTCTGTTTAATATCTTAACTGCATGGAGAAAAGAACTATAAAACCACTTGCTTGCTTCCTTTTCTGAGAGTTTATTTATAATATTCCTAGCTTCTGCATACTTATTAAGCCCAGTCACCATAATCACAGAAGCTAAGAAGTTAATCAATAAGCCGAAACCGAAGTCTCTGTGGGAGAGCATGTTGCAAGTCTCCTTCGAAATACTGCACTACTCTAGCCCAGAACTGCCTTGAGAGATAGCAGAGCCTCAGACTTCAAAAGTTAGTTACAGGGCACCAGAAGACAAGAAGATAAAGTACTTAAACTGCAGCCTGTTAACATTTGTAATAAAAAGGACTAACTTGTTAATGGGAGAGTAGACAAAAAAAGACTTTAAAATAATCACTTTTATTTAAAAAAGATCTACGCATTATTCCTCCACTTTCTTAACTTAAAGTCTTCAATTTTAGCACATATTAGGTTGTACTTCATATTTATACCACATTACCACAAGAACATTTTTCTCTGCAGAAATGTATTAAATTTCATACTTGATATGTTCATTTATGCTAAAAGAGAAGTAACTGCCCGGGGCCGAGATTACATCCCGCCTCAAAGCGGCACACTGAACCTGTAACATAAAGTAGTCAGTTAATTGCCTGCCTGAATATCCTTTTCAACCTTGAGATGAACCTGACAACTCCCCCAAAAAAGCTGAGCAGCTGAATTATTTTGTCCCGGTGCACTTTAAAGAAAATAGTGTGTGTGCTCTAAGTCACTCTAGTGATGGAAAATCGTACCTTCTGGTGCCCCAGACTGTTAGCTGAGTTTGCATGCTAAGAAGTTCAAGCTACGTTTATCAATGTGCTATAAATAAAAACGATGGTTTCATTGCTAACTCTGCAGTTTTTATTTTAAAGAAACAAGATCTTGCAGCACTAAAAAAAATGGCAAAATCCCAGTTTTAATACTTCATGCCACTAACTTGTATCCATGGAGTTACTGACAAAAAAAGAAAAAGCTCCATCTTTGCTTAAATTCTGATAGAGCACAACAGCTCAGAGTACCTGTTTGAAGGAGATTACAGCTTACAAGCATTTTCTTTCTGAAAATTAAAACCGAAATATTTTTGTTTTGCCATTTTCAGTTTGGTTTCCTGACATATCAGAAGTAGAAATAAAATCATGTACATTTTCATGTAATATTTCATTTTTAATTCTCATGAAGTCTTTTTAAATATCAAACAATAAGTCTTTTCTAAATCAAAGAATCTTCTGGCTGTTATAAGGAAACTCTTTTGAAAAAAAAAATCAAAACAGATAAAAGATTTGCCATTAACTCCAGAAAAGAATTTTAGATCTCACTATTTTGGGATCTCTTGCTCTGATATGATTCAGTAACATTTCTTTGCTATACTGGTATTAAAAGATCAGCATTTATCAGTTTAATTCACTACAGCTACACATGAAACTTTGTAACAGCCTGAATTTTAAATTTAGTCTATGCAGTTTCAGATGGAGAAAATTCAATGACTGAATGGCAAGGATATAACTTTTACTTTAAAAATTCCCTGGTTTAGTCAATAAGGATCTTCTCTGGGATATAGAGCACTTTCATCTCTATTGCACAGAACCATGATACTAGCCTTTAATAGAAAAGGGTGACAGAGGCCTATTAAACTGCAGACTTGACCCGAGTTGTTCACCGAAAAGTCAAAACTGAGTTTTCTGTGGCTTAGGTCTGCCTGGCAAGCACCAGCTCAGCTGCATGCTACCATTTACGATAAAAGGCAAGAGCAGACCCCACAGGAGTCAGCCTCACACGCGGAAACACACGAGTTCACAGAAGTCATTGTCTTTCTGACTACGTGGGTTTTTCTTCTGCTTCTTTTCAGTCCCCACGGTGCAGCTACGTATGTTCCACTGCCCAAGTTGCGCCCCAGAGTCACAACCTAGTGATGCTCACTGAACAGCTCGTCACCAACACTTTCTTCCACATAAATCTTACGGCCAACCTCTTTGCCAGCACACCCCTTCCCACTGCAGAAAAGCTTTCCAGCTCATCAGCACATCTGCAAGTTTCAGATCAAAAACAACAGGGTGAAATGTGGTCAAGAAGAGAAAACGCAGATGACCATTCAGCAACTCCTAAAGCTATGTACGCAGAGAGGACTCGTGCACCTGCTACAGAAGGGCGGAAAACATTTGTAGAAGCAGACAGGCATACAGCCTGCCTCTACAAGGCCTTCTACAAAGTAGAAGCAAATTTAGATAGGACATGGTGGAAACAGCAGAGCCACTGAACTGCCAACCCTAAGTGCTTTAAAAAAAAAAAGAGTCAGGTTTATATAAATAATAAGATTGCATTCAAAGTAAACAAAAACAAAAGCACAGATACTTGACAAAAATATGACATTGACAATTCTGTAACAAATAGAACTGGGTAAATATTTTTTGAAATACTAAGTTTAATTATGCAGATAGTGAGGCGGAGATTAATGTCAATCTCAGGCACTCTCACACAAAGCTAAGCAATCATCTTTCATCTATCTTCCTTCCAAGAGTCAAGTTTTCCTGCAAACTTATTACACCTTCAGCACTGAAAAGAAATACAGGGGGGAGGAAGGGAATTAAAAACAAAAAACCACACACACACGCTGGTTTTGACTAAGGCTCTAGTATGGCTTCTTCTGAATTTAGCAGCACGTTCAAGGAACAGGCTCCAATGTCATTGTATTGATGACACTTGAGCATTTTGTATTTGATACCATTAATAAGTTCTTTCTACATGCATTGAAACACATTAAAAGTAAATGAGTGCTTGATGCAAAATCACTAGGGGAAACACTGAGCAGGGCACAGAAATCCATGCTAAACTGGCAGTAGGTTTGGAGTGGCAGAAACACTAGAATTCACTTTCCTGGTTTTGTTTTAAAAAGTAACCAGCCATCTCCTCTGTATACCAAGGCAGAAGAAAGCACATTCAAGCAGCAAGCATGAGGTTTCTGACATTTCTGAATTACGCCAATCTGAATGCCTTGCCACTGAGTAAAACATAGCTAAAGATACAAGGCGCTGCAATACTTGCATTCAATTCAAAGCTGAAAAAAGACATAACTTCACACAGCTGTTGGTGAACTCAAGCATCATTAGAGCTGGTACAAACTTCCTCCGAACTTCAGATAACAATTTAGATCTAACTCTTCCTCGTACTTCTGACAGGAGGGAAGGGAAACCATGAGATAATCAGTTCACCACTGTTCTGTTAATTCTAAAGGCATAATCTGCAGGGAAGAAGGTGTCCATGTTCTGTGATTTTTAAAATAAACAGGACTCCCTGGATGAGTTGTTACACATATAATCAAAAATGTGTTTTATCATCCTGTTCCAGAGGTGCATGAACACAGTTCATGTTCCGTTTTAAGACTACTATGGGCGCACATATGCAGTTTAATTCTCTTGCTCTCTGGCAGGCTTAGAACCTGAGTTTCTCTAAGGGACACAAAAGGTCTTCTAATTTCTATTTTCAATGCATTAAACTTTAATTTTACACTATTTTTTTTTGCTCTGATATTATTATTTTTTTAGCTGAATATAAAAGTAGAGTTCCCCATATCTTCTTTATATGGCAATGCCATCTCAACAGCTGTCCCTCCTCCCTTTGACCCCAAGCTGTCCATCACTGGACTTGCCCTTCATCTGCTGCATGGCCTTGGTCCTCTGGGCTCTCACAGGCAGCTCTGCTGCTTGCAGGCAGGGGCATGGCACAGGCTTGGAAGAGAGGCAGAAAGTCTTTAAACTGTCAATGCTACCAGAGAAAAGGAAACGTTCTAACTTCACTTCTGCGTTTACAAAAGCACTCGTTGAAGAAAGGGTAGCGACCATTCTCTGCACAACATTTCCCTGATCCTTCTAATAGCTGTTTCCCATATCTGTTCCACTTGAATTATGTCTTTCTGTATTTGAGGGATCAAAACAAAACACGAAAACTTATCTTACCAGTGTTTTATGCAGTAACATAAATATTATTCCAGTTTATGGCACACACAGCTTCTAATACTTCCTGGAATTTCTTTTTACGATGCTTCTCTCACTGTTAGTTTTGGTGCTACTGCATGCAATCAACACCCCAATCCCTTTCCTCCACTAATGTGCCCAACTCACAAGCCCCTAGTGTAGGGCAGAAATCTGTTACACGTTCCCATAGCATGTGTACCCTCTCTGTGCTATTGCATTTCATTTATTTCTACCAGACCATGAAATCCTGTCTGATATTACAGTCTGCTGCTATGTTGAAGACATATTCCCGTCATGTGTCATCACTAAATTGTATTCACACACTCACTCCTACTTTTTCTGCCACTGTTATTAACTAGGATATTAAATAGTAACATCCAGATCAGTTCTTAAAGATTCTCACTAATCATCTCTTCAGACCCAAATTTTCTCCTGCAGCATGTCCCACAGACAAGTTCTTGCGAGCCACTTCACTATGCCTTTACAATTCCTGAACTAAACTCCTTCCTCTCTATTCCATGCAGCACCATGGAAAACGATTCAGATAAATCCACCATCCATTCCTATGTGAAGATAAGCAATAATCCTCTACTGAATAATCAGTTTAGTTATCCTCATAATCTATCTTTGGTAAAGCTGCTTTGCATTTTATCTTACTTTCCGTGTTCCTCTCTCATGTCTTTCCCGTAGAATTTACCCTGAAGCATGTCAACCCCTAACGTACAAGGTGAACAGATTTGTAATTGATCACTGCTGTTCCTGAAATATTAGCAGCATATTCACGATTCTTCTGTCATACGCAGAACTGACCCTGCAGTGGCTCAATTCCAATTTTAGTTGGCCACTCAGTGCAGGAATTGTAAGGATCATTCAAGGACAACCAGTGCATGAGTCACTGAAATATCTGAGGACAGAAAATGTTAAAAGGGAAGAAATAAAACCCTGATGTGGATAGTTCAGATGGAGAACATAGATGCATATCCAAACCTATGTACTTACCTGCAACGGAGGTACTGCTATCACAGCTTCATGCTGTGTGAAATTCAACCACCACAATCTTTATGAGATGACTCCAGAGTTCTTTCTGGGATTCTGTGCTCATCTTTCTCTATGCAAGCAAAACTTTAAGAAGGTCATTTCTACCTTTGCCTCAGAGGTCACAATCAAAGCAGTATTTGAATTGTATCTTGTCTCTGAACCACAGCTTGGCTTCCCATGATTATTTCTAACATGAAGAGGATGATATAAAGGTAAGTTTCTGGGCCATCATATCCACAGCTCTCTCCTTAATCTTACACTTTGCTGCTTATTCTCTGACGCTTTCCCTTCTGTTCCCACCTTGGCTGTCTCTGCAAGCAGTTTCACCTTTCACAGAATATTTACCTCGTTCTCTTCTCTCTTTCTTTTCATCTTCCCCTCTCTCCCCCCCTCCACATATGTCTTACAGAAAAGCTCTCCAATTTTAAATCATCCAATAATAAATTACAATCACACTCAAAACGGAGCATCGGTAACCGCATAATCCCATGTAATCACAGGAGGCCTGACTCTGTGTAACCACTGAGGTCTCACTGCTCTTATTCATCCCAATGGAAGGTCTAGGTCCCAGCTCCTCACAGTATCACGCCAAAAGATTCACCTGCCACTACCTTCTAAATAATCTAATGTGTGTCTAATGACACCCATTGTATCTCAGAACCATCCCGCCTCCCCTCACATGGGGGTGGCTTCTGCTTCCCTTTTCTTGACAACCATACTGTAAATCCCTTGGAGTGACTCTGTTCTCCTTCGCTTCTTCCCTAACCATTCTCACAAGCTGTCTCCTACTAAAGAAGGGGGGATGTAATGATTTCTCTTGGTGTTTAGCTCTCCTTAGTCCCTCTGCAGGTACCTTGACGTGTTTTCTTGCAGGACACCTGCACAGCAGCAGTATTCCACAGCTTCGGTTTGTCCTTTCCCTGCTGGCCCCACAGTGTTTGAGAGCTGCATGGGGAGGGCACATCTTGGAGGAGGAAATGTAGCCATGCTGAGTTACGCACAGGTGCGAGACGGCTCATCTGAAATAAACAGCTCTAAAACCACTCTGCCTATGTCTGCCACACCGTACTAGGATCTGAACAAACCAGCTACCTGATAGAACAATTTTAGGAAGTTCCTAAAAAATTATTCCAGTTGACCTGCTGTACTTCTACATGCAAAGAGAAACTTCGGTGATAAGAGTCCAGTCGTCCAGAGCACCGACGGAAAGGTGGATGCCAGATGACTAATGTTGCTTTTCATATGAAAAGAAGCCCTTACTTTAATGGCCATAATCATGACAACTTGGCCCAGAGAACAACTTTGAGATGTATGCTATATGGTCTTGAAAATCTTCAATAACATTAGAATACACTTCTTTCTAGCATGCAGCATATTGAACTATTACTTATGTCAAGAATATATATATTAAAGATAATATAAAATAGATATATAATACATAAAGATACTATGATATATGGTTATATTTATTATCTTAAATGCTTAATTTATCTATATGGGGTTGGCCAAACTAGGAGGAAATAAGAAAACACTCCATAACAGGTTATACTGGTTTAAAGCTTGGGTTATTGAAATTGCTTAGGATGTTTGAGTCATTGCAAGTTATCCAGTAACAACAAATAGTTCATAGGATTGCCAGAATTTAGGTGGTTTGAGTTATAAAAAATACATATGCACTGTATCTAGCACTTGAACATACTACGAAAATTCAGTCAAAGGTCTAATGCACCTGCAGTAAATTTTGTCATATCAAAAAGTCTTAATGTAGACTATTTATTAAAAATAACTCAAATAAATACAGCCATTTTATTTCCAGTGGCTGGGGTGCGGCAGGTGGGTGGAATCTAATTATTCTTTTCTCCCTTAGCTACTCATTTAGTAGCTATCTCCCAGGAGTATAGCTAGGCTTTTTACCACAAAGAACATGCTACTTAATGAAAAATAAATAAAAAATACAATCTTTATTTCCACTTAGCTGTAGGGTAAGTGGGAGGCAAAGCAAGTCAGTAGCAGACTCAAAACAAGATTCCCACTTCCAAGAGATAAGGCACTGAATTGTGTTACCCTAACATTATAGAGACAAGATGAAGAAAAATAAGCCTACAATCCAGAGACAGTTAACACACTGGGACATAACATGACAAAATTAGAAATAAAATGCATTTGGAATTGTGCTATTACAATCTGAAATGGATTATGTCAGCTCGGTCTACATCATCTTTTCTTATAGATTTGCATTTTAAACAAAAACTGGCACAAGAATTGGTAATGGGTTTTGTTGAATATATTCCAATTAAAACAGCAAAGTCCCTTAGCAAAAAAAAAAAAAGCAACAAAAAAACAAACCTAAAAAGCAGTTTCATGTGGGAGACTGAAACAAAGGGAACGCAGAAAAACACGCGCATAGGAGGAGATGAGAACTGCTATATAATTTCTTTTAAACAAACTCTTAATTCTTAAAAATTCATTATCTTTCTGAACTGCACACCCAGTAATTCGTGTCCCCATTTGTTTTTTTCTTTCAGCTGAGTCCCCAGCTCCTAGAATAAAGCTGTCACTTCAGCCAGCAGGTGCTTTCATTCCCGCCTCCAACCTACAACAGTTATGACAAGAGATTAAGAAAAACAGCTACCCCGGGCAGCCCTGGCTGGTGCGTAATGAACGGTTTAACCCTGGATAAATTTAATGACAGTTGTGGGTGGCTTTGATTGAAATGACAAGGCAGTTTGTCACCCGTTGCTCTGTTACAGAGATCAGCAGTGCTAACATTTTCTGCTGAGTTGAGGGGAAACCAGACTGAAACTTGCACATTTTGGAGGCTGTGCACAGAAATCATTGAAAACAAAAGGGGTCAGACTCAATGCTGAAACACTTCTCTCGCCCTGAACAAGTCAGCAGCGGAAGAGACGTAGTTTCTAGGACACTTTTGCAAGAAAACACCACTGTCTCTGGAGATGGACAGAAAATTTAAAACAAAAAGCAAAACAAAACCACAAACACATTGAGATCTTTCGCTTTAAATTACCTGGAGACTTTTAACAGAGGTAGTCAGCTATTCAGTTTACCTTCAGATGAAACTCCCAATAGCAACCTGCTTCAGTATAGGGGTTGTGTTTTGCTCATTGGTGAGTGTTCAGCACCCATAAAATTATAACAGTAATACTTGACTGCTATTGTAAATCATTAAATAGTCTTGATGGCCCCAGCTCCCAGTCATCGCAGTTTTGGATGATACTGTTTATGGTGTTACAGCTGTGCCTGCTTACATACAGCAATTGTCCCCAAAAGGCTGCACATATCTCAGTCCTGCAAAGACTTGTGTTTCTGTTTAATCTTAGCTTCAATTAATACATTCATTTCCGGACTGTGTGAGGTGCTACATGATCAGAATCCAAATAAACAAGTGACAAAGGCTGGTAAAGAGCACAGATATAAAAAGAGGTCATTTGAAATTCACATGGCAGATCAGTGATAGTCCTGGATCCAAAACCACCACAAATGGGAAAGGTGTGTGTCAGTATCACATGACACCCAGCGGTGGGATGAACCACGGTTTTCCTGTATAAGAAGGGAATTAATATCACAACTTCAGACCCCGTGACATTATTGAACTCATTCGTTATATGAATTTGAAGACTGTGGCCTTACTCTGTTTTCATCTTCTACACCCACACAGAGCCTTCCCGAAAGCCCTTCTGGTTCTTGCCATTAACTTAGCCTGGCAAGTCTAATGGGGAAGACATTCAAAATATTTTCAGCCTCTGTGCCTGGAGAAAATTTATGGTGGCTTCTGTGTCTCCCACTCTCCCCACTCCTTTTCAACACCTTGGAAAACCCCTGCTGTTTTAAATTTACATACTTTTTCAGTTACAGATGCCAACATTTTGAGTTAGTCAAATGTGTGTCGTGCTGCTACTCTCCAAAGACCAGTAGGAGCCTTGCCGAGGGTTTGCTACCCAGCACTAATCCTAGGACGTCCGGGCTGACACAGACACACTATCCAGTCTCATAGCAATCTCCTGGGGACTCAAGACCTTATTACCGCTCTTCATCTGTGTTTTGCTTGAAACAAAAAGAAAATGCACTTCTCTGTTAAGATGTTGCCAGAAATAAGAAATAAATCAAAAAGGGGGATTCATACACTTTCCTTCCACTGAAGCCTTTAATTTAATACAGCAGTTGCAGTACTGCCATTTCAAGAGAAAAACAGACTCAAAGCAAAGAGATTTCCCTTCTGGCCGTAACACAACAATCTGCCATTTTGCTACAGAAGAACACATTCATGGCAGGTTTTTTGGTGGTTGTTTTCATCTTGACCCCCTTCTAATGTCAGCTATTGATGTCCAGCTTTTTCAGGAAAAGACAACTTTGCTGTTTCCATCTAACAGATGGTTGCCTAAGAGAAATCCATCTGCCTTACTCTTCTGATTTCCAGAACATCTTTAGCATTCCCAGTAACAAGGGTAGTATCACAGAAAGATATTATCTTGTTAACAATCATAGAATGGTAAGGGTTGGAAGGGACCTTAAAGATCGTCTGGTTCCAACCCCCTGAGATGAGGTAATACTTTGCTTTCCCAGTGCCCTTTCTATCTTAACTTAAATGCTTACTGATGAATCTCATTCACTTCCTATCTCCACGTTTCTTTACACTTGTCCTTTGGGACTTTTCTGCACAGAAAACTTTCAGCATCCCCAGCATCCTGTTATGAAGCACTGAATGGACTTTAACCACGTTCTATGTCATACTGCCATGTCTGGGCCTTTACATGCCAAGTGGTACTTACTGTAAGTCAATCAGATTTTGCTTTGGCTGACAAGTTTTGATCTCTTTTTTTTTAAAATTTGGTGGTTGTAAAGCTATGGAAAGTGTCTTACAACTCATCTACTACATGCTTCAGCACTGCATTTATCTTCCAGTCCTTTTTATTCTTGCTGCAACAGCTTGTGCAGAGATACTTTGCTTATCTTAACCTGGGTTTCTATTTATATCGCTGTTTTCTTTCACAAATAGCAACATAAAACAACTTCCCCTTGCTTTGGCTGAAAACTCATAATCAAAGGTCCTGAAATATACTTTTGCATAAGTAGTTTCTTGCCTGCTCTAGTCATTCTATTAGCCCATCATAAATTCAGACATGGAAACACACTATAGCTTACGGCTAAAGCAATTGGCAGTTATAGTGCCGGCTTTGCCAGATACTTTCTGAATGGCAGTTAACCATTCTGTGCCTTGATTTACCCCAACAGAACAGAAATTACAGGAACATACTACTTCAGCAGAGTAGTGCGAGGACCTATTAATGCTTATGAAGCACTTCAAATTTCTAAGAAATCATTAGATTAATGAATGTTATGTGATTAGTGGCAAGTGCTGATTCATTGAAAGATTAAAAAGGTCTACACTGGAGGAGGAAAAGGTACTCATGAGACGATAATTGCTCAACCCTGCTAGGAACACAGTTTATTCTGCAGTGTAGATGGTGTCAAGCCGCATTCCCAAATCATGTTACAGCCCAGCCAAAACCAAAGGCTATCACATAATTCAGGGACAAGGTGAAGACACAATTCACAGTCCTGTCTACACTGCAAGACCAAAATGTGTTAGCCACACTGTCATGACAACTCTCAAAAAGTTGTTTTTGCAGCATAGCTTGACTGATTTTGCATAGTGGCTTCTTCCTTTTTGTTTCCATGGAAGAGTCCATCAACACTGAGGCTTTTAGGAGATTTCCCATTCATATTCCAATACTGATACTTGTTGAGGTGCTAATAATGGTCAAAAGCCTAGTGCAGCCAAGCTAGACTAATTTCATACACCACATGCAACAATCACATGGTTTCTGATACATGATGCTGGGTATGAAGGTGACATCTCACACATTGAACAACAGGGCATTCAGGTCTCTGCCTTTCCATGACCCCACACAATCCACCCACCAGCAGTGGTCCGCTTGGAGGAGTAGCAAAGTGACTCTGGCAATGACCTACACTTTGGGGTAAGCAATGTGAACATACCTCTCTGATCAAAAAAGACATAATCAAAGGTATATTTCCTTACAGCAGAGCATCACCCTACTCTTCCCTTATCAGACAGCACAACAAATTAGACTGGTCTCCCTCCTTGTAGCCCCGTATGTCTCAGTTTTATACATACAGCCAAGAGGATGGATGGTACTGGTTTAATGGTTTCCTGTCTTGACTTCTTTCTCCTCTAAGAAACCAACCCATCAACACCTTTCTGGAGCTGACAGAATTGCCATGGTTGTGATCAACTGCCTAGGTATCTTCTGTCATAAAATCAAACAATTTATTGAAGTAGTATCAAAATAAGTACAGAAAAATATTATGTTCTTTTTTTATTTTGAATTCAACAGAGAAGTCGTTTGTATTTAATGGTGGCTGCAGAGGCAGTTGTTGCTATGCTAGAGACTTAAGACTTGTTATGGTTCAGAAAACTGGGTTTTGATGTAAATTTTAGAGCCTGCATGTCACAGAGCTGCATTATGTTCATACTTGTAAGCTGGCTAACAAAGGTTGTCAACAACAAAAATTCAGAAATGAAACATATCCATGTCTATTATTGTCTGATGAACCCAAAGCAAGAAGGCTGCTGAAATGCCCTTTCTTTACATTTAGTTGCAACTACCATTGCTCTTCCCACATCACTGACAGTTCAGAGAGCCTGTATATGAAAGGAATATACAGGAAAAAAAATATTTCTGTCCCACAATTCCATTAAAAAGATCTGTACTATTCTTTTCTCCACTCTCAGTTTTAAATTACTGTGAAACATCAGTAGTTTTAACCAGTTCTTTTTCCTCTATTATCTTCACTGCTAAAAATAAATTGCTACTGAAATACAGCATTAGATTCTACAGAGTGGGACACATGTAGCCAACCATAACAAAAAAAACCCCCACTTCCACACCAAACAGATGAACAATTGGAGGCAGGAATATCACAGGAAGGGATAGGCATAGCTTTAGAGGAAGAAATTAATCACTTACATAACAACTTTCACTTATTCCTCTCATCTAAAATACATACTTTATTGAATGTACTTCACTAGATTATATGAATACCATCTGAATCAGAAAACCCAGTGAGCATGTCAAATCATTATTTTATCCTCAGTAACAATCATTTAGTTCTTCTACTCTAAATTCTTCCACTATGAAGTTTGAGGAAAGCTGTTTTGCTTCCTTGTATTTTCATTTCCCAATCTGTCCTTCAGGGATAAGAAAGCAAATCTGACTATACAGAGAGACTAAGAGAATTTTGTTCTCTCTCACAGCTTTCTTACAGCAGGGAAATTACACATTTCTCTAAAATAATATCAAAGGCATTACTCTTAGCAGGCTTTCGTTATTCAACAAATTCAATATTTTAAAGCCAGGAAAGTTTGTTAGCCCTTAACTTCCAATAATGTAATTCTAAAAGATGACACACACATACACAAAGCCTTTTTATATATTAGAAAATTGTACTGCATCTGATCTTGTTTTTCAACACTTCCGTTAGCATTATGCTTCACAGATTAGGGCAAACTGGATGTTATCGAACAGTATGTCATATGTCATTAATATTTGTGTTACCCAAGCAAAAACTCCTATGGTTTGGTTACGACCTGCATATCATTCTAATACACATATACCTTAAAGTATTTGGTTTAACCATAGCAGTTCTTATTGAGACTATACCTCTTGTATGAATTAGATAAGGAAATTGGTCAATTACGGTGATCTCAGATTTGTACTGAAAAATAGTAAGTGAATAAATAAGTTGAATGAAAAATAAGAACACACACAGGGTTTACAAGACTCTTTCCTAAGAAAAGGTGAATAAGGCACTTGCAAACTAGCTGACAGAATAAATACTGAAATTGGAATTTCATACTGTGAAGTTGAATCAGGACAGATGAATCTTTAATACATACATGGATCATCAAAGGAGGGAAGTTTGTGTGGCTCACTCAAAAAGTGACTTCAAATATAGACCGAGTTAGAAGTTCAGTATGTCAGTTTGGAAGGATAGCTGGGAATGACTGACTGGCCCTGGACACGTGCAAGACATTACATATATGTGTGTAGGAGTACATCCAGGGATATACACATAGTCCGGCCAGAGAAAGACAAATATAATGAAACTTGAAAAGGTATTCATGAATTCACATTTCTGGATTTCCTGATTTCTGTTTGGATTTTCAAACCATTTAATAGTAGTCTTTACCATTACAGCAGTGGTAATGAATCTCAGATGTGTCACTGGTGGGAAAGTAAATAACTAGAAATATATACCCACACCTCTTGCTTATAAAAGACAAAATCCAGGTAGTACTTAGCAAGCAAAAGGAAGCAGGACAGAAACAGAGGCAGTCCCAGCAGCAATAGCACTCACTGCCTTTGAAATCGTAACGTCAAGCTGGAAAACGAAATGTTCCATTATTCCTGGCAACAGCTGAGAAAAACATCATTCTCCCCACCTCGGGCTGCATGTATGTGATGGTAGAAATTCACTTACAGAAATCTGCTGTTTATCTGATAAAAGATGAAAGATTATCAATAAATTTTGTAATTTTAATAAATATACATATAGCAGTGAACAAACACGTGCTAAAGGTCATCTTCGATCCTTATTAACTCTACATTTAAAAATAGCTTCAATATTGGAAGCAAAACACATTTTCATGCTAGGATACTGAATAGCACATATGAACTTAATGGGTTTGCACAGATCTGCTTGTAACACATGCTTATAAACGCATGCATTTTTGTCCAGCTCTCCACACATACACTTGCACAATGTCAATAGCATCTGTGTTTATATCTAGCCATTAACTTATATAGCATAAATATGTATGTAACATGCTTGATTAAACATTGGGTATTCTTGTGTACATCTCAAACATGTAAATAAGAACAAAGGACTGAGGAAGGTCTCCTTGGCAAACAGTTTTTGGCTCCTACAGCAAGCCATTTGAAAAAGTCCATTCCATAAACTCAGCAAATGCTCCCAAGTTAGAATTCAGTTTCTACCCCCTCTTCCCCAAAAAAAGTCTATGCCAAAACTATTCGGATAGTGTGAATCCTTCTTCTGATCCCTCTGAAGTAATTCAGCAACCAGTTTATAGCTATTTTTTATAATGCGTACTCTCATTTTCATTTCATCGTCTCTCCTCCCAGTATATTTTAGACAGCAGTCTTCACCTGTCTCAAATCCTCTGCATAAATACGCAAGTGGGTGTTATTTTACACACTACATACAGATGTTGAAGAAGCAATGTTTTGATGAGTTATACATAAACTCCATTCAAAATGCCACTTGCCTTTAAGGCTCTGTTGCCAAATATTCCACACTTTCCCTTGTCCCTTCTCAGATCGAGACCCCAGGACTGAAAGGCTTTGGAAGAAGTACCCAAAGCAGCTTGCAGGCAAGCTCACAGCCCTCTGGTTCTCGCATATGACATGGATAATGGACAAGGGTCATGCACTGAGCATTTTCCAAGCCACATTACAGATACTATCCTGTATAAGCCAAAACACCCTGAACGAAAGCTCTGATGAAGTATAGCTCCCCTTAGGCAACTTTGCTGCTCGGAAGCCAAAGACCAGGGAGTTCAAGACCAAGGTGCTCTATTCGGAGCCTGAGGCAAAAGAGACTACATGCACTGAGCAAATAAACTGCAGTCAGTCCCCAAAGGAACTCCTTGCCTGATGCCTGGTTAATAGTTAATGTACATGGCAAGTCCTCAGTAGCCAGGAGCTACCTGTGAGAAAAGCAGCATGCAGTTACAGGAAGACAGACAGCTGAGAGTTGAACTTCAATACCTACTGACACAGCAAGAACAATTTCCATTAAAAATAATCTATGTTTTAATTAATCTAAATGAGGTATTTAGACATGGCAATGGTGAGGTCCTAGCACAGGTGTTCTCATGGGAGTAAAGGATGGCTAGAATAACTGTACAAATATATTCGCAATCCCAATACTGCATTCTCTAAATAAAAACACTCGGATGCCAACCAGGTTAAACACCATCATGCTAAGAGCTGTACCGGCATGAACAGTGACGGCATGCATGTGTTGCATGGATGGCAATAAGTGCTCTTCATCTCTCAAGCACATTTTCTAAAGAGCACAAGATGATTTGTGAGTGTGAAATAACACACAGTCTGCACAGGACAATATTTTTTCCTCCCTCTCTCCACTTCAGGAAGACTAACAGCGTGTCCATAACTGAGCTTTTACTTTTTTGTCTCTCTCGTCAGTTCAATTGAATCTAGAATGATAAAGGTTTTTTAAAGAGAGGGAATGAAAAAGGTTGGCCATTTTTCCAATGCAAGCAAAGGCTGCCCTGTAAGCAGTCAGGGTCACCGTGAACGTAGTAGCAAATTAGACACAGCCACTATATTAGTTTCCTATATATAAAATACATTATACTGGAGGATCGAAAGGATACTTGATAGATCTCAGTTTTCAAAACACCATCATGAAATAGGGAAATAAACCTCTTTGTTGATCAATGAAATAGTAAAACAGCATACAGTCCTCAGGACCATGCGTGCAAATACTTTCTAAGTGGTATTCGTATACCAGCTATTGGATAAGCAATTCAAAGTTAACAAAAACTGCTAAGAGAGTGGTCCAGCTTGATCGAGCTTGGACATTGGTTTATTGGAAAGCCTACACACATTTCAGTGGCTTTCTAAAGGTAACACAGTAAATCAACCACAATTAAAAGCACAGAACCTGTGACCCCGTTTTTCCACTTTCTTGCTTTATCTAAGAATACCATTTTTTCACTGAAGGGAGAAAGACTTTGTAGAGCAGCGAATATGATGGGAACTGTGAGAATTATCTACAAATCCTTCAGACAAGATGCCAAAGTTCAGACTTCCCAAATTAAAAAGTTCATGTTCCACTCATACTGATTTTTCTTAGTATCGTAAAAGCAATCTTTCTAATCAGATAGATTAATAGGCACCAGAAGATACTTTTAAAATATTCAGAACTCCAACGAAAGAAGATAATGAGTTAAACAGAAAAACACTGAAATTGAAAACCTCAAAACAAAACTGCTTTAGGAATGAAACATTGTTTAACTGTAGACTTCAGTAAAACCGCTTTGTAAAATCATTTATACATGCAAATTGACAAATAAAGGCTAGACAGTACAGCTACTTAGAGGTACTCTTTTCCTTGGGTTTAAGATATCTTCTAACTAGGCATGAAGCTGAACACTATTATGCTTTTATTGTAGTCTGATCCTGATGCGTCAAAGGAGGTGAAGACCCCCACTGAACCCAAAGGAACAGAACGAGAAACTTTCTCCTTTCCAAAACGTTTATATACATTGCACTCACTATGAAGGCGGCAGCAGCTCACAAAAATGTCGCTAAATTTTTCAACTTGCTGATAACAGTGCATTTCCTTCAGCATATATCTTAGCGTGAGCTGCAAATATCTGGCTGAGCAGTATGGTAAAAGCCCAAGCAGTTTTGCTGAAGTAAAATAGCTGCTGACACCACTGGAGAGCTGTCTAAACAAGACATCTAATTTAAAGCTACTTTAAGTATGTTTAAATAAGCGACGTTTACTGAAACACTGATGTGACCTAATTAGAAGGGGAAAGTTTGACAGAAATTAAGTATTATCCCCACATTACAATTACAGCATGTAGACAGCACATTTAGAGGTGAAGCTACTTGCCGAATTTTTCAAATACCTGAAGTCCTCCTTTCTGGCTCCAGAAAATCCTTCTCTTAAGAAAGCTCCGCGCATGTGCCGGGCTTTCTCAGATTGCCTCTTCTGTTCGTATTTCATGTTGCTGACTCCCTCAGATCCCTGCATACCCTTAAGAATTAGTAGCCTAGGACCTTCTTCTAAATCTTCCGTTCCTGTATAATTACATGTGGTTTCAGAAGTGGCAGAATCATCAATATATAAGCATATATTGTCAGTACTTTTCTTTATGTTATTCTTATATGACAACACATAAGAGAACAGCACCACCTCTATGCCCCATTTTTCAGACAGTCTCACACACCTGAGCCTGCTTAGGGATTCTGGTCATGCTGAAATACAGTCACTACTAAAGAGAACACAACAATTTTTGCAAGGACAAATGGGGAAACTCTTAGATATACACTCCACTCTGTAGTGCACTTACGATAAGGCTCTGCAAAACAGGCAAGAACATCATTAAGTCTTCTGCAGAACAAAACTACATATACTCCATTAATTGACTGTAAAGGATTAAACTGACTATAAAATACTACAGCTGAAGCTGAGATTTATTTTCTTTTTTATTGTGTAGCTTTATTGAGATAACACATGTTCATCAGAAAGACTTCCCAGTATAAATTCTGATGGCATATTTGTCATCAAAATCAATGAGTGTCGCTTGCAAGGCTTAGCACTTGGGAGTCCTATTAAAGCTCCTGCTCTGAGTCAGACACAATAAGGAGTTGAATCTAGGTTCCCCTCTTCCCAAACACAGAACCCTAGTTGCTCACAGACTTTGGTGTCTCACAGAAATACTTTGGAAAGGTTTGGATTACCCCAGTGGAAAACAAGGGGGAAAAAATATAATCTTTCAAAGTTTTGCAGAAAATTGTTTCCCTTTAAGCTGTATTTTAAACCTGATATTCATTCTACTAAAGTCATCACGTCTAACAAATAGGCGTTTGGCCCAACATGTAAAAAGAAGAGCATGAGAGAAAGGGGGCAAACCTGTTACCTACTTCTTTGCAGCTGAGGAAGATAAAAATCAGACAAAAACACCTTGGAAAAGATCTTACAGTAAGATAGGGCTGAAGGTTCATATCTGCAAGCTCTTTTAGAGAGTTAAAAAAAAAATTGTCTCAAGCCTGAAAATCTGCTGCTACTTTTCCATCAGAAGTGATATAGCTAACAGCAGCAACAAATGCTTTTGAGGCAAGTAGTAAAATAACATTGGAGTTATTAGAAGAAAAGACATTAATTTAGCTGCATGAATAGACAGAAGAGGAAATATTCCAGTTCTGTCTAGTTTACATTAATACTAGAGACATCTGAAATTTAAGAGAGAACTCAAAACAAGGCAAATCAAAGCTGCTTCTTCTAAAGAAGCAATTTTGTGAGAATCTCGTGGTTTTTTAACATTCAAGTCAAGAAGAAACACTCGGACATGTGATCAAAATGCACCCTTAGAAAAAAAGTGAAGTAATGAACCCAGAATGCATAACTTTTCACATTTCATTATAAATTAGGCAAGGGGCTCTTGCAAAAAAAACAAAACTCTTAAAGATCTGTAGTTATTTTTGAACTTTTGGGGATGGACCATAATTTTGAAGTTACAGGTGGTCTTCATCAGAACTTTAGATCACATCTAAGACAGCACTGCTAATCATCTCAGATGTAGTTGCCTTAAAATAAATTACTCTGAGTTCTCTCGCAAACTTTTTGTGTAAAGAAAATGGACAATGTTGTGCTATTTTCAATAAAATTATTCCTAATTTGCAAGGGAAAAGGAAATCCATATTGTCAACTGTATTGAGCTCGATGCAGAAAGTAGAGGCCATTACCAAAACTGCGGATGAAAAAGCAGTCACTCCATGTGGTGCTTTGGGCTTTCAAGTCAGCGCATTTTACCGCTCGCCGGCAGTCCACGGCCACCCATCTGTACCTTGACCCACACGGACCCGGTTACGACACTGTGCTGTGGGTGCTAGCATTCACTGCATAATTCTGCTCATATACAGCATGGTGTGCGTGTGTAGGCCAAGCTCCCATCACCTCCCTACTCAAATAGAAGTGAGATTGGGTCCTACTGAAAGCATAATTAAAACTAAATTTACCGGAAGAGATTTAGAGGTTGTTGGTTGGTTGTTGGTTGTTTTTTTATGGGGTCATTTTTTTTTTTTCATTTTAGGTGCTTATTCTGAGAAGCTAAAATCCAGAAAGCGTTTTTAGCATATATTAGATGTTTGTTTTTTAAAGTAACTGGAATGGCGTTTGACCTTCTGCTTGAAATCAAGATGGGTTAACCTTGCTTACCTTCTGGTTCACTGGGTATGATCACGCTTATATATGTAAAATGGAGCATTTGTTTATTAAGAGGTCAGTCGTTTCAAGAAGTTAAAAATTATGCAACTTGTGATGGGGTATTGCTCCATTTCCTTCTCAGGAAAAGGGAAATCAGAGGACAGTCGTTGAAAATAGTGGGTTTATCTCATTTACTTTCACCAATTCTCTTTAAGCTTACCACCTGCAAAGATTTAATTCTCACACTTTATTCATCACAGTAACTGCGCAGAAAAACTTATGCAGAGAGTTTACATGCCCAGACAGAGACTGAACGAACCAGATGCCCATTACTAATGAAGACCATGTTACAGGTTAATCAGGAGAAAAAATTGCAGGTAGCAAACAAGCATGAGGCCAAATCTATCACTAGCATAAGCCTCCAGAGTCAGTTAATTATCACATGGATTACTTTGGTTGTGTTGTATTTGTAACTCTTCAAATTCCAACAGACTATTAAGTGCTGAACCAATATTAACAGCAAGAATTTTTGCATCTCTAGAGAAATATGAAAATAAAAAATTATAATAAAATAATAAAAAAGCATACTTACATTTCATACAGCACCACTCCCATACACTTCTCTTGAAAATCTTTTATTACAAATTCCCTTAAAGTCTTAGTCATTATAGACTGGAACCTGTTAAGGGTGAGTTCGCCTGTGCATACTAAGTCAGGTATCATATCTTTAGGTAATAAACCACAAAATAACATAAAACAGCAAATGAATCCTGAAAATTAGCAGCAAGTTGTTATGAAGAAATTTGTAGAAATGAAATAACATTCTATAAAAATATGAACAAAAGAAACTAATTTACTACAAAACATTTTATGAACAGAGCAACTATACTCGGAGTAATTCACAGAATTGTTTGCCTGCTTCTTAGAAGCTGTCTTTAGTTTAGGTAGACTTTTTTTTTTTACAAGACACTAATAATATAATATTTCTCTCTCTCTGTATCCTGCCTTCCTTCAGAATATGATTCTTAACACAATTTGCAAGACATTGTTCTGCTTTTCAAATCTTCAGAAATGTACCTGCATGCTTGCACAAAGTACTGCTGAAATTACCTTACTTACATAAAAGACCAAGATGGTGATTCCGTGCAAATTTGCATCACGGACAGAGAAACAGAGAGACAGAGAGGGAGGTGACTCCACATAATTCTGGTAAGACTTCTTTCTTGCAATTGGTTTTACATGGCTGGATGGGAAACAACGTAAATCGCAACAACGCATAGTGGATAGACACAGAAATCACTTCTCCTACCGAAGATTTGATGTTGGGTTCTCCAACTGAAGCTTGCTGATATGCAACTGAAAAAAATTATCTAATATTATAGTAATTATATGGCTATAATGTATAATATGATACGAGTGAAAATTCTTCTTCGCAAAGGTTTAAAATTCTGCTGCATTAATTGTGAGCTGTAAGGTCCCAGCCCAGGAATCCAATTTACGTATACTTTTTAAAGATGTCTTTCAAACCATTCAGCTATTTCTGAATGTCCAAACAAACATTTGATAGCTAGGAACATGCAGTATCTCACGTTAGGAAGTTGATCTCTCACTGAAATAGTTTGCCAAGAGTCTTTAAAAAGTGACTTTGCATGCTTTGCCAAACTCTTGCTTCAAGTTCATCTAAGAAGTAATAAAGTACTGTATGCCTTTTAATTTCAGCTAACTTTCTACATTAAATAATTCAAAATAAATGTTAATTAGTTTGGGCCCTTCTCCTATATACAGATAACTGCACAAAGAGCCTCGATCCACTTGCAGGATCTGTGCAAGTACGAGGGTTTGCTCTTACCAATCGCATAGTTATCAACTGGACATTTTTCTGTTTTGCCCCTCCCGAGCCTCAGTTTGCTTTGTAAGGAGATATACGCCACGGGCAATCGGAGTGAATTTACAATACATACTTATGCATTAAATACTTGGGAAGCATTTTTATAAATATCTGGCTCTGTTTATCTCAGATTCGGTTGTCGTGTGGATGGCAGCAACATTCTAAGTGAAATGAATGCAAAACACCCATGCTCCTTGCTAGAGCGAACCAATTGTAAAATTTCGATGAACCACCAGAAAAGCGGTTTTTTAGTCATGTAGTTCCTTCCTTTATTCAATGGGCAACGTACACTTAGAACACCTCCTAAATTAGCATTCCATCATTAATTTCCTGGATATCACATCTTGTCCCATTAGAGAAGTGTTTCAGTCCACTACTCTTGACCTTTTTTTTTAAATAAGATCTGTTAATTCATTTTTATGATTCAAATTTTGGGGCTCTTAGAAAAGCTTCCCTAAGTGTTCTCTGGTTCTAAATACTTGATGTGCTTTTCTTTTTCACTAGGAAACTATTTTCAGCGCTTGCCAACTGCGAGCATTGCAGCATCCTGAGGCAGGCTGCCTTATCACCCCCCAAAAATACCATTTGCCTTGAAAAAAAAAAGTTATTTAAGTGACAGGTTACATAGCTGGCTTGCTCTTTTTCTATTTCTGAAGCCATTCAGGTTTGCATTTTCAAGGTTTCCTTTACAAGTTAGAACACTTAATTTGAAAAGTAAAAAAGCTTAATTACGGTGGAAGTTGAGATTTTCATCTTGGACAACAGCTTGAATTTTAAGTAAATCATATATGGTGAGATTTCTTAAAAGAACCTGACAAATGTTGACAACTAGCCACTCTCTAGACTTACTAAGCATCTCCTACTACAGTTTACGCCATCATTTGTTGAAAATTTTCCAACCTTTTTCTCTTGTCATCTTCCATCAAATCCTAATTTGGTATATGTTTTACCTCCATATTATCTGAGCTTTCAAAGAGTTGTGTTATCGTGATGGATTCTCCTTCACTTAAAAATATAACAAATTAAAAAAATGTCTGCTACTCAGAAAGAGTAGATGAAGCTTTCACTGTAACTACATCCCATGAAAGAAATAGGCCGAACAGTATGAGTATTTCATCAGGCTTTGCAACCTGCTTGCCAGAAGCACAATGTTTAACACACTCTCACATACCAAAAGTACGTGAAGATGGAAAACTCCAAACTTGTTTGGTTTTTTTCTCTTAAGACTTGACAGACATATAACAAAGTCTTGAAAACAAAATACATAAAAGGCTTCCGACAGTTGACGGTTAATTCCTAGGAAGCTTGTAAGGATCCAAATATTTCCAATCTATACGGTTGAAAAATTGAGATGTCTTCTGTCTCTTAAACAGAACTTGCATAGACACCAGTGCTTGTGATCTGAGGCTTAGGAGCTAGTTTTTCCATTTCTATTTTTAATAGCTAAATTGCCAAAGAAAGAACTACACATCAGTAAGTCTAGCTTTTACAAAGATGGATATAGCCCTTGTATATGGCTAAATACCTGCATTTCCACTGTCTCTCGAGATCTGTGCAATTGAACGAGTAGACTGAAGGACTGCCAACTAAGCTTTTCATTTGCCTGCACATTTTATCTGTTACACACACAGTTATAAATCAGTTGCATAGGACAAAGTAGAGTTAAATTCCTTCATTGCTTTACTGAAAAAACTGATTTAGACTGTCATATTTTAAAAGCTAAAAATACTACGTATTTTTAAAAGAACAGGACTGAATTTAATTAAGAAAGCAATATTTCATTACACAACAGTGTAAACAAGTAAAATCTGCAAAATTTCAGCTTCTCTCAGACTCTGGAATAACATAAATTGTTTTCTTAATGCTAAAAAGAAACAGCAGTGAAACTTCAGTTTAGCTGTTGACAAAAGTTGTATCAGTAGAACTGTGAAAATCAACAATATCCTTATGAGTATACACACACATGGATAAAGTAGATACAACTTCTTAGAAATATTTAAAATATGTGTCCTGTTAAAGGTATCTTCCCTTCATGCCACTCTCAAAACATACTCCATTTTCTTGCCAGAACAGTTGATGCATCTCACAGTTCTACACACAATATAGACAAATACATGATGAATTGGAGGAGGGGAGGGGGGATTCAATGGTTATCTGCAATTGTGCAAGTATTTTTTCTTTCTTTTTTAAAGGGAGTTTGGTTACAGTTTGGAGATAGTTACAAAACAAATTATTTATTTTTATATATATCTTTTTTCCTTGCTTATGAGTTTACTTATGGTACTAATCACAATTCAACTTTCTGTGAATAACAGAAAACGGCTGTCAAAAGCGTTCCTTACATGAACGTTCATTCATAAATCCACTTCTTGTCCCCTTTAAGGTGCTAGTGAACCTCCTATTTATCTCTCACTTTGGCTTTTTATCTACATAGTCTTACTTAAAAAGGACACATATATTTGAAATATATTTTCAGATAGCTTTCTCTATTTTGTATATACTTCCCATGTAGTGTATACGAAAGAAACAAAAAGGAATGCGGTCTTTCACTTATTACTTCACTCATTAGGAATTTTGCTTGGAAGGGTTCAGATAGAAAGCACTACTCTATAACAAGCATTAGAGAATGGAATATAGCACTGCAAGTGCTCAGCAAATGTCCCTTTGCAAAGAAAGGCTACATTTGCCTGCATTTTGTTCCATTCACTAATGTGTCTGTTCATAGTTTTTCCCATGAATTATTAATGAATCATTGTGAACAGTCAGGAGAAAAAGGAAATAAAACATGTAGAATTAAGCCTTTAGGTTTTTTTTTTTTCCCCCTAGGTGTAAGAAGAATTCAGCTAGGAGAACTTAAGACAGCACGTAAGGACATGGGAACAGTAGCCAAAATAGCCTGTATTTACTTGCTTGGATTTTCCAGATAGGCTTGTAAATAATTTTTAGTGTACCTATCTTGTAGTTTGAGGACTTGCTAAGTCATCTCATGAAAAGGAAGGAAATTAATCCTAAGACCCATTATCTGTCCATTTTATCTTCCTGTCCATGAATCGATTAAAAAAAGGCTCCTGGCATCATGGCACCCAAAGGACAGAAGACACAGCTGTTCAGAGGAGCAAAACATTGTGAAAATAAGCCGTACGAGTAATACCTGCCAGACTGACAAGTTCTAGTGTCCACTGAGTTAGCACAAAACAGGACACTGTCCGATTCTGTTTAGCAAACAATTCTGAGAAAAGTGATTTTGTAAAGAAATGAAAAACAGGGAAGGGCTGTCCGGGTGTTGTGTGTTCATACAAATAAAAGTGTCATCTCACCAGCCTTAAAAAAAAAAAAGGGATTAATTCTACAATACTGCCCACAGTATTATTTTACTGCCATTGAAGCCTGTCATACTTTAGACTAAAAGCTCTGTAAACTGTATGAAGATTTTTGCCATTTTAATTGTGATATTTGGGTAGAAACTTTTCATATTCTTCTTATGTCCCAATGAACAACACGATTAATAAAATCATCTGCTCAGAAATTCGAATTATTTATTTTTATGCACTTTTTAACAGAGAGCTTATAGGAGCACCTCAGCTAAACTTCCAGATGTACACTTTTGTACCTTTGAAGGAGGGAAACACAGAAAACTAAATGTGTTTATGATATGGTTTCCCTCTGTAATTGCTCGAAGGCCAAGTTTGAGCATTCTGAAATTTGTAGCCTTGTGTCGATAATTCAAGATCTGCATGAGAATTTGTGGCCCATCTCTAGAATTACTTACTTTAAAACAATTTTTTTCTCGTGCCTGACATTTACTTCAGTACTCAAAAGATCAAAAGGAAAGGCTTTGCAAGTTCATCAGTCCCAATCTTGGTAGCATCTTTCAATTGACCACTTGAAGAATAAGCACAAAACACATTAGAGTGAAGTGGAATGAACTCATGGTAAGGTGGTATGCAGCTTACTCGATCACTGACCACTCCAAGCTTGTTTCAGGAAAAACTAAAAGTTCACTTCACTGTAAGAAGGCTTGAAAACACTCCAGGCAGCAGCAGATCTTTACTTCTGTTCATAGCTCTGAGCTGAAAAACCCCTCTGTTTGGTCTCATCTTTGAACTAAATTCACAGTGATCTTACATTTTTTATTATAGTGTATTTTGCATCAATAATGTAGCAACAATTCCACAAGTTTTGTGCTACGTTTCTTGTATTCTACCTATACTCTTAGGCTAAGTACTACTATTCTTCAAACTATTACAGGTATCCAATCAAAAATACTTCCCCTCAAATCCATAGGCAACCATCTCCAAACCAACGGCAATGGTACCTGTTCAAAATCTGATCCCATATGTTCTTTGTGAGTGTGAATACCACTAAGAGCTTAGCACCAGAGACCCCTATAGGGCTAGCTTTACCCATCTGCAAACTTCACTACATATTATCAATAAGTTTTCTGCTATAACTGTACAAGAGGAGCCTGAACTACTGATATCTTGTGGCTAATTAAAAGGAGAAATGCAAAAAGATTTTTTGCAGATGCGTTTTGACCTAATGCAATTTCCATACTTTTGTAGCCCTATACACATCTATGGACACAGAGCAGTGTACAAAATACAAGCACCAGAAGTATCATACTTCAGCATCAGAAAGGGAGAGGGGCCCCAGAGGCCGAATGGAGGGCGAACAGAAGGCATGCCTACCACAGAGCATAAGACTCTGCTCAAAACCCTCCCGAAACATAACCTCCACCTGTTACAAGAACTGGCTCCACAGCGTTAACAACCGGCTGCGAAACCCTCCTCTAGTCTCCAGAAAACTTTAAAATAAAAAGTCTGTGGCAGTTCCCAAAGCTTTCAGCATAAGGATGGTGTGTTTGATCAGCACAGCTCAGGCGTATGTTGTAGGAGAAATTCTTCCAGTGGATTTTGGTCAAACGTGGCCTAATAGTATTGGCTGACTTCTCCAAATTCAGGCCTCGGATGTAAAGTTTGTTGCTCTTTTGGTCTACTAAATTCTAGGAAGTACATTCCTCTCTCCCAAAATTAACATGACTTTTGAACATCTGTGCATGCCGAAGCTGCTTCACTCTCTGCCCAAGCAGGGCCAGCGTATACACCACCGCGAGTAAACACATAAAGGTAAAAACGACTTCATTTTGTGCTGTGTCTAGTGGAGACAAGCGTGAGGGCAGAGACACAAAAGGAAGGACGCTACCCTTTTTCTCATCACCTACTCCCCTCCATTTCCAGCCTGCCTGGTATGCTGCTTACTGCAAACCAACCCCCCGAGATGCTGTTACGAGCAGCATGTCTCTAACTTTACCCAAATAATTTAAAAGCCTCTTCTGTGCAGGTTACTGCAAGTAACCACATTTTCACTTTTTTTAGCAAATTTCCCCTTATAAATTGCAAGGAAAGCTGCATAGCTGTGGTTCGATGTTCAATGGTGAGTTGTTGTTCAGCTGTGGCAGTCGCTCGGGCAGGAGAAGAGGAGGCTGCATGACCACAATGGCCGTCCTCACTGATGCCTGGCCTCCTCCCAGCCCTCCCCAGGGGCTCTCTGTCGCAGGGCAGCTCAACACGGTGAGCCCTGCCGCCTCGTCCACCGACGGCCACAACTCCAGCCATGATTTGGAGGACAGATGTGGCGGAGGCCCTCACGCAGACACCCTCCTGCTACCAAAATGGTGGGGAGGCCACCGCAGAAACATCATGTCCTTTCCTGAAAGAGAGCTCTAACATAGCTCCTCGTGAAATAAAAGCCTGCCTTACCTGCGACTGGGAGCCGTGCCTGCGAGATGGCGAGGACGGCGACCCTCCTCCAGCCCATGCTGCTGGCCCGGGCGGCGCTGGGGAGAAGAGGAGACACGGCGCGGCTGCGGCCTTGCTCGTCTGGCGGGAAGCTCGCCGCCTCTGAGGGCGGCCACGTCCACCCGCTGGCAGCGCCTGCCTCCGCCTCGCCGCCTCCCAGGTCTGGGGTTTGCCTGCTCGGTGGCAATGCTCGGGGTTTCCTCCCGTGTTGTTTTTTCTTTCTTTTCCTCTTTGCGAGATGGTTTTTGGTGGGTTGGTTTTTTCTTTTTTGTTTTCAGTTTGTCATCCCAGTCGGCAGCTGCTGATCTCTGAAAGGGACCTAGAAAGTGCATCTGGCACCAAATCTGGCCCAACTTCAAAAGGGATACTATATAACTACTCCCAGTGCGCAGTATGACACAAATAGAAGTTTAAATTTTAAGTTCTAGTCATTCTTCAACAAATAGTGGGCTAAACTGAACGATATAAAGTTAATTTCTAAACCCAGCTGAAGTATGGCCTTACGAGGAGCAACTGGACGCGGCTGCTCTCCCAGGGCTACGGGGTGCCGGCATCAGGGAGGGCTGGCCTCTGCCCGGCCTTGCAGACAGCGTCCACGGGACGTGAAACACCAGCTCAGCTGGTGCTGCCTGGCTCAGTTCAGTCGTATCTGTCTATGAAATGGAGAGGCCTTTTGATGCGAACACTCCGCATCTCTGTATTTGAAAGGGTGTCAGTTTGTGCGGAGTGCTGGAGCCATTTTGTCCTCCAAGCCACCACAGCCTCTAGGGAGGAGAGCCTGTGTCATCTCTGCAGGGGGGCACAGCCTGCATCTCCTCTTCGCTAGGCTTGAAAAAGCAAGCTTGGCAGCCTCTGGCTACGCACACCACTCCTACCGACTGAGTGGGCCACGGGATTCAACCTTCTTGCTGCTTGAAGCTGTCCTCTAGCCACGGACCCCAAGGCAGACCAATGCACCACAGAAGCAGGATGAGCGGTTTGAAGGCAGCTTTGGTCTGGGAGCTAACAAGGCTTTTCAACCCTACGTTGTAGGCTTGCCCGTTAACATGGTCTTTAGAGCGACTCAAAACCGAGGTCTCCCAGCAGCCATGCTGGCAAAGCCTGGTTTCCCACAGGTCCATGTTCTCTATCCAGCTTTATGACTGCAATGCTTCCCACATTGCCTGAAGCCCCTGCCACCACCTCAGCTCTCCTGTGCCCGCCTCTGTGGGGCTGGGTGGCTGGGCACACAGCCCCCAGGTAACACATGTACATGCTGACTGAATAACCCAGCAGCCCAGTGCAAAAGTGAAAATGTTCTCGCTTTTTCTGCTGCTCTGAGCAGACTAATAAGATCGGTGCAGCTAGCTACACAAAACCACGAGCAGGAACAGGTTATGTTTGAGTCTCTTTTATTTAGCTGAATTGATGTTGACCCCCCAGGTCAAAAGTGGTTGGGGTTGTGGCGAGCAGCAGGCTGAGCCAGGAGAATCACAACACTTGTTTCCTTACGAAGCCGACCTAGTGATCAAATCAGGTGGAATTAAAGCAGCGCTCTGTAGGCAGGGCAGCGGTGGATAACCACACAGGCAATAGAGTAAGTATGCTTTAGCAGTAACCCCACAAGTGTCACTCAGGAGAACACTTTGCACTATGAGCTGGAAACACACAAGCAACTGATTTCTGTTAACCATATTAAAGCATTTCATTATGCTTTTACCTGAGGACCTCAACATGCTTTTCAAATTAGCCTTATTAAAGCCAGGGCAGTTAAGCTTTTACAGATAAAGAAATTAAGTCTTAAGGGAGACAGGGCACTAGAACTCAAACAGAACCAGGAATCCCGGATATCTGGGAGTCATTTGGTTTTGGGATTGGCTTTTTTGGCGCCTTTTTTTTTTTTTTTTATTAAAAACAAACCCCAAACCAACCACCACGGAACTTTTAAACACACAAGAAAAAAGCAAGGGGAGAACCAAGGTGTGGTTAGGGGTACTTCCTCCTCAACAATTCTCATTGCATTTTTATTATTATTATGAAGCAGCAACAGCTAATAAAAGAATTCATTTAGGGCAAGAGTGGAGAAGAAACCCAGCATAATTACACCAGGTTAGAAAGGTGAAATCTGGAGTTTCAGAATAAGCTTCCTGAGAAGGAGATACTAGACAGAAGTAATATCGCCAGAAAACTGTTACATGAAAATGATGCCACTTGACGCAGTGATGCCAGCTTTCACTCTGTAAGAAACCTCACATTATTGTGCTCTTTTCAAATACGAACAAATAAAAATTTTCACTTTTATTAACAGACATAAAAAGTACATTTTGGACAACTGTGAATCAGAAGAGCTTGAAAACATGACTTAGATGCACCTTAAAGCCTAAACCTCAGCCTCCCCCCCATTAAAATACAACTTGCTCAACAGAAGAATGTTGAGTGTTTACAATAGTAATATTATTAACACGCTTCAGGGTCAGAGCTTAGGCTGGGAGGAAGCACAAGTATCTCAATGAATATTTTTTTTTTGCATCTCTAATTCTTCAAAAAGAAAGAGGACTGTGCATGCCTAGCAGGTACAGGATTGGTGATAACTATTTCCCAATAGTATGAAGACAACTGGCAGGGTGAGAGTTATTGTGCATATAAAAAGTAAGGATTTATAGTCTTTTGAAAGCAAACTAAATTGAAGTTCTTGGAAGAAGCAGACCAAGAAATTTGTCACCTTACTGCCTGGAGTAATGAAGGCTAATCTATTGCTAAACCAGTATTATCCTTTTATTTAATGATTATTATATATTGTGTCAGTCAATATCAAAATTATTAGACAGTAGTATTACTTGAGCACCCAAAAATGCTGCGTGCCATTCTGTGATACCTAGACAGTACCACTGAGCCTCTGCTCTCCCCTGGCCTTGGGGAGATTTTCTTTTGCAGCTCTTCTACCCCAAAAGCTGCAAGGGAAAGCTGGAGATGGGCTCTGATGTGCCACCAGGCAGAAGGCAAAGCACCGCCCGTGAGAGCCACCATGCACTGAAGCTGAAAAAGATGTCATTAGTCCCAGAAATGGCTGTGCTCAGGTACATGGTCTATATTCCAACGTAAGTTGGATAAAGCCCTATCTCTCCACTTTCCCATGTAACAGAAGATTGGCTAAAATACGGAACTGGTGAGAGGAAAAAGACCACTCCTCCCACTGCAGGCTGACTAAATCTCACTGATGCCTTATCCAAAAGCCGAAATAATGTCATACTAGTTGCCGATATTTTTGGGTAATGGTATTTTCAGAGGAGCAAATGGCACTGCTCATCGCTATTCCACTGACCCCTATCTCCTCCTGTTATTGATCATAACTTCTCCCTCCAGCAGAAAGACAGCAAATTATCACTTTGAATAAAGAGTTGAGGCCAAAGGTAAGGAAAAGTAATGAAGAGCTGTGTAAGAAAGGGAGATTGATGGCGACAGTAGGCACACTGGGAGAACAGCAGTTGGGCCAGTGTGTTTTGATGTCTAGATGGGGAAAGGTCAGAGAAATAGAGTATATGGACTTCATTTAGCAGTCTGGGTTGAGTCAGAAAAAGGCTTTGCATGACAGTGCCCCTAGAAATTCTCCCCTCCCCACCCCTCAGCCTTTGAAATAACACAAGCTTACCGTTATAATCTAAATACAATGAAAGTATACAAACAAACCATCATGCTTGTATTATGAGTTATTCGCACAACAAGCAGGGCATGCGAGATGCAAATCACACGCAGTTGAGGAGTACAGAAAAAGGTAAAGGGGAAGCGGTCTTTTCTCTAGGAAAAAGGTTTTCTGTGTTCATAGAGCTTGCAATTACGCAATCAGGAATGATTTATTCAGTGTTGCCTTCTTTTCTGCTTATTTGGACTCTGCATCTCTAGGAACTACGTAGCACTGAAAACTTCGGCAGCTCCTGCCCACGTCGTGCATTAGGCAGTCTCGTACATGCATTTCTACCAACAGTTTAAACTATACTGATGTTTCAGTTTACTCACTTCAGTCAGATCGTAAGAACTTTGTTAACGCTGGACTAGAAATGAATGCCAACACTAGTTCAGCTGAACCAGCAGCTATTTTTCTCAATGCAGACAAGGCCACAGTGGAGATATAAAACCCTCCCTGCTGGGTTAAGAAGAGCTCTCAGCTAAACTTGACTCTTAATCTAAACATACGGGTGGAGGAAAGTGCATTTCAAGAATTACCTGCACTGGGAAGACTGCAAGATTTGATCTACAGTTTCTGAAACAGAACGGGTCAGGGAATTGAAGTGGTCTACAAGTACAACTCAACCATTTTTAATGCTTGTTAAGGTGCAGCTCGTTATCTGTAAGGATAACATCTTTCATAAAATAGACAAGGTATGCATTCAATTGGTTCTGTGCATCAATATGCCATTCTTTCTCTGGACACAAGAAATTCTGGAACAGCTCTAATGCAAGGGGCTGATTCATCCCCAGAAGCATCCCTTTTTCATGCTTACCGGTTATGCTTTGTCTGTACTATAAAAAAAAAGCAGCAGGGTTTGCAGTTTCAACAGGAAATAAATGAAAACTAAAAAACAAACCCACACCACAGTCAAGCTGAGGATTAAAAAAATGACTACACACTGCCCTCTGGCTCATGTATTTCTCCCACCGAGAGCTTGCCTGTAATCATCACCGCAGACTGCTGAGACTGAGAAGAGGTCAGGTATCAAAAGTTCTCCTAAGCCTATTAGATACAGTTAGTACTCACAGGCAAAATTAATACCTCCCTCACCTGATGCAGGAGCTGGCCAGCTTTAGAGACGGGGGAATACAGCCAGACCGCAGAGCCTTGCCCCTGATCCAGCGGGGAGTGACAGCTGTAGCACCAGAACGAACTCCACAAGTATCAAAGTAATTTCTGGAGACGTTCACACAAAGATAACGGGCGTTAAAAAAGCAACAATTTTCTCCGGTGAGCAAGCTGTAGCCCCCAGCAAGGCATGCCCTTCACGCAGTACACTTAATAGACTGAAAAGAAAAAGTCTGCTTTTTACAGCGTGTAAGCCCACAATTTTTATTGACAAAATGTTGCGGACTGACAGTCCCACTTTGCTTCACTGCATTTCAATGCACTGTAGCGCCTTACAGTGAAGCTTCGCTTTGCTATAATTGGGTTCAACTGTGCTAATCCCCTTGGAATGCAGCAATTAATACTTATTTAGTGATAATTGCTGCATTCAAAGAGGATTAGTCCCGGCCCTGCACTTTTGCCAGCATTGCAGACAGAGAGCTGGAAAGAAGACAGTGTCTAACTACAGGTCTTGCTTTGCAGCTCCCAACCGTGAGACAAGAGAAGCTGGTCCCGCTACAACTGCTCCCCTCTGTGCGTGCAAATACTGGTTTTCCAAGGAAAAAACACTTGACTGTCACTCCTCCTTGCAGCTGCATTGTGCAAATAGAAACCCTGCCACATCCAACAAGAAAAAAAAAAAACAACAAGAAAGAAAAACCCAGACACCTGTGCAGTACCATAAAGACAAACACAGCCATGAGTGTATGTTTCCTACGGGAGATGATAAACAGGCCCTGGTGCACTGTAAGAACAAATTCCTATTCATTATTTTGGGTTTTTTGTGACTAGCAGTCCCCTGTTCCTGCTATGGTCTCAAAATTTTCCGTTCAGTGTGGATTTTGGAAACCTATACAGGAGATGTTAGTAGAAACTTAAAATGCACCCTCTCTGAATACTCAGTTTTGAGGCTACTGAACATGTAATGTCCAATTCCTTCCTCTCCAGTGAAGCCCATATGATCTGCTCTGGCTTTTTTTTTTTTTTTTCCCCAAAGGCACTGGAGAGACCACTGCGTATGTCATATCTTAAGAAGGAAGCACAATGCTTCTTTTTGTTTAGTCTAGTCAAGCTACGCCCCTCGCATCATTAATATTTTCAACTGTTAATTGCAGGTAAATTTTTCTGATTTCATTACAGCATGCGCAGAAAAATTCTGGGACTTTACCACTAAACACACATTCTGGAAATGCTATTTTTTATTTACAGAGCATCTTCGTTGTTTCCTTGCATGGCTGTACAGACTGCAATTGATCAGTAAGGTTATGTATTGCATGAATATATAAATATTGTGGAGCAAGATTTTAAGACCTGTGACAAGTATCTTCCTTTCCTTTATTTTCTTCCCCTCTTCACCCCTAACACATACCTCTTCTGCACGTTTCAAATGCTCATCTGGGGGAAAACATAATTAAATGAACTGAAATTCGTTTAAACATTTAAACCAAAACAAAAATCCAATTCATGCTTGATTAGGCAACTGACTTTAGCTAAATGACAACAGGAAAGAACTACACAAGGTTCTTATAATCATATACCACAGGTTTGTGCAATGATTTCTCCATTTCTTACCCCTAAACAATTGCTTCATTGCAATCTAGAAACAGTTACTTCTCAGTACTGGGGGATGTTGAATACATTCCATTTGCATAAAACATTATAGAAATACAAAGTATCTTCAATGCTTTCACATAAATATACGTGCTTATGTATGCAGCCACATACATACTACCTAGTAGCTACTGAAAGTCTGTCTTTCTCCATGTTTGCACACACATACACTCTCTGCATGGCTTTGTCAAGTTACTCTGTGTTTGCAGCAACCAGAAATCATCTTGTTTCTAAAAAAAACACTCCTCTCAGCTAAAGGTACTGAGATGATTTGTAAGTATTTTAAGTGAATCCTGCAAACTGATACCTACTTATATTTTTATAGATAAGGGGAAAAAAAAGAGTAAGGGTACAAAATAAGTAAGGTTACAGCCTGAGTCAGTGGCAGTAACAAAAAATAACTTGAAGTGGTTCTAGACCTGAATGGCTACACTAACAACATTACTGAAGCTGAGACAGAGACTCCCCGCTCTCAAGACCCGCAGCAGCTGCTAGATCTGCCACCATAAGTGTGCCACCTCTTTCTTCTAAACTGGAGAAATTATATGCAAAAGTAACCCTAACAGCTGCAGAAGCAAAGAGTAATGGGGAACTGTTAAGGCTTTTCTACCTAGGATATGAAGAGCTTGAGAAAAAAAAAATTCAGAACAATCACTACAGCTATCGGGTTCTTTGAGTAAAAAGATAACATCCACGAGATAACACAGAATTTCATCACTTCAGATACTAACTACATATCTGGTCTCAGTCAACTGGAAGACCCCAGGCAGCTCCGCAACCAGCACAATTAACAAAGCTCCAATTTTTAAAAAGCATGACTTTTGTACCTTTAATACACATGAACCAGGTTTTGTCTCTTCTGTTGGGCTCTCAATTGCCATGACCTATATAGCAGCTTTGTGGCTTCAAGGTCAGACTACCTGTTTCAAATCTAAATCAAACTGAGTAAAAAAAAAATCTTCCAAAAGCAAGTGTCCAGATAATGTGGCTACACACATCTTGTTTCCATAGAAAACCGAGCTATGAAAAATATTAACTCCTACAGTCAGAATGAATGAGCCTTACACTCTAATCTTATTAAATTAAAATATTGTACACAGAAACTCTGCAGAACCCTCTAGACACAGAAGTCCAAAGGCCCTGGGAGTAACTCCAAGAGTTTTGCATGAGAAGCTCATGGACTGAGCTTCCCAGCAAGGAAAATGCAACCGTTGGGGAGTACCAAGGGTCAGCTGCCACTCCAGAGCAGGGAAGCTGGCAGGGTCAGCAAGGCAGCAGCCCCACCACCAAGACACACAGTACCTGGACAAGAAGACCAGGCTGGTGACAACAACCAAGGGTCAACCACACGTAAGGCAGGTTTGAGATCAAGTCAGGGGGACTAGGCAAGCAGCAAGGGCCTGAGCTCCAGCACAGCCCCCAGACAAACAGGGTAAGCTTCGAAACAGGATTTTCACAGCTCAGTCTCACCTCCCAGACACCCACACCCAGCCAGGGCTGGCCACCAGCACAGACAGCCCAAACCACTGCTGCCGGGCATTCAAACAATCACAGCCTTACAAGATTGTGCAGCTGTTGGAAATTACAAATCAGAACCATGCGGGGGTTCAGCTAACAATAAGCCTAAGCCAAAGCATCGTGACAGTAACGAACACCCTCACTTTGGATTCTTACGGTTAGTAAATACTGAGAGAAACAAACACTATCGAGTTTGCAGGTGGCTGCTCCCGGTCAATGTTCCAAGGCATTCTGTACCTGTCTCCATTTCCTTTACTGGAGCTTCTTAATTTAAAAACCTTTAAATTATTTTCATGGATATTACTTTCTGAGCACTCCATAGCACAAAATTATTACAAAACACACAAAAAATGATGAACGCTTCTTTTTTAGCAGCTAGCAGGCTGCTGTGTTTATGGACGAAGGCATTCATAATGCAAAGCACTGCAGAAAAAGAATTTGTTTGTATCATGCCCCCTATCACATGCTTTTCCAGGACCTTTGAGTTATGATGAATTCAATAATCAATTTTAAGTATTAAACATTTAACAATCAACCCGAATGTAAGTCTATGGCACCCTCTTGTGTCCAACAACAGTATAGCAGTTTATTCGATTTTGATTTACTCAGGAAAAAAATGTTGAAAATAAATTTGTCCATTAGGTTATGATTAATAATTTTTTATTAATATAATACTCTGCTTGAGCTACCTCTATTTTATTGCAGATATAACATTAAATAGCTAAGAAATTAATTCCGGATAGATTGAGCCAGCAGTGTGCCCTTGTTGCCTAGAAAGCTAATGGTATCCTGGGGTACATTAGGAGGAGTGTGGCCAGTAGGTCAAGGGAGGTTCTCCTCGCCCTCTACTCTGCCCTAGTGAGGCCCCATCTGGAGTGCTGTGTCCAATTCTGGGCTCCCCACTTCAAGAAAGATGAGGAGCTACTGGAGAGAGTCCAGTGGAGGGCTACGAGGATGATGAGGGGACTGGAGCATCTCTCCTATAAGGAAAGGCTGAGGGAGCTGGGCTTGTTCAGCCTGAAGAAGAGAAGGCTGAGAGGGGGTCTTATAATAGCTTATAAATATCTCAGGGGTCGGTGTCAGGAGGATGGGGCC